>Ga0164242_10009945_pt1 | contig 10218 bp, 11 predicted proteins | sample OricomgcompostMG_FD_108783 | JGI IMG/M metagenome (GOLD analysis project Ga0164242, IMG submission 108783) | Miracle-Growth compost microbial communities from Emeryville, California, USA - Original compost - Miracle growth compost (MG) ... | reverse complement strand
GAGAGCGACGCCAATGAGCATCCCAACGAAGACCTGGAATGACAGGTCGCGATAGAATCGCTTGCGCCGGCACGCGGGCGCGGCCGTCCCGCTATCAGACGTGATCGTCGCGTCGGTCACGCCGCCTCCTCTCTATCCATCTCGCTCAGCGTAACGCCCGGATTACTGTATAAGCGATTTGACGTCCGCTCCCAGAAGCTCGACTGCCGGACCCAGCACCGCCTCCACATCAACATGCTCCGGAAGAAGACCCTGGCGGCGACAATGACCGATTGTCTTCTCGATGGGAATCCTGAGCGCCTCGAAACCGCACATTGTGCGACTGGGCTCATCGGGGGGAGGCCTTGTCGCTGCTTCCGCCTCGACGAGCAGGCGGTAGGCGGCCCTTATGGCATCGGGCGCCCGCGCGGCGGCCTCCTGGCTCACCGCGACCATGTGGTTGATGGGCATGAACCGGTGCCGTTGCCACCAATCATGGTCTTTTGCAGCCGCCTCGGGAATCACCGGGATATAGTCGTCGCCACCTGGAAGGTCGTTGCCCATGATCACCGCATCGATCGCCCCACTGTGCAGCATGTCGAGCAGACTCTCGCCGCGCCCCACGTGAACCACGTTGGGCGGATCGCGATATTCCTCGACATGAGCCGGCATCTGCGTGACCCAGGTCATGGATTCGATTGGCAGTCCATAATCTTCCTCGAGGTGGGCACGCACCCACATTCCGGTCGTCTGCGTATAAGCGCGAACCGCAATGCGTTTTGTCGCCAGTTCCTCTGGACGTAGCGGCCCCTTGCTTGCGAGCGAAATCAAGCAGGACCTCTGGAATCGCGATGCGACCACGATGGGCAGGACGATGACAGGACGATCATAAGCAACAGCCTGCAAGGCCGTGACGATCGCCAATTCGCAAAGATCGTACGCGCCCTGCCGTACCATCGGCGCGAAGGCCTTGTGGATAGGATGGATCGAAGGAAATTCGAAGCGGACATCTGGGCGCGCCAACTCACCCGTCTTCAACAGCAAGGTCTGCGGATAGTCGGACAGCGCCGCGCGGAGCATGGCCGACTTAGTCATTCAACAACCGAGCCAGGCCGGGATAGACCCGCGCCGCGACCCCCCCGAAGATCAGGTCCTGCTGCGCCGCCGGCAAGGGCGCGAGCGCGGCCTGAGCCTCGGCGAGAAGATCGCGGAGCGAGCCTTCGGCCGCCGGAAAATTCGAGCCCCATGCGATGCGCTCCGCACCAAAAGCCTGCAGCACCGCGCGCACGAAACTTATCGGATCGGCGCTTCCCTGCGCCGCAGCTTCAAGCGTCCGGTTCGTCAGCTTGAGGTGAACGCCCGGGAAGGCGGCCATATCGAAAAGCGGCTGCACCTGCGTGTATGGCGGCCCTGCGGACGGATCGGGGCGCGCCAGGTGATCGAGCAATACGACCGCTGCCGGAAAACGCTCCAGCAAGCCTCGCAGCACCGGCAGTCCGGCCATTGTCATCTGCAGGCAAAGCGATATTCCGTGGCTGGCGGCATAGTCCCAGGCCGGATACGAAGAGGGATCACCGAGCCAACTCGACTGACCCGGCATCGTCGTCCCGGTCGTGAAGAGCCTGAGGCCGGCAAGTCCCTGGTCGGTCCAGTACTTGATCTGCTCGACCGCATCGGGTGCGAGCGCATCGACGGAAAAGACCCCGACGAAACGATCCGGATGAGCCCGCACGGCTTCGACCACGTAGCTGCTGTCGTGCCCATAGGCGGTCGACGCCTGGATAACTACCGCGGCATCAATCCCGGCCTCGTCCATCGCGGCAATGAGCTTGTCGTGAGTTACGGGACGCTTCTGCGACCAGTCCGAATGGCGCCCTCCGACGGGCGCGCGCGGGAAGCGAATCTCATCAGGGGAGATCACGTGAACATGGCTGTCGACGATCACAGCAGTTCTCGCTCTGCGGACACCGCCGCCATCTTGTTTGGCCTGGAGTCTGCCGAAATCATGCTTGCATGTGCCAGCCTGCGCGGCCGCAAAACGAGTGATGGGGAAGTATACATCATTACTTTATCACAATACCCGAAGATGGCGTGCGCTTTCATTGACAACCTCGCCAAACATGTCGCCGTCAGGATTTAAACCATTGCGGCCACGAAGAATGACTGCTCGCTCCCGATCTTCGCAAGGCGTACTGACTGCTACGCACCAGCGGGCATACAGATGATACCCACGCGCATTAATTCACGCTAAGTCTGGATGAAATCCACCGATCCATTGAAGCCAGACCCTTCCGAATTCCGTTATTTCGTCGGTCGGGCAGACACCCTTCCACGGCATTTAAGTTGTTTTATAGTATATATATATCAAGTTTTATATGACTTTCTAAATAAATAAGGAAAATTTCCACATTTATAAGCATTGCAATAGAAATTAACCGCCCGCCTTAAGCCCTCGCTTGTTGCGCGAGAAAGCCAAGATTCACGATCCAGCAAGCCGCAAATGAAGCAACATGGCGGCCTACAAATCTCTCGCCAGCCGAAACCCTGCGCCGCTGCTGCGATGATCTTGAGGCCGAGGGTTACGGTTGGACACGCGCAGATGTTCAGGAACGACGTTCCACGATCCGCCGCGAAGCACTCGTTTCGAGCAATCACCGGTGAGCCAGGCCTTCCCATCAGTCGGCGCGCCGGCATAGGTTTCGTTCCAGCAATCCTCCACCCACTCGTAGACATTGCCCAGCATGTCATACAGGCCGAACGGGTTGGCCTGGAACCGGAACGCCGTGACCGGCGCGGTATGCTCCCATTCGTCCGCGCCAGATATCAGGCCGGCGCAGCAGGTTTGCGCGCCATAATTCGCATGGTCGTGGCTTGCCTCTGCGCCCCACCAATAAGCGGCGTCGGTTCCGGCGCGGGCCGCATATTCCCACTCCGCCTCGGACAGCAACCGGTAATGTTTTCCGGTTTTCCGGCTCAGCCAATGCGCGTAGGCTTGAGCATCATTCCAGTCCACCTCGATGACGGGCCGTTTTCCGCGCCCCCATCCATGATCTCCGCCAGCCTTTTGCTGCAGCCTGTCGTCACACCCGCCGTCGGCCACGCACGCGTCCCATTGCGCGAAGGTGATTTCGTATTTCGACACCGCAATGCGGCCAATCCAGTCCCTGTGCCGGGGGCCTTCATCGCTGTCGCGGCCCGCTTCGTCAGCCGGCGCACCCATCAGGAACGTGCCTGATGGGATCACCACCATGACCGGGCACCATGACGCGCCCCCGCAGTCATCAAACTGGGCCCCACCGGGAAGATTCGCCATCTCCACAGCGCCCGATTGCCGAGCATGCCCTTGAGCGCGTTGCGCTCCACCCTGCTGACGCGACAGCGACGCGCATCCCGCGAGAAGGAGAACCGCAGCCGCTATGAGAGCCAGGCCGGGACGAGGCGATCGGCGCCGCCCTTCCATCACGCGCAAGGCGCCACGCGAAGCATGGGCCGTGCTCAATTCTGTCCGAGCGTTTGGGGCGTTCCGATCTGCTTGCCGTTGACGATGGCATTGACCAGCGCACCGCCCGGCTCGCCCGAACGCAGCGGATGAATCTCCACTTGAATCTTGTCGTTGGCCTTGACGGAACTCCGTTTCCAGCCGCGGCGTGTGAGCTGAGCCGGCGAACTAGTCTCGACCATCCACGCCTGCGCGCCCCCTTTGGCATCGCGGACCTTGACGACAAGGTGTGAATGAGGATTGGTCCACTGAAATTCTTCCACCACGCCGTTCAGGGTAATCGTCTTGTTGTTATCAAACATCGCGAATGAGTGATGTGCGAAGGCAGCTCCCGCCATGAGCGGCGCCGTCAGAATTGCAGCTGTCACGATTATCTTGTTCAATTTACCTCATCCCTCCTCCCCGAGGCCCACAACAGGTGAGCGTCAATTCGATCCCTTCTTCTCGGGATCCTGCACCGCCCCCATGCTCTCCGGTGATCCGCGGCTTTTAAAATGTATCGCTCGCCATGAATCCTGCTCCCTCTCAACGCCTTACGGCGCATCAGGAATGCGGCTGCACTTATGAGTTTTTGCTAATTTTCGTTTGCCGGATGATGCGTGGCGCGCGCGGAAGTCTCCGCTGCAACGATCGTCAGCCCGCCACTACATGGGCCTTCACGCGTCTGCCCTCAAGGTCGGAATATCCGAAGGCTTCGACCTTCCGCAGCATCGCCCAAAAGCTGCTCACCCAGCCTGCATCATCCTGGCGCCCCGACATACGGATGATGGCGTCCGCCCCGAGCCAGTAGTGACCGGCCTCGTCCGTCGGTGAGGCGATCCGTCGGAACGCTTCGCACCCCATCGGACTGCCATGTTCGGTGTGGATGTCAAACCGCTTCAGATCGTCGATCTCCCGAAGCGCGAGAAGCCCTTGGCTGGAAATAGCGAGTATCAACGGGATTTCCTTTCTCAACGACCGGATCTGGCACTCGGCACGCAGCAACTTTCAAAAATCTGGCGTGAACATCGCCACCGGGACATCGTTGTCGGCCATTTTGAAAACCACATGGACGGCCTGATCGATCGCCAATCTATCGAAATCGCAATCCACGATGTTCGTCAGCACCATCGGCCCTTCTTCCAGAATCACGTAAGCGATCGCAAAGGGAGGATCGGCGCGTCGCATGATGCTGAATGCATGGATCCGTCCCTTTCCCGTGCTCTCCATCCATTCGGTATCGAGGCTGCCGCAAAACGGGCAGATGGCCCGTGGATACCAGTGCGATTTGCCGCAATCCCCGCACCGCTTCACGAGGAAGCACCCCTTGCGGGCCGCTTCGAAGAAGGGCGCGATCTCGGGATTGACCATGGGCGCTGAGATCGCCCGCCCCCCGGAAGCCGTGGACATGCGTCACTCCCTTTCCATGATGAGCGTTGCGCTGCCATGCCGCGTTGCGAGAATGCCGCCCGTTCCATGCGCGAGCGCGAGGTTGCAATCCTTGACCTGCACCGGCGGCGCCGCCTCTCCGCGCAATTGACGGACCGCCTCGATGATCTTGGTCATGCCGCCGCGATTGCCCGGGTGATTGTTGCAAAGGCCGCCACCGTCGGTGTTGAAAGGCAGGCGCCCGACCCCTGAGATCAGGTTGCCCCCGGCCACGAAGCGCCCCCCCTCCCCTTTGCCGCAGAACCCGAGGTCTTCCAACTGGATCAGCACCGTGATCGTGAAGCTGTCGTAGATCGACGCGTACTTGATGTCAGAGGGAGCGACGCCTGCTTCGGCGAACGCAGCCGCGCCCGATGCGGTTGCTCCCGACACCGTGAGATCAGTATAACCGCCGGCCTGATGCTTGATCGCCTCGCCCGCGCCAACCAGCTTGACACGTGGTCGGTTGAGGCTCCTCGCAACCTCCGGCCTCGCGACGATGATCGCCCCGCCTCCGTCCGTCACCACGCAGCAGTCCAACCGGTGAAGCGGCGTGGCTATGATCGGTGAACTCACGACATCTTCCACCGTCACCACCTGGCGCAGCAAGGCGCGAGGATTGTGCTGGGCATGATGCGACGCCGCGACCTTTATCCACGCCAGTTGCTCCGCCGTAGTGCCATATTGGTGCATGTGCCGCTGCGCGCACATCGCGTACCCGTTAACGGTCGCCAGCCCGTATGGCGTCTCCCAGGGCATGTCCGGCTGATTGGGATCGCGTGGCCGCGGCCTGGTGCCGGCACGACCTTCACTGCGGGTGCGGCCCGCCAGAGTGATCAGCGCGACATCGCATTTCCCCATCGCGATCGCCTGCACGGCATGCGAGACGAGCACGAGATAGGAACTGCCGCCGATATCCGTGCTTTCGAAATGACGCGGCTTGAGACCGAGATAGTCGACCATCGACAAGACGCCTCCGGGCGCATCGCCGGAGCAGAAGAAGCCGTCGACGTCCGCCTTGGTCAGGCCGGCATCCCGAAGTGCTCCCATGGCCACCTCGGCATGGAGCTGAGCGAGAGAAGTGTCCGGCGCGCTGCGCGTCGGATGCTCGTAGGCGCCGACGATGTACCCCTTGCCGCGGATCGTCATGCGCGCCCCTCCCTTCTTCCGTCAGGCACTCTCATTTTATGATCGTCTCTTTATCGGGGCGCCGGTGCGCGCCTGCAATTCGTCGAAGCTGAGGCCCCGCACCATTTCGACCAGGCTCAGCCCCTCGGGCGTGACGTCCAGCACCGCGAGATCGGTATAGATGCGCCGGACCGCCGACGGAGCGGTCAAGGGCAGCTTGCACGTCCTGACGATCTTAGGCTCGCCGTTCTTCGTCATATGATCCATCAGAACCCAGAGCCGCTTGGCGCCCGCGCACAGGTCCATCGCGCCGCCAACCGCGGGCGCATCATCGGTATCGGATGTCGCCCAGTTCGCGATGTCGCCGGATTCCGAGACTTCGAAGGCACCCAGAACACACAAGTCGATATGGCCGCCGCGGATCATCGCGAAGCTGTCGGCATGATGCACGTAGGCACCACCCTTGACGAGCGTGACGACCTTTTTGCCCGGATTAACCAGCCACGGATCATATTCGTCCGGCCCCGCAACGGGCCCCACGCCCAGCACTCCGTTCTCGGCATGGATGATGACCTCACGGTCATCCAGCAGGTTGGCGATCTGCGTGGGCTGACCGATCCCGAGGTTCACATACCAACCCTCGGGAATGTCCGCAGCAACGCGCCGCGCCATTGCCGTGCGATCGCGTGGTTTCCAATTGGCTTGTTCCGTCATGTGGGCTTGCCTCTCTATTTCGGGCCGCCGTCCGGCACGTGGATGACGCGATCCACGAAGATACCCGGCGTGACGATGCATTCCTGGTCAATCTCGCCAAGTTCGCGAACGTGCATTGTCTGGACGACGCTCAGTTCCGCTGCCATCGCCATGACAGGATTGAAGTTTCGGCCCGACTTTCGATACGTCAGGTTCCCCCAGCGATCCGCCTCCCACGACTCGACCAGCGCCAAGTCTCCCTTGAGCGCATGTTCCAGAACGTAGGTTCGTCCATTGATCTCGCGCACTTCCTTGCCTTCGGCGAGCCTGGTGCCGACCGACGTGGCGGTGAAGAACGCCGGAATCCCCGCACCGGCCGCTCGCATCCGCTCCGCCATCGTGCCTTGCGGCACGATCTCGAGTTCGATCTGACCCTTGCGGTAGAGTTCAAGAAAGGCGACCGGATCGGGTGAGCGTGGAAACGAGCATATGATCTTTCTCACGCGCCGCAGATGCAGAAGCCGTCCCAGCCCGACGAGTCCGATGCCCGAATTGTTCGACACCACCGTCAGATCCTTGGCGCCCTGTTCGATGAGAGCGTCGATGAGCTGGACGGGCTGGCCTACCGAACCGAAGCCGCCGATCAGAACGGTCGATCCGTCCTTCACGCCGTCCATCGCCTCGGCCATGGTTTGTACGAACTTGTCGATCATCGCGTCAGTCCCCCATGAATTCGTCGACGACGCGCGCGAGCTGTTCGGGATCGTCGATCATCGGGAAATGTCCGCAATCCTCGAGGATTGCGTGACGGGCCCCGCGCAGCAATTCCTGAAACACCGCCGCGGCCGCCTTGAGCCGGCTTCTCGAACCGAACAGCACCATGGTGTTCTCGGCCCGAACCTTCGGCAACGCCGCTTTCGTGTCATAGAGCCGCAAGGCCCACATGACGTCGAGCATCGTCCAGGGGCCAGCCTTCTGCCGATCGATGTTCCAGCGCGCGAAATGGGCGTCGGTAAGATGACGGAGCTTCGGCTCCACCAACTCGCGCGCCTGCACGGGGAACGACCAGTTAGCCTCCGTCTGCGGCCAATCGATCGCCCATTGCTCGGCCGATCGAAACGGCGCCTCGGCAATGAACAGCCGATCGATGCGGGCGGCATGGCGCACGCCTAGATCAATGGCAATCGCCCCGCCGATGGAGCATCCCAGGACGCTCGCCCTCTCCAAGCCCAGGGCGTCCATGAACTCCACCACCGCGTCGCCATAATCCTCGACGCTGTGATGACGGGTGATGCGATCGGAATCGCCCTGCCCTGGCTGATCCCAGCCGATGACGCGCCGATTACCTTTCAGGACCGGATAGACATCCGCATATTCGTAAGCCGAAGCACCATTGCTTTGCAGCAAAATGACAGGCTTGCCCGCGCCCGCCTCCATATAGTGGATGCGGCCGAACGTCTTCGTGGTTACGAAACCGTCTTTCATAAGCAGATGCACTCGCTGTCGTCAGGGCGCCTCAATGCGCTGTGGAAGCGAACGTCAGGCTCGAATGGCTCTCGCCGTTCCGAACTTGACGTCAACGTCCGGTCCTCGAACCCAGTACTAGGCGCTGAATGCCGGCATGACGTTACGCGCCAGACTCCGCAGCTGTTCGCGGTCAGTGCCTCCACCGTTGACAAGGAGGTACTCGACCCCGACGTTCCGCAATTGCTGGATCTTCTCCATGATATCGTCCGGCGAACCGAACAAGGTGGCCTCCTCACTGGCTTCGCGCGTGTCTGCAAAGGTCAGGATGCTGGCCTTGTTCGTGCCATTCCCGTCCTGCGAGACCTTCTTCAGGGCCGATTGCGACTTCATGCGCCGATCAAGCGCCATTTCCTTTTCCTCGGCGCTGCTGGCCACGAAAAACGCGCGCGCCACGCCGACATCCATCGGATTGAACGGCTTGCCAAGCCGTTCAAGCTCGTCACGATACCAGTTGATCCGCTCACCTACCGTCTGGATGGAACAGAATTGGTCGAGAAGAAGCTTGCAGCCGCGCCGCGCCACCCCGCGGATTGAGGCTTCGCTGCCGGCGCCAATCCAGAGTGGCGAATGCGGGATCTGCGTCGTGGGAGGCTCAACCACGATGTCGTCGAAGTGCCAGTATGATCCATGATGGGAAAAGCGTTCCTTCGATGTCCATGACTTGATCATAAGTTCGATCGCCTCATCGAAGCGCGCGTCCGCTTCCGCCTGCGGAATGCAGAAGCCACGGAACTCGTTCTGGCGATACCCCTTGCCGACACCGAGATCCACGCGGCCGCCGGAAAGCAAGTCGATCGTAGCCACCTGCTCCGCGACGAGCACGGGGTTATGCCAGGGAAGCACCAGAACCGCCGTACCGAGGCGGATCGTCGTCGTGCGCGCCCCGATCCAGGTAAGGAGGCTCAAGGTCGCCGAAACCTGTCCCCGGCCGGTGAAATGATGCTCGGCACTGAACGTCGAGTAGAATCCAAGGGCTTCGGCCTCGACAATATATTCGATGAAGTCCTTGTAGTTCTGGCCACTATCGACATCCGGCCCATTTGCGTTGGCGGTCGCACCACCGAACAGACCAATCCTCATTGTCTTTTCCTTACATTGTGCATTCACGCATGAGCCGCGCTGATCGGGGGCAATCCCAAGGCGCAGACGATCGCCGTCCGCCGGGCACCGGTCGGACGCGACGGGGCTGTTGGCTCGCCGTTGAAAGGCGACCTCGATGTCAGGCGGCTCCGTGCAAGCCAGAGCAAAGTGCGTGCGGACCAAATTCACTATTGCGCTCGCCGCAGCGCACGTCCGATCTACAATCGGGGTAGAGCGGCGTCCACCTGAACAACGACGCCTATTTGTGAATTGAGCATTTCCAGCTTGCCCGGTCATCGCCGCTTTGTTCGAGACCGAATGCCGGTCTAGAAGGATACTCAACGAACAAAGCAAACCAAGAGCGGGTGCATTCTGAAACGGCATTGGAGGAGGCTGATCGTGCAGCGCGCAAGCGGTCCGCCCAGACACCCGTCTTCAGGACATCATAAGCGGAATCGCGACCTCGAATTGTCGCTGCTGCCCGCAAACGTCCGATGAAGGCTGATTGGAACTACCTGGTATGACGCAACTCAACCTGGCCTTCGCTCAACGAGTGCGTTCACGCCCGCTCTTCACATCGAGCGGCGGATGGCTCGTCATGGTTGCCGTCTACGCCCTTCTTCTGCTGACGATTGTCTACCCTGTCGCACTGATCCTCTATCAATCCGTCGTCGTGGATGGCGGCATCAGCAGCGAAGTCCTGTATTCGATCATCGACTCACCGCAAGTCGTGCGCGCTTTCAGGAACACAATCCTGATCAGCCTGCTCGGCACGGCGATCGCTGCCTTTTTCGGAGTATCGCTGGCATGGCTCGTGGCGCGTACGAACATGCCCTTCAAGCGGATTCTGGATCCGCTCAACATGATCCCGCTCTACCTGTCGAGCATCGTCGGGGCGCTCAGTT
>Ga0164242_10009944_pt1 | contig 10218 bp, 9 predicted proteins | sample OricomgcompostMG_FD_108783 | JGI IMG/M metagenome (GOLD analysis project Ga0164242, IMG submission 108783) | Miracle-Growth compost microbial communities from Emeryville, California, USA - Original compost - Miracle growth compost (MG) ... | reverse complement strand
GTCTGGCCGCGGTACAGCAAATTGCGCTTTTCCTCGACTTCCATGCGGTCGATTTCTTCTTCAATCAAGGCGCTCGGGATGTCGGCCTTGGCTTTTTCAGCAATCTCGGCCAGCAAATCATTCTCGAAGCTGCGCTGGGCTTGGGCATCCTTTTCAGCCTGCAGCTGCTTTTTGATATCGGCTTTCAGCTCGGCAACCGTCTTGAACGCGCCAGCCTTGGCGGCAAAGGCGTCGTCCAGCTTGGGCAGTTCAAATTCACGGACGGCCTTGACAGTCACCGTGAAGCTAACTTGCTTGCTCTGCAGTTCGGCGGCGCCGTAATTTTCGGGGAACGTCACGTCAAACGTCTTTTCCTCACCGGCCTGCAGGCCGATCAGTTCCGGTTCAAAGCCGGGGATGAAGGTGCCAGAGCCAATGGTCAGCGGATAGTCATTACCGGCGCCGCCTTCAATGGCTTCCTTGGTTTTGGCGTCAACACCTTTGAAATCGATGGTCACTTCGTCACCGTCCTTAGCGGCCCGCTTGACTTCCTGTTTCTTGGCATCGCGGCGTCGCAGATCGTCAAGCACTGCTGTGACATCTTTGTCAGTAGTAGCTTCGACCTTCTTGGCCAGCTTGATCTTTTGGTAGTCCGGCAGGGTGATCTTGCCGACCACTTCGACAGTGGCGGTGAATTCCAGCGTGGTGAACGGCACGAACTTGGTGACGTTCACTTCCGGCTGGGCCACCGGCCGCAGCTGTTGCTCCAGCAGGGCCTGGACGTACAGGTCGTTGATGGCGTGATCCAGGAAACGGCTCTGCAGGGTCGCCGGATCGACGTTCTTCTCAACTAGGGCTTGCGGCGCGTGGCCCTTGCGGAAGCCGGCCAGGTTGACCTCTTTGGCCAGGTCGCCGAGGACGTGGCTTTTGGTAGTGTCCAGCAGCGCTTGGTCGGCGGTGACCGTCAGCTCGACTTTGGTGGGTGATACATTCTTGGTAGTAACTTGCATAGCCAGTCACTATAACAGATGAGCCCCTCTGTTTCCAGCGGGGCTCTTAAGCGATCATCGTCTCACGAGCAGTGGCTATAAATCGTCGTCGCCGTCTTCGGCCGGCACGTCACTAGCGTGACGGCGGTCTTTGACGAGGCTGACCAGCCGGTCCACGCCGTGTGTCTCCTCGGTGCCGTCAGCCAGGTTGCGCAGTTTCAACCGACCGTTGGCCAGCTCCGCCTCACCGATGAAAATGGCGTAGTGTAAGCCTTTTTTCACGGCGGTCTTGATCTGCTTATCCATTTTGCGACCGCTGGTATCGACGGCCAGGTTCAGCCCCAGGCTGCGCAGCTGCGCCAGCACCGGCAGGGCTTGCCGGTAGATGTCATTACCCGCCAACACCACGTAGGCGTCAGTTTCGGCGTGTAACTTCGGCAGCAGGCCGTGACTTTCCAGGAAGTTCTGTAGGGTGACATCGCCCATGCCAAAACCCACGGTGGCGACCGGCTCCACGCCGAACAGGCCCACCAGGCCGTCGTAGCGACCACCGCCAAACATGCTGCGGTTGTTTTCCGGGTCGGTGTCAACCACTTCAAAGACGATGTCGGTGTAGTAATCGAAGCCGCGCATCAGGGTGATGTCAAAGCTGACATTACCCACCCGCGAGGCGGTTAGCATGTCGAACAGCTGCTGCAGGCGCTGCACCGACGGCCGCAGTTCGAAACCAGTTGGCAGATCGCTCAGACGGCGGGCTTTAAGCAGTTGCAGTAAGCGCTCCAGCAGGCCAGCCTCCCGCTGGCTCGGCGTCAGGATGGCATCCGCCTGGGCCACAAAGCTTTCGTATGGCAGCTTTTTGATGCGGTCAATCAAGCGGATGAGCATTTCGCTCTGAGTACGGTCCAGGCCGAGGTACTCCGAGAACAGCGCTTCAGTCAGCTGTCGACTGCTAACCAGGATGGTGTACATGTCGGCCCGAGCGCCGTAGCTTTTCATCAGCCGGTCAGCCAGCAGGATGATCTCGTGCTCGGCGGCCACGCCTTCCACGCCGAAAATGTCGACATTCAGCTGCCAGAACTCCCGCAGGCGGCCGCGCTGCGTCCGCTCGTAACGCCACAGGTTGGGAATAGAGTACCAGCGCACTGGATACGCCAATTCCTGGCGGCGGGAGGCCACCATGCGGCTGACGGTTGGTGTCATTTCGGTACGGATAGTCACACTGCGCTGTCCACGGTCCTGAAAGGTGTAGGTCTGCTCGTTAATGATCTCCTCGTTGCCCTTAGCCAGGTACAGCTCGGTGGGTTCCAAGATGGGTGCGTCGTACTCTTCATAGCCGAACCGTTCGGCCGTTTCGCGCATTTTGCTAAACAGATATTTTTGCAGGCGTTTGTCTTCCGGGTAAAAATCCCGGGCGCCTTTGTAAGGTTGGGTTGAAAGTGCCATGTTGCGCTCCATTATACCTGAGGCTCCGCCGGAGTCGAGAACTCCAGCTGCTGGTACACAGCAGCTGGCTGCTCGTAGTAGCGAGCCCATTCTTTGTCACCGTACGAAAAGTGCCACCATTCGCCGTCAAACGGGGCAAAGCCGGCAGCGGTCATGGCCGCCCGGAGCAGTAGCCGGGTGTCGCGCTGCTGCCGGCCGATGAACGGCGAAAAAGTGTAGCTATCGGGCACAAATTCCCACATGGCCGTGCCGCAATCTGCCGGCTGGTCGGCCACCAGTGGACGCACATCCACCGCCCCGCCGGTGGGGTGACCGGCAATTTCCGGTACCGCCACACAGCGGTGAGCGGCCTCATTCAGGCTCGCCTCAGGCACCGTGCCGCGCAGCCGATCACGTTGACGTGCAAAATTTGCCCGCTGGACGCTCAGTGCCCGGTAGCCGTAGCCAACTTGCAACTGCAAACCGGCAGCCTGCAGCTGTAGGCTAGCCTGGCCGAGGCGCTCTCGCACCGTTTGGCGCACGTATATCTGCCGACCGGTAATGGGTAGCATCTCGGCCCGCAGCTGGTGAGCCACCAAAGCCGGCGTTTCCACTAGCGGCACCAGCGACTCACCGTCGTCGCTGACCGCAACGTCGACAAGATCGGCATAGCCGAGCATTTGACGCTCAAGCGCCTGGTAGACTGTTTGTTTGTTCATGATTTTCCTCCGGTTCAAGTAGTATGACGTGCAAAAAACGCCGGAGCGATGTCCGGCGTTTTTCTTACCTTTGAGACCAAAGAAAACTAACCGACAAGCTCCGGCGCGATATGCAGCAGATGTGAGTTAGTTTGCGTAAACATGCGCATAACTATACCCGAAAACTGAGTTTCTGGCAACCAGCAGCGCCAGCTAGCCGCGGCCGGATTTGCTATGATAGAAGCCATGAGTACACCACGCATCGGTTTTATTGGACAAGGTTTTATCGGCAAACACATGGCTGACGATTTTGAGGCCCGCGGCTACAACATCGTGCGCTACGCCGTGGAGGAGCCCTATATTACGAACAAAGATGCTATTGCCGATTGCGACATCACCTTCATCGCCGTCCCGACGCCCACCACGCCAGAGGGCTTTGACTTTTCCATCATCCGCTCGGTACTGCCCTTGATCGGCGCAGGCCACATTGCCGTCATCAAATCCACCATCCTGCCTGGTACCACTGAAAAATTGCAGGCCGAGTTCCCCAACATCCACGTCATGCACTCGCCAGAATTTCTGCGTGAAGTCTCAGCAGCTGAAGACACCGCCCACCCAGACCGCAATATCGTCGGCACTGCTGGTGACACGCCGGAAGATCTGAAACGGGCTGAAGCGGTCATGGCCGTCCTGCCGGTGGCACCCTACAGCCTGGTGACCACCGCCCGCAACGCCGAGTGCGTCAAATACATCGGCAACACCTTCCTATACACCAAGCTGGTGTTCATGAACATCGCCCATGACTTTGCTGAAGCGTCCGGGGCCGACTGGGAAGCTGTCCGGGAAGCTGTCGGTCACGACCAACGCATCGGCCACGGCCACACGCAGGTCATCCATGACTCCGGCCGCGGTGCTGGTGGCCACTGTTTCATCAAAGATTTCGAAGCCCTGATTGAGCACTACGCTGCCGTCGGCCACGACGAAATCGGCCTGGAGACTCTGAAAGCCCTGCGCCGCAAGAACAACCAGCTGCTGGTTGATTCACACAAGGATTTGGGCTTGCTGCGGGGCGTCTACGGCGATAACGTACCGCTGTAATCCTATCCACGTACAGCGCCACCAGAGACCACAATGCCCCGGCCGCTGAAAAACTTTTTAAAAGCTGCAAAAGAAATAGTGGCGTATTCCTGTGTTTCTTTAGTGTCGCCCGACGGATCATGCAAGTAGAACTCCTGGAGCCGGAGGTCGTATCCCAGCAGCAGTACCAGATGGCCGCCCCTGGTCTGTGGCGAACTTTCAGGACGCCGGATCAGCGGACTGACGGAAGCAATGACATAGTTTCCCTGGCCGAGCTCCTGTAGTAGCTGCCGCCGTGGCGCGCCCACGATGATGTGAGCCTGCCACTGCAGGACCTGTTCCACGAACTGCAAATACGGCTTGTAGCGCAGGCCAATTGAAGTTTCCAACGGCATGGTATACCCACCGTAGGCGCGGCACTGTTTCCCCAGCGTCACCAGGGGCATAATCGTGCCGGTGCGGTGGGCCAGAATCATCTTAGTGCAAGCCATGCCGCAGCCGCTCCAGCTCCAGGCGTTATATTCCTGCCTGGTTTTGGCACCCGACGCTTTCCAGTTCGGATCATCAGCCGCGCTGAGCCGCTCATCCAGAATCTGCCCGGCAAGCTCACGTGACTCCCATTGGGAAAAATACGGCACGCCGACCAACACGTGCCGCTCCGGCAATGGCTGGCGTTGCAGCGAGTAGGCAGTTGCTTTGGCGGCCCGCAGCGCCAGGCTTTTAAGCTTCATACCGCTTGACTATACACTCACGGCCCGGGATTTGCGTGGTTTTCACCCAATGACGCAGCGCGGCGGCAGTCGACCTACATCGATCAATCTCCGGGCGGCAGAGCCGTTGCTCGGGTCAGATACAGCCGACCGGCCAGCGTGGCTACCACCAGCAGCATAGCCACCACCCAAAGCTGCCAGAACAGCAGGGCTAGCACGAAGATAAAGATCTGAATGAAGCCCAGGATGCCGCCCAAGGCCATGACCAGGGCTAGCCGCAGCCACCAATCGGCAGTGTGCGGCCGGATGAACAATACGTACAACAACGCCGTGGCCAGGGCGCAGAACAAAGCATTGGCCACCAAGATGAGCGCCACCCCCCAAGCCGGCGGCGTCACCGTCGGAAAGCCGGCCTCGCCCACCGCAAAGGCGGGAATGAGACTAAGGCCGGCCAGGGCCAGGCCGATACCCAGCCAGAGCGCCAGGCGCCGCGAGGAATGAAGCTGTGCGGCCGTGCTATCGTCGGTGTATTCCATGAGCCCTCCTTGCCACCCTTGCACTTTACTGTACGTATGGTGTAATAGCTTTGCAAGGTGATATTTCACACATTCGTACAGGTGTGGCTGAGATTTCGGGCCGCATGTGGCGGTTAGCCCTAACGCACCGGCGACCTATCCTACGCTAGTTTCAGAGCGTAGGCGGCATCGTCGATGTAAACCGTTGCGAACGAGTATTCATCTGGCACCTCGGCGGGTAGCGCAAAACTATACTGGCCGGCGGGCCGCGTCTCGTCGCAGAGTAGACGCGAATCGCTGCCTGGGTCCGGCGGGACAAAAGTGGTCTGCCACCAAACAGTAACCGTCAGCCGCGCCGTGTCAGTGAGAACCACGTGCAGCGTGCGGGTCGGAGCCTCAAACTGCGGCACCTGCTCCGACTTGCGGCGCTCGGCGTGCAATTCGCCCTCGATCTGGTCGACGACCAGTCCGGGAATGGCAGCCATGCCCTGCACGAACCGCATGGCGGGTTGTACTGCGGTCGCAGCCTGCATGATGGCACCTTTGGTGGCCGCCGGCACCTGACCGCCCATGGTTATGAGGTCAAAATCCTGCAGATTATACCTGCTGGGCACGTCAGCGAAGTCATTGGTTGTCTCGACGCTATAGCCTTTCTCGCGTAAACGAGTCCCCATAGCTGCAAGTGCAGCCGGGCTTTTTCCGATAATAAGTATGCTACTGGTTGTACTCATAATCCAAGTATACAATGCCGCTTATAGCTATTTGCAGGCGCGCATCACGGTGCGGGTAATAGGTAGTTGACCTGGCAGATTTGAAACTGACTCACGCATCGCTCGATAGGAATTTACGTTGTTCCGTCTGCAAAACACAAAATTCACCCGGTTTTTCTATACTTAAGTCCCGGCGCAGCTTTACACTACCGACACCTCGTCAAATAGTGCCTGGTACCGCGCAATGAGGTTAGCAAAAGTTACAACGCCCTGGGCGGCAACTACACGTCGTTCATCTAATACGGCGTCGTATTTGGCGGCAAATCTTTGATCTTACCATCGTGAAGACAAGAAAAAATGAATCTGATGGTGCCTTCTTTTAGAAAGTCTTGGGATGGGGCGATTTTTCAGGTGATATCAGCATGGGGCAATTATACCAGTGCGGGCCGGGGGTTGAACCCGACGCCCAGCCTATGGTTCCGCTAGAGATTCAAATCTACCCGAGGGCAAAAATAAATAGCCCAAGGACAGGCCCTGGGCTATTTATGTTGGTGCCGCGGAAAGGACTTGAACCTTCACGCCTTACGGCACTAGCTCCTAAAACTAGCGTGTCTACCAATTCCACCACCGCGGCAGGTATGTGGTTGTAACGCAGCTATTGTAACGGACCGCCGGCCATTTGTCACCGGATGACAACGCTCACGCCGGTAGCGAACTGTAGGCCACCGCCTTTTGGTACAGCTTGTAGCTCCATTTCAGCGCGCCGAAATTGGTCATGCGGTGGGTCCGTAGCAAATGTTTTACCTGGCGCTTGCTGAGCAACCGCAGTTCGGCCACCTCACCCGGTTGGGCGTGCAACCGGCTACTGTGCACCGGCAGCGTGGCGCAGTAGACATACAGATGTACCCGGCTGTGTTTTTTGTAGTGCGGATGGTAGCTGACGCTGCGGTACATGAACAGCGGCCGGAAGTGACTGACCGGCAGAGACACCCCCAGTTCTTCACCACTTTCCCGCACCGCTGCCTGCAGTGGCGTTTCGCCAGCATCAATGCCGCCGCCTAAGGAGATTTCTAACATACCCGGCGCAAAGACGATGGTCGGCACGCGCTTGCCGACGACAAACTTGCCGTCAGCGGTTTTTACCACCACGTGTACGCCGCGGTGCCACAGCCCTCGGTCAGTAGCCCAGTTGATGGGCAGCCGGAAACCGAGCGGCTGGTTATCATGGTCGACCACGTCCACCCAGGAAGTCTTGGTCAGATAAGCGAGCAGCTCATCGCCTGCGGCTACAATTTTGGCGTAGGTCCGCTCGGCGGCCACTTCCACGGCCCGGACGTCGTGCGTCTGGTCGTAGCGATGCTGTACCTCATGAGATAAATCGGGGATGTGCCAAACCGTCGCCTGGCGGGCGTCAAATTGGAAACGCTGCGCCGCCTCGTCATAGACGTCACCATTCATGAAGATGATGACGTCCGCCGCTGCGAGCAGCGCCTGGCTGGTGGCCGTCTTGCGGGCGCGCAGCCCCGTCGTCAGACCGTGTCGTTTAGCCACTGCTTGGGTGTACGCCTCGCTGGTAGCTACCCGCGCCCGCTCCGGTTCCAGACCGCTAGAGCTGACACTGAAGCGCTCGCCAGCCTTTTGAGCAAAGTAGGCCGCCGCCAACCGGCTGCGGTAGGTATTGCCGCGGCAGACGAAGTGGATACGAAAGGCTGGGGATGATTGTTTCATGTTGGTTTTATTGCTAGTGCTTATTAGCCTACCTTGCTGGCCGACATCTGTCTAGCTAGGACGGCGGTAGAATACCAGCTGGGCATCACCGTAGGTCTTATGAGCCACCTGCTCCAGCCCCGGCATGGGCCGGACCGCTTCACTACCCGGCCAGGACAGTACGAACAGGCCGCCGGACGCCACGTGCACCGTCAAGCGTTCCAGCACGTCCGGCCGGATGTCAGTGTACGGCGGGTCGGCCAGCACAATGTCGAAGCGCCGAGCCTGGTTGTTGCGCGACCAGCCGCTGACGTTCTTGCGGCGCACCGTGATAACATCTTCCAGCCCAAGGGTCCGCACGTTGGCAGCGATGGTCTTGACGGCTTCCGGGTCAATGTCAATGGCCAGCACGGCACGGGCACCCCGGCTGACGGCTTCGATACTGCAGGCACCACTGCCGGCAAAGGCATCAAACACACTCAGGCCGTCCAGTTCACCGAGCGCGTTAAACAGCGCCCCGCGAACCTTGTCACTCATGGGGTGCGTCCGTTGAGTGTGTGGACTATCGAAGTTGCGGCCGCCGAGGTGGCCGGCAATCACTCTCACGAGCCCGCCTTGCGGCAGGCGTCATACCACATCAGTGTCACGGTGTTGACGATAGTCGGCACTAGTTCGCGGCGGGCTGTCCGGGCCAATTTGGGCGTCCAACCCGATTTATAAAAATGCTCATACATGTGCAGGCCATCAATGTACTGGGCCCGGGCCGTAAACAACTTGGTGATGCCATTACGCTCCACGAAGTGGCAATCGGCCTCGGTAGGCAGGGCGCGGTTTAGGCGCAGCGGCATGATCATGGCGGCAATGCCCCACTCAAAGGCAAAGTGAGTGGCCAGCAAACCCTTGTCGCCCCACATTTGCCAGTTGTTGCTAATGCGTTCCGGCAGCGTCTCGCCTGGCATCAACAGTTTTTCTTTCGGCGTCGTGCGCGTTTCGATGCCGGCACCGCCGCGCAGCCGGATCAGCTCTTCTTCATACGGATAGTGATGGGCCGGCGTCAGACCATCCACCACGGCGTGGGCCAGCCAAGCCGCCTCAAACGAGGCCCGGGGCATGTTACCTGCTTTCAGCGCGCGGACCAGCTGGCGGTGATGACCGCGAATGATGTCGATAATTTGCGTGTCACTGCTGTCTTTAGGATCGTAGTAATGCCAGGGCTCGTCCTGGGCCGGCGTCTTGCGTTTGATGGCGTCGGGGCCGTCCATGCCCTCGAAGCGCAGGATTTGCCGGCGCGTCGGGAACTGATCGCTGCTAAGCAGTACCTGCAGGTGGCGACGAGCCGTCCTATCAATTTTCTGATGCGCCCCAAACCAAGCGTCGAAGCGCTACGTCTGTTTCATGGTAGTGCCGGCGTACATCAGGCCGACTCCCGGCTGGTACGAAATACGTGGTGGTTCACTGCGAGATATTGCAAAATATTAGTTTAAGTTGGTGACCGCTCGGAGACGCCGCACACGATCAGCGACTACATTATATTGTACCAGGGATTCGCCCCGCTGCAGAAATGCAGCCGCCGCTGACCGGGCACTGGCAATCAGCTGCACATCAGTCATTTTGGCCACGCGCAGGTCGAGGGCGCCGTGCTGAGTAGCCCCATAAATTGCTCCCGGCCCCCGTAATTCAAGGTCAAGCTCGCTGAGCCGGAAGCCGTCCTGACTGGCTTCCAGGGCCCGCAGGCGGCGCGAAGGTGCCGTGGAGTCGCTCATCATCAGATAGCAGTAAGCGGCGTGACCGCCACGCCCCACCCGACCGCGTAGCTGATGCAGCTGCGCCAGACCGAAACGCTCGGCGCTCTCAATCATCATGATACTGGCGTTCGGCACATCCACCCCCACCTCAATCACCGTGGTGGACACCAAAATGTCCAATTCGTGCGCCACGAATTGCTGCATGATAGTGTTCTTATCCTCGGCTTTCATTTTGCCGTGCAGCAGCCCCACTCGGTAGGACTTGAAATCATGCCCGCTGAACTGCTCGTATATTTTTTCGGCCGAATGAGCCTCAAGGGAGTCTGATTCGGCAATGAGCGGACAAACCACAAACATTTGCCGGCCAGCGTCCAGCTCAGCCCGGATGTCGTCGTATAGGGGCGCCAGCGAATTCGGCGAAATGATTTCAGTGCGGATGGGCTGGCGACCGGCCGGCTTGGCATCCAGCACCGATATTTCCAGCTCGCCATACAGTGTCAGTGCCAGGGAACGCGGAATCGGCGTGGCCGTTAAGGACAGCAGATGCGGCATGTGCCCGGCCTTGGCCATCAGTTCTTGGCGCTGCTCCACACCGAAGCGGTGTTGCTCGTCAATCACCACGAGGCCCAAGCGGTGCATATCGACTTTTTCTTGAATTAAGTCCTG
>Ga0164242_10009943_pt1 | contig 10218 bp, 10 predicted proteins | sample OricomgcompostMG_FD_108783 | JGI IMG/M metagenome (GOLD analysis project Ga0164242, IMG submission 108783) | Miracle-Growth compost microbial communities from Emeryville, California, USA - Original compost - Miracle growth compost (MG) ... | reverse complement strand
GGACTGGGAAGCGGCCTTCTGGCTGGCCATGAAAGCCGCCTGGATGGCCGACAACCGCAAATCCAACTCCCTGGAAGCCTCCATCGCCAAGGCCAAGGCCGGTCGCGTCGGCAACGCCATCACTCTGCGCTGCGTGGAACTGGCCGGCACTCTGGGCTACACCGAGGATGAACTGCTGGAAAAATGGGCCCGCGATTCGAAGATTCTCGACATCTTCGAAGGCACCCAGCAAATCCAGCAACTGATCATCGCCCGCCGGGTACTTGGCCTCAGCTCAAAGGAACTTCGCTGAACCCGAACGGCACAACGGCACTCATCGTCTCTGAGTGGCGCGGCTGTTCGAAAGTCCAGCGTGCTTTTTCCCAGCTCCATTGCGTAGCCCTCAGGCCAGGACTATAGTCAGACTTCTATGAAACCACTCGTTTCCAGATTGTTGGTATTGATACTGATGTTCAGCGGCATGGTGTCGACAATGCCCGCTGTGGCCTTTTGCACACAGTCATCAGATCAGGGCGCCGTGGTCACTCAACAACACGTGGCCACCAGTCACTGCAATTCATGCCATCAGCTACTGGGGCAAATGCCTCATCCACCTTGCACGGGGTCCGGTTGCGCGGTCACTGGCTGCGGGGCCACCGCAACGCTACCTTCGACACTGGTTCCCGGTATTACTGCCACCGCAGCGGTGATGCCATCTATTCTTGCTACAGCACACCTGAGTCACCTCGCTGCCCCCCCGGATCCCTATCCTCCACGTTTCTCATAGCCAGCGCCGCTCACGCTTTACGCCTCAATAGTCTCCGCTGCATCCAGTATTGGTGGCGTACTCTGATTTCCAGCATCCGTCACGAGGAATGATCAATGGATAATTCAATGTTCGATGCCTGCCTTATAGGTGGTGGCTTCATGCTGTTCACAGGGCTGCTGTTATTGGCTCTGATCGGGCTCGGAATTGCCGCCCTGCTGAAATATCTGTTCCGATCCAATCCACCCGACCAACACGGTGGCCCGCTTTGATGTGAAAATGCCGCGATACTTGCCTCTGTTCTTGCCAGACAGATCAGCACAACATCCTCTCAGAAGGTGGCGCCAATGGATCCGAGCAAGTTTTCGCGCCGACAGTTCATGGCCTTGAGCGCCAGCGCAGCATCGATGGAGTTCGACAACGGCATCACGGATGGTTACGTTGACGATGGCTGGGAGGACACCGTTTTGATCATGCCAAATGAGCGCGTCCGCTTATTGATGCGCTTCAAGGATTATGCTGGTTACTATGCCTATCAGTGCCATATGCTGGAGCACGCAGCAGATGGGCTCATGCGCAACTACCTGATCGAAAAATAATGTACATCGGCCACACGGCAACCGGGTTGCGTGCAGGCTCACTCTATACCGAGCGCGCATCCCCCACGGAGTATTTCAAATGGGTGATGAAACCGGCCAGAGAGCCCGTGCTACAAAGCTGGCCAATACGACGACAATTGCCATGATTACGAAAGTGGCTGCCATACCCAACTCTGCCCCCAACCAGCCAGCCAACGGGTAAGCCAACAACCAGCATGCGTGAGAAAGCGTGAATTGGGCGGTGAATAATCCCTGCCGTGTCTGTTTGTCGCCAGTGCGAGTCAGCAACCTGCCAATTGGCGTCTGCACCAATGATGAACCAGCACCAATCATGCCCCACAAAACCAGCAACTCCATCAGTCCCGGATTCATAACAGCCAACGCCAGCCCCAATGCCATCAAACCGCTACCCGTCAGCATCACGCGCCTGTCAGACCAGCACCCGATCAGCCTGGGTATCATCAGCGCCGCTACGGTCGCTCCCATGCCAGACGCCGTGTAGGCCCAGGCCACCGCGTGGTCATTTCCGCCCAGCAGCGTTCGAACGTATACCACCGTATTGACGATGATCATGGCTCCGGCTATCGCCACGGCCAGATTCAGCGCCAGCAACCCGCGTAACCGTGGTGTGACAAGAAAGACTCGCATACCTGCTGTCAAACGGGTAAGGAATCGGACTTCATTGGCAGCCCGGGCTGCCGCCGGAACAGCGACTGTTCCAATCAGCAAGGCTGAGACGAAAAAACCCAACGCGGTCCCGGCAAACAACCAATGAAAACTTATCCAGGAGAGCAGCACGGCGGCAATTGCCGGGCTCAGCAGATTCTCCAGCTCATAAGCCAAACGTGACAACGACAAGGCCTCGGTATAGTCGTCTTCATCGGGTAACACATCGGGGATGATTGCCTGGAACACAGGTGTCGATGCAGCAGAGCAGGCGCTGAGGAAAAAGATAAGTACATAGATCTGCCAAGCCTGGTCGACAAAAGGCAGCACCATCACTATGGCGGCCCGAACGACATCCAGCACCACCAACCAAACACGACGCGAAACCCGGCAAACCAGAGCTCCCGCAATCGGTGCGACTCCCACGTAGGCAACCATCTTGCAGGCCAAAGCCGTACCCAGCACGGCACCGGCATTGCCTTCGGCCAGTCGATAGGCCAACAGGCTCAGTGCTACCGTCATGATGCCAGTGCCGAGCAAAGCAGACACTTGGGCCATCAGCAAGTGGCGATAGGGGCGCTTCGCCAGGATACGAATCAACGGCATTGCCGGCTCCACGAATAAAACTGATCACTCGCCATCAAAACGATAGTGGAAAACAGTGCTACAGATACTTGGCAATAGCCTTGAATTCACGAACCACTTCATCCGAGCTTCGTGCTCTGTCACGAACAGCCAACTCCAGGCAGTGGTCGATGTGATCTTGCACCAGGACTTTCTTGGCATTGGCAATCGCGCTTTCCACCGCTTGCAGTTGCTGGGCGATATCCAGGCAGGCGCGCTCTTCCTCGAGCATGGTGATGATACTGTTAAGGTGGCCATGGGCACGTCTCAAACGCTTGATAATAGCCGGGTGGGTTGCATGAGTTGTCATATTGGTATCCTTTTTCATATCCTATCCTGGGGGTATGGATATGTTTTTGTCAACAAGCTTGCATCGCAACTCCTGTTTGCTGTAGATTCTGGTCAAGTTCGCTGATATCTGTCCGTGGTTCGCTCATGTCGCTGTTCATGCCACCACATAAAGCACTGATCGTGCTTGTCATGCTGGGGGTCGTGCTGACTCAAAGCATGGCGATGGCGTTTGACGCCCACGCGGCAACTCAGGTGCCGTCGCAAACGGATCGGCACCACCAGCAGCAGAGCGCGACCACTGTCGGCTCAACCTCGCAGGTCCCCACCTCTGATTATTGCGACTACTGCGCTCAGTGCGTACAACACGGCTCGTATACCGGTTTGATCGCCGATTACACGCTGGCCGAAATCATGTCGAGTACAGAGCCAGCTTCAGCCGTTGTTTCCATTTACCCAGCCATCCATCCCGACACGCCCTACCGCCCTCCCATTGCCTGATCCCGTTTCTTCGATCATTCGAGACTGAGCCCGCCATGCCCGCCGCATGAGCGGTTCGCGGTCTCGTCCTTCGGGTTTCACAACAGGATCATGTAATGCGTGTTTTGATCAACAGGGGTGCCCGCCACTGGCGCTGGCGCTTCTTCTTGACGCTGTTGCTGCTGGCGCCGCTCAACGCTGTGTTCGCCAATGAACACGAGCTCAGCCTCGGCGAGGCCGTTCAGCGCACCGTGGGCAACAGCCCGCAACTGAGCCGGTTCCAGTGGCGATTGAAGGCCATTGACGGCCAACGGCAGACCGCTGACCAGGCACCGGCTTACGAGTTGGGGCTGGAGGCCGAGAACATAGCCGGAAGCAACAACTATTCAGGGGTCGATCAAGCAGAATTCACGGTATCGCTGTCTTCCGTGATCGAATTGGGGGGGCAGCGGGAGGCCCGCGTGGCTTTGATGGATTCCAGCTACACCCTGGTGCAGGCCGAGAAAAAGGCCACGGCACTGGAGGTGTTGGGGCGAGTCACTCAAAACTACATTCGCACGCTGGCCCAGCAGCAGCGGCTTGGCTTGGCCCAGGAGGCCGTCAAGCTGGCCGATGATGCGCTCCAGTTGGTGCGCCGCCGGGTGGCGCGCGGTGCAGCACCCAAGGCCGAACAACTACGCGCCAAAGCCGCATTGAAACGGGCAGAGTTGGCGTTGGCGACAGCTACTGCCGAGTTTGAAAGCCGCAAGTTTTCGTTGGCCACGTTGTGGGGAGCGGACAAGCCGGCGTTTGAGCGGCTGTCTGGCGAGCTGTTCGTGTTTGCTGACGTTCCCTCCTTCCAAGTGCTGTTCGAGCGTGTCAGCGAAACGCCCGCCATCGAAGTGTATGCCAGCGAACAGCGGCAGCGCCGAGCCGAGATTGCACTGGCACGTAGTGCCGGCAGCGGTGACTTGCGTTGGAGTCTGGGGGTGCGTCGCCTGCAAGAAAGCGACGATACGGCACTCACCGCTGGCGTTTCCATTCCTCTTTATTCTGGCAGCCGCCAGCGAGGCGCCGTGCAGACCGCACAGGCCGAGCTTGCGGTGCTGTCGGTGGAAAAACGCGTCTGGTTGCTGGCGTTGAAGGCCAATCTGTTTCGCCGTTGGCAGGCCTACCGCCAGAGCGTGAGCACCGTCAAGACGCTGAAGAACGAAGTGCTGCCGCTGTTGCAGGCAGCCCATGACCAGACTCGACGCGCCTATGAGCGCGGTCTTTATGGTTATACCGCCTGGATCGATGCGCGCCGCGAGCTGCTGGATACCCAACTGGCGTTGATCAACGCCGCCAGTCGCGCGCTCGTCAATCAGGCACTGATCGAACAATTGACGGCCACGTCGCTGGCTACCGCCATGCCGAACCAAGCACCGGCAGCAGAAGCAGGATCGTGATAATGAACATAGGAAAAACCAATCGAAAATGGCTGTTGCCGCTGTTGTTGCTGTGCCTTCCTCTGACGGCCGCGGCCGTTGAGGAACACGAGGGAGATCACGCCGGGCACGACGCAGAAGCCCGTCACGTAGAAGAACTCAAGGGACCTCATGGTGGCGAGCTGTTGAAACAAGGGAATATCACGCTGGAGTTGACCATCTTCGAAGAGGGTGTCCCGCCTGAATATCATGCCTGGATCACCCGTGACGGCGAAGCGCTGAAACAAGCAAACCTGATGGTGACGTTGACCCGCTTGAATGGTCGGAAAGACGTATTTCGGTTTACTCGCCACGAGCGTTTCTGGAAAGGCGACGGTGTGGTGGCCGAACCGCATTCCTTTGATGTAACGGCAAGCCTTGAAGTGGCCGGAATGCGTTACCAGTGGCAGTGGTCATCCTACGAAGGGCGCGTCACCATCAGCGACGCCATCGCCGACAAATCCGGCATTACCACGGCAGTGGCCGGCCCTGGTGTGATTCGACGCCATCGGGCCGTGTACGGTCGCTTGGTCACGCCGCCGGGTCAACAGGCGCGCCTGCAAGCGCGCTTCCCCGGTGTGGTCACCGCCATTACTGTGCAAGTGGGCGATCGCGTCAAGAAAGGGCAGTTGCTGGCTCGGGTCGAAGCCAACCGCAGCCTGCAGACCTACGCGTTACGCGCGCCCATCACTGGTACGGTGCAATCCGTCAGCGCCAGTATCGGCGAAGTCACCGGCGACCAAGCCCTGTTCGAGCTGATCAATACCGACACACTCTGGGCTGAGCTGAAGCTCTTTTCCGACGCTCGCCAGGTGGTGAAAACCGGCCAGCCCGTGACCATTGATCTGGCAGCGGAAGAGATAGAGAGCCGCATTGCCAGCATCACACCGGTCGGCGACGCGCCCTATGTGCTGGCACGCGTGCCATTCGACAACGCCGATCAGCAAGCCGCCCCCGGCGAGCTGGTCCGTGCCCGGATTCTGATTGACACCGCCACGGTGCCCCTGGCGGTGGACAATCGTGCTTTGCAGGATTTTCGTGATGGGCAAGCGGTATTCATCAAAGTCGGCAACATCTATGAGGTGCGCCCGGTGCAACTTGGTTTGAGCGACAACGCGCTCACGCAAGTGCTGGATGGGCTGGCACCAGGCAGCACCTATGTAGTCAACGAAAGCTACCTGATCAAGGCCGACATTCTCAAAGCCGGCGCCAGCCACGGCCACTGAGCGAGGAACACATCATGCTGAATGCCATTGTGCGCCTCTCGGTGGAGCGGCGTTACTTGATGCTGAGTTTGCTGGTGCTGATCATCGGTGCCGGCCTGTGGAGCTACCGGCACTTGCCCATCGGCACCGTGCCGGACATTACCAACGTACAGGTGCAGATCAACACCGAAGCACCCGGTTATTCGCCGGAGGAGGCCGAGAAACGCATCACCTGGCCGATCGAGAAATCACTCTATGGCATACCGGGGCTGGATTACACTCGCTCCATCTCGCGGTATGGCCTGTCGCAGGTCACGGTAGTGTTCGAAGAGGGCTCCGACATCTACCACGCGCGCAACCTCATCGACGCACGCCTGGGCGCCATCAAGAGCCAGTTGCCGGCCGGGCTTGAGCCCACCATGGGGCCCATCGCCACCGGCCTGAGCGAAATCTTCATGTACACGGTGGTGGCCGCGCCGGATGTCCGCAAAGCGGATGGCAGTGCTTACACACCCACCGACCTGCGCGTGCTTCAGGAATGGGTCATCAAACCGCAACTGATGCAGGTCAAGGGTGTGGTGGAGGTCAACACCAGCGGTGGCTTTGCGCGGCAATATCACGTCATTCCCGACCCGCGCAAGATGCTGGAGCTGGGCGTCACGTTGAGCGACATCACCCAGGCGCTCGACGCCAACAACCAGGACCAGGGTGCGGGCTATATCGAGACCAATGGTCAGCGGCTGCTGGTGCGGACACCAGGGCGCCTGGAAAGCATCGATGACATCGCCGATGTGGTGGTGGCCCGCCACGACAAAGTGCCGGTACGTGTGGGTGATGTGGCGGCGGTGGCCATCGGTCATCAGCAACTGCGCACCGGCGCGGCCACCCGCAACGGCCAGGAAACCGTGCTGGGAACCGCCATGATGCTGATCGGTGAGAACCCGCGGCAAGTGGCGCAGGCACTGGCCGCAAAAGTGCAGACCGTACAGGCCTCGCTACCGGACGGCGTGCGCATCGACACCGTCTACAACCGGGCGGATCTGGTCGATGAAGTGCTGGCAACCATCCAGAAGAACTTGCTGGAAGGCGCCTTGCTGGTGATCGTGATTCTGTTCCTGCTGCTCGGCAATGTTCGCGCGGCGCTGATCACGGCGGCAGTGATTCCGTTGTCGCTGTTGATGACCTTCACCGGCATGCTGAAAACCGGCGTGTCGGCCAACCTGATGAGCCTGGGGGCGCTGGACTTCGGTCTCATTGTCGATGGCACCGTCATCATCGTGGAGAACTGCATCCGGCGGTTGGCGGAGTCGCAGCGCAAACGCGGCGGCAGGTTGCCGCTCAAGGAGCGTCTGCCCCTGGTCACCGACGCCACCATCGAGGTGTTGCGCCCGGCGCTGTTCGGGGTAGCCATCATCACCGTGGTCTATCTGCCCATTTTCACCCTCTCCGGGGTGGAAGGAAAAATGTTCGAGCCCATGGCCGCCACGGTCGTCATGGCGTTGCTGGCGGCGTTGTTGTTGTCGTTGTTGATTGTGCCGGCGGCCGTCGCCGTCTTCATGGGCGGCACGGTGAAGGAAAGCGAGAGCCTGTTGATTCGCATCATCAAGCGGGCCTATCGGCCGTTGCTGGAGAAGGCATTGCGCTGGCGTTGGTGGATGGTGAGCGGGGCTTCGCTGCTGCTGGCGGTGTGCCTGTGGCTGGCCACCACGCTGGGGGCAGTGTTCATCCCGCAACTGAACGAAGGTGACATTGCCCTGCACGCGCTGCGCATCACCGGCACCGGGCTGCAGCAGTCCATCGACATGCAACGGCTGTTGGAAGAGCGGCTCACGCAGTTTCCGCAGGTCAAAACCGTGTTCGCCAAAATAGGCACGCCGGATGTGGCCACCGATCCCATGCCGCCGAACGTGGCCGACAACTTCGTGATATTGAAACCACGCTCGCAATGGCCAGACCCCACCCTGCCGAAAGCCCAGCTGGTGGCACGCATGAGTGCCGCCGTCAACACCCTGCCCGGCAACAACTACGAATTCACCCAGCCCATCGAGATGCGTTTCAACGAGCTGATCTCCGGCGTGCGCGCCGACCTTGCTATCAAGGTGTTCGGCGATGACCTCGACAAGATGGTGGTCACGGCCAATGCCATTGCTGCCGTGGTAAAGGGCGTGCCGGGCGCGGCGGACACCCGCGTCGAGCAGGTGACCGGCTTGCCGATGCTGTCAGTGGTACCGCGACGCATGAAGCTGGCGCGTTTCGGTCTCAATGTGAGCAAATTGCAGAATCTGGTCACCACTGCCCTGGCCGGACAGCAGGTGGGGGTTATCTACGAAGGGGATCGCCGCTTTGATCTCGTGGTGCGCCTGCCCGCCACCTTGCGAGAAAACATCAAGCAACTGGAAAGCCTGCCCGTGCCGCTGCCGGAAGGCGGCTATGTGCCGCTCGAAGAGGTAGCCACGCTGGTAGTGCGAACACAGCCGGCGCAGATCAGCCGCGAGAACGGCAAGCGCCGAGTGGTGGTCACCGCCAATGTGCGTGGTCGCGACCTGGGCAGTTTCGTCGCTGAAATACAGCAGCGCGTGAGTGAGCAGGTGGCCGTCCCCGCTGGCTACTGGCTGGATTACGGCGGCACTTTCGAGCAATTGCAGTCGGCCAGCCAACGACTCGCCATTGCCATTCCGCTGGCGCTGTTGACCATCTTCGCCCTGTTGCTGATGGCGCTGGGTACTTTCAAGGATGCCTTGATCGTGTTCACCGCCGTGCCGCTGGCGCTCACTGGCGGTGTACTGTCGCTGTGGCTGCGCGACATGCCGCTCTCCATCACCGCTGCCATCGGCTTCATCGCGCTCTCCGGGGTGGCGGTACTCAACGGCCTGGTGCTGATCGCCTTCATTCGTGACCTCTGGCACGACACCGGTGACCTGCGCCACGCTGTCATTGAGGGAGCCATGGTGCGTCTGCGGCCGGTACTGATGACAGCGCTGGTGGCCAGCCTTGGCTTCGTACCCATGGCGTTCAACGTGGGCATCGGCGCCGAAGTGCAGCGTCCACTCGCCACCGTCGTCATCGGCGGCATTGTCTCCTCCACGCTGCTGACCCTGCTGTTGCTGCCAGTGCTCTACGACTGGCTGCACCGCAAGGACCAGCCGCCGTTGTCGTGAGGTGGGCCAAACTGGAAGGGTTTTATTGATGCGACAATTCTGTCATCATTTGATGACGGAATTAATGGCATGATCCATGCCAAGGACTTGCACCATGCGTACCACCTTGAACCTTGACGACCAATTGCTGGCCGAGGCCCAGCGCCTCACCGGCATCCGTGAGCGCACGCAACTGGTGCGCCAGGCGCTGGTCGCGCTGATCGAGCGCGAAAGCGCCCTGCGGCTGGCGCGGCTGGGCGCATCGGAGCCCGGCCTGGACAGCCCGACGCGACGGCGCTCGCACTACTCATGATTCTGGTCGATACCTGCGTCTGGGTGGATCATCTGCGCGCCGGCGATGACGAGCTGAAAACGCTGTTACGGCGCGGCCAGGTACTGTGCCATCCGCTGGTGATCGGCGAACTGGCCTGTGGCAATCTCGCCAACCGCACGGAAATTCTCGACTTGCTGAGTGGCCTGCCGGAAGCATCCCAGGCGGATCAGGACGAAGCCCTGCTGGCCCTGGAGCGCCACCGTCTGATGGGACGGGGGCTCGGCTACGTGGACGTGCTTCTGCTGGTTTCCGCGTTGCTTACCCCCGACACCCAGCTCTGGACCCGCGACCGGCAGCTGGCCACGGCCGCCACCGAGCTGGGCATCGGCTGGAAAACCATGCCGACGATTCACGATGCCGGCTAGCAGCACAGCTACAGGGCGGCGGCCAGCTCCGAGCCCTGCTTGATGGCGCGCTTGGCGTCCAGTTCGGCGGCCAGCTCGGCGCCGCCGATCAGGTGATGGCGCGCATCGTCGGCCCGGTACAGCAGGCGTGACGATTCCTGGCCGGCGCAAATCACGATGTGATCCACCTCCAGCCGCTCGCGTTTGCCGGCGCGGCGCAGGTGCAGACCCTGATCATCGATGCGCTCATACTCGCACCCCCTCAGCATCCGCACCTGGCGGCTCTTGAGCGTGGCCCGGTGCACCCAGCCGGAAGTCTTGCCGAGACGCTTGCCCAGTGACTCGTCCTTG
>Ga0164242_10009942_pt1 | contig 10219 bp, 5 predicted proteins | sample OricomgcompostMG_FD_108783 | JGI IMG/M metagenome (GOLD analysis project Ga0164242, IMG submission 108783) | Miracle-Growth compost microbial communities from Emeryville, California, USA - Original compost - Miracle growth compost (MG) ... | reverse complement strand
GGGTCTCTGATAAGATATTTTCGATCTTATCCAGTTGCTCAGAACTAAAACTCTGATTCTCCAGACATTTTAAAGAATCTAAAAGTTGCTCCTTGCTACTGGCTCCCACTAATACGGAAGTGACTCGTTTATCTTTTAATAGCCAGCTTAGCGCCATTTGGGCAAGGGATTGGCCTCTGGATTGAGCCAGGTCATTCAGTTTTGAAATTTGCTTGAGTCGGCCTTCTGTGAGGGACTCCTTTTTAAGAAATCCATGCGCTTTTGCGGCCCGGGAGTCTTCAGGGATACCGTGTAAATACTTATTAGTGAGCATACCTTGTGCCAGAGGGGAAAAAGGTATACATCCGACACCGTAGGTTTCCAGGGTATCCAATAGACCGTCCTCGACCCATCGTTCAAACATAGAGTATTTAGGCTGATGGATAACGCAGGGGGTGCCAAGTTCATTTAATATTTTAAAGGCTTCAGCAGCTAATTTGGCTGGATAATTTGAGATTCCTGCATATAAGGCTTTGCCTTGCCTAACTACTAAATCCAGCGTGCGCATGGTTTCCTCAAGAGGCGTTTCCGGATCTGGTCTATGATGATAAAAGATATCCACATATTCCAGTCCCATTCTTTTGAGGCTTTGATCTAAAGAGGCAACCAGATATTTTTTAGAACCCCAGTCCCCATACGGGCCTTCCCACATAGTATATCCTGCCTTGGTAGAGATAATCATTTCATCGCGGTGGCGCTTGAAATCAGCATGCAAGATTTTGCCAAAATTTTCTTCTGCAGAACCCGGCGGGGGGCCGTAATTATTGGCCAGATCAAAATGTGTAATTCCCTGATCAAAAGCGGTATGGAGGGTTTCCCTGAAATGTTCATATTTGTCAACGAACCCGAAATTATGCCATAGACCTAAAGAAATAGCCGGTAGTTTTAAACCAGATTTACCACACCTTCTATAGGTCATCTGCTCGTATTTATTCATAAAATTTTATTTAATGGGAGAATATTTATGGGAAATATGCGATATGATGATTTGTTTTAAATTCTTTAAAAGATGAATCAACAACTTTCCATTCACCAGTGTATTAATGCCAGGCTAAGTTAGGTTTTATTTTTGATAAATAATCTTTGACAACTCCTTGTGTTGCATTTATTAAGCCGAAAATAACTTTGAAAAAAAGAAAAAGTGCCTCAGGGTATATTACACCTGAAGCACCTAATTTTAAAATTTTCACTTTTTTAATCTAAATATACTTTTGCTTGGGAAATGATTAATTTTCTTCCTGATATAAAGGTGCATGTAGATCATGGAGTTTGTTCTCCGGCATTTTGATGACTTTTCTGTCATACGTCATTATTCCATTGGTTTCTACTTCTACATCGGTTGTCTGTGTATAAACTGCTGCAGACAAACCTAATGGAATCAATTTTTTAAGTCTTTGTATCAATTGACTATACCTTTTTAATAGCTCATCCTGGTTTTTAAAACTTTGGTAGCCCCAGTTGTCATTTTGTTGCCAGGTATGTCCGGATATCGGTAGACCAAGGCCTCCAAATTCACCAAGAACTAATGCCATCCCTGATTTTCCAAATACCTCTGGATCTGGCATTGCCGGGTCCGGGTAGTTATGTAAATCCAGCATGTCCCCAACCCAGAAGAAATTACCTCCACTGGCACTATTTACCAGCCTGGAAGGGTCGTAGTTTTTAGTCCATTTAGTGATATCCACGGTTTTAAATTGGCCCCAGGCTTCATTAAAAGGAGTCCATACAACAATGCTAGGGAAATTATAAGTGGCATCGATCATTGCTTTCCATTCTTTTCTGTAATACCCTTCGGATGCTGCCGAGCGTTGCTTATCCCTGTTTAGCCCATTGGAAATGCCGGGGTGATTATCCCAGGTATTGCCGCCCAAATCCCCACTTGGCATATCCTGCCAAACCAGCATGCCAAGGCTATCGCAGTAATAATACCATCTGGCTGGTTCAATTTTGATATGCTTACGGATCATATTGAAGCCCATTTTCTTGGTTTGTTCAATATCAAATAATAAGGCTTCATCAGTAGGTGCTGTATACAGTCCGTCGGGCCACCAGCCCTGGTCAAGCGGACCATATTGGAAAATAGGCTTATTATTTAATCCCATACGTGTAATGCCTTTGCTGTCTTTTACTAAAGAGGATTTACGCATGGCAAAATAACTGCTGACAGCATCTATTTGTTTACCCTTTCTAAGTACGGTAATCTGCAGTTGATAAAGATGAGGGTCAGTTGGAGACCAGTTATGAGGGGTCTTAATGGATAAATTAGTAGTTGTGCCGGTTGTGGCGGTGGTTTGAGCAACTATTTCGCCTTTATCTAAGGCCACAAATTTAACCTGGTCACCATTTTGCGCACCGATGACATTGGCCGAAACCGTTAAACTGGAGGCATCCAGGTCTGGCGTTTGTTTGGTAGAAGCAATATAGGTTTCAGGCACCAGCTCGGTCCATACTGTTTGCCATATACCTGTAACAGGTGTGTACCAGATGCCATTGGGGCCGCTTACCTGTTTACCTCTTGGCTGAGGTCCTTTATCTGTTGGATCCCATACTCTTATACTAATCTGTTGTGTTTTGCCTTTTTGTAAATATGGTGTAATGTCAAAACTGAATGGATCGTATCCGCCTTCGTGGCGTCCAACTTTTTTGCCATTAACATACACGTCCGTACGCCAGTCAACAGCTCCAAAATGCAACAATAACCTTTCCTTTGATGATATGTTCTTTTGGTTAATAACTGTGTTATACCAAAGAGCGTGATCCTCTCCTACTGTTTTTCCTACGCCAGACAGAGCGGACTCTACCGGGTAGGGAACCAGTATTTTGCCGTCAAACGTAGTAGGAATGGCATCCTGGGCAGCATCCGTTATTGCATACTGCCAAAGGCCGTTCAGGTTTTGCCACTGCGACCTCTTTAATTGTGGTCTTGGATATTCCGGCAGCGGTGATTTTGGATTAACCTGTTCAGCCCATTTGGTCATGATTTTTCCTTCAACCGGCTTATAATCCTGAGCAATTAAAGAATGACTACTGATAAAAAGCCCCGCCAATACTAATGAGGAGGCCAGTTGCCGAATTCTTTTTGACTGCGTTTTAGTTTGCATCATTTTTATGAAATTTATATTAAATATTTTAGTTATGTGTTGAAGTGCAGAAACCTCATTATTCTAATACCTGACGGAGTCCATAAGATTCATTAAATTCTAAGCTTTTGGAATGATTGCTCCATAAACAAAAAGCCTGAACAACCAAATTTCCTGTTCAGGAGGTCAAATTACAACAGTTTTTCAATTATAGGAGTAAAATATCCGGTCATTTAGTATTTGTTAAGAATCTAATAGGGACAGGCATTTCAGCGAATTTATCAGTGCAAAAAGTGCATAATAAAAACAGGGTTTTCCATGGTAATTTGTAAATTAACGGACAGTGTGATCCTGCAAGCATGACAAGCGGATTTTTAACGTTCCTCTCTTGCTCTAACGATGGCCATATACTTGTTATATAACTGCAGATCTGTTTCTTTTAAATGTTTACGACATTTAGCGATATAAATTAAATCTGTGGGAGCACTTAAAGTAGCTTGTTCAACATCGTACAATGCCAGATAGCCTAACAATGCTTTTTGTTGCATAGCATCGTTTATAGAGAAATCAACAGGGAGTTCAATGAGTTGGAAAATGCCCTGTAGGAACCCGGTAGCGACAGCTCTTGCAGGGGCCTGGCTGCCAATGAGCTTTTTAATTTCATTCGGTGGTTCTATGGTGGGATTTTGCATAATCATGCTTTCTGCTAATTCTGGGAAGTAAAGTAAGCTCTTAGCATATTGTTGCCTTGCATCCTTGTTTTGGTTATTTTGAAAATAACTTCCTGCCAGTAAATAAGATAGCCTCCCATCCTGAGGGAAAGCCTTCCGTGCTTCCTTTAATAAATCTACGGTTTGTATTTTTGCTCTTGGATTTATTTTCTGACGTTGTAATATAGAAGTAATGCCGTCTACTAAGTGATAAATACCGCATTGCTCATGCAGATAAGGTGCATACGGACCTTCTTTTGTACCGGTTGGTGAACTGCTGGTAAGTGGATTTTCTTCATCTGGGACTTCCTTTTTAATACATGACTTTATTAAGTCCTGGGAAAGTCTATATAATAATTGCAATAAACTTTGAGAAAAATTACTCAGCCATTTTCCAAATTCATAGTCTTTAAAATCCTGTAATAACTGCTGCAGTTTTTCTTGATCGATCACTGTGAGCTGTTTTCCGGTATTATTCCATCCTTCTAGTTTGGGCGCCCAGTCCAGTGCCGCTTTTCTGGCGGCATAAACAGCGGGTTCCTTCTTTTGCAACTCTTCTGGAGTCTCAATGGGATTATTGCTATTCCAGTTGTTAAAGGCTATTTCTGTTGCATTAAAATCCAGTGCGATTAAAAGGCGTATTATCTCTTCCGAACTGGCAGTCTGCCAAAGATCAGGACGGTTAAAATGACTGCCTTTTGTGGGTCTTCTACTGTTTCTGCTTCTCATATGATCTGTATCGGAATTTGAAGATTTTCAGATGCCACTACAAATATAAGGGAAGCTGCTAAATAAGACCTGGGATTTTGGTTGAGGATATGCTTTTCTCTATTCAGAATTGGCCTTATGGACTTACCGGTCATAAGGAGAAATTCAGATCAGATTTATAATATCAAATCCTTATCTTTGGAAACCGCTTTGCAAACTAGATGGATGCACAAAGCGGAGAAAGTATAATGTATAATTCTGATTTATATCAAATTAATTATTTTTTATGATGGGATTTAATGTAAGGACAGCTATTTGTGCGACCCTAGCTTGTTGCGCAATCTCCTATTCTGTGCCTATGTATGGGCAGGTCGATCTGATTAATAAAGTAAATAAAGATCAGACCGTCCTTAAGGATCAGGGTTATCATTTTACAGATTTGATCAATTTAACTTATACACCTGTTGAAAATCAGGGGAAATCGGGAACTTGTTGGAGCTATTCCACCAATTCCTTTTTGGAAAGTGAAATGATTAAAAAAGGGAAACAGCCGGTTCATCTCTCAAAAATATTTACAGCCCGGTGTGTTTATCTGGAAAAAGCAGAGAATTATTTAAGAATGGATGGCAACCTGAATTATGGAGACGGCGGCCAGGCTCATGACGTGACCAATATGTTGGCTAAATATGGTACAATGCCTGAACAGGTTTACACAGGTTTGATTAATGGAGCAACCATTAATGATTTTGATCCTATGCAAAAAGAAATCCAGCAATATCTTAAGGGCTGGCTGGCTAATCACCATATTCCGGATAATTGGAAGGACACCATTAATATGGTTATGGATAGTCATTTGGGTAGAGCACCTGAAAAATTTACTTTTAAAGGTAAAGATTATACGCCATTATCATTTGCAAAAGACTATACTGGACTGAATGCAAATGATTATGTTGAAATCATGAGCCAGACCAATACCCCTTATTGGAAAAGAGCAATGCTTATGGTACCGGATAACTGGGCATTTATGGAAAATTATGTGAATGTTCCGCTAGCTGACTTAACTGAAATTATCGACGGTGCTTTAAAAAAAGGATATACGGTTGAATGGGATACGGATTGCTCTGAGCCATATTTTAGTTGGCTTAATAGCGTCGCAATTGTACCCGAAGGCGCAGATACATTGAATAATAAAAAACTGGATAAAGCTGCCATCGCCAACTGGTTTACAAAAGTCAGCCCTGAAATGAAAATTACAGCCAAAAACAGACAAGATGCATATAATGATAAAAGAACGACGGACGATCATTTAATGCATATTGTTGGGCTGGCCAAAGATCAGAATGGAGATGAATTTTATATTGTAAAGAACTCCTGGGGAACAGGCAATGTTTATAAAGGATTTTTATACGCATCAAAAGCATTTGTCAATTATAAAACAGTGGCCATTATGGTCAATAAAAATGCCCTTGCCCCGGCAATCAAGAAGAAAATGGCTCTTTAATATAAGGATTAAATCAACAGTTTTTTATTTTTATATTAAGTAAAGACAGACAGGCATGTGAATAAAGGATGTATTTTCGTCCGATTTCACATGCCTGTTTCATGTCTGAAATACCATTAAATAAGTTTAGTCAGAATTGGTAAGATTTAGCTTTCTACGCCCAAAAATATGCAGCAGCAGCATTAGCAGGGATAAAATTATGCCGCTAATTGAGATACCGGTCCAACCGGTATAATACCAAATATAACCACCGATCAAGGTGCCTAATGAGCCTCCGATGAAATACCAGACCATGTAAACCGTGTTAATGCGGTTTCTGGCCGGTGGGTTGCCTTGAAAAATAATGGCTTGATTGGTGATATGAACCGATTGTACTCCCCAGTCCAATAAGAATGCACCAATTATCAATCCGATAATGCTTTTGCCCGAAAATCCTAAAACGATCCAGGATATTAAAACAATAAAAATACCAATGATAATTAATTTATTTTTACTCATCCGGTCACTTAGCCTTCCTACATAGGAGGCAACGATAGCGCCTGCAATTCCAACGAGTCCCATGGCACCGGCAACGTCACTGCCCATATGAAAGGGTGCAGCTTCCAATAAGAATACAATGGTGGTCCAAAAAACGCTGAAACATGCAAAATCAAAAGCCCCTCTAAAAGAAGCTAATCTTAGGTTTGGCTGGGTATTAAATTGGGTGACAAGAGATTTAAGTAAAGAACCGTATGAGCCCTTAAATTCTGCGGGTAGCTCCGGCAAATACCTAACCAGACAAAAGAATAATAAACTTATTAAAACGGCTGCCACATAATAGATGGCCTGCCAACCAAAATGCGCTCCGATATAGCCACTAAGTGTTCTAGAGGCCAAAATCCCCATTAACAGACCGGACATAACCGTACCGATGGCTCTTCCCCTTTTGTTATCAGTAGCCAGCTGCGCAGCCATGGGGATTAATAACTGGGCAATGACGGCCGTAAATCCGATTATAAAGCTGAATACCTTTAGCAAAAAGGGTGATTTTGATAGCGCCATGCCAATTAAGGCGGCAATAATAAAAGCGAAGTCAACCAGAATTAATTTTTTGCGTCTTAATTTATCTCCCAGTGGTACAATAAAAAACAATCCAAAAGCATAACCTATCTGGGTAAGCATGGGAATACTGCTGATTTGTAACTCGGATATGCCAAAGTCTTTTGCCATTAGCCCCAGTAAAGGCTGGTTGTAGTAGTTATTGGCAACAACTACACCGGTAGTAACGGACATGATGATTAATAAACCTGTACTAAGTCCCTGACCGTCTTTTAGATGTGTCATGACGTTATTTTTTGATTGGAAATACTTTTAATAAAGTGAATGTATATTTTTCGGGCATTGTCAGCTCCCTCAATAAGATTCAACGTGGAATTCGGAGTAAATTTGCAACTAAAGCAGCCCCGGTATATACCTTAAAATGGCTACACCAGGGCTGTGTCTTTTATTTTTCAATCATTTATTTAAGCATTTCCGCTGTTACAGGTTGCGCTGTATGGCTTCCTGGTCCGCTGTATTCAAGCTGGAGCTTATAACCGCCACCGCCTTCTATAAAATCAAGATTGAAAAAGTGCTGTCCTTTCTCCAGTGCTATTTGCCCGTTTTTTTCTATGGCTGAATGTAAACCATCGTTATCAACGACGATTTGATGGTCAATATTCAAGACTGCACCGTCATCTGCCGTCAGATAAAATGTATAGATACCTGATTCCGGTACAGTGATAACACCGTTATATTTAAGTCCAAAGGCGCCTGCGGTTGCCTGCTTTGCATCAACCGAGATATCGGGCTGATTCCATGTTCCTGTTATGGCCGCTTTGGATAAGTCTTTTACAGTTTTAAAGCTGCCTGCAAAATACTGTACCTGCATTCCCGTGTAATTTCTTTTTACCATGACCGCTTTACGTAAACTGGTCTTCGTATAATGACATGTGTAAATATCACCTCTGTTTCCCGAAGGGGTAAATGCTGCCAGTCTGATGGTTTTATCTGTTTTTATAATTAAGGGTTGGTTTAAAACCGGATCCTCAATAGTTGGGTTATTTCCATTTATTGTATAATGTATAGTCAGATCTTCTTTGGGGGGATAGACCTTTAATACTGCACTGTCTAAAAAGGCATTATTTTGTAAGGTTCCCTGGATATCCGGGAGACGATAATGGATATTCATTTTATCCATACGCGTGAATTGCTGATTTAACCTTCGCATAAAGGAGCTGTCATTCGTTTTGGCGGTCCATAGTACTTCTGCAAGTGCCAGCATCCTGGGGTATTCCTGGTATTCCAGACGGTTAGTAGTGGGAATGTATTCTGTCCAGGAGTTGGCCTGTGCCCCCATAATATTGGCCGCCTGCTGCTGGTTTAAATCTTTTGGAATGGGATTAAAATGATACACATTCATTAAAGAGTTTTTATCAGGAATGGCATCAAAATACAAAGGATTACCTGGTGTCATAATTACCTTGTTTCCTTGCCTTGCTGCAATTATGGGTGCTTCAGGAACCCAGGAGCGCCAATACATCACATTGGCAGTAGAGGTTACTCCGCCTTCAAGAATTTCATCCCAGCCAATTAATTTTTTCCCGTGCTGATTAAAGAATTTTTCCATTCTTCTCACAAAATAGCTTTGGAGCTCATTTACATTTTTCAGATCTTCCTTTTTTAAGGTCACTGCACATTCTGCGGAGTTTTTCCAGCTTTCCTTATTTACTTCATCGGCACCTAAATGCACATATTCATAAGGGAAAATATCAAAAATTTCTTTATAAACATTTTCAGCAAAGGTATAAGTGGCCTCATTGCAAGGGCACATTGGGACAGAAAATCCCTCGCCTGTTTCATGACCCGCACTGCAGGCTAAAAACGGATAAAGACTGATGGCGGTTCTGGAATGGCCGGGCATATCAATTTCTGGGATTATATCAATGTGTCGTGCCGCTGCATAAGCTACTAATGCCTTCATTTCTTTTTGCGTGTAAAAGCCTCCATACATCATTTTGCCATTGATCATTTTAAGATGGCTGCTATCCAAATACATGTCAGGATCGCCGGTTTGCTGTGCTCTTTTGATGCAGGCAGAATCATGGGCATCCAATGTTCTCCATGCGCCTTCGCTGGTTAATTTGGGATATTTTTTGATTTCTATGCGCCAGCCTTCGTCGTCGGTTAAATGCAAATGGAATTTGTTGAATTTATACAGTGCCAGTCTGTCAACGAATTTATAGAGGTAATCTATAGAGAAAAAGTGTCTGGCAACGTCCAGATGCATGCCTCTATAGGCGTAGGCCGGATAATCCAGGATATCAACGGCAGGAACAGACGCTGAAGGCGCCCCATGTCCATCTTCTATACTAACAGGCAATAATTGTCTAATGGTTTCAATGGCTCTAAAAATGCCTGCTTTATCATTAGCTGTTATTTTGATGTAACTGGAAGTAATCTGCAGTTTATAGCCTTCCGGATGATTCAGATGAGCATCCAGTTCCAGTGAAATGAAATTGGAAATTGGGGCTGATGCGACCTCTTTTAAAGGGAGCTTTATCAGATCTTTTAAATCCTGAATTTCTGTCCGGAGCTCTTTACTCTGGACGCTTAATACTGTAGCCTTATTAAAAGTAAAACGGCCATTTCCAGGAGTCAGTGACTGAGGATAAGGAATTAAAGGGTATCTTGAATCCCGTTGGGATTGCTGAAAACTATTGCTACTGACCTGTGATTGTCCCTTCATGGGTAAGAGGCAAAGGGTCAGGCCCAACAGTGACAGTCCTATAAAGATTTTTTTTAAAGTTACCCCATTCATGTTATTCCTAATGGGTTTAAAGTGTCCTTGTGCTTTTAAATGTTGCATGTTAAATAGCGCGTTTTCTTAACTTAGTTATGATATGTGAATGTATAGAGAGAAAACTTGTACTAAGAGGCCATTGTATGACAGAAGATCAAACAATTGATAGATATTCAGGAATTGTCATTATCTGGTGTAATATCAATTAGTTAAGTATAATTTGCTTTAATTGATTGCGAGGGTAGAAATATAGGGTAAAACCTATTTAGTTTTAATCTGAGCTTCCCCCTTCTTTAAGAGATCTGATAAAATCTCTCCAGGCAAGTGGATTGAAAATGCCAGATGTCGGCACCATGCCCCT
>Ga0164242_10009941_pt1 | contig 10220 bp, 8 predicted proteins | sample OricomgcompostMG_FD_108783 | JGI IMG/M metagenome (GOLD analysis project Ga0164242, IMG submission 108783) | Miracle-Growth compost microbial communities from Emeryville, California, USA - Original compost - Miracle growth compost (MG) ... | reverse complement strand
TGGCGACGGTCTCGAAACCGACGAGCCCCCCGTGATGCCCGGGCTGTATATTGGCAGCAACGCCGAAGTCTTCGAAGAAATTGTGATGCGGGCCGCCGCCGGTGACGAAGACCTGCAGTTCCGCGTGTACTCCGGCTGTGCCGGTTGGGGCCCCGATCAGCTCGAAGGAGAGCTGTCGCGGCAAGACTGGCTGATACTGCCGGGTCGGTGCGAATACGTGTTCGACGTCGACTCGTACGAGGTCTGGGATGTCGCCCGGCATGCGCACCGGCTGCAGAACCCGCTGGTCAACCGCTGCGAAGGCAATCCGGAACTCAACTGAGACTCGATGCCCCCGGTGGCCCTATGACCCGGTCGAGGGTTCGCCGCGGAAGACGAGTGCGCTGGCCTGGCCGATGCGGGTGTAACTGAGTTTCAGAACCAGAGGCGAGGCAGCGGGGGTCAATTCGGTAACAATATTCAGGTTGCACTTGGGGTCGGGCTGGCTGTAGTTGAGCGTGGCGGGAATGACGCCGTGCTGCAACCCCAGCAGCGAAGCCGCGACTTCCAGGGTCCCGCAGCCGGCGCCCGAGTTGCCGAGGGCACTTTTGAGCGCTGTGACAGGGACCTGGCTGGCGATCGGACCGAAGACTTCGTGGATGGCTTCGGCTTCGAGGCGATCCCCCTGCCGAGCCCCCAGGCCATGGGCATTGATGTGGCCGATTTCTTCAGGGGAGACGCCGGCATCGTTGAGAGCCGCCCGCATGGCTATCACGAGTGCCCGGGCGATGTCGGGGTTTCCATCGTAGTCGAGAACGCAGGAGGAACCCGCACCCAGGAGCTGGCCCAGAATTTTCGCGCCCCGGTTCCGGGCGTGCGTTTCTTCTTCCACGATCAGCGTGCAGGCCCCTTCGGCGACCACCTGGCCGGTTCGGTTGAGGTCGAACGGCCGGCTGGCATCGGTGGGGTCGTCGCGGTATGTTGCCAGCGAATCCCACATGGCTGCATGCAGCGTGCGAATGGCGTGCAGCCGGGTTCCGGTCGCACCGGCGATCATAATATCGGCATTCCCGCGGGCGATGACCCGCAGGGCTTCACCCATGACGAGGTTGCCCGAGGCGTCGTCGAGGGTAATCGAGTTGTTCGGTCCGCGGGCATCGGCGGCAATGCCGATGTGGCAGGCCGGCATGTTGGGCAGGTATTTCAGCAGCCACAGCGGGAACATGTCTCCCATGCCTCGCCGGCCCCAGTCATCGTACGCGAACTTGTGCAGTTCTTCGTCGATGCAGGTGAAGCAGGCCCGGGCCAGGTCTTCGGGAGGACTGAGCATCAGGTTGGCGCCAAAGTCGACTCCCAGGCGTGTGGGGTCGACGACCCCATCGGCAATACCGGCGTCGTCGAGCGCCAGCGAAGCCGAGGCCACGCCGAGCTGGATCTCCCGGCACATGACCTTGATGCTCTTTTTCTGCTTGACATATTTGGAAGCGACGAAATTTTTGATTTCGCCACCAATATGCTGGGGCAACGCCGAATGCGACAGCAATTCAACCTGCGAGATGCCGCTTTTGCCGGCTTGCAGACTGCTCCAGTACTCTTCATGACCGATGCCGATCGGGCTCACGATACCCAGACCCGTGATGACGACGCGGCGTTCAGATTCCCGTGGACTACTCATGTGATTGGTTGTTCGGTAAAGAACTTCTCGCAAAAGAATTCAGGCGCAGCAATCTCGCATCCCAGGTTCCCACCACAGGTGGAAATGGTTGTGAACTGCGCTGACCCACTGGCTTTGCACGTCGAATCGTCGCAACCCAGTCCTGCGACGTAGTATCGGCGATACAGAAGCCCCGAATTATGGTAGCGATCCCTCGTTCGGCCGAGAAGTGTGAACCGGCCGGATCAGGTAAAGTTTGCCGATTTTGCAGCGGCTCGATTTTCAGGAAGAAAATCAGTGTCAAATGGACTGGACTTTCAGACGGTGGCGGCGGCGGGAGAGACGGTCTGGTTTATTGCCGGGAATTGTAGTGCTGCATCGACTGGATCACCGCATCGCTGACCCCGCTGTTGTGCAGGGCGATGACTGCCTGTGGCGACATGTCGAACGCACCCCCACGATCCTGAATGGTGCTGACGACGACCCGGTCGGGGACTCCGTTGGCCACCATGTCGGCGACATCGCGGTTGGTGACGGCACGGGCGTCGCGGCGGCGTTGCGTCCGTTCGTAAGCTGCCTGCTGGGCATAAGCCTCCTTCTCGTCCGCTTCATCCTTCATGTTTCCGGCCAGGGCTCCGGTGGCGGTTCCGGCCAGCGCCCCAATGGCGGCCCCTGCTCCGGTACTGCCGAACTGGTGCCCGATAATGGCCCCCAGACCGGCTCCACCGGCAGCCCCCAGAGCAGCCCCCTTCTGTGTCCCATTCATGTTGGCGCAGCCCAGGCACGAGGCGGCGAGCAACGAGCCGACCAGGGCGTGGGTTCTCAATATTTTTGAATCGAACATCGACATGCTCCTTCCAGACCCCAATCCCGATCCTTTGGCGGGGAACTGCGCCGACGGCGCGGCTTTTTCTTCCCCTCTGACCGCAAACTCACCGGCAGAGGCCACAAAATCCGTAAAGTGTGCCTGAGAGGATTTATCGGCAGAGTCGGCAGGTTTTCGTGAATTCTTTCCTGGAAGAGAATTTACCGTCCGGGGAGCAGGTAGGCTGGGTAAGCAGAAGTGTTCGGTGTTCGGTGTGCCATAGGGTACCACTGTGCCCACCATTCCATACAAACCCGAAGCGCCAGCGAGGAACCCAGGCCAAACATCCGTGGATGGACCGCGACATCACGGAACTGCCCGGACAGGAGAGGGAATCGAGTTCAGACATTTGCGCTCCCGGTCCTGTCTGATCCTGTTCATCCTGTCTGAAATCTCAAATCTGAAATCTCAAACTACGGAGAAAACCCGACGAATTCGGCCCGGGCTGCCTGTCAGCTTCTTATTTCGACAGGATTTACAGGAGGAACAGGATGGGCTCCACAGCCGAACGACGATCCTGTGGCCATGAAAGCGGAGCGGCGCGAGCCGCCCGGCCTTGTCTGGCAAGTTTCGTTCGTTGCGAGGACCGGCGGGCTTGCGCGGGAGCCGCTTCGAAATGATCGGCACCGATGGCAACAGCATGGTGGGCCTACCCCACCCTACTGCACTCGTCCGCTGATCCGTCGCTGCGCGACCCAAAGAAAGCGCGCGGCTCCCGAGGGGAGAAGAACGAATACCCCGAAGCCCTCTACCGGTCTGTCAGACCGGCTTGCCAAGAATCAGGCAGGCGTTGTGCCCCCCGAAACCGAAGCTGTTGGACATGACCCGCTGAATTTTCAGCGGACGGGCTTCGTGGGGAATGTAGTCGAGGTCGCAATCGGGGTCGGGGTCATCGAGATTGATCGTGGGGGGCGCCACCTGATTCTGCAGGGCCAGCACCGACACCACAAACTCAACCCCGCCCGAGGCCCCCAGCAGATGCCCCAACTGGCTTTTCGTGCTCGAAACCGGCAGGCTGCCGGCGGTGGCACCGAAGACCGTCCTGACGGCTTTCGACTCGGCCTTGTCTCCCAGCGGAGTGCTGGTGCCATGCGCATTGACGTAGTCGATCTGATCGACATTCAGGCCTGCATCCTGTATCGCCGATTGCATGGCCCGGGCAGCACCGGCTCCCCGGGGGTCGGGGGCCGTCATGTGCGTACCGTCGGAACTCATTCCGTAACCGAGAACTTCGGCCAGAATGTTGGCGCCCCGCTTCCGCGCATGTTCGAGTTCTTCGAGGACGACCATACCGGCCCCTTCGGCCATTACGAAACCGTCGCGATCGCGGTCGAAGGGACGACTGGCGCGCTGCGGATCGTCGTTGCGGGTCGACAGGGCGCTCATACGGGCAAAGCCGGAGAGCCCCATGGGGGTGATCGCCGCTTCACTGCCGCCGGAGACCATGACATCGGCCCGGTCGTGCTGAATGAGCTTGAAGGCGTCGCCGATGGCATTGGAAGCCGACGCGCAGGCGGTGGCAATAGCGCTGTTGGGCCCGCGCAGCCCCCAGAAGACGGAGATATTGCCGCTGGCGGCATTCACCATCAGTTTGGGAATCATAAACGGCGAGACGCGGTTGGGACCCCGGTCGAACAGCGTACAGTGCTGTTCTTCGATTTCATGCAGGCCACCAATACCACTCCCCGTGATGACGCCGTACCGGTAGCGGTCCCCCTGGTCGAAGTCGATCCCCGACTGGCGGATAGCCTTGGCGGCTCCATACATTGCGAACTGGCAGAAGCGGTCGAGGCGTTTGGCTTCCCGGGCCGGGATGCACTCGGTGGGGTCGAAATCCTTGATCTCCCCCCCGAAGCGCACCTTGAACTCCGAGCAGTCAAACCGCTGCAGAGAGCTGACGCCACTCTTACCCGCACACAACTGGTCCCAGAATTCCGCAGGTTCAAACCCGAGGGCGGTAACAACCGAGATCCCTGTCACGACGACGCGCCTGGTCATCGGCTATTGCTGCTCCTCAATGTACTTGATCGCTTCGCCGACGGTCTTGATCTTCTCGTAGTCTTCATCGGGAATGGTGATTTTGAATTCGTCTTCGAATTCCATCACCATTTCCACGACGTCCAGAGAATCGGCTTTGAGATCGTCGATAAACGATTTTTCCCGGGTAATTTCTTCTTTGGGGGTCTGGAGCTGTTCGCTCACAATCCCGATGACGCGTTCTTCAACTGACACGCAACGTCCCTCCGAAAAGCGGATGCCGACAATTCTCGAAATCTCCCTGTGCCACTACAAGGAGTGAATGCTTTCTGCAAACGGAAACCAGGTCCGGAAATTCAGCGCCGCCGAATTCCCGAAACTGTGAGTGAGCGGGAGATTAACGTGTTTCCCGAAGTCTGTAAACGGCAATCCATTTGTTCCGTTTTTCAATTCGGAATCTTCATCGATTCGCAGGCCGTTGGCAAGTCAGATTGAGTGCTTTGCGCGGAATTTACAGGGACACCCCGCACACCCTCCCAACGTTCCCCCGGCAAAACCTCGTGCCACTGCCGATTTTCGTCCATCCGCCGGGTCTATCCCCGCTCTCCACTTCTTCGCACGCCCGACCCGAACTCAGGCCCGACTGCCTGCTACGAATCGTTGACTGTCTGGCAATCCAGCTTGCGGTCGATCCGTTTCAGCAACCCTTTGAGAACTTTCCCCGGGCCGATTTCATAAAACTGATCGACACCGGCGGCCAGCATCGCCCGCATCGATTCTTCCCACAACACCGGACTGACCACCTGCCGGACCAGTAACTCCCGTATTTCGTCGGCATCGTGGTGAACCCGCGCGTCGACATTCGAGATCACCGAAATCTCAGGACGGCGGAGAGTCACCGCGGCCAGCGCTTCCGCCAGCCGTACGTCGGCCGGTTCCATGATCGATGTATGAAATGCCCCGGCGACCGCCAATGGAACCGGTTTACCACCGGCGGCTTCGGCGAGTTCGGCTATCCGCTCGCAGGCGGGAATCACTCCCGACACCACCGTGTTTCCCGGACACAGGTAATTCGCAATCTGAATAGGGCCTTCCGACGAGGCCTGCTGGCAGAGCTCGGCGACTTTCTCGCAATCCAGCAGCAGCACGCTGACCATTCCCGACGGAGTGGCGTTTGCTGCCGCCTGCATCGCCTGTCCCCGCCGCTGGACGACTTTCAGCCCCTCTTCGAACGACAAGGCTCCGGCGAACACCAGGGCCGTGTATTCCCCCAGGCTGAGCCCCGCGGCCCATTCGCAGGACAAAACGACATCCGGAGACTCGGCACGCAGCATTTCGAGCGCCGCCAGGCTCGATACGAATAACGCCGGCTGGCTGATCTCCGTGGTATCGAGTTCGGTCGCGGGGCCTTCGAAACAGAGCTTTGCCAGGTCATAGCCCAGAATCTGACTGGCCTGGTCGTACAGTTGCCGGGCCTGGGGGTAGCGCTCGGCAATGGTTCGTCCCATGCCGACGTGCTGCGCTCCCTGGCCGGGAAACAGAAACGCAATTTTGCTCACCGCGTGGTCCTTCCGATGTTGGTGCCGCGGGCGATTGCCGGTGCGAGGGCTTACGACACCAGGGAGTTCGACAGTTCGGCGACGATCTGCGAATTGATCTGCCGGTTTTTGAACGTGGTTGCGACCTTCAAAGCATTGAAGATCGACCGGGCGTTGCTCGAACCATGACAGATTATGCAGATCCCGTCGACACCAAGCAGCGGCGCTCCCCCCGATTCGTCGTAGGAATACCGCTTGCCGATCGACTGGAAGGCCTGCATGGCGCGGTCCCGCTCCTGATCCAACTGCTCGCTGACATCGTGGGCCAGCTTGCGAAGCATCATCTCCGCCATCCCTTCGCTGACCTTCAGCACCACGTTGCCGACAAACCCTTCACAGACAAGAACGTCGGCGTCTCCCTGATACAGCCCGCGGCCTTCGACATTCCCGATGTACCGGTCCCGCAACGCCCCTTTGGAAAGGATGGAATGCGTCTCACGAACCAGTTCGTTTCCTTTGCCGTCCTCGCTGCCGATGTTCATCAGCCCGATTTTCGGATTTTCGATCCCCAGCACATCGCGGGCATAAATCGAGCCCATCACGCCGTACTGGTAGAGATGCTCGGCCCGGGCGGCAGGGTTGGCCCCCACATCGAGCAGCACGGCCTGGCCGCGAAGCGTGGGCAGGCTGACGGCGATCCCCGGGCGTTTGACCCCTTTGAGGAACAGCCGGGTCCGCAGACCGGCGGCAACAACAGCCCCCGTACTGCCGGCGCTGACCACCGCATCGACATCTTTGCCGGCCATCAGCTTCCAGCAGACGGCAATCGAGCAGTTCGGCTTTTTCAGCAGAGCCTCGGTGGGCTTTTCGTTCATTCCGGCAACGCCGTCGGAAGGGACGATCTGCAACTGCCGGCTCGAAGCGCTGTGCTGCCCGAGCTGCATTTCGAGAGCAGCCGGGTCGCCGACCAGCAGGACTTCCAGGCCTGGGTCAGCAGCAATGGCGGCAATCGCTCCCTCGACATTCGGTTCGGGACCAAAGTCCCCACCCATCGCATCCAGCGCTATCCGCATGTCTGATCAGCCTTCGGCCTTGACGACCGTTCTTCCCTGGTAATGCCCACACTGCGGGCATACCACATGGCTGGGAATCGCCGTGTGGCATTGAGGACAATGCGATAACTGAATCGGCTTGATCGCGTTGTGACTGCGACGCTTGGCCGAGCGAGAATGAGATTGTCTACGCTTGGGGACCGCCATGTTAAACCACTACCGTTGAATGACTTGCAAGTTTCTGAACCGCACCCGAGGCTTTCGCCTCAAAGAACGAGAGCGCCCCCGCTCTACCGGTGCATTTAAGAGATGGATACTACGCCAGCCGGTCGCAACCTGTCAAGCATGAACTTTCCCGGCAGGAATAGCGGGAGACGCTTCCGCAAGTTTGCATTGGAATGGGAGGCGGCCCGGGAAGCCGCAGGGTGGCAGTCCCCATCACCGATCTGTCGGCGTTCGAAATTCATGAAATACCGATTCAACGAGCCGTAAACCAAGCCGTAAGGTGTGCGGGTGTCCATCAACTTAGAACACCGCCAGCAACAGCAACTGTGCCGAGCGGATCAAACCCGGACGATCTTCCGGATCGGTCCGCCCCTCGCGGAGAATGCCTGCCGTCCGTGAATTCAGATTCGTCACCATCAGCCGCTGAACCGTATTCAGCCCCGGTTTGCCAGCCTCCCGCCGCTGGTCGTCCAGTTCCAGTAACAATTCGGTAATCCGGTGCAGCGTGTGGATTTCGTCGAGTTCGTGCTGTGGCTTGCTGATCCATTTCGGCGGCACACTGGCGTTGGCAACCCGCCGACACAGTTCGGTGATGTAGTTCGAAATCCCCGCCAGTTTCCCGTAATCGAGACGCTCGGGGGTGTCGCGCGGCGTATGGTAGTCGGGGTGTTCGCCGCTCGAAAAAAACAGAAACGGCACCTCCGCATCGCGGAAGGGTCTATAATCGCTGCGGGTCCCCACCAGATCGGCCCCCAACGGCGAAACTTTCAACTCCGCAGCCGGTCGGATCTGGTGCAAAGTCTCTTTCAGCCCGGTGGCGTGCTCGCTCCCCATGACAAACACGGTGTTCAGTGGCAGATCTCCCAATGATCGCCCCAGCAGATCGGCGGTGATAAACAGCTTCACCCGCTCCAGCGACCACGGCGGATGAGCCGCAAACCACCGCGACCCCCACAGCAGATGTTCCTCGAGGTCGAAGCAGACAAACGCCACGCTCCGTGAAACTTTGGGCTCCCGCTGAAGATGCCGGGCGACTTCCAGCAGCATGGCAACGCTGCTGGCGTTGTCGTCGGCTCCGGGATAAATCACATTGCCCCGTTTCCCCAGGTGGTCGTAATGGGCACTGAGAATGATGATTTCGTCGGCGACCGCCGGATCGTCTCCCGGAAGAAACGCCCCTACGTTTTGGCCGAGTCGGGTTTTGCGCCCCTCTTCGTCTTTGGGGCCCGGCACATCCTGAAAGTAGCTGTCACCGAACAGAGGCTGAAGCCCCAGCTCTTCAAACCGCGCGATGAGATACCGGGCGGCCAGATTTTTGGTTCGCGGATCCCCCCGCCCCTGCAGTTCCGGGCTGGCCAGGTACTCGACATGCGGCCGGATGTCGGCAGGCGTAATGACCGTCGCCGGGCGGTCGGGAGCCGGCGGGTCGGCAGAGACATCGCGGTCGGGCGGAAGCATGGCAGCCAGGAGAAGGAGCAAAATTCGGCGGAACATGCGGACCTCGCACAAGGAGAACGGGCAGAGGGCGAACAAGGTACAACTGCCAGTCCAACTGGGCAAGGTGAAGTTTGTAACGGACGGCGCGGTTATTCCTATTGTATCGCAGGTGCGTTCGCCGATGAAATTGGTAAGTTTCCCCCGCAGCCGAAATGGAGAAGAACCGATTTCCCCCCGCCGTGACATTGTGACGGCCGGTGGACGATTCCCGCAATCGCATCCCGCACACACGACAGCACGCAACTCATGGAACAGCAATGAGTTGCAGCCTGTCGGCAACGACCGTTCCAGAACGGACCGGTCACGACCCGGAACGCCCGCAAGGACTCAGGAGAACCAGGTATGCTGAAAAATGTTTTATGGGCCAGCTTTCTGCTGACCGCCACGCTGCTGGCGACAGTCGGCAGCCCTTCCGACGCGGTGGCGGTTGAACCCGGCCAGCCGTACGACTGGAACCGATTTTATTACTACCCGTACGTGTACTATCCCCACGGCTTTTACAAACCGGTGCAGTACGACAACCTGTATTACCGGTATCCGCAGGAACGGCAGATTCCGGTGTACAACTCGAACTGGCACAACTTCTACCCCAGTGAACGCCCGTACCATAGTGGGCATCACTTCATTCTCGACGTGTTCTGAAGAATTCAGGACAACGTTGACACAGACGGACCATCGGACAGACGTCCACTTCCAGCAGCCCGGCTTCAGGTCGGGCTACTGGCGTTCTTTGGGAAGAAGAAGTGTTCAGTGTTCAGTGTTCAGTAGGGTGGGCTACGCCCACCAGAAGGATGAAGAGTGATGGGTGTAGTCTCCGGAGCAATTGCGGGAATGGCGTGGCGTGTAGCCATAGGGTACCGCTGTGCCCATCGATACTAACCCGATGCGCCAGCGAGGAGCCCCGGCCAAACGACGTTCGTTTCGTCACACGCGCAGCAAATCCCCTCACTACGCAGCGCAGCGGAACTGGAGCCGTGTCCTTTCTTTGGGGCACGAAGGCCGGGTGAGGTTGCAACCAGAACCAAGCCTGGCAATATGTGTTCCCTTGTGAATGACCGGCCACTGCAACTCACATGGCAACAGGATCGTCGCTTGAACCTGAGTGAACGGCACGACGGAGCGTGCCTGCTACTTTGGCGCGGAACTCTGCAGAGTTCCGCTTCCCCCGTCGCTGCGCTGCCCAAAGAAAGCACACGGCTCCCGCGAGGGGAGAAGGGGTTTCATTCGCCCTCCACATCATCCCTGCATTGGTGGGCACAGCCTGTGCTGTGCAATCGGGTAAAAAAGGCCCATTTTGCGGTTCAGAGATTGATCCGGTTTTTGTTCCAGCGACGGAAGGGATCGGCCACTGCTTTATGAGTGACGGGGTACAGCCGCTCAGGAACAAGCCTGTTCCTCTTGGTGTCTTGGTGTCTTGGTGGTTCAAATTCCTT
>Ga0164242_10009940_pt1 | contig 10220 bp, 8 predicted proteins | sample OricomgcompostMG_FD_108783 | JGI IMG/M metagenome (GOLD analysis project Ga0164242, IMG submission 108783) | Miracle-Growth compost microbial communities from Emeryville, California, USA - Original compost - Miracle growth compost (MG) ... | reverse complement strand
GATGGTCTGGCCGGCCGAGATGCCGTGCACGTCCTTGAGCTCATAGAGCCCGGCAGCGGTCAGCGCGGGGATGGAGAGGAAGAAGCTCAGCCGGGTCGCGGCGACGCGATCCAGACCGCGCGCGAGGCCGGCTGAGATCGTCGCCCCCGAGCGGGACACGCCGGGGATCAGGGCGATGCACTGCACGAGGCCGACGATCACGGCGTCCTTCATGCCCAACCCACGCTCGCCGCGGTCCTGCCGGCCGATGCGCTCGGCCCAGACCATGACCGCGCTCCACGCGACCAGGGCGCCGCCCACCCACCACAGCGAGCGCAGGGGGCCGGACACCACGTCCTTGAGCAGCAGACCGACGATCCCGATCGGGATCGTGCCGACGATCGTGTACCACCCCATCCGGTACTCCAGCGTCCCGCGGCGGGAAGCCTTGAAGACGCCGACGAACCAACCGCGCACGATCGCGACGATGTCGCGTACGAAGTAGAGCAGCACCGCCGCGATCGCGCCCATCTGGATCACGGCCGTGTACGCGGTGACCCCGTCGTCGTCGATCGGCAGACCGAGGATCTTCTCGGCGATGGTCAGGTGGCCGGTGCTTGAGACGGGAAGGAACTCGGTGAGTCCCTCCACGACGCCCAGCACCACGGATTCCAGGTAGTTCATCAGTCGCTTTCAGTCCGCGGCATGTCGCCGGGCAGCCTAACCGTTGGTACCTGCGGCGTGCCTGAGCGCGCGCCGCGCGCGGTGCCGACTATCTTCTTCCGCATGCATCAGCGCGCCGTCGGGGCCTCAGGCCTGAAGGTCTCCACCCTGGGACTGGGCACCATGACGTGGGGTCGGGACACCGACGAGCACGAGGCCCGCGACCAGCTCATCGCGTTCGCCGAGGCCGGCGGCACCCTCGTCGACACCGCCGCCGGGTATGCCGACGGCGCATCCGAGCAGCTCCTCGGCAGCCTGATCGGTGACGTGATGGCACGCGACGAGCTCGTGGTGGCCACGAAGGCCGGCATCTCGCGCCGCGGCGGCTCCCGACAGGTCGACACCAGTCGCCGCGCTCTCCTCGACAGCCTGGACGGGTCGTTGCGGCGGCTCGGCACCGACCACGTCGACCTGTGGCAGGTGCACGTCTGGTCGGACGAGACGCCGCTCGAGGAGACGCTCGCGACCCTCGACCACGCCATCGCCACCGGCAAGGCCCGCTACGTCGGCATCTCCAACTACGCCGGCTGGCAGACCGCGCAGGCCGCCACCTGGCAGCGCGCCGTCGCCGGCCGGGCGGCGCTGGTCAGCACGCAGGTCCAGTACTCGCTGCTCGCCCGCGAGGTCGAGTACGACGTCGTCCCGGCCGCCGAGGCGCTCGGCCTGGGTGTGCTGGCCTGGTCGCCGCTGGCCGGAGGCGTCCTGACGGGCAAGTACCGCACCGGGACGCCCTCGGACTCCCGCGGCGCCCGCTCCGATTTCGCCGGCCGCATCGATGCCTACCTCGACGAACGGGGCCGTGGGATCGTGGAGGCCGTCGCCCGCGCGGCCGACGGACTGGGCTGGACCGCCCAGCAGGTCGCGCTGGCCTGGGTGCGTGACCGTCCGGGCGTCGCGGCTCCGATCGTCGGGGCCCGGACAGCCGCCCAGCTGCAGAGCGCGCTCGGCGTGGTCGAGCGGACGCTGCCGATCGAGATCGTCGCCGCACTGGACGACGTCTCCGGGGATTGAGGAGGCCCATGAGCAAGACCGACCGACGCGCGCCGCGTCCGGGCGTGGAGTGGGAGTTCGAACGGGTCAGCTTCGGGCGGGAGTTCTCCCGCAACGTCGTGACCAAGCTGCTCGTCGAGCGCGCCGAGCACGGCGGCTGGGAGCTCGACCGGGTGCGGATCACCCACGACGGGATCCGGCGGGTCATCCTGCGGCGCAAGATCATCCGGGCCGTACGCACCGCCTGACGGAACCGCCCGCGCGCGACGCGGGTCATCGCGACGAGTGGCCCGCCTCCGAGCGGTGGCCGCGTCCCGGTCCCTAAGATGGTGATGATGCCCACGTCCGAACCGCCCCGAGGTGACGCCCGCCGCTCCGATGCGACGCTGGCCGATCTCGCGTTGTGGCACCAACGAGGCGCGATCGGCGTGCTGCTCATCGCGACGGGGTGCCTGCTGGCAGCGTTGACGAGCGGTGAGGTTGCTGGGGCGGTGCCGCTCTACTACGTGGGCAGCCTCGCCGGGGTCATCGTCCTGTGGGCGGTGGCGGGCCGCTCGCGGTCTCGGACGACGCTGTTCGTCTGGCCGCTCGCCGTGCTGCTCGGCATGAGCTTCGCCTCCTTCCTCGCGCCGGTGGCGGCGACGCTGTGCATCGGCTCGCTCTATATCGCCTTCCTCTTCGTGGGGCTGACCCAGCCGCGCGGGAGCTCGCTCATCGTGCTGCTCCCCGCGATGGTCACCTACGCGTTGATCTTCGACGTGCCGCTGCAGCAGCTGGTGGTCAAGATGGCGATCGCGGCAGCCGTGTGGATCGCGGTCGCGGAGATCCCAGCGTGGCTGACGGCGAGCCTGCGTGAGGCCCGTACGGAGATGGAGCGGCTCGCCGCCACCGATCCGCTCACCGGCCTCGCCAACCGGCGCTACTGGGACGAGCAGCTCCCGCAGCTGCTGGAGCGCAACCCGTTCAGCGTCGTTCTGCTGATCGATCTCGACCACTTCAAGGCGTTCAACGACACCCACGGCCACCTGGCCGGCGACGAGATGCTGATCGCCTTCGCCCAGTCCATCCGGCGTGCCATGCCGGCCGGCGACATCGCCTCGCGCTGGGGCGGCGAGGAGTTCGCGCTGGCCGTGCGCGACGGCGTACAGGCGCGCATCGTGGCGGACGAGATCCGCAACAACGTACCGCTCGGGCAGACGTGCTCGATCGGGCTGGCCGAGCACCGTCCCGGCGAGCCCGTCCTCGAGCTCCTGCGCCGCGCCGATGAAGCGCTGTACGCCGCCAAGGACGGCGGTCGCGACCGGATCGTCGCCGCCTGACGGCGTACCTGACGTTCGGCACGCGAAATCGGCGTGTCGGCGTGCGTAACGTCAGGTGCCAGCGGCCTCAGACCTCATCGAGGAACCGGTCCAGGACGCGCGCGCCGAACTGCAGCCCGTCCAGCGGCACACGCTCGTCCACGCCGTGGAAGAGCCCCGTGAAGTCGAGCGCCTCGGGCAGCCGGAGCGGAGCAAAGCCGAAGGTACGGATCCCGAGCTTGGTGAAGTGCTTGGCGTCGGTGCCGGCCGACATGAGGTACGGCGCGATCGCGGCTTCCGGGTCCTCGGCGAGCAGCGAGCGTGCGATCGCATCCACGACCCGGCCCTCGTACGGGCTCTGCCATGAGCGCTGGTTGGACAGGAACTCGATGTCCACGCCCTCACCACACAGCCGGGCGAGCTCGGCGAAGAACTCGTCCTCATAGCCGGGCAGGAACCGGCCGTCGACATGCGCGGTCGCCTCGGTGGGGATGACGTTGACCTTGTAACCGGCGCCCAACATCGTCGGATTGGTGACATGACGCAGCGTGGCACCGATCATCCGCGCGGCCGGCCCGAACTCCTCGATGAGGGACTCGGCGTTCTCCGGGGTCGCCTCCGTGCCGACAAGCTCGGCGACCGAGGCGAGCAGCGTCTGCATCGTGGGGGTCAGCTGAACGGGCCACTCATGGGTGCCGATCCGGGCCACGGCCGCGGCAAGGCGCGCGACCGCGTTGTCGTGGTTGATCATCGACCCGTGCCCGGCGGTGCCGCGCGCGGTGAGCCGCATCCAGGCCATCCCCTTCTCGGCCGCCTCGATGAGGTAGAGCCGGCGCCCGCGGATGGTGGTGGAGAAGCCACCGACCTCGCCGATCGCCTCCGTGACGCCCTCGAACTCCTCAGGCATGTCCTCGATGAGCTTCTGCGCGCCGAGGTGGCCGCCGGCCTCCTCGTCGGCGGTGAAGGCCAGGACGATGCGACGGCTGGGTGCCAGGCCGGCGCGCTGACGGGCGCGCACGACGCTGAGCACCATCGCGTCGAAGTCCTTCATGTCGACGGCACCGCGGCCCCACAGGCTGAGCCCACCCTCGGGGCAGTCTTGGATCTCGCCAGCGAACGGATCGACCTGCCAGTCCGAGGCCTGCGCCGGGACGACGTCGAGGTGGCCGTGGATGAGCAGCGCAGGCTCGGCGCTGGACGCCTCGCCCCAGTGCGCGACGAGTGACGTACGCCCCGGCGACGACTCGTGCAGCCGCGAGGAGATGCCGACCTCGTCGAGCAGACCGGCGACGTGCTCGGCCGCCTTGCGCTCACCCGGGCCGGACGCGTCGCCGAAGTTGGACGTGTCGATCCGGATGAGGTCCCGGCAGATGTCGACGACCTCGGCATCAGGAGTCAGGGCAGCCATGTCCCCGACGCTACCGGGTCGTCTCACCCTGCCATGCGCGGAAGGCCGCGACCGCCGTGGGCAGGGTCGGGAAGATCCGGTCCTCGCCGACCCTGGCGAGCAGGCCGGTCGGCTCCAGCCGCCGACGCAGATCGTCCTTCATCCGGGCCAGCCCCATCTCGACGCCGTGTTCCGCCAGCTCCCGCCGGACGTCCTCGAGGACGTCGGCCGCCGTGATGTCGATGCGGCTGATCGCCTCCAGGTTGATCACCATCCACTCCGCGTCGGGATAGGCGTGCACGGCTGCGTGCGTGCGGGTGCGGAAGTGCTCGGCGTTGGCGAAGAACAGCGGCGAGTCGTAGCGGTAGACGATCAGGCCCGGTACGGGTTCGGCGTCCGCGTAGTCGGCGACGTCATGCATGCCGGCCAGGCCTGGGACGATGCCCAGCACGGCGTCGTGGGGCCGCGCCACCCGGCGGAGCAGATCCAGGACGGAGAGGCCGATGGCGACGAGGATGCCCTCGAGCACACCGACGGTGAGGACCCCGGCCGTCGTCGCCACGGCGAGCACCAGCTCCGAGTGCCGGAACCGCCAGAACCGCACCAGCTCACCGACATCGACCAGCTTGACCGCGGCGTAGACGACGACCGCTCCCAGCGCCGCGGTCGGGAACGCCTGCAGCACCGGCCGGGCGAAGAGCACCGCGGCACCGGTGGCGACCAGCGTGACGACGCCGGTGAGCTGCGAGCGCCCACCGACGGCATGCGCGATCGCGGTGCGCGAGCCGCTGCTGCTCACCGGGAACCCCTGCATCAGGCCGGCGCCCAGGTTGGCGCCACCGAGCGCGAGCAGCTCCTCCTTGGCGTCCGGCCGGTCCTCGTCGGCGAACGCGCGGGCGGTGAGGATGGTGTCGGTGAAGGTGACGAACGCGATCGCCAGAGCCGGTCCGGCGAGGCTCCACCACCGCCCGGCATCGAGCGCAGGCAGGTGGAACGCCGGAAGCCCATGCGCGATGTGTCCGACCGTCTCGACGCCGTGAGCGGGCAGGTCCAGTCCGGCGGAGACCGCGGTGGCGCCCAGCATGCCGGCCAGCGCGACCGGCGCCTTCGGCCACAACCGGCTCGCGACGAGGAGCACGACGACCATCGCGAGCCCGAGCGATGCCGTCGGGGCGTGGATCCGGCCCAGGTGGTTGAGTACGTACCAGGCCTGGGAGCCGACCCCATCGCCGCTCACCTCGAGCCCGAGCAGGTCGTCGAGCTGGGAGACGACCATGACGACCGCGATGCCGGCCATGTAGCCGACCAGGATCGGCTTGGAGAGCAGCTCGGCCACAGCCGCGAGCCGCAGCAGCCAGCCCAGGACACAGGCGAGCGCGACCAGCAGTGCGAGGGCGATCGCCGTGGCCGGCCGATCGGCCGCGGGGACGGAGCCGAGCGTGGTCGCCGTCATCAGCGAGGCCGTCGACTCGGGTCCCATCGAGAGCAGCCGGGAGCCGCCGAGCAGGGCATATCCGAGCAGGGCGCCGAGCGCCGCCCAGAGCCCGATCTGGGCAGGCAGGCGGGCGAGCTCGGCGTTCGCCATCACCTGCGGGATGAGGTACGCCGCGACGGTGAGCCCCGCCACGACATCGCCCCGGAGCCAGCCGCGCTGGTAGCCGCGGGTCCACTCCAGGATCGGCATCCGCACGGCCACACGTTAACGGCCGCAGCTGTCAGCTGGTGGCGATCGAAGCGGTGGTCGCCCCGGTGGCGCCGACCAGGTCCGCGGGCGCCAGCTCGACCTGGAGCCCGCGCCGCCCGGCGCTGACGAAGACGGTCTCGTGCCCGGCGGCGCTCGCGTCGATCACCGTCGGCAGGGCGGTGCGCTGCCCGATCGGCGAGATCCCGCCCAGCACGTAGCCCGAGCTGCGCTGCGCGGCTGCCGGATCGGCCATCTCCGCCTTCTTGGCGCCACACGCCCGGGCGAGCGCCTTGAGGTCGAGCTGGTGCGCCACCGGCACCACCGCGACGGTCAGCTGGCCGCCGACGTCGGCGACGAGCGTCTTGAAGATCCGGTTGCGATCGACGCCGAGCTGCGCGGCGGCCTCGTCGCCGTACGCGGTGGTGTCGTCGTGGTGTTCGTACGGGTGGAGGGTGAACGCGACACCGGCCCGAGTCAGCGCCACGGTCGCCGGCGTGCCGGCCGCATTCTTGTGCTTGGCCACCGCCGAAGCATCCCATGTCGGCGCACGCGGCTCTACGCTCGTCGGGTGAGCGATGCACCGGCGCAGGGCGGTACGAGCACACCGACCGCACCGACCCCCGACGCCACGCCGTGGCATGCCATCGCCGCGGACGCGGCCGCCGCTCGCCTGCAGACCGACGTCGAGGTCGGACTGAGCACGGCGGAGGCGGACCTGCGGCGCGGCCAGTACGGCGCGAACGTGCTCCCCGAGGGCAAACGGCGCGGGCCGGTGCGGCGGTTCGCCCAGCAGCTGCACAACGTGCTCATCTACGTGTTGCTCGGCTCCGGTTTCGTGAAGCTGATGCTGGCGCTCTGGGTCGACGCCGGAGTGATCTTCGGCGTCGTCCTGATCAACACCCTCCTCGGCTTCATCCAGGAGGGCCGCGCAGAGCGCGCCTTGGACGCGATCCGGACGATGCTCTCGGACGAGGCGAGGGTCGTCCGCGACGGCCGGGTGCGGCTGCTGCCGGCCGCGGACCTGGTTCCCGGCGACGTGGTGCTGCTCGAGTCCGGTGACCGGGTGCCAGCCGATCTGCGTCTCGAAGAGGTGAGGAGCCTCCAGACCGAGGAGGCGACGCTGACCGGCGAGTCCGTGCCGGTCTCGAAGGGGTCCGAGCCGGTTGCCGTCGACGCGACGCTCGGTGACCGCCGCGGGATGGCCTTCTCCGGCACGCTCGTCGCCGCCGGCCGCGCTCGCGGCGTCGTCGTCGCCACCGGACCCAGCACTGAGCTCGGGCGGATCAACGCGCTCCTGGAGGGCGTCGACGCCTTCGACACCCCCTTGATGCGCCAGATCAACCGGCTGGGCGTAGCCCTCACCTGGGCGCTGGCCGTCGTGGCGGTCGCGATGTTCGCCTGGGGGCACTGGGTCCGCGACGACCTGGGGTTCACCGCGCTCTTCCAGTCGGTGGTGAGCTCGGCCGTCGCCGTGATCCCGGAGGGCCTGCCGGCGCTCGTGACGATCACGCTGGCGATCGGCGTCGAGTCGATGGCGCGCCGCAATGCCATCATCCGCCGCCTGCCCGCCGTGGAGACGCTCGGCTCGGTCTCACGGATCTGCTCGGACAAGACCGGCACCCTCACCCTGATGGAGATGATGGTGGTCTCCGCGACGACCGCCCGGGGCACGTACGACGTCACCGGTGAGGGCTATGCGCCCGAGGGGGCCGTGCTGGCCGACGGTCGTCCCGTCGATGTGGGCGACGACGCCGCGCTCGCCCGCATGGCCGAGGTCGCCGTGCTGTGCAACGACGCGGTGCTGCGCGGCTCGGACTCTGTGTGGAGCGTCGAGGGCGACCCGACCGAGGGCGCTCTGTATCCGTTCGCCGGCAAGCTGGGCGTGGACCAGGAGGTCGCACGGGCGGCGCGACCACGGCTCGACGAGATCCCGTTCGAATCCGAGCACAAGTTCATGGCGACCATGCACGCGAGCGACGCCGGCCTCCCCTACCTGCTCGTCAAGGGTGCGCCCGAGGTGATCGTCGCCCACTGTGACCGACAGTTGGGCGCCGCAGGTGATGTGGTGGCGCTGGACCGAGCGAGCGTCGAGGCCGCGGGTGACCGGATGGCCGCCCGGGGCCAGCGCGTGCTCGGCCTGGCCTGGCTCGAGGACCCCGGGGTGCGGGCGGGCCTGACTGCCGCGGATCTGCCCGACCACCTGGTCCTGCTCGGGCTCGTCGGCATGCTCGACCCACCGCGCCGCGAGGCGATCGAGGCCATCCGCGAGTGTCACCAGGGCGGCATCAGGGTCACGATGATCACCGGGGACCACAAGATCACCGCAGCCGCCGTCGCGAAGATGCTCGAGATCGGCGACGGACACACCGCCCTGACCGGCGCCGAGATCGAGGCGATGGACGAGGCGAGCCTCCAGCAGGCCGTACGCGATGTCGATGTCTTCGCCCGTGCGAGTCCCGAGCACAAGCTGCGACTGGTCAAGGCGATCCAGGCCAACGGCCAGGTGGTCGCGATGACCGGTGACGGCGTCAACGATGCTCCCGCCCTCAAACGTGCCGACATCGGCGTGGCGATGGGGATCAAGGGCACCGACGTCACCAGGGAAGCGGCCGACATGGTGCTCGCCGACGACAACTTCGCGTCGATCGACGCCGCGGTCAAGGAGGGCCGCACGGTCTACAACAACATCGAGAAGGCCCTGCTCAACATGGTGCCGACCAACATCGCGCAGGGCTTGGTGATCATCGCCGCCGTCTTCGCCGGCTTCACCGCGCCCATCACAGCCGCGCAGATCCTCTGGGTCAACATGGTGGCGTCGGTGGCACTCGGTCTCGTGTTGTCCTTCGAGCCGCACGAGCCGGACGTGATGCTGCGTCCGCCGCGGCGGGTCGACACCTCGATCATCTCGGGCTTCGGCCTGTGGCGGATCGGCTTCATCGGCGTGCTGTTGCTGGCGGTGACCTTGACCCTCTTCTTCGAGGCCAAGGCACACGACGCCAGCAACGAGCTCGCCCGGTCGATCGCGGTCAACGCGCTGGTGGTCGCCCAGGTCTTCTACCTGCTCAACAGCCGGTTCAAGACCCGCACGTCACTCAGCATCCGCGTGCTCCGGGGCAACCGCGTCCTCTACTACGGCGTGGGCGCCCTCGTCGTACTTCAGGCGCTCTTCACCTACGCACCGCCGTTCCAGCGGATCTTCCATGTCGACCCGATCCCGGCCCGCTGGTGGCCGTGGATGCTCTTGGCCGGCGTGGTGTTCTTCCTGGTCGTGGAGACCGAGAAGGCGGTCATCCGCCGGCTCGGGCTCGTTCAGCGGTAGGCGACGACCGCGTCCGACTTGGCGTTGTAGCACTCCTTGGCGCCGGTCATCCGCGGGATGTCCCACTTCCGCAGCAGGTGGCATCCCGGAACGTCCTGACCGCCGAGTGCCCGCGGGCTGATCCACCGTCCGTCACGACGGACCGCGAACTGCCAGTTGCCACCGCCAGCGCACTCCGGGTGGTGCGGCGCGGCGTAGACGCCCTCGTCGAGGAACGCGACGCGCTTCCGGTACTCCCTGACGTCGACCTGCGGAGCGCTCTCGCACTCGGGACGCTTGTCGTCCCAGCCCCACAGCTCCTGCAGCTCCTGGTGGAGGAAGGTCCGGAAGGACGGCGACGTACGGTTGAGCTGTCGCGGGTCGTGGCCGATCTTGACCACCACCCCGTCACCGTGGAAGACGACCTTGCGGGCTGCCGCCGGGGCGGGGGTCGTCGCCTGCGCTGCGGTGGTCGTCAGCCCCACGCCGGCAATGAGCACCGAGGCCAGCGCTCCCAGAACCCGCATGCTCTTCATGTGTGCCATGTCTGCTCCTTGTGATCCATCGGTCAGTGGTCGCGGCAAGCTCGCCCGCTCCCGGCCAGGCTCAACCGGTTGGCGTCGAGCCTTCCACCCACTACACGCAGGAGGTGCACGTCTGGGTTGCATCGGCGCGCGATCATCCCGACGCGGCCGGTGTCGACTCGCTGAACGTTGGCGCCGCCACCGCGCGGCGACCTGCTACGTCACCTGCGACGCTGACTCACCGTCGTAGGTGGAACCGATAATCGCCGTTCGGCATGCGTGATGTCTCGTATTTCGGGTCGTGAATGCGCCGGTGATGATGTCCGCACAGCAATAT
>Ga0164242_10009939_pt1 | contig 10222 bp, 9 predicted proteins | sample OricomgcompostMG_FD_108783 | JGI IMG/M metagenome (GOLD analysis project Ga0164242, IMG submission 108783) | Miracle-Growth compost microbial communities from Emeryville, California, USA - Original compost - Miracle growth compost (MG) ... | reverse complement strand
GACCTCTCAACCGGCCAAAGGTGACCATTCAACGGGCCGAAAGTGACCAATCAACGGGCCACAGGTGACCTCTCGAGGGTCAGGAAGTGACCTCTCGGCGGAGGGCGAGGTCGATCAGCTCGAGCATGTCGGGGTCGGCCGAGGGCAGGGCGTCGACCGGGAACCACCGCACGTCCAGTGACTCCTCCGAGACGGCGTGGACCGCGTCGGCCGGGGCGAGCGCCAGGAACCGGACGTCGTAGTGGTGCACGCCCTCGCCGCAGAACGGCACCTCGTGGTCGCTGAGCTGCACCGGCACCGGGTCGAGCACCAGCCCGGCCAGGCCCGACTCCTCGGTCGCCTCCCGAGTCGCTGCCGCCAGCAGGGAGGCGTCCTCCGCCTCCAGATGGCCGCCGAACTGGAACCACCGGCGCGCCTTGGCATGCAGCGTCAGCAGCACCGCCGAGCGGTCGGCGGAGAGCACCAGCGTGGAGGCGGTCAGGTGGTGTGGCCGGTCGGCGCGGAACACCCCCGAGGCGTGCCCGGCCAGATAGTCGACGTAGCGCTGCCGCAGCCCGGCCTGACCGGCGCTCGGCGCCGGCCAGCCGGTCAGGACCGCCAGCGCGTCGTCCCGCAGCCTCACTCGCCGGAGGCGGAGGGGCCGGGTCCGTCGGAGCCCTCGGCGGAGCCACCGAGCAGCTTGCGCAGCTCCGCGTCGAAGTCGTCCTCCGACATCAGCTCGGGGGCATCGGCGCCCTCGCGGAAGCCGAGCGGGTCGTCCAGGTCGGCGGCGGTGGGCAGCAGCGCCGGCGACATCCACACGCCGTCGCGCGCCTCGACTCCCTGCCGAGTCCGCAGCGATCCCCACAGCGTCGCGGCGTCACGCAGTCGACGCGGCCGCAGCTCCAGGCCGACCAGGTTGGCGAAGACCTGCTCCGCCGGTCCACCGGCGGCCCGGCGGCGGCGTACCGCCTCCTGCAGCTTGCCGGCGGTGGGCATCCGCCCGGCGGTGGCCTGGCCGACCACCTCGTCGACCCAGCCCTCGACCAGCGCCAGGGCGGTCTCGAGCTTCTCCAGCGCCGCCTTCTGCTTGGCCGACTGGGGCAGCTCGAACATGCCGTTCTGGAACAGCTGCTGCAGCGACTCGGGGTCGTTCATGTCCACGCCGTGCATCTGCTCCTCGACGCGCTCCTGGATGGCCTGCAGGTTGACCTCGACGCCCGAGGCGTACTCCCGCACCGCCGAGACCAGGTGATCGCGCAGCCACGGCACCCCGGCGAAGAGCCGCTGGTGAGCGGCCTCGCGCAGCGCCAGATAGAGGAGTACGTCGTCCTCGCTCACGCCCAGCCCCTCCGCGAACGGAGCGATGTTGACCGGCAGCAGCGCGGCCCGGCCGGGCGCGGCGAGCGGGACGCCGACGTCGGAGAGGCTGAGCACCTCGCCGGCGAGCGCGCCCAGTCCGGAGCCGGCCTGGCTGGCCAGCAGCGCGCCGACCGCCTTCCCGAGGAAGCCGACCATCGGGCCGGCCATGGCCGCCATCTCCTGCGGTAGCGCGCCGCTGAGCGAGGAGACCGAGGAGGCGGCGACCGGCTCCACCAGCGTCTTCCAGACGTCGGCGGTGTTGACCAGCCACTCGGCCTTGCTCCAGGCGGTCGCGGTGCTCACGCCGGACGGGAACGACGTGGTGTCGTCGAGCCAGTGGTCGGCGAGCCGGACCGCGTCGGCGACGGCGTCCTTCTGCCGCTGCGTCGGCGTCGGGTCGGGGGTCGTGGCGGCGGCCTTGCGGGCGGTGTCGAGGGCGACGTCCCAGTTCAGCGGGCCGTCGTAGGGCTGCATGAGCGACTGGAGCTGCCCGAACAGCTGGCTCAGATCGGGCATCCCGGCCGGCATGCCACCCGCCATCTGCCCGAACAGGGCCTCGAACGGCGTGCCCTTGAACGGGTTCTGCGGGTCCTCGGGGTTGGGGGTCTCGCTCATGGGTCCAACGGTACGCGGCCGGAGAAGCACTAGGGTCGGCTCCATGACCGCCGTACGCCTCGTGGACATCCGCGAGACCCCACTGCCGGTCGAGGAGGTCGTCGCGGCCCTCGACGACGTCGCCGCCGGCGGGCTGACCCTCTTCGTCGGACGGGTCCGCGACCATGACGGCGGCCGCGGCGTGACCGGCCTGGAGTACGCCGCACACCCCACCGCGCCGGCCCGGCTGCGCGAGGTCTGCGAGCAGGTCGCGGGGGAGTACGGCGTCCAGGTCGCGGCACTGCACCGGGTCGGCGAACTGGCCATCGGCGACATCGCGGTGATCGTGGCGGCGACCGCCGGGCACCGCGGCGACGCGTTCGAGGCATCCCGGGCGCTGATCGACAGGCTCAAGCAGACGGTTCCGATCTGGAAGCACCAGCGCTTCGGGGACGGCACCGAGGAGTGGGTGGGCACGCCGTAGGGCGTGCCTGCGCCGACCCGTCACCCCGGCTCCGTAGGCTGGCGGGGTGGAGATCCTGCTCTGGCTTGTGCCGCCCGCGGTGGTGACGCTGCTGGCGATGGCATGGGTGGGCTGGATCGGGCGCGAGGGTCGTGGCGAGGTCGACCCCGAGGTGGCGGTACGCCGGATGGCCGCCGCGCTGAGCAAGCCCACCCAGCAGCGGTACGCCGCGGCCCGTCCGCGGCGTGAGCGCTCCACGGGCATCGCCGTACGCCCCTCGCGGCGGCCGGCCCCGACGAAACGCGCCTCCTGAGCACGTTTCCACCTGCTTGGGTGCGGATGAGAAGGTTGGCGCCATGACGCAGCGCACCCTGGCGGCCGTGATCGCCCTCCCGCTGGTGCTGGCGCTCATCATCGTCGCCTGGGTGGTGCCGCTGCCCTACAGCGTCTACCGGCCGGGCGTGACCATCAACGTGCTCGGCGACGGCAGTCCCGACGGGAAGCCGATCGTGCAGGTCAGTGGTCACCCGGTCTATCGCGACGGCGGTCAGCTACGGATGACCACCGTCTCGGTGACCCGTCGCGACACCCGGCTCGGGCTGTGGAGCCTGATGCAGGCGTGGTTCGACCGCGACGCCGCCGTCTACCCGAAGGCGGCCGTCTATCCCGACCTCAAGGGAAACGAGCAGTCCGACGAGACCGAGGGTGCCGTCGAGATGGCGAGTTCCCAGGACACCGCGACCGCGGTGGCGCTCAAGGAGCTCGGCTACCAGGTCACCCAGATGGTCGAGGTGGTCGCGGTGGAGCCGAAGGCGCCGGCCGACGGCCACCTGAAGACCCACGACCTCATCGAGAAGGTCAACGGCACCGCCGTGACCACGCCCGACCAGGCCGTCGCAGCGATCCGGAAGACACCGGCCGGCAGCCCGGTCGACCTGACGGTGCTGCGCGACGGCACGTCGACCCAGGTGTCCTTCAAGCCGGGGACGAAGGACGGCAAGCCCTACCTCGGCGTCTCGGTGGGGCTGGGCTACAAGTTCCCGTTCCAGGTCTCGGTCGACATCGATCCGGCGATCGGCGGCCCGAGCGCGGGGCTGATGTTCTCGCTGGCGATCTACGACACGCTCACCCCCGGCTCGCTCACCGACGGCAAGCCGATCGCCGGCACCGGCGAGATCGATCCCGACGGAACGGTCGCGCCGATCGGCGGCATCCAGCAGAAGATCCCGGCCGCGCTGCACGCCGGTGCGAAGCTGTTCCTGGTGCCGTCGAGCAACTGTCCCGACGCGGTCGGCGCGGACCACGGCAGCATGCGGCTGGTGAAGGTCACCACGATGGACTCCGCCGTCAAGGCGATCCAGGCCTGGACCAAGGACCCGTCGGCGAAGCTGCCCGCGTGCGGGAGCGCGTCATGACCGAGTCCGACTTCGAGACCGACCCCGCGCTGGCGGCGGCCGTGCTGGAGGTCGAGGAGCACGCCGCGCAGGAAGGCTGGGACCGGCCGGCGCGGCTGTACGCGCTGGTCGACACCGCCGCGCTGGCCGCGCAGGAGCCCGACCTGGCCGCGCTGATGGGGCTGGACGACGCGTCGGCGGCCGGCTCGCTGACGCCGATCGAGCAGGACCAGCTCGCCCCCGAGCGTCGGCTCGAGGAGGTGCTGCAGACGATCGTGTGGCCCGACGAGGTCGTCGGCTGCGCGGCCGTGGTCGAGCGGCTGGTGCTGCCGCCGGACGCCGACGGCCAGATCCCCGACGACGCCGCCGCAGCCGAGGAGTTCGCGCGCAGCCACCCCGATCGGCAGGAGGTGCGGATCGTGGCCGGGGTGACGCGCGCGGGTGCGTCGTACTGTGCGCTGCGGCTGCGCTCCCACGACGACCCGTCGTCGGTGATGGCCGGCGCCGATCTCGTCCCCCAGCTGACCCAGCTGCTCGCGGCCACGTTGGAGCCGGTCGAATGAGCGAGCTGTACGACGACCCGTCGGACGCGCCCTCGAGCCCCAACGGCCGGGTCCGGACGCTGGTGCTCTCGGCCGTCGTCCTCGTGCTGCTCATCATCGGCGTGACCCGCTTCGCGGCGTTCTACACCGACAAGCTCTGGTACGACTCGGTCCACGCCGGCCACGTCTTCACCACGCTGTTTTGGACCAAGGTGGTGCTGTTCCTGGTCTTCGGGGTGGTCATGGGCGCCTCGATCGGCGCGTCGATGCTGGTGGCGTTCCGGTCGCGGCCGTTCTTCCGCGCCGGCGACGAGCACAGCAGCCTGGCCCGCTACCGCGACGCCGTCACCCCGATCCGCACCTGGCTGTTCCTCGGCGTGAGCGTGATCGCCGGGATCTTCGCCGGCATCTCGGGGGCCGGGCAGTGGCGTCGCTTCATGCTCTGGCGCCACGGCGGCTCCTTCGGCCAGAAGGACTCCTACTTCCACAAGGACATCGGGTTCTACGTCTTCGACCTGCCCTGGTGGCACTATCTGGTCGACTTCGTCCTGGCCGCCTCCGCGCTCGCGCTGGTCTTCGGCCTGATCGTGCACTACCTGTACGGCGGCATCCGGCTCGGCGGGGGCGAGCGCCTGTCGAGCGCCGCCCAGATGCACCTGTCCGCGCTGCTGGGCATCTTCGTGCTGGTCAAGGCGATCGACTACTGGCTGGACCGCTACGACCTGGTGCACAGCAGCGGGCCCAGCTTCACCGGCATCGGGTTCACCGACGACCACGCCGTGCTGCCGGCCAAGAACATCCTGGCCGGCATCGCGCTGATCTGCGCGGTGCTGTTCTTCCTCAACATGTGGCGGCGCACCTGGCAGCTGCCCTCGGTCGGGCTGGCCCTGCTGGTGCTCTCCGCGGTGCTGCTCGGCCTGATCTGGCCGGCGATCGTGCAGGGCTTCCAGGTCAAGCCCTCGGAGGCCGACAAGGAGCGGCCGTACGTCGCGGCCAACATCGCCGCGACGCGGACGGCGTACGGCATCGACGACGCGCACGTGAAGGTCGAGGACTACTCGGACAACGCCAACGCGGCTAAGACCAGCCCGACCGCGCTCGACAACGCGGCCTCGGCGCTGCCGGTGGTCGACCCGAGCGCGGTGCAACGGCAGTTCGAGCAGACCCAGCAGGAGAAGTCGTACTACCAGGTCACCGACCCGCTCGACGTGGACCACTACGACGTCGACGGCCAGGATCGCGCGCTGGTGCTCGGCGTTCGCGAGGTCAACGAGCACGGGATCAGCGCCGGCGACAAGAACTGGACCAACCTGCACACCGTCTACACCCACAGCGACGGGGTGATCGCGGCGTTCGCCAACCAGCGCGACCTCACCGACACCACCGAGAGCCCCGAGCTGCAGTGGGCGCAGAACGCCACGACCGACGACCTGACCGGCGGCTCGATCGAGGACCGGATCTACTACGGCGAGGACAGCCCGGACTACTCCGTCGTCGGGCGGCCCAAGGGCGCCAAGCCGGTCGAGCTGGACCTGGGCGGGCACGGCTCGGGGAGCACCACCACGACGACGTACGACGGCACCGGTGGGGTGTCGATCCGGTCGACGTTCCGCCGGTTCCTCTATGCGGTGAAGTTCGGATCGGCCAACTTCCTGCTCAGCGAGCGGGTCAACGACGACTCCAAGGTGCTCTACAACCGCTCCCCGAAGGAGGCGGTGGCGAAGGTCGCGCCGTGGCTCACCCTGGATAGCGACCCGTATCCGGTGGTGGTCGACGGCCGCATCCTGTGGGTGGTCGACGGCTACACCACCACCGACCAGTACCCGGAGTCCGAGCGTGACTCCTACAGCGCGATGACCGACGAGGCGCTGCCGCAGAACAGCGCGCTACCGGTCGCGCCCACCGACCAGATCAACTACATGCGCAACTCGGTCAAGGCGACCGTGGACGCCTACAACGGCACCGTCACCCTCTACGAGTGGCAGCCGGACCCGATCCTCAAGGCGTGGGAGTCGGCGTTCCCCGGCGTGGTGAAGCCGAAGTCGGCCATCCCGGCGGACCTGCTGCCGCACCTGCGCTACCCCGAGGACCTCTACAAGGTGCAGCGCTATCAGCTGGCCCGCTACCACGTCACCTCGGCGGTCGACTTCCTGCAGGGCTCGGACCGGTGGGCGGTGCCGGAGGACCCGGTCAACGCCGGCCACCTGCAGACGCCGGTGCGGATGTTCATGGACGCCGATCCGACCACCGGCCAGACCGGTCAGGTGTGGTCGCTGACCTCGACGTTCGTGCCGAACAACCGCAACAACCTGGCCGCGGTGATGGCGGTGGACTCCGATCCCACCTCCGCCGGCTACGGCACGATCCGGATCCTGAGAGGCTTCGGGGAGAGTACGGCGGGGCCCGGGCAGATCGCCAACCTCTTCCAGACCAACTCGGTGATCAGCGGCGCGGTCGCGGACTTCTCCCATAGCAGCGGGCTGATCAGCTGGGGCAACATCTTGACGGTGCCCACGGCGCAACACGGGCTGCTGTATGTCGAGCCGGTCTATGCCAGCCAGGCGGGTGCGTCGTCGAGCTCCTACGCCGTACTCGCCTTCGTGCTGGTCTCCTACGACGGGCAGCTGGGCTACGGCCACACCCTGCAGGAGGCGATCACGGACGCGCTGACCGGCGGGGGAGAGGCGACCGAGACCACGCCGCCGCCCACGTCGCCGTCCTCCGCGCCCACCACGTCTCCCTCGGCGTCCCCGTCGGCGTCCCCGTCGAAGTCCCCCTCGACGACCCCGGCCGCGCCGTCGTCCACGACCGTGCCCGCCGGTGTCGGCACGCTCCTCGACGACGCCAAGCAGCTCTTTGCGGAGGCCGACCTGGCCGGCAAGGACGGCAACTACGCCCGCCGCGAGAAGCTCCTCGCCCAGGCCGAGGCCAAGGTCAAGGCCGCCGCCGCCCTCCTCTCCCCCTCCGCGACGCCCTGATTTGGGTGTCCTTGCCGGGTGCTGTAACGTTGGGTTCACCGACGCGGGGTGGAGCAGCTCGGTAGCTCGCTGGGCTCATAACCCAGAGGTCACAGGTTCAAATCCTGTCCCCGCTACAAGGTGAAGTGGCCCTCACGATGTGAGGGCCACTTCTGTTCTGTGGGTGCCCAGTGGATCGTCGGACGTCAGACGGTCACGAGGACGATCACGCCGGCCACGATGGCCGCGGCGAAGAGCATGGCAACTCCGAACCGGCGCCACGACGGAGCCCCGAAGGTCACCGCCACGATCAGGCCGACGAACACCATCGTGAGCGCGAGTGCGACGTCGGAGGCGCCGAAGGCCCACACCGCCGACAGCAGGAGGCCCGCCCCGACGCCGAGGACCGCTCCGGACAACGGACCAGGAGACTGCCGGCCCGGAGCACCTGATGGATCCACCGGGACAGCGTCTCACCGCGAGTACGGCGGAGCCGCCGCGGGGCCACCCCGACCGGCCCTGGTTGGTCGTAACCTTGCTCAATGGCAGATCCGGTGCGCTGGTGGGACATGCGGCCGGCACAAGGGCGGCAGGCGAAGACCTATACGTGTGCGATCTGCCACGGCTTGTTCCTGGCGATGGTTCCCAACACGCTGCTGTATCCCGAGGGCGACCGGCAGCGGCGTCGTCATGCACACACCGCGTGCGTGGCGCGGCAGCGTCGGGCGGGCAAGCTCCTGACCAAGGCGGAGTGGGAACGGACCCAACGGCCACCGAGCTCGGGCCGGCGGCCCTGGTGGCGTCGACTCCTCGGTGGGCGACCGGCGGAGGAAGAGCCCGGCCAGCGCTGAAGGGCGATGGCTACCGGCGTACTGTCGAGGAAAGAATCCCACCTCCCGACAAGGCCCCGCCATGGTCCCAGCACCCGTTCGTCGCTCCCGCGTACGTCGACTGGCCCCGCTCGTCGCGTTCACCGCCGGGCTGGCTCTCCTGCCGGTTCTGCTGGAGCCGACTGCGGCGTACGCCCGTGGCGGTGGTGGCCGCGGCGGCTTCGGGGGTGGCGGTGGCGGCTTCGGTGGCGGAGGCGGGGGCGTCCATTTCGGCGGGGGAGGCGGGTTCCTCTTCCTCGGTGGGGGCGGCGGGGGCGGCACGCTGCTGGTCATCATCATCCTGGCGATCGTGGCGTACTCCCTGTTCAAGAGCTGGTCCGCGCGCCGGGCGGCGAAGCACCGGACGAACACCACCAGCGATCGGGTGGCTCACCGCGCCAACAAGGAGGCTCGGGCGCGTGCGGCGCGCGTCGAGGCCGAGGTCGACGCCCTGGCCGCCAGCGACGCCACCTTCGACGTGGAGACGCTCAAGTCCCGCGCCGCGACTCTCTATGTGCAGGCTCAGCGCGCCTGGACCGCGCGTGACGACGCGACGCTCAGGGCGATCCTGGCCCCGGTCCTGTACGGCAAGTGGGCCGAGCAGCTGCGCGAGTACGAGGCGCGCGGCGAGGTGAACGTCGTCGAGATCGTCCGCGGGCCGGACGTCGAGATGGTCAACGTCGCCAACCGTGCCGGCGAGACCGACGACACCGTGACCTTCCGCATCACGGCGACACTGAACGACTACGTCGTCAACGGTCGTTCCGGGATGCGCTTGACCCGCAACGACCGCTCGACACGCCCGGTCGAGTACTGGACACTTCGCAAGAACGCTGCGGGCGAGTGGATCGTCGTCTCCGTCGAGCAGGCCGAGGACGGCAGCCACCACCTCTCCGATGCGATCGAGACCGACACCTGGAACCAGAAGGCGGTGGCCCGCGACGCCATGCTGGAGGTCGCCGGACGTACGACGGCGCCGCGGGTGTCCGACGTACTCTCCCTGACGAGCGTCTCGTGGGCCGACGACGCCGACGAGGCGGCTGCCGACCTGAGTCTGGTCGACGCGCGCTTCGACAAGTCGGTGCTCGAGGTCGCCATCAGCCAGTTCCTGGAGGAATGGCAGATGAACGACGGCAGCCTCGACTTCACCGCGGTCCGCACGCCCAACCGCACCGTCATGCGAACCGCCACGATCCGCGGGATCGAGGTGCGCGAACTCGTCTCCCGCGAGCCGATCGTGTTCCGGGTCGCGGTCGAGACGGAGGGGATCTACTACGAGGTCGACCGCAGGACCGAGGAGGTCGTCGCGGGTGACGCACATGCCAGTCGGGCGATGTCGTTCGCCTTCACGATGCGCCTGGACGCGACCGGGCGAGGGTGGACGGTGACGGCGGTCGACGTGGCCGGCTGATCTGCGCTCAGGCGCCCTTGGTCGCCGTGCACAGGAACAGGCCGAACTCGCGGTCACCCTTGAGGACGGTGGTGGCGTCGACGAAGGCGACGTCGGTGAAGCCGGCGCGGCTCAGCTGCTCGGCAAGGCGTTGCCTGTCGAATCCGTGGTGTCCCGCGAAGTCGGCCTTGTCGGCGTGGAAGGCACCGTCGGGATCCTCGTCCAGGTCGGCGATGGCCAGCCGGCCGCCGTCGACCAGCAGCCCCGCCACGGACCGCAACAGTCCCTCCACGTCCTGCACGTGGTGCAGGGCCATGGAGCTCCATGCCACGTCGTAGACCCCGTCGAGCCGGTCGACCGTCAGGTCCGCCCGGACGGCGCGCAGTCGGTCGCCGAGGCCGGCCGCCTCGATCCGGCGCCGCGCGACCTCCACCATCCCGGCGGAGGGGTCGGTCACCAGCACCGAGCCGACCCGGTCGGCGAGCAGGATGCTCAGCCGGCCGGTGCCGCCACCGATGTCGAGGGCGTTCATCTGGGGGTCGAGGTGCACGGCCTCCTCGATGGCCCGGGCCACCGCGACCTGTCGCTTCTCGTGGCCGGGGTCGTCATCCCACGTCGCCGCCTCGTGGTCGAATCGCTCGTGTTCGTGCACGTGCTCGACCCTAGTCCCGG
>Ga0164242_10009938_pt1 | contig 10223 bp, 8 predicted proteins | sample OricomgcompostMG_FD_108783 | JGI IMG/M metagenome (GOLD analysis project Ga0164242, IMG submission 108783) | Miracle-Growth compost microbial communities from Emeryville, California, USA - Original compost - Miracle growth compost (MG) ... | reverse complement strand
GTGTGCAGCATCATGTTGTGGCGTTCCACCGCGGAGTTCAAGGCTGCTTGCAGCTGGTCGAGGCTGTCGACCTGGATGTCGTTGATGTCGATACCGCTCTCGGACAGCAGCGGCGCGAGCTGATCCAGAGTTTCCTTGGCGAGTCCCGGGGCGTGCACGATCCGGGGCAGCCCGCCGGGCGGCTCGGGCCGCGAACGGCGAATGTTGTCAGGCATGTGACAAGAATGCCAGCCACCGGGCCGGGCACCCCGTGCGAGTCGCGGTGACACACTATCTCGCGGAAGCGGCGAGGACAGGACGGTCGTCGGGGTGATGAAGCCAGCGCAGGTCCGCCAGGCCGGGGTAGCCGTGTTCGAGGCTCGTGCCACAGAAGCCGCCGAGCTGGGCCGGCGACCCGCCTGTGGCCGCCAGTCATCACAGCCCACGCCCACTGAGCCCAGGACTACGCGCGTGCCGCAGCATCCGGTGATATCGACCTGCCACCGGAGGCCGCCGTCGCCGAAGCGAACGCGTGGATCCTCACCATCGATCAGTCATGAAGTCAGCCAGCGACCTGCGCCGGCTCGCCCGCTGACTCCACCATCCCGGCGGCGACGAGGAAGCTGTCCAGGCTCGTCCGGGTTGCCGTGCACGAGGTGTCCTATCGGGCAGTCCCGCGCATGCTGAAGAAGGATCGCTGAGCGGTGACGAGGGGACTGTCAGGGTGTCGGTCCGTCGTGGTCCTCGAGCAGCGTGATGTCAGCCCGGTCGGCCAGCCGATCGGCGATCTCGGCGACCGTGACTTCGAGGCGGTCGGCCGCGGCCCGGATCAGCGCCAACGCAGCGCAGGCGGCGTAGTTGTCGTAGTCGTCGCTGCCCCACCAGGCGACCTCGTCGAGCAGGTCGACCTCCAGCCCGCCGGCGCGGGCAGCGCAGGCCAAGACCGCGAAACGGATCTTCGCGTTGTCGCGGCCGGTAGGTGGCCTCGGGCAGGAAAGTAGGCACTAGGCCTTCTTGGACAAGGCGATCAGCGCCGGTCCACCCGCCGACTGTGAGGGCGTCGGCCCCGAGCGCGAGGTAGACCTCGCCGGGAAACGTGTCGTGCCCGGGATGCTGCTGGTACGCATCAGCCACCAGATCGCCGGCATCATCGCCTCGGCTCACACCGGTCAGAAAACGGCGGACAGCCTCATCCGCTCGCCCTCACCCGGGCGTGGTTGCTTCGCGCTCATGACACCTGATCCTCGCGCAGATGGCTGCCACATGCCGCAAGCCGATCCGTCTGCGGGGTGCGACGCCCCGACGGGCTGATCCCTTTCGCGCGGCCTGGCAGGCGGGGTGGTGTTCAGCCGCGGCCGCGCAGACGATCCAGCACCGCACGAGGATCGCCGCCCGCTGGGAGGATGTCGCTGATCGGCTCGGGCGGGCGGTCGGCGCCGACCGCGTCCAGGACGTCGGGCTCTTGTGAGGGCGCCGGTTCGACGACGAGTGTGTGGTCTTTCATGCCGGGTAGCTGCGGGTTGAGCACGGTACGCCGGTCTTTGACGGCCTGGACCAACCGCGCATACGCGGTCGTGTCGTCTGGGCAGCTGAGCCAGGCGTCCGCGGCGCGGGCGACCTGCCGGTCGTGCCAGGCACTGGGGTGTGACTCCACCTGGGTTATTGTGCCCGCTCCATGACTCGACGGCCAGATAGTGCCCGGACTCCCTTAGACGGGGGTGTTCGGCCTCTACCGTTGAACTATGGGCTCAGTGAACATAATCACGGTGGGCCACGGGTGACGGCCTCGGACTGGGAGCTTTTCCAGGACTGGTGTGATGCCACCGGGAACGTTGCCCTGCCCACGACCTGGGAGACGGTCACCGCGTTCCTGGAAGACACCCAGGCGGCACCATCGACGGCCGTGCGCCGGTTGGGCGCGATCCGGGCACGCCATGAACGTGCCCGCCGCGACCTGGTCGGGGCGCCGCCACGACCGCCGGTGCCGGTACCGTGGCGCACTCCTGGCGACCCGGTCGACCCCGACCGCCAGGACGGGCCACGGTGGCTGGACCTGGCAGAAGCACTGCACCAGGTGCCGGTGTACGGGTGGCCGCACGCGGTCACCGGCCGCCGGGACGCGCTCGTGCTGGTGCTGGCCGCCTACGGCTGGCACCGCCACCAGATCGTCTCCCTGACCCCGGCGCAGGTCACCCTGGAGCCGGTCCCTGCCATCGATGGCGTCGATCTGCCGATGACCAACCACGGTCTGACGTGCCCGTCCTGCGTCCTGACCCGATGGCTGCGGGTACTGTCCAGCATCTATGCCACCGGAGACCCGAACACGGACCTGATCGCGCACCTCGTGGAGGACCAGCCGGCCGATGTCCGTGTCCATGAGTGCGGCCGGACCGTGCCGGCCGGGTGGAGGGCCCCGCCGTGGATCCTGCCCTCGATCGACGGTCATGGGCGCATCGATCTGGGCACCCAGATCCCGATACGGCGGGTCTCGGCGATCCTGGCCAACCGGCAAAAGCCCTTCGGCGTGATCGCGTCCGCACCCACTGATGCCCAGCATCGATCGCCGAACACCCGGCGGACCGCCGCGCCCTCCCTGGCCGAACGCGCGGCTGCCGCGCACGCCATCGACGCGGCCCTGGACGACCTCGATGCGGCCCTGCGGGACGCTGAAAAGCGCTGGCGGAACATCCTGGCCAGCATCGAACCAGGCCACACCGACAGACCGTGATACTCGCCACCGGGTCCTGTGCGATACCGGATCCTGTGAAACGCGTTGTCGCGCTGTCGCCGTTCAGGACTCGTTGATCTCCTGGAAGGTGGCGCACCAGATCGGCGAGTCACCCACGGGTTGCATCCGCACCGTGCCCAGGATGGCTTCCAGGCGCCGGGTCGCGGCCCGCGCCGTGAACGGGTCCAGATGCTCGACGCCGGCCGGGGACGGCCAGGCCAGCACGAGCCCACGCCCGGCGAGAAAGCCGAAGTGCGTGGCCAGCTCGCGGATCATCGCCGCTGCGTAACCGTGGCCACGCAGCGGCCCCGGCACGCTGACCTGGTCGACGATGAGCACGACCCGTGCGCCGGGAAAGGTCTTCTCCAAACCACTGGTGCGGTCCAGCTCGAGCAGCGCCTCCAGCGGGCCGGCAAGGTCGTAGTCGATCCCGTCGGCCTGCAAGAACGCCTCCCCCAGCCCGGCGCCCAGGCCGACCAGCACCACCTCGGCGTCGGCCAGGTCGGTGATGACCAGGTCATCATCAGCCCCGTCCTCCGACACGGTTTCCGCGGTCAGGTGGGCGGCGAACCATCGCAGCTGCGGGGTCTCCTGCCGGGTTACGCGCGGGTCTCGGCAGGTCACGGTGAGGACCAGGTCATCCTCGGGGATCGCCCTGCCGGCGTCGGTGGCCTGGTCAGTCATCGGTGCGCGTCGGGTCGTCGCCGAGCGTTTTGCTCCAGCGGTCGCGGGCGGCCTGGCGGGTGATGCCGACGACGCGGCCGATCTCGGCCCAGGACATGCCCGCGTCGTGGGCGGCCGCGACTTCCAGGTCCAGCAGTTCCCGGGCCTGGGCCAGGCCGTCCAGGGCGGACCGGACCGAGCGTGCGTGGTCTTCGGGTTCGATGTGGGCCCGCCACTCGGCGACCAGCAGGTCCTCGAGCTGCTGGTCACTGTCGGCGCGGCCCATGAGGTCGACGCTCCACTCCTCGTTCAGCGAGGCGTAGATCCGGTGCTGGTCGAGGTCTTCCTCGTCGGCGGAGTAGACCCGGTGCCACACGTGCGGGGAAAGCCAGTGCTCGGGTGCGTGACGCCACCGCCCGAGGTTCTCGTCGGTGAGGTGGGCCGGGACGTGGTCGCACGCCACGCGCCAGCCGATCACGGCTGACGGCGGCCGCGTGAGGTACTCACCGGCCTCGTCGCGAGCCGCCAGACCGTCCGGTCCGTCGACGGTGACGCCGCCGGCACCCCAGGTGCCGCCGCCGAGCCTGCCGTCCGCGAAGACGACTTTGATATGACCCTCGTGTCGCTCACTCTCGTCGATCCAGCCCATAGTGTGGCCTCCGATCAGTGCTTGCAGGCGGAGAGGGAAAGGTGCACCCGGAAACCCCATGATGACATGTTTATCTTGACGAACCAAGCATCGCGACAAGGTTGACTTAACAGAATCGGCTCTATCGGCGGCTGGGTCCGGGAGTTGACGTAGATGCGACTGCATCCCTTCACTCGACGTCGACACGTTTGCGCGGGTCAACACATGCATAACGTTCGGCAATCGGCGACACGCCGCACCCGCCCTGGCCAGGGGCCGCAGATCACGTCGTGGGCCGTCGATCGAGGATCTCCGTCACCCGGGAGGTGGCGGAGATAACGTCCGGGAATGCCTCCGACACTCTGCTGGCCACCCCGAGCAGCAGCTGGTAGTCCGCTCGCAGGTCATGAGTGTGGATGGGCTCGTGGTGCGCGATTCTGTTCCTCAGCCTCCGCAGATGCTCCAGGTTGGCGTGCAGGCGGCGCCGGCGTGCCGAGGGGAAGATGTGGCGCAGGTAGGGCTGCCACAGCGCTCGGTTGTAGTCATCGGCCAGCAGGAAGCACCAGAAGCCGAACGGAAGCTCGGCAATCACCCGTCCGGGAAGCTCCTCGTGATGTCCCTGAGAGGCACGGTATCTCGCGGTGGCGACGATCTTCTGGCTGGCCGGCGCGAGTGGCAGCACGCCCGGATGGAACCAGTCTTCGCGGCCGCACCGCCGACTCAGGCCGTCGTGGATAGCGTTGCGTAGCCCGACCTCGAGCAGGTGAAAGGACTCGAAGAAGGCCCCGCTGGCGCGCATGTTCCACACGTACAGCTCGAGCGCAGCCGCGATCTGCCCATCGGAGGAGCTCAGGTAGGGGGCCAGCCGCGGCGTGGATAGGCGGGTCTGCAGTTCTGCCGCGACGGCTGGGCTGAGCACGGATGATCCTCCTGGCCGGCTGCTATACTTTGGGCAACGAGAGCCCCGGGAATCATGGCGTACCAGCTTCGGCTAGGGAAACCCCCCGGGGCCTAGTCATCTCTCCGACAGCTTCACTCTCCCCGGCTGCTATGACAAACGCGCACGGCGGCCCGCTCTGGTGCCCTATCGACGACGCGTCGGCGCGGCGGTCCACCGCGCGATCCGTTCCGTGATGCGTCGGTGTGCTGCGGCGCGTGGCCCGCGAGGCGACTATTTCAGGTGGGGTGCGCTCTGTTCGATCCCCGCCCGTGACCGGTCATCTCGGCGTCTGCTTGGTCCTGTCTCGTCCCGGTGCTCGGCGTTCGCGAGCTTCCCGCGTAACTGCCCGATCGCAGTCTGAGTCTGCCTGCTGCGCTGGTCCGCCTCTTGCAGGTGCCGCGTCGCTTCCTTGAGCAGATTACTGGCCGCTGGGATGGTCTGGCCTCCTGGCTTGTCGAGCGGGACCGGCGAGGACAACAACCGGTCAAGACGGTCTCGGCGCTTCCGCGACGCCTCTGGCGAGTCCGCGCCAAGGGTTTCCGCGACGCCGTAGCCGCGGCCGGCCACCGGGATCATCCGCCCGATCCGTGACTCAACGCGGGCGTTGCTCTGGGGCAGCTCATAGAGAACGCCACTGAGCTTCTCGCTCTGGTAGCCCAGTACGTGCCGCAGGTCATTACGACGGATCTCATCGGGCGACACGGGTGCGTATTCGCGCTCGACTGTCGTCCCTTTCTTCACGGAGCGCTTCAAGTCCTCCTGAATTGGGCGTGCATGCGCGAGCACACGCCGGCTCGCGGCAGCGTGCTGCAGATCTTGAGCGTGGAAGGTGGCATGACCGAGTGATACACGTAGCACCCCCACGGCCTGGGTGAGGTCGACGCGTTCGCTGAGGGTGGTCGGGCTGGCCTGGGCAGTCCCGTCCCAGGTCAGCTCACGAAGTGCCGCCAGCAGCTCGTTGCCCGCGTGGACCTCCTCTGGCGGTGGCACGTCGCTCATGTCGGTGATCTGCCCAGCCGTGCGCTCGATCCCAGCCCACTGTCGGTGACTCGCCTGCAGCCCTGCCATGAGCGGCTCGACCAGGTCTTCGGAGAACTCGCCAGTGGCCTGACCTGCCTGGGACAGCATGGCGGTGGCGGCAGTCACCGCCCCGTCGACCCTGGACACCCACCGCATCCGACCGGTGGTCAGGTCGTCTTCGCCGAGGCGCGCGGTGGCCGTGCCCCACTCCGAGACGGCGTGCCGGAGCCGGTCGAGCCCGCCAGGTGAGTCATCGTGCCGTTGTGCGTGGCGTGAGGTCTGCCCATGGACACCCGGCTCGGCGATGCGTTCAATCTGCCGCAGCCGGTCACCCATCCGGGACGCGCGCGCACCAGGTTTGAGATCCTTCCCGTTGATGTTGGGTTTGTCTCCGATGCGGCGCTGCTCTTCGGCCGCGAAGTCTTCACATGTGGTGGCCACGGCATGAGCGCAGACGTAGAGCGTGTGCATCACCCGGGTGCACGCCGCCTGCAGGTCGGCGGTCTGGCGCGGGGTCCATGTCCCGGATCGGATGATCCTGGCCGAGTTGCGGGTGACCATCGTGGCTGCCTGCTGGAGATCCTCGGTGATCCTTGTCAGACGCTCATCCGGGTCACCGGGTAGGGGCCAGGGCTCTCGGATCTCGTGGCCGCTGAAGTCACTGTGGAATGCGTGCTCGAGTGCTGCCGTCTGGGCGGTCAGCTGCCGCAGGTGGCTCCTCAGGGGTGGGTCGGGAATGTGCTGCCGGCCGGGCTGCCAGTTCGCGTCGGTGGGTAGGGCGTCCCAGAACGCTCCCGCCGCGCGTACGGTGCCCGGCCAGGCGCGGAGCATGCCGGGCACCTGCTGCGTGTCGAGGTCGGCCATCATGGACCTGGCCGTGATGTCCGCGTCGAGCAGGAGCTCGCCGACGCTGCGCTGGTCACGAGCCAAGAGAGCGCACCTCCCGGGCCAGGTCGAGCATCTCCACGATCATCCGCGAGGTCATCCCCGGAACCTCGCCGGGCGCGAAAGCCCGCGTGCACGCCTCGGCCTGGGTCAGCAGGTCCGCCACGGAGGTGGAGTCCTGGCCCGGTGGCTCGCTCGGTGGCAGCGGGCTGTGGAGCGGTTCGACCGTGTCGGAGATGATCTGAACGATCCGTCCGCCGATCTCGTCCCACCGGACGGCCAGCGCCCACTGTCCCTGCTCACCACACTGTGCTGCCTGGTGCGTGGTCTGGTCGGCGGCCTGGTCCAGCAGGTGCAGCATCGTGGCCATGCTCTGTTCGGGGGTCTTCACGTCGGTGCTCATGTCGTGACTCCGTTCTGTGGTCTCGGATTCCGGTATGTACGATCCATCGTCGCCGTCTTCTTCCCGGTCTGTGGTGTCCAACCGTGGTCTCTTGTGGGTCGTGCTCGTTCTTGTCGCGGGGTGTGGATAGTGGTCACGTCAGCCGTGGCCCGCGCCGGTCGGGCGTCGGCCGGCGAGCGTCGTCGCGCCCGCGGCGGGTCGGCCTGAACTCTGGTGCCGATTCGTCGAGTTGCTGGTGGAGTCGTCGCATCACGTCTTGGGACTGACCGGTCCGCTGCCCGGCCTCTGCCAGGTACCGCGCGGCCTCGTCCAGCTGCCGGTGCGCCGCAGGCGTCGCGTCTTCTTCGCCGCCGATCGTCTGGTCTGCCTCGGCGGGTTCCTGTGGGGAGCTCTCCTGCGCTGCGTCGTTCCGGGGGCTGTCCTGGTCCCCCTCGGCGGCCATGCGCTCCTCTACATCGGTCAGGCGTGCCAGGGCGTCGGACAGCTCGGCGGCACGAGAGAACGGGGCACCAAGGCTCGCCTGGGCCTCACCGATCTCCTTCTCGTTGTGGGAAATCCGCTCACGGATGCTCTCGAGCGTGTGCTCCAGCCCGTTGGTGAGGTTCTCGACGCGGGTGATCAGCCCGTATCCCGTGCTGCCGATCGCGTCGTCGACGGGAAGGGAGAATCTCACCTGGTCCTCGAGGCCGCGCATCTGCACGGCAACCGCAGTCGCGGCACCGGGTTTCGCGGTGACGGTGGCGTCGAAGGTGTGCCCTCCAAGCGACACCGCGTTCTGCACCGTGTGGGACGGCCGCTGTCTTGGGTCGACCTGCTCGGCGGCGGCCCGCAGTGTTGCCCGTAGCGCGTCGGCTGCTTTCACGCGGTCGGTGAACGAGCACTGACCGACCCGGGCGTGGAATGCTTCTCCGGCGGTGGGTGTCCGCTGGTCGAGCGCGGCCTGGATGTGTGGGATCACCTGCTGCAGCTGCGCGTTGGTCCGCTCGTAGTTGCCGATGACCCGGTGCCGGTGCTGCTGGTCTCGCTGGTGCGCGGTCTGCAGACGTTGCAGCTTGGTTACGTCGGCCTTGGCCTCGGCCTGCTCCAGCAGCAGCGAGTTCCCGGACGCGACGGCGGTGACGACCTGGTAGTTGAACCGCTCGGACGCGTTGCCGATGTCCTCGGCCTGCCGCTGGTCCAGCTTTCCGTGCATCACCTGGTCGATGAACTGCGCCTTGCGGGCCACGGTCTGCCACATGAACCCGTCGAACGATCCGGCGGTGACGTACCGGTTGATCTGCACTTCCGCGTACTGGTTCCCCTGGCGGACGATCCGCCCCTCTCGCTGCTCGACATCGGCCGGACGCCACGGGCAGTCGAGGTGGTGCAGCGCGATCGCACGAGCCTGAATGTTGGTGCCGATGCCCATCTTTTCCGTGGACCCGATCAGCACGTCTACCCGGCCCTCTCGGCAGTCCCCGAACAGCCGGGCCTTCTTGATGTCGCTGTCGGCCTCGTGGACAAACCGAACCCGGCGAGGGTCCATGCCCTGGGTCGCCAGCTCGTCGCGCAGCCCGTCGTACATGTTCCACCCCTCGTTTCCAGGGGTGCCCAGGTCGCAGAACACGACCTGCAGCGCGCCTCGGTTCGGGTGCACCTCATCGGACCCGGGGAGGGTGAACTCGTCGTCCTGGTGCTCGGCCCAGATTCGGTGGATGCGCGCGGCCGCGACCTGCACCTTGGTTACTTCCCCCGCCCGCATGCCCTCCAGGGGTTGCTTGTCCGGGGAGAGGAGCCGCAGGTCCAGCCCGGCCTTGCGCCCGTCGGAGGACACCACCAGCATGTTGTCCTCGTCCGGCTCGACCATCCGCCCGCTGATCCGGTCGGCCCGTTCGGCTAGATCACCCATGAAGGTGTGCTGTGCGTCGCTCATCTCGATCGCGACGACCTCCGGGGACCGGTTCCCCTCGGTATTGGCCGCGATCTGCGGCAGATGCAGGTAGTTCAAGTCGTCGGTGGTCTTCACATCGGCCGCGACGTGCCACATCGTCAGCAGCTCGGGAATGTTGCAGAACCGGGCGAACCTGGTCTTGTTCGCGAAGCCGTTCCCGGCTGGCTTCATCTCCAGCCCGGTGACCGTCTCCCCGAACGTCGCGGCCCACGCGTCGAAGTCGGTGATGCCCGCGTCCTGCAGCAGGTCCGGGCGCAGGTAGTGCTGCATCACGTACGCCTCGGCCATCGAGTTCGCGATCGGCGTCGCCGTGGCCCCGGTCATCACCCGGCCGCGCGGCCCGGCCTTGGCTCGCAGGTGTGTGATCTTCATGTCCAGGTCGGTGGCTCGGTCGCTGCCGTCCCGGCCCACGTAGTCGATGTTCGACAAGATGGTCAGGTTCTTGTACATGTGCAGTTCGTCGACCATCAGGTAGTCCACGCCGAGCTGCTCGAACGACAGACCGGGATCGACGGCCCGGTCGAGCTTCTTCTTCAGCCGCTCCTTAGCCCGCTCGACCTGCTTCTCCATCTTCTTGATGGTCTTGCTGCTTGCCCCCTCCCGGGCCTGCTCCAGCTGCTCGCGCAGCGTGTCCAAGGAGGCGCCCATGTACGCCTCCTGGGTCGCGGCGGTCACCGGGATCGACCCGAACGCCGTCTGCGTCATGATGATCGCGTCCCAGTCCCCGGTCGCGGCCCGCGCGATGAACTCGGCCCGTCGCCCCTTGCCGACATCCTCGGTGCCGGCCGCCAGCACGTTGGCCTGCGGGTACCACTGCAGAAACTCGCGGGAGAACTGCTCGAGCATGTGGTTCGGCACCACGATCAACGGCTTGTCGACCAGCCCGAGCCGCCGCAGCTCCATTGCGCCCATTGCCATCTCGCCGGTCTTGCCCGCCCCCACTGCGTGGAACAGCCCGGCTGACGGCTCACTGACGATCCGTGCGACCGCCGCCCGTTGGTGCGCGTGCGGGGTGCGGTCGGCCGCGAGACCGGGCAGGGACAGCCG
>Ga0164242_10009937_pt1 | contig 10224 bp, 10 predicted proteins | sample OricomgcompostMG_FD_108783 | JGI IMG/M metagenome (GOLD analysis project Ga0164242, IMG submission 108783) | Miracle-Growth compost microbial communities from Emeryville, California, USA - Original compost - Miracle growth compost (MG) ... | reverse complement strand
GCGTCGCCGTCCCGGTCCGCGGCGCGGTCCTTGCGTACCGCCTGGCGCTTCTCGGTGACGTACCACTGGAACAGCAGTGCCACCAGTACCACCACGGAGGGGACCTCGCTGAACGCCCAGGCGATGCCGCCGGCCGCCGTCTGGTCGCCGAGCGGGTCCACGTGGAGCGAGGCCGCCGGGTGCTCGAAGGTGGTGACCATGGGGGAGCTGGCCATCATCAGCGCGATGCCGAAGAACGCGTGGAACGGCATGCCCGCGAACAGCTCCAGCATCCGCATCACGTACCCGGGCCGGTGCGGCCCGGGGTCCACGCCCATGATCGGCCAGAAGAACGCCAGGCCGACCAGGAGGAAGTGCACCATCATCGCGATGTGCCCGGCCTCGCTGCGCATCAGCCAGTCGAACAGCGGGGTGAAGTACAGCCCGTACAGGATCGCGATGAACAGCGGGATGGTGAACGCCGGATGGGAGATCACCCGCACGTAGCGGCTGTGCAGGAGCTTGACCAGCAGCTCGCGCGGGCCCAGCCGGCCCCGCCCCGCCGTCGGCAGCGCCCGCAGGGCCAGCGTCACCGGTGCGCCCAGCAGCAGCAGGATCGGCGAGAGCATGCTGATGATCATGTGCTGCACCATGTGCACGCTGAACATGACCATGCCGTACTGGTCGAGCCCGGTGCACATCGTCAGCCCCACGGTCACCACTCCGGCGGCGAAGGCGATGATCCGCCCCACCGGCCAGGCGTCGCCGCGCAGCCGCAGCCGCAGCACCCCGGCTCCGTACAGTGCGAGCAGCAGCACGCACAGGACCAGGAAGAACGGGTCCGAGAAGTACGCCAGGCCGCGGCCGAGGGTGAACGGGGGGAGGTCAGCCGACATGCCGGACATTCCCGGCATCGCCAGCCCCGCTTGTTCCATGTCCTGCTCCTTCGACCGCCTGCCGGGTCCGATCTGCCCGGGTCCACCCTAGAACCGCCCCCCGCCGCCGCCGCGGCCGGGGGGCGTGCGCCCCCGGCGGTGCCGGAGGGCGGGTCAGGCCCGGAAGGTCACAGGACGCACTCGGCCTCGGTGTACCGCTCGGCCGGCACCGTCTTGAGCTGCTCGACCGCCTCGGCCAGCGGCACCAGGGAGATCTCGGTACCGCGCAGCGCCGTCATCATCCCGAAGCGGCCGCCGTGGACGGCCTCCACGGCGTGCCAGCCGAACCGGGTGGCCAGCACCCGGTCGTACGCGGTCGGGGTGCCGCCGCGCTGGACGTGGCCCAGTATCACCGGCCGGGCCTCCTTGCCCAGGCGCTGCTCCAGCTCCACGGAGAGCTGGTTCGCCACACCGGAGAACCGCTCGTGGCCGTAGATGTCGGTCGGGCCGGAGGTGAACTCCATCGTGCCCTCGCGGGGCTTGGCGCCCTCGGAGACGACGACGATGGCGAACCGCTTGCCGGCCTCGAACCGCTTGCCGACCACGTCGGACAGCTCCTGCACGTCGAACGGCCGCTCCGGGACGACGATGGCGTGCGCGCCCGCGGCCATGCCGGAGTGCAGCGCGATCCAGCCGGTGTGCCGGCCCATCACCTCGACGATCAGCACCCGCTGGTGGGACTCGGCGGTCGTCTTCAGCCGGTCCAGGGCCTCGGTGGCCACGGTGACGGCCGTGTCGAAGCCGAACGTGACGTCGGTGGAGGCGATGTCGTTGTCGATGGTCTTCGGCACGCCCACGATCGGCAGGCCCGCGTCCGACAGCAGCCGGGCCGCCTTCAGCGTGCCTTCCCCGCCGATCGGGATGATCGCATCCAGGCCGAGGTCGCGCACGTGCCCGCGGGCCCGCTCGACACCGCCGCGCAGGTGGGCCGGCTGCACCCGGGAGGAGCCGAGGATGGTGCCGCCGCGGGCCAGGATGCCGCCGACGGCGTCGAGGTCGAGCTTGCGGTAGTCGCATTCGAGGAGGCCCTTCCACCCGTCGTGGAAGCCGATGACCTCGTCGCCGTGGTCGACCACGGCGCGGTGGACCACGGACCGGATGACGGCGTTGAGTCCGGGGCAGTCTCCGCCGCTGGTCAGGACACCAATACGCATTGCTCTCGCTACTCCCGCAACTCAACCGGACGGCCGGACACCGTCGTCCGGGTGGGACCGCGGCCCAGCTTACCGAGCGGCCGCCGGGCACCTCCACGGCGACCGTACTGCGGACATCCGACGGACATCCGACGGAAACCTGAACGGCGTATGGCGCCGCGCGCGCCGGCCCGCTGCCCCCCGGCGACCGCGTGCCGGCGCACCCGCTGCGGCGTACCGGCAGGCCGTGCGGGCGGGACCGGCACCGGACGGTGCCGGTCCCGCCCGCACGGGAGGCGGGGTCAGGCCGGCTGGACGGCCGCCGCGATCCGCTCCTCGCGCAGCGCCTCGAACCAGCGGTCGTCGACCGGGGGCAGTGCGTTGACGTCCAGGGCCAGCTTGATCAGCAGGTCGGCGATCTGCGGGTTGCGGGCCATCACCGGTCCGTGCATGTACGTGCCGAAGACCGTGTCGTTGAACGCGCCCTCCGTGCCGTCCCCGGTGCCGTTGCCCCGGCCGACCCGCACCCGGGCGAACGGCCGCGCCGCCGGGCCGAGACGGGTGACGCCCTGGTGGTTCTCGAAGCCGGTCAGCGGCGGCAGGTTGAGCTGCGGGTCGATGTCGGCGAGCACGTCGCCGACGCAGCGCGCGCCCTCGCCGCGGACGCTGACCACGTCCAGCAGGCCCAGGCCCGGCTCGGGGCGGCCGAGGTCGTTGACGAACTCGTGGCCGAGGATCTGGTACCCGGCGCACACGGAGAAGACGATCGCCCCGTTGGCCACGGCCCGGTTCAGCCCCCCGTCACGGCGCAGCCGCTCGGCCGCCAGCCGCTGCGGGCGGTCCTCGCCGCCGCCGAGCAGGTAGATGTCGCCGGAGGTCGGGATGGGCTGATCGGAGCGGACGTCGACCCGGGAGACGGGCACCCGGCGCTGCTGCGCTCGCCGCTCGACCACCAGCGCGTTGCCCTGGTCGCCGTAGGTGCTCAGCAGGTCCGGGTAGACCCACACCAGGCGCAGGCTGGAATCACTCATTGCTGCTACTCCTCAAGCGCTGCCGGGCGCCGCCCGGGGCGGGCCGGCCGGTGGTCAGTTGCCGACGATGCGGCGCAGGTCCTGGAAGGCGGTGTAGTTGGCGATGACCTCGATCCGGCCGGGCGGGGCCGCGGCGACCGCCTCGGCGAGCGTGGAGCAGACCCGGAACTGGACCCCGGCCACCTCCAGGCGCACCGCGAGGTCGAGCTTGCGGTCGCCCAGCACCAGTACCGGGTGGCCGACCAGCCGGGTGTAGTCCACGTCCCACAGCCAGGAGGTGTCGGTGCCGTCCGCGCCGCGGGCGTTGACCGACAGCACCACCGGCGTCGGCGGCCCGTCGATCAGCGAGAACGTCTCCAGCCAGCCGGCCGGGTTCTTCGCCAGCAGCAGCCGCAGCTGCCGCTGCTGGTAGACCACCACGTCGTAGCGGCCGGCGACGGCCTGCACGTGGTACATCCGCTCCAGGGCCACCTTGGGGTCGACGCCGAAGACGGCGGCGACGGCGGCCGACATCGCCGCGTTGGACTTGTTGGCCCGGCCGGGCAGCTGGAGCTGGATCGGCCAGGCCACGCCGTGCGGGTCGACCACGTGGTCGTTGACGAAACCCCAGGTCGGGGTCGGCCGGCGGAAACCGCACTCGCCGCAGAACCAGTCCTCGGCCGGGCGCTGGAGCACCCCGCCGCACGACGGGCAGGACCAGGCGTCGTCCTTCCACGCCTGCCCGGCGGCGACCCACACCACGGTGGGGCTGGAGGAGGCGGCCCAGGTGATCAGGGGGTCGTCGGCGTTGGCGACGACGACCGCGTCGGTGCCGGCCAGCCCCTCGCGCCACTTCTCGGCCAGCATCCGGGTCTCGGCGGCGCGGTCCAGTTGGTCGCGGGAGAGGTTGAGCAGCGCGATGGCCTTCGGCGAGACGTCCCGGGCCACGCCGCCGAGGTACTTCTCGTCGACCTCGATGACGCCGTAGCGGGCCTCCGTGCCACCGGCCAGGGCGGAGGTGATCCCGGCCGGCATGTTCGCGCCCAGCGCGTTGGAGACCACGGGGCCGCCGGCCCGCAGCGCCTCGGCGATCAGACGGGTCGTGGTGGTCTTGCCGTTGGTGGCCGACACCAGGACCACGTCGAGGTGGCGGGCGAGCCGGGCCAGCAGGTCGGGGTCGAATCTGAGGGCGACCTTGCCGCCGATCACCGATCCGCTGCCCTTGCCCGCCGCACGCGACACCGCCGCCGCGGCCTTGCCCGCCGTCACGGCCAGCTTGGCCCGTGGCGACAGCGGCTCCGAGTTGCCTGCCATCGTCTCGTCTTCCTCCTCGACTCCGGCCGCGGGTCCGCCGTGGCGCGGCCGGCCGGTTCTGCCTCCCCTGAGCGCCGCCGGGCGGGCGGCGCACTCGGATTCCGCTCAGCCTATCGACTTCCGGCCCCCGGGCCGCACCGCACCGCCCCGAACAGCACCTACGCTGAACCCCATGCGAACGCGCGCCATCCCCGGCAGCCGGGGCACCGTCCACCGCCTCCAGCGGTTCGGCTCCCCGGTGCTGCACGCCCCCTGCGCCGAGGCGACCGGGTTCGGGGCGCCGCTGGCCCGGCTGGTGGAGGACCTGTTCGCCTCGATGTACGCGGCCGGCGGGGTCGGCCTGGCCGCCAGCCAGATCGGCGTCCCCTTGCGGGTCTTCGTCTACGACTGCCCCGACGATGACGACCGGCGCCACCTGGGCCACGTCGTCAACCCCGGCCCGCTGCGTACCGGGGGAGTCGAGGTCACCGGGCCGGAGGGGTGCCTGTCGCTGCCCGGGCGGGAGTTCGGCACCCGGCGGGCGGACGAGGCGGAGCTCGACGGGTTCGACGCCTGCGGCCGCCCGGTGACCGTCTCGGGCACCGGGTTCTTCGCCCGCTGCCTCCAGCACGAGTACGACCACCTGGGCGGCACCGTCTACACCGACCGGCTCACCGGTCCGCGGCGACTGCGCGCCCGCTGGGCCGAACGGGGGATGGGCCGCAGCCGTGCGCGCCCGGTCGGGCCGTAGCGCCCGACGGCGCCGGGCATCACAGGCCGGGGCTGCCCGAACGGTCGTCCACCCGCGCCAGCCGTCCCCACAGCAGGTCGGCCAGGGTGCGCACCAGATCGTCGCGGGAGCACGGCCGCTCGCTCAGCCACCAGTCGCCGGCGGCGTACATCATCCCGACGATGCCGTGGCCCCAGACCCGGGCGGTCCGCCGGGCCTCCGGGCCCAGGTCGAGCCGCTCGGCGATGGCCTCGGCCAGGTCCTCGCCCATCCTGCGCAGCAGCGGCACCTGGTGGCGGCCGACGTCGAAGCCCTTCTCGCCGTCCGCGGCCGGGGTGTCGGCCGGGTGCATCAGGAACCGGTAGACCTGCGGGTTGGCCTCGATGGCCGACAGGTAGGCGTGCAGCGTGGCCTCGACGCGGTCGCGGCGGTTTCCGGGGGAGTCCAGGGCGGAGCGCAGGGTGGCCAGCAGGGCGTCGGTGTGGCGCTTGGCCAGCGCCCGGTACAGGCCCGACTTGTCACCGAAGTGCCGGTAGAGGATGGGCTTGGTGATGCCGGCCTCGGCCGCGATGGCGTTCATCGACGCCTCGGGACCGTCGCGCAGCACCACGCGTTCGGCGGCCTCCAGCAGTTGGGTGCGCCGCCGCTGCGCCGCTGTCCGCTGGTCCTGCCGCTGCCCGGTCTCCACCGCGCGCCTCCCGGTCTTGCTGTGCCTGTCACTGGGCGCAACGTAACACCCCAGGCCAGGGCACCCGCCGGGGCGATCCCGGCGATGGTGTGAGTTGACATCCCCTACCAGACGGTAACAGACTGCGGTTACCGCAAGTAACAAGCACGTGGAGGGGACGATGGGCGAGTTCTCGTTCGAACTCAACGACGAGCAGAGGTCGGTGCGCGACTGGGTCCACGGCTTCGCCGCCGACGTGATGCGCCCGGCCGCCGCCGAGTGGGACGAACGCGAGGAGACGCCCTGGCCGATCATCCAGGAAGCGGCGAAGATCGGCCTGTACTCCCTCGACTTCTACGCCCAGCAGTACTTCGACCCGACCGGCCTCGGCATCCCCATGACGATGGAGGAACTGTTCTGGGGCGACGCCGGCATCGCCTTGTCCATCGTCGGCACCGGCCTGGCCGCCGTCGGGGTCCTGGCCAACGGCACCGACGAGCAGATCGGCACCTGGGTACCCCAGATGTACGGCGACGCCGCCGACGTGAAGGTCGCCGCCTTCTGCTCCTCCGAGCCCGACGCCGGTTCCGATGTCGCCGCCATGCGCACCCGCGCGGTCTACGACGGGGCCAAGGACGAGTGGGTGCTCAACGGCACCAAGACCTGGGCCACCAACGGCGGCATCGCCAACGTCCACGTGGTCGTCGCCGTGGTCGACCCGGAGCTCGGCAGCCGCGGGCACGCCTCGTTCATCGTGCCGCCCGGCACCAAGGGGCTCTCCCAGGGGCAGAAGTTCAAGAAGCACGGCATCCGTGCCTCGCACACCGCCGAGGTCGTCCTGGAGGACGTCCGGGTGCCCGGCCACTGCCTGCTCGGTGGCAAGGACAAGCTCGACGAGCGGCTCGCCCGTGCCCGGGAGCGGCTCGCCGTCGGCGCAGCCGCCGGCGGCGAACGGGTGAAGAACGCGGCCATGGCCACCTTCGAGGCCTCCCGCCCCGCGGTCGGCGCGATGGCCGTGGGGACCGCCCGCGCCGCCTACGAGTACGCCCTGGACTACGCCAGGAACCGCACCCAGTTCGGCCGCCCGATCATCGACAACCAGGGCGTGGCCTTCCAGTTGGCCGACATGCGGACCCAGATCGACGCGGCCCGGCTGCTGGTGTGGCGGGCCTCCTGGATGGCTGTGGCCGGCCGGCCGTTCACCTCGGCCGAGGGCTCGATGTCCAAGCTCTTCGCGAGTGAGACGGCCAAGAAGGTCACCGCACAGGCCGTCCAGATCCTGGGCGGCAACGGCTTCACCCGCGAGTACCCGGTCGAGCGCATGCACCGCGACAGCGCCATCTACACCATTTTCGAGGGCACCAGCGAGATCCAGCGGCTGGTCATCGCCCGCACCCTGGCCGGCATGCCGATCCGCTGAGGCGGACCCCGACCCCCCACCGCCCGGTCGCCGTCCGCCCTCGGGGCCGGGCGGCCCGGGCGGTCAGTCGCGGTACCCGCGCAGCAGGAACCAGCCGAGGAAGGCCGCTCCGAGGATGGAGATGCCCAGCACGCTGCGCATCACCAGCCCCGGCCCGGCCGACTGGTCGATCGCGAGGGCCGTCAGCGCGTGGTGGATCTGCATGGCAACTCCTTCTGCTCGACGCCCCAGCGTAGCCCCGCCCCGACCGGGCCCCCGCCCCCGGGGTCGGCGCGCCGGACCCCGGGGGCCAGGGTGGCCAGGACGTGACGGCGGCCACGTAGCGGGCTGTCCCCGACCCCTCACACCCCGGCCCCCGGTTCTGCTTCAATAGGCGCATGGCCAGCCACAAGCACACCGGGACGGGGTACGAGGACCTCGAACCCTTCTGGCCGTCCCGGCAGGAGCACCACTTCGACCGCTGGTGTCGCCGCGCGTGACCGCGCGGAACCGCGCCGCCCGCTGACCTGCGCCCCCGCGCCCTTCCGGCCCGCTGCCGGCCGAGGACGCCCCCTTCGTCAGCCCGGGCCGGCCGGCCCTTGTTCCGCGCACTCCGGAGTCCACCGCAGACCCCTCGCGCGAAAGAACCCACACCATGTCGAACCCGTCCCACGTCCCCTCCCTGTCCGCCGCCGTTCCGGCCGCCGCCGACCCCGGCGTACCCGGCCGCCAGCGGCTGCGCGCCGTACGGCCCGACGAGGTGCCGCCGGCCCCGGACTTCCTGCCCCCCGGCGCCACCTGGCTGCCGGCCCCCGGGCACGTGCTGCCGGCCGCCGCCGGCGACGTCCCGATGGTCGGGTACCTGGTGCTCGTCCCGGCCGAGCGGGCCCTCGGTCCGGTGGCCGCGGGCGCCGTCCCGGAGGGCAACCCGCTGGACCTCCCCGGTCCGGCCGGCGTCCGGGGCGCCGTCCCCGCCGCGGCGCCCGCTCCGGAGCCGGCCGCCGAGCCCGCGACCGCCGCCGGCGCCCAGAGCGGCCCGGTGCGGATCGACACCGAGCGTCGCATCGCCACCGTCGACGGCCGCCAACTGGACCTCACTTACCTGGAGTTCGAGCTCCTGGCCCACCTGGTGGCGCACCCGCACCGGGTGCACAGCCGGCGCGACCTCGTCGCCTCGGTCTGGGGCTACGGCTACGTGGGCGACGGCCGCACCGTCGACGTCCACGTGGCCCGGTTGCGGCGCAAGCTCGGCGGGGCACGGCGCGGCAGCATCGTGACCGTCCGCCGTGTCGGCTACACCTACGCGCCCGCCGCGAGCTGAGCCCCGGGCTGTCCCCCCTCCCCGGGAGATCTTCCGGGAGACCACGGCGGTTCCCGGAAGTCCCCGGCGGCCCCGGCCCCTGCGGGGCCGGGGCCGCCCGTTCGCCACGGCCCGTCAGGGCACCACGGTGACCGGCCACTTGCCGGCCTTGACCAGTCGCACGGCCACCGAGCCGACGAACCGGTGGCCGGCCCGCTCCGAGGCGCCCACCACCACGGCGTCCGCCGTGAGCTGGTCGGCGGCCAGGGCCAGACCGCTGTAAGGGTCGCCGCGGAAGGTGTGGAACTCCCAGCGGACCCGGAAGGTGCCCTGCCTCTGGCGGACCGACTCGCGGATCTCGGCCAGCAGCTGCTGCGCCACCCCGGTGTCCGCGTCGGAGACCGGTACCCCCAGGGCCGCGCCGCCGGCGATGTACGGCTGCACGTAGACGAGGGCCAGCAGCGCGTTCTGCCGGCGCGCGAGCCCCGCGGCGTAGGCGGCCGCCCGCCAGGAGGAGTGGGAGCCGTCGAGTCCGGCGACGATCACTTTCGGTCCGTCGGTGCCGCGTTCGAACCGAGTCGGCATCCTCTGCTCTTCCACCTGGTCAGGCTATCGGCCCACGGACCCGGGAGTGTCACGTCCGTGCACTCAGCGTTCTCACCCGATCGGCCCTATTGCCACGACATCGACACATTTGCGATGCACGCTGTGGGGGAGGAGTGAAGCAGGCGGACCACCAGCCGGACACGCGGACCCCTACCCGGGCCGCGCCGGCGCACGCCGTCCCGCCCACGCCGCTACCGGGGAGGTTTGCCATGCCGAGCGTGACCACGAACGTGTTCGTCCGCCGGACGCCCGCCGAGGTCTTCGACTTCCTCGCCGACGCCCGCAACCTCGCGCTCTGGAGCTCCGGCGTGGCCTCGGTCGACTCCACCCCCGTCGTCCCCGGCGCCCAGGCGGTGTACCGCTACCGCTTCCCCGGCCGGCGCAGGTTCTGCAAGCTGGTCTGCGACGCCTACGAGCCCGGCCGGCGCATAGCCTTCCGGGGCCAGCGGATGTGGACCCCGCTGGGCACCCAGGTGCCGCTGTACGCGTTCGACCTGCTGCCGCACGCGGACGGCACGCTGGTGCGGCTGTCCGTCACCAGCTCGCTCACGGCGGGCCTGGTGCTCCTCGGGCCCGTGGTGGCCATGGCCTGGCGGCGCGACCTGCCCGCCGACGGCCTGAAGTTCCGCGAGCTGCTCGGCGAACCGCTCGCCCCGGCCGCCGGCGCCCCCGCCGGCCCGGTGTCCGGCCAGCCCGCGGCGGCACCCGCTCCGGCGGTCACCGCGGCCCCCGCCGTGGCGCCCGCCGTGCCCAGCGCGAGCCCCATGCGGACCGCCCCGGCCCCGCACGGATTCGACTACGCTCATTGAGTGTTAAACTAAAAAGAGGCCGGGGCTGTGAAGTCTCCGCCCGTCGACTGCCCCGGTCAGGTTCCCCCGTCCCGGCCGGGGCTCTTCTCTGTCCCCGCACCCGCGGACGTCCAGGCAGCCGGGCGAGGTCCGCCGGCCTGGCAGGGATCTGCCGGCGGCCCCCTCAGGGGGAGGCAGTGGACGGGTCCGCGGCGGTGTCGCGGCCGCGCACGGTGCCCGCCGGGCCGTCCCGGCCGCCCGCGGCCGACATGGCCGCCTCGAACGCCTCCGCGACCAGCAGCAGCCAGGCCACGTCCGCCTCGATCGACTCGCCGCACGGCTGCTCCGGCCGGTAGGCCTGCTCCGCCGGCGGGGCCGGCCGGG
>Ga0164242_10009936_pt1 | contig 10224 bp, 9 predicted proteins | sample OricomgcompostMG_FD_108783 | JGI IMG/M metagenome (GOLD analysis project Ga0164242, IMG submission 108783) | Miracle-Growth compost microbial communities from Emeryville, California, USA - Original compost - Miracle growth compost (MG) ... | reverse complement strand
CTGGCATCGGGACCACTACACACTCGAGCGGATGACGAGATTCGAACTCGCGACCCTCACCTTGGCAAGGTGATGCGCTACCACTGCGCCACATCCGCGTTACTCGCATTTCTGCGTGCCTTGAAACTGTAGCCGATTGCCCCGGTCATATTCAAACTGACACGGCTGTAATTTCATTCCGGCAGTCGGCGAGCTCAGCGCGATGGCCGATGTGCGCTTGGCCCCCAACCTCCGCTAGGATCGATTCTCGCGACCAGAGTCGATCTGGAGTGCAAATGGGCGATTGGCGCAGTTGGTAGCGCGCTTCCTTCACACGGAAGAGGTCATCGGTTCAAGTCCGGTATCGCCCACCGTCACGGTCAGCCCCACTCAGTCGGCGACGGCCTCACGATCTCTGGTCGGTCACTTCTGATCGATAACGGGCGTCCCGTGCGTGTGGAACGTCTCGATGGTCTTCAAGCCCCAGGCCTGGCCCTTGGCTCGTTCTTCCGGCGTCCACGTGATCGGCTCCCAGTCCGGAGCCAGAATCAGACGCGCACCGGGGTTGTGTAGCTCGATGCGGTTGCCTCCTGGTTCCCATACGTAGAGGAAGAATCCCTGCTGGATGGCGTGCTTGTGCGGCCCAGTCTCGATGTACACGCCCGCTTCGAGGAAAACGTCTGCCGCGCGCAGAATGTCTTCCCTCGTGTCGGTTGCGAATGCGATGTGGTGCAATCTGCCGCTGGCTCCAAGCCAGTCCTTCGTGTACACGAGATCGTACGATTTGTTGCACACATTGAACCAGACGCCGTCGTAGCCTCCGTCTTTGCGCGCGATCCTCTCGGTGCATTTGGCCCCGAGCACGTCGGTCATGAACGCGCTGACCGCTTCGACCTCGCGCGTCAGGTAGTTGATGTGGTCAAGCCGTCGCACATTCGCACCACGACCCGGAAATGCAGCAGCCTGATTTTTGAGCGCAGGTTTGTCTGAAGCGTCCGCCTGATAGCGGTCGACGTCCCAGTAGATGCCCATCGGATGCCCGTCAGGGTCGTCGAAGAGGTAGGTGCGTCCGAGGCCGTGCTCGGCTTCACTGAAACCGCGGCCAAGCCCTGTCGGTTCGATCAGAGCAACTACACGGTCGAGCGCCTGAGGGCTGGCGGCGCGCACGTATGTGGTGCCGACACCCGCGCGGTCACGCTCGGTGAGCTTGAGCGTGTAGCTCTGATAGTCGTCCCAGGTGTGCAGATAGATCGAGTCGCCCTCGCGCAGCACCTCGCGCATCGCCATCGAATTGACGAAGAAATCCTTGCTGGCCTCGAGCGTCGGCGTGTACATCTCGACAGGCCCGATGTGGGCGATGTCGTGCAGCCGCTCCTGGCTGATCTGTTTCCGGTTGACGTCTGTCTGGCCGATCTGCGTCATGCTGACTCCCCTTCCGGGTCACGTGGCCACACGTGGCCGTCGAACAGCTTGCGTGCGGTGCGGATGACCGCGCTACGTTTCACGTTGTATGTGGCACCCGCTGCCTCGATGTCGACGTCAACGTCGAAGAACCCGGTCGGGTGCTCGATACGCACCTTTGACGTGTGTACCTTGTCGAGCAGGTCGAAGCCGACGGCCCCAGGAACCTGGGCACCTGCGGCAACGGAGATCGCCCCGACCACTCCGATCGATGTGTGAACTCGCTTTGGAATGAACGTGCGCGTGCTGATCGCTCCCCCGGAACGCGGGCGCGCGATCAGGGACATCTTGGGCACGGTCGCATCGGTGACGTCGCCAAGGCCCATCGCGGTACCAGCGAGCAGGCGCACCTGCTCCAGGTGTTCCGCCAGCGCCGAGTTCGCCTCGAGTTCTTCTGGCGACTCGTATCCGGTCACCCCCAGGTCGCTTGCCAGCAGCAGGACAACAGGCATCCCAGCGTTGACACAGGTGACATCGACTCCTGCAAACGTATCGCGCACGTGCCCGGTCGGCAGCAACGCTGTGGATGCTCGTGGGAACTCGAGCGGAACGGCTGCGGCAGGGAACGGCGCGCCTGAGATGAACACATCTCCCGAGTAGCTCACTCGGCCGTGCGGAGTGTGAACAAGAGCTGTGGCCGTCGACGTGGCGCCGTTCATGACGCGGATGCGAACCTGGGTCAGCTCACCTGCGACCGGGATCAGCCCTCGCTCGATCGCGAATGGGCCGACGCCGGCCAGCAGATTCCCACAGGTCTGCTGGTCGCTTACGACCGGGGCATCCACCTGCACCTGCAAAAACAGATAGTCGACATCGGCATGTGCATCCGTCGATGGGCTGATCACGGCGACCTTGCTGGTCAGCGGATGCCCACCGCCGATCCCGTCGATCTGTCTGCGATCCGGCGAACCCATGATCCTCAGCAAGAGGTCATCACGCTCGACGTTGTCTTGCGGCAGATCGCTCGAGAGAAAATATGCGCCCTTCGACGTTCCGCCTCGCATCAGCATGCAGCGGATGCCTGCACCCTCGGCATCACCGGCGGATGTCATCGGTCGTCATCCGGAGGCGTGTCGACGTATTTCACACCAAGTCTCTCCAACAGCGGTCGCAGATCGTACATATCGAGGCCAAGCGTGCCAGACGCGAAATCGATGCGCTTCTTCTCCTCGTTTGCCGTTCTGGCCCTCGCCGCCTCGAGCACCCGAGCGGCGGCGGCGCGGCGGACGCGCGCAACTCCGTCGTCGTCCGCGACGATCACGTCGCCGGGGTTGATGAGTTGCCCGGCGCACACCACGGGAACGTTGACCGACCCACCCGTGGCCTTCACCGTGCCCTGAGCGTGGATGGCGCGGGACCACACCGGGAAGCCCAGCCGACGCAGTGCGGCGATGTCGCGGACGCCGGCATCCGTCACCAAGCCACGAACGCCCCGCGCCATCAGCGATGTAGCGAGCAATTCGCCGAACATGCCGTCGGTCGATGGCGATGTGGTCGTGACGATGACAATGTCCCCAGGCCGGCACAGCTCGACCGCCGCATGGATCATCAGGTTGTCGCCTGGGTGCGATGAGACGGTGACGGCGCTTCCCGAGATCGCGACGTCATCTTGGCGGGCAACGACTGCAGGTGAGAGCAGCCCGGTTCGGCCGGCTGCCTCGTGCACCGTCGCGACGCCGAGTGGTGCAAATGCATCGATAGTGGCGATGTCGGGTCGCACGACATTGCGAACGATGTAGTTCGGCGTCAAGTGTGCTCCTATGTCAGTTCCGTGGTCACCTGCGGGTACACACGCTCGTATGCTTCGGCGTATGCGTCAACAGGAAGTCCAAGATTGGGCCCGCTGTTCCGTTTGGCCTGCACGCCGCGTCGACGACCGAGATCGCTGTAGTACTCGACGAGATGCTTCTGGGCAGGCAAGCTGCGCATCGCAGCCAGCTTGGCCTCCCACACTGAGGTGATGTCAAGCAGAACGTTCGGCTTGAAATCGCACACTTCGCTCTGATGTGGTTCGAAACAGAAGATTGGAGGTGCCCCGAGCACGTCACCTGGCCCCGGCACGCCGGCTGCCTGTGCCAGGATGCGCGTCTTGCGTGCGATGTCGCCAGCAACACCGTGGTCGACGTTGTATGGGTCGGATGGCGAATGGGTCAGCACGACATCGGGCTTCAACTCGCGATAGAGGTCGACCAACTGTTGATCGAGCTGCGGCGTCTCGATCAGTGGGTAGTCGCCGGCGTCGAAGAAGCGCACCTCGGCTCCGAGCGCCGCGGCGGCATCCTCGGCCTCTGATCGACGGACCGCCTTGACCTCGTCCAGGGTCTTGCCAGCTCGCCAGAGGCTGGCCGACTCGCCTCGCTCTCCGAAGCTGAGGCACGCGACGACCGCTCGACCACCGGCCGAGGTCGTCAGAGCGAGCGCCCCGCCCGCCCGCCAGACGAAGTCACCCGGATGAGCGGCCACTGCGAGCACGGTCGCCGGCTGAGTCATATGAGAGCCTCTCCGATCCACATGGGCGAACGCGTCACCGTCTTCTAAACCATAAGAACGGGAAACATAATTGTCAACAATTACGTGAGGTCGATCGTGTGCAATGCCTATAGTGAGATAAGTCGACGAAGGAGACGACATGGATCAACTAAAAGACGCAGCCCAGGTCACGACAGGGCTATACATCGACGGTCAGGAGGTTGCGGGGGCCGGGGAGCTGCCGGTCAAAGACCCGGCGATCGCATCGGCAACCGTGGGAGTCGCTGCTGCGGCTTCACGCGAGCAAGCCTTGCAGGCTGTCGCTGCCGCAAAGAAGGCGTTCCCAGCATGGTCGGCACTGAGCCCGCAGGAACGTGCTTCCCAACTGGACGCCAGCCTGGCGGTACTCGAGAAGTTCCAGGACGAGGATGCCGATATCCTCAGTCGGGAAAACGGAAAGATCAAGATGGAGGCCACCATCGATCTGATCGTTCTGAACGTGCGTTTCGGTTTGGCAACAGCGCTGGCCGATCAGGTTGAAGACGTGACGGTCCTGCCTGGGCCACCTCACGAAACCACCGTCGCATACACACCGCTCGGTGTCGTGACGCTGATCGTGCCGTTCAACTGGCCGCTCGCCATTCTCGGCGCGACGTTGCCGTACGCTTTGCTCGCCGGAAACACGGCGGTTGTGAAGCCGCCGCCAACCACCCCCCTAGCCATGGCCCGCGTGTTGACGCGAATCGCCGCGCAGCTTCCGCCAGGTGTTCTGAACGTTGTTACGGGCCGTGACGAAGAAATCGGCGACGCATTGATCACCAACGACGATGTGGCAATGGTGTCGTTCACCGGTAGCCCGGGAGGCGGCAGACGCATCATGGCGATGGCGTCGCCGACATTGACCAAGGTAGCGCTCGAGTTGGGCGGAAACGATCCTGCGATCGTCTTGGAGGACGCCAGGCTCGACGACGATTCGCTGACCAGGATGTTTCAGGCCGTGTTCGATACAACCGGCCAGATCTGCATGGCGATCAAACGCATCTACGTGCACAGGTCCAGGTACCAGGAAGTCATCGACGGGCTCTCCGCGAACCTCGAGAAGACCGTACTCGGCTACGGGTTGTCGCCTGACACGACGATGGGCCCTCTACACTCGGCTCGACAACGTGACTTCGTTGCCGAGATCGTCGACGAAGCACGAGCCGCTGGCGCTGAGGTGCGCGAATTCGGAACGCTGCCGAGCGATGACGACCTGCGTGACGGTAACTTTCTGCGCCCGAGTCTTGTGCTCGATCCGGATCCGTCACTGCGAGTGGTCACGGAGGAACAGTTCGGCCCAACGGTACCGATCATTCCGTTCGACGACGAGGCCGAGGCCATCGCCGCCGCGAACAACACGTGGGCCGGCCTGTGCGCATCCGTCTGGACCGAAGACCAGCAGCGCGCCGTTGCGGTGGGATCGCAGCTTGATGCCGGGTACATTTTCGTCAACAACCACAGTGCGACCTGGCTCGACCAGCGCGCTCCGTTCGGCGGAGTGAAGGGCAGCGGTTTCGGGCGCGAAATGGGGATCGAGGGCGTGCGAGAGTTCATGGCAACCCGCAGCATCGCAATGCCGAAAGAATGAACCGGGCCGCCGCGCTGTATCGATTACAGCGCGGCGCCCGGTCGCGGTGGTTGGTTTCGTTCAGACCGTTTCGAGCACGTACCCTTCTTCGCCGTGCACGATGGTGTCGACGCCTGCAACCTCGTCTTCGTTCTTGATCCGGAATCCGATCGTCTTCTGGATAACCGTCCCGATGATCCACGCCATGCCGAACGAGAAGATTCCGATGCCGAAGGCGGCAAGCGCCTGCACGCCCAGCTGCTGCAAACTGCCGCCGTACAACAGGCTGGTGAACTTGCCGTCGACTGTCGTCATGCCGAAGATGCCGATGTACAGGGTTCCAATCAGGCCACCGACCAGGTGAATGCCAACAACGTCAAGCGAGTCGTCGAATCCGAGCTTGAATTTCAGGTCGATGGCGATGGCACACACAGCTCCGACGAGCAGACCGAGCACGATCGCCCAGAACGGCGTCAGGATGTTGCAGGCAGGTGTGATCGCAACCAGGCCGGCCACCGCACCTGATGCGGCCCCGATCGACGTTGGCTTGCCGTCCTTGATGCGTTCAACGACCAGCCAGCCGAGCGTTGCGGCTGCAGGAGCCGCAAGGGTATTGATCCAGGCCAGGGCAGCGATGCCGTCGACGGCTGCCTCCGATCCGGCATTAAAACCGAACCAGCCGAACCACAGGAGCGCTGCACCGAGGAGGGTCAACGGCACGTTGTGTGGCTTGGCCATTCCCTTCTGAAAGCCGACTCGTTTGCCGAGAACCAGTGCGAGCGCCAGCCCGGCCGCTCCCGCGTTGATATGCACGGCTGTGCCACCCGCGAAGTCGTTGACGTGCAGCAAGGCGGGCGCCCATCCCTCTGCGAGGTTGAACACCCAGAATGCAACAGGGAAGTACACGAGCGTTACCCAGATGCCGGCGAAGATCATCCACGAGCCGAACTTGGCGCGGTCTGCGATCGCCCCAGAGATCAGGGCGACGGTGATGATGGCGAATGTCGCCTGGAATCCGGCAAATGCCAGCCCGCCAAGGTCGGGACCGCCCTTGCCGTCGATGAGCGACTGGAGGCCAAGTTCTGAGAACGGATTACCTAGCCAGTGTGGGATCAGTGGGCTTCCGAAGGCGATTCCGTATCCATAGAGGACCCAGAGCACGCCGACCAGTGCCATGGCGCCAAAACTCATCATCATCATGCTGATGACACTCTTGGCCTTGACCATTCCTCCATAGAAGAAGGCGACCCCCGGGGTCATCAGAAGAACAAGCGCTGCGGCTATCAAAAGCCACAACGCATCGATGCTCGACTTCGCATCGTATGCGGCTGCTGCGTGGAACAACATCGGGTGGTCTCCTCGTATCGAGTAACAGATGCATGCCATCACCGTGTTGTCGTTACGACTGCGGTGAGGTGTGCGTCAGTCTTCTCGCGGTACGTTTCCGCAGGAGGGTCGAAGTGTTTCGTTGTTGTTACACGCGGGCGCCCGATGTAAACATCGTGTTTCGGCGGGATCAGTCGTGTGGCGGCAACTCGCCTGTGGTCAGCGCGATCATGCGCGATGCTGAGCGCAGGTACTTCTTTCGATAGCCGCCCTGCAGCATTTCAGGGTCGAACACGTCGCTCAGCGGCACGCCGCTCGCGATCACCGGAATCTCCGCATCGTAAACGCGGTCGATGAACGCGACGAGCCTTAGCGCTTCCATCTGATCGTGAAGCTGCTGGACATCCGTGAGCGCGATTGCATCGAGCCCGTCGATGATCTTGATATAGCGAGACGGGTGCACCGTGGCCAGGTGCGCGATCACATCGCGGAATGGGTCGCACGTGACCGCGTTCCCACGCGCACGAAGTGCATCAACGGTGCGTTCCAGGGTGGCTTGCTCCACAGCGACCGCTTCACCATCCGTGTCACGTCTGCGGTAGTCGAGTCCATCGATCCGCACCGTCTCGAAGTTGTTGGACAGCGCCTGAATCTCGCGCAAGAAGTCCGATGCTGCGAAGCGTCCCTCGCCAAGCGCGTTCGGTGGGGTGTTCGACGTAGCTGCGATCCGGGTGCCGCTCCCGACCAGTTCGCCAAGCAGACGCGTCATCATCATGGTGTCGCCAGGATCGTCAAGCTCGAACTCGTCGATGCAGACCAGTTTCGAGCCTCGCAGCAAGTTGACCGCATTCGCATAGCCGAGCGCGCCGACCAGCGCGGTGTACTCGATGAACGTCCCGAAATACTTGGGCCCAGGCGCAGCATGCCACAAGGCGGCGAGCAGGTGTGTCTTGCCTACGCCGAAGCCTCCATCGAGGTACACACCGGGTTTTGCGACGGGAGCCTTACGTCTCCCCCACCCGAACAGGCCGGTCGGCCGCTGAGGCTCCCACCCGGCAGCGAACCTGGTGAGGATGTCGACGGCTGCAGACTGCGACGGATACTCGTGGTCGGGGCGATACGACTCGAACGTCGCATTGGCGAACTGTGGCGGAGGAACCAGCGACTGTGCGATCTCCGCGCCACTGATCGTTGGAGCCAGATCGACCAGTCGCTCGGCGTGCGCAGTCGTTTCCGACGTCATACAAGGTTCCTTTATGTCGAAGTTTTACGGGTCCCGTCTCGCACCGCGTACCGTTGTGCATACATTCGCTTGAGGAACCAGGAATCAAGCCTATCCCGCGAGTGTTGTTGGTTTTGACTGGAGGTAATGATGGCCGTAGGTGTGGACAGCAACGAGAAGTTTGCGACATACGCTCACCCCGAACGATTGGTGAGCACGCAGTGGTTGCATGACCACCTCGGCGCGCCAGGGCTGGTCGTCGTTGAATCCGATGAAGACGTTCTGTTGTACGAAACCGGCCACATTCCAGGTGCTGTGAAGATCGACTGGCACACCGACCTCAACGATCCGGTCGAACGGGACTACGTCGACGGGGAGCGGTTCGCGGCGCTCCTCTCCGAGAAGGGCATCTCCCGGGATACAACGGTCGTCATCTACGGCGACAAGAACAACTGGTGGGCAGCATATGCCCTGTGGGTATTCACCCTGTTCGGCCACGAGGATGTTCGTCTGCTCGACGGGGGGCGCGACAAGTGGATCGCAGAGGGCCGCGAGATCACCACAGACGCCGCGACGCCCTCCCAAGCGGACTACCCAGTTGTCGAACGTGACGATTCAGAAATCCGGGCGTTCAAAGAAGACGTGCTCCAGCACTTCGGCAACCCACTGATCGACGTGCGCTCCCCCGAGGAATACAGCGGAGAACGCACCGAGATTCCCGGCTATCCCACCGAGGCAGCCCTGCGCGCCGGACATATTCCGTCCGCGGCATCCGTTCCGTGGGCGCGTGCAGCTGCCGCAGACGCCACGTTCAAATCCAGAGAGGAACTCGACGCCATCTACAAGGGCGAGGCCGGACTCGCCGACGGCGACGATGTGATCGCGTACTGCCGCATCGGCGAACGCTCCAGTCACACCTGGTTCGTTTTGAAGCACCTGCTCGGATTCGAACGCGTTCGCAACTACGACGGTTCCTGGACCGAATGGGGAAGCGCGGTTCGTGTGCCCATCGTGACCGGCAGCGAACCGGGTGAGACCCCAGCGAGACGGTAAGTTCGCGCAATTGGTGACAGACTGGAAGAGATGACTGATACTGAGTTGCCTGAGTCGCTCAGGGAGATCAAGGAGGAGTTTCTCGCACTCGAGGTGCGTGAACGCCTGCAGCTGCTGCTCGAATTCGCCAACGAGTTGCCTGATCTGCCTGAGCGATATCGTGACCACCCCGACCTGCTCGAGCGCGTTGAGGAGTGCCAGTCGCCCGTATACATCTTCGTCGAGGTCGACGATGCAGGCGCCGTTCAGTTGTTCGCAACGGCGCCGCGTGAGTCTCCGACGACACGGGGTTTCGCGTCGATCGTCTCTCAGGGGCTCGCCGGTTTGACCGTAGAACAAGTGCTCGCCGTGCCAGAGACCTACCCGCAGGAACTCGGCCTAACAGAGGCCGTGTCGCCGCTGCGCATTCGCGGGATGACAGCGCTGCTCGGGCGCGCCAAGCAGCAGCTGCTGCGGAAGGTCGCTGCGTAGAGCACCTCAGGCGAGCTTCCGCAGCCAGTCGTCGACGGCTTGCCGCCACCGTTCCTCGTCATAGTTCCAGAGTTTCGTGTGCCGCGCCGTCTGGAACGGGACGTATGTGACGATGTCCGGTCTCGCTGCAGCGAGCGCGCGTGCCGCGTCAGGTGGAACGTATCCGTCGTCGTCGCTGTGCATCAGGAGCACCGGCACGGTCAGGGCCTCAGCGCGTGTAACGAAGTCCATCACCGCGAGATCGATCGGCGCGGCCAGGCCCGTCACCCGACCGCCCCACGGAGCGGCAAGCGTTTCGAGTGCTGCACGTGTCAGCGGGGCCGGCAGTCGCATCGCGGCTGCTTGATATTGGAGTGTTTCCAGCCAATCGACCACGGGCGAGTCGAGCACCAGCCCGCTGACGACGTCCGCGTGCGCCGATCGTGTGATGGTTTGCAATACGATGGCGCCCCCCATCGACCACCCGAACAGAACGATCTGCCGCGCGCCGCGCTCGACCGCGAAGTCAATGGCGGCGTCAACGTCGCGCCACTCCGTCGAGCCAAGACCGTACCTGCCGTCTGGGCTGCTCGGTGCATCCGAATCGTTGCGATACGACACGATTAGATTCGTGAAGCCGGCGGAATTGAACGTGTCG
>Ga0164242_10009935_pt1 | contig 10224 bp, 8 predicted proteins | sample OricomgcompostMG_FD_108783 | JGI IMG/M metagenome (GOLD analysis project Ga0164242, IMG submission 108783) | Miracle-Growth compost microbial communities from Emeryville, California, USA - Original compost - Miracle growth compost (MG) ... | reverse complement strand
GGAACTCGAATCGCTGCGCGTGCTCGGGCAGCGTTTCGGGTTCTAGGAGGCAATCGTCATTGCGAGAAGGCCGACGAAGCAATCCAGTACGCAAGCTGATCCGGCGGTGTCGCCGGATGGCGTCGTCGCCATGCGCCTCGCAATGACGATTGCAACGAATTGCGCAGAACCGCCTTGGCGAAGGTGTCGCCGACGCGCATGTTTCCAGCATCACCACCACCACAGGAGTCACGCATGAGCAACATCATCGGCGAACTGGCCAGCCAGTTCGGTATCCAGCCGGCGCAGGCCGAAGGCGCGGCCGGCAGCATCCTCAAGTTCGTCCAGGCGCAGGCCGGCAGCGGCGATTTCCAGAAACTGCTCGCTGCCGCGCCGCAGATCCAGCAGTGGATCACCAAGGCCGGCGCCGCGCCGTCGTCGTCGGGCGGCGGCCTGCTCGGTCAGCTCGGCGGGCTGGCGGCGAGTCTCGGCGGCGAAGCCGGCGGTATCGGCGGCGTGCTGGCGGCGCTGCAGCAGATCGGACTGAAACCGGAGACGATCGCGCAGTTCGCGCCGGCGCTGCTGCAGAAGCTGTCGACGCAGATCGATCCGGCGCTGGTCGCCAAGGTGTTCGAATCGGTGCCGGCGCTCAAGGGGCTCGGCGCGGGTGGCGGTGCGCTGGGCGGACTCGGCAGTCTGCTCGGCGGTCTCGGCGGCAATCGCTGAGGTTTGCGGGCGGCGGACACGGCGGCTTTCCGCGCGTGTCGCCGCCTTATTCAGTCGTCGTGGCGCGGTTTCTGGCTGAACGCTTCGAGCCGCAGGCCGCGCCACGCGATCAGCGGCAGTCGCCAGCCGCGCGCCGTGTACAGCGCATCGATGAAGCGCTGGAAACGCTGCAGCTTGCCGGCGGTATACGGATACCAGTTCGCTTCGATCTTGTCGCCGGCCTGGTCGATCAACACCGCCTTGCTGCGCGTGAAGCCGAGCAGGCCTTCCGGTCCGCGCAGCTTGCCGAAACCGCTTTTCTTCGCGCCGCCGAACGGCAGGCCGGGATTGCCTTCACTCATGTTGACGTTGTTGATCGAGACGCCGCCGACGTCGAGCGCCGCGGTCACGCGCATCGCGCGCGCCTGGTCGGCGGTGAACACGCTCGCGCACAGGCCGTAATCGCTGTCGTTGGCGAGCCGCACGGCCTCGGCTTCGTCGGCGAAAGCCATCACCGGCAGCACCGGGCCGAAAGTCTCGTCGCGCCACACGCGCATGTCCGGCGTGACGCGATCGAGAATGATCGGTTCGACGCGCAGTGAATCGCGGTCCGGCACGCGGCCGTGGCGCAGGCGTGCGCCCATCGCCAGCGCTTCCTCGACATGCGCGATGACCTTGTCGCGCTGGAACGCGGCCGTCATGCGGCCGACGTCGGCGTCGCCGGCATCGCCGCTGCGGATCACGAGCCTGCCGGCTGCGGCGACCAGGTCATCGGTGAAGCGATCGGCGATGCGTGCCTGCACGAGCAGCCGCTCGACGCCGCTGCACGATTGCCCGGCATTGGTGAATGCGCCCCACAGCGCACCGGCCACCGCACGCGGCGTATGCGCGTCGTCGAACACGATCATCGGATCCTTGCCGCCGAGTTCGAGTTCGACCGGGATCAGCTGCGCTGCGGCCTGCGCCATGATCTTCGCGCCGGTCGCGCCGCTGCCGGTGAAGAAAATCTTCGCCGGGCCGGCGTCGATCAGCGCACGACCCATCGCGCCGTCGCCGTAGACGACGTGCACGAGCTCGCGCAACAGCGGCGAGCACGCGATGAATTCCTCGACCAGACCTTCGCACGGCGCGTGTTCGGACGGCTTGTAGACGATCGCGTTGCCGGCCGCGACCGCCGCCGCGATCGCCGTGATCGCGTTGTGGAACGGGTAGTTCCACGGGCAGATCACCAGCACCGCGCCGAGCGGTTCGTGCCGCAGCAGCGATTTCTTGCCGAGCAGTGTGATCGGCGTCGGCACTTTTTCCGGTGCCAGCACGCGCCGCGCGTTTTTCTCCAGCCACTGGATCCAGTCGACGGTGCCGATGATCTCGGCGATCAGCGCATCGGTGCGGCATTTGCCGACCTCGGCCATCACGCGTTCGACGATCTCGTCGCGACGCGCGAGGATCAATCGCTTCAGTTTCGCCAGTTCGGCGAGCCGCAGATCCAGCGACGTTGCGCGATGCCGTTCGAATCCGCTGCGCGCGGCAGCGAAAGCGTCGCGTGCGATGCGCGCGGAGGTGGTGTCGGGAGCGTCGTCCATGCAGGAATTCCGTCGTGGCCGTCGCCAATGGTGGGCGATCCGCGGTGGTTGCGGCATCGATCGCCGCTGGTAAATCCGCCTCATCCGCGCCGGCGCCGCGCGGCCTGCACCGGCTTCAGTGCGCGGCGGGCGACAGTTGCGGGTTGTCGCGCACGCGCTGTTCGGTCCAGTCCGGATCGGATGCGCGCACGGCCTGCGTGGCGCGCAGTACCGAATAACCGAAACGCTGCTTGAAGCGGCGGCCGATCTCGTCGAGCGCGCGTTCGTTGGCGGCGTTGTCGGCGTGCAGGATGACGACGATGCGCGACGGCAGTTTCGCGGGCTTGCCGTCCGGGCCGCGCCACTGGCCGTGTACGTCATACCAGCTCAGTCCGTCGGGAAATCGCGGGGTGACGACCGTTGCCAGGAAATCGTCCCACTGCGCGGCATCGACTTCGGCGAAGTACAGCTCGCTGCGGATCATTTCGCGCGCGACCGGCGCGCCGTCGACGCCGGTCGCGGCCAGCGGCGCACGCATGGCGAGAATCGCGAACAGCGCGAGCGCGGCAACGGCGGGGCGCGAACGATGAATCGTCATCACGGGGTCTCCGGATTCGCCAGCGACGGGGTTTCCGGCAGCGTCGGGGCGGCGACCGGCGGCAGCAGCCAGACCAGCAGCGCGACGCCGACGAACAGGACGCCGAGGCCGAGCAGCGCGCCGTAACCGACGTACACGAGGCTCGAATACAGCATGTACAGGCAGACCGCGCAGAACAGCAGCGGCAGCAGCGGGTAGAGCGGTACCTTCACCGGTCGCGGCACGTCCGGCTGGCGGATGCGCAGCACGATCAGCGCGAGGCTGCTGAGCGCGAGAAAACACCAGTAGACCGGGGTCATGTATTCGACCATCGCGTTGAAGCCGCTCTGCGTGAAGCTGCCGAACAGCACGAGCAGCAGCGCGACGCCGGTTTCGGCGAGCACCGCGCGCGCCGGCACGCCGCGACTGTCGTCCCAGCGGCCGAGCCGTTGCAGCGCCGGCACGTCGCGCGCGGCGGCGTAGGTGGTGCGGGCGCCGACGATCAGCGTCGAATGGATGCTCGAAACGGCGGCGATGCCGACGACGAACACGATCAGCGCCGCGCCGGCCGGACCGAACGCCAGGCGCAGCAGTTCGACCGCCGGTGCTTCGCTGGCGGCGAGGCCGGCGAAGCCGAGACCACGCACGAACGCCCAGTTCACGGCGAGATAGATCAGCAGCAGCGCGGCGAGGCTGCCGAGCAGTGCGACGAACATGCCGCGCCGGCTGTCGCGGATTTCCGCGGACAGCGTCGCCGCGTCGCTCCAGCCGCCGAACGCGAGGAACACGTAGATCATCGCCGCCGAGAAACCGGCGACGCCGCCGGTCGGCGGCGCGGCGACCGTCACCGCCGCTTCGACCCCGCGCCATGCCAGCCAGCCGCCGGCGGCGACGATGCCGATGAAGCCGATCGTCAGCAGCGTGACGAGCCCGGCCTGCGTCAGAAAGCTGAAGCGCACGCCGACCAGATTGACGCCCGCGAGCACGACGATCAGCGCCGCCGCGACCAGGCCGGACGCATGCGCGCCGAGCGGCAGCAGGGTGGTCAGATGATCGGCGAACAGGAATGCCGACAGCGCGATCCAGCCGGTGTGCATGACCGCGAAACGCGACCATGCGAACACGAAACCGGCGCGCGCGCCGTAGGCGCTGCGCAGGAAGTGATAGTCGCCGCCCGGATGCGGAAAGGCGGTTGCCATCTCGGCGAAACACAGCGCGCCGATCATCGACAGCAGGCCGCCGGCGACCCACAGCAGGTAGAAATGCGCGGGGCCGACATTCTGCGCGACGGTCGGTGCGGTCTTGAGGATGTCGGTCGTGATGATCATGCCCAGCGTCATCAGCAGGGCATGACCGACCGCAAGATGGCGACGCGGCCCGGACGCCGCGTCGTGATCAGCGCTGCTCATCGCGGCACTCTCGAAAAGGCTCCGGCACCTTGCGATGGATGGCGATTCAAGGGTTCACCTAATAGCGTCAACACGCCCTAGAACGAGTACGTCAGGCGCCCGTAGTAGTACGCGCCGTTGGCCCCGATCGGCGAGAGCACGTCGTACGGCAGGTTGTGGCCGTAGTTGATGTCGTCGTTCGAACGTTCCGGATAGTTGTCGGTGAGGTTGTTGCCGCCGACCACGATCGCCAGCTGCGTGGTGATGTGGTATTCGACCTCGGCGTCGAGCTGCCAGCGCGCGCCGTAGGTCTGCGTCGGATGGAAGCCGTCGCCGAAATCGAACACGCGCGTGGTCTTGCCCTGTCGCGTCAGGCGGCCGAGCAGTCCCCACTTCGGGTTGCGCCAGTCGGCGCTGAAGATCAGGCGATCGCGCGGCGAGGCGTCGGTCAGCGTATTGCGCTCTTCGACACCGACCAGCGCGTCGTCGCCGAGGTCGGGCTGGATCGCCAGCAGTTGCGCCGGCGTGCGTTCCGTGCCGCGCACCCTGGTCTTGTTGTAGGTGTACGAGGTGCCGAGGTCGAGGCGGCCGCCGTACAGCTGGTCGTGGTAGTTCAGCACCAGCTCGCCGCCGTTGGTGCGCGTGTCGGCGGCATTGGTGAAGAAGTTGACGTCATGGATGCCGGCGACGCCGAAGTTGTCGTCGATGTACTGCTCCATTTCATCGCCGCCGATGCGCGTCGACAGCGTGATGCGATCGTCGACGTCGATGTGGAAGACGTCGAGCGAGTAGTCGAAATGGTCGCCGAGCTGGCCGGTGATGCCGAGGCTGAAATTGCGCGAGGTTTCCGGATCGAGGTCCTTCGCGCCGAGCGCACGGGCGATCGGATCGTTGACCGCGAGCACGCGGATGTCGACGAGATCGCCGCCGTCGCCGAAATTGCTGGTCGTGCGTTCGAAGCCGGCCTGTGCGAGCGAAGGTGCGCGGAAGTTGTTCGATACCGCGGCGCGCAGCGCGAGCTGCGGGGCGAATTCGTAACGGCCGCTGAGCTTGCCGGTCAGCTTGCCGCCGGCATCGTCGTAGCGCTCGTAGCGGGTCGCCACGTCGATGAACAGGTGTTCGGCGAGATCGCCGGACAGGTCGAGGTAGACGGCGCCGACGTTGCGGTCGAGGTTGACGGTGTCGCCCGGTCGCAGGCCGCTGCCGCCGGCAGCGCCGGTGCCTTCGTACGAGGCTTCGTCGCCGGCGCCGGTGCGGTAATTCTCGTAGCGGTATTCGCCGCCGAACGCGAGCAGGAAGCTGTGCGTGCCGAACTGCAGATCGCGCGTCAGATCGAGATTGGCGGTGGTCTGGCGCAGCTCGTAATCGCCGGTATCGAAGCGTAGCGGCGAATCGCTGCCCAGCGATTCGTTGAGCGTATGGCGGATCGCCGACTCGAAGCGGTTGCGGCCATGCGTGACGCTGAAATCGTAGCCCCACGGTGCGCTGAAATGACCGCGCAGACCGGCGGTCGCGGCGAGGTCCTGGTTCTCGCCCAGCGTTTCCGGCAGGAAGCCGTCCGGATAGACGTCGGGCGCTTCGTCGCCATAGCGGAAGAAATCGACGCCGGTCGTGTCGCGATGATTGTAGGTCGCGAACGAATAGACCTCGCCGATCGCGACCGGCAGCGCGCCGTTGAACCACAGGTTCACGTCGCGCGCCTTGCCGTCGCCCATCCCGTAATTGCGGTTGACGCCGGCCGGATCGTCGAAATCGTCGAAGCCGGCGCGGTTGGTCGGATTGCGATGCTTGTATTCGACGCCGCCGTTCACGAAGCCGCCGTCGTCGCCGATTCTGGTGCCGGCCCTGGCGCCGGTGTAGACGTTCTGGCCGTCGGTGAGGGTCTTGTCGATCGGGTCTTCGTGCGTGTGGTAGCCGCCGTAGCTGGCCGAGACTTCGCCGCCTTCGCTGCCGTCATAGAGCACGATGTTGATGACGCCGGCAATCGCGTCGGAGCCGTATTGCGCGCCGGCGCCGTCGCGCAGCACTTCGATGCGCTTGATGGCGTTGAGCGGGATCGAGTTGAAATCGACCGGCGCGGTGCCGCGGCCGATCTTGCTGGAATCGTTGACGAGCGCCGAGGTGTGGCGGCGCTTGCCGTTGACCAGCACCAGCACCTGGTCCGGCGACAGGCCGCGCAGCTGCGCGGCGCGCACGTGGTCGGCGCCGCCCGAGTTCGACTGGCGCGGGAAGTTCAGCGACGGCAGCAGGACCTGCAGCGCCTGGCCGAGTTCGCCGCCGAGCGAGCCGGCGGCCTGCAGGTCCTGGGCGGTGAGCACGTCGACCGGCACCGTCGAGTCGAGCACCGTGCGGTTCCTGGCGCGCGTGCCGGTGACGATGATCTGTTCGATGTCGTTGCCGCCGGTATCGGTGGCGGCGCCGTCGGTGGCGGCGGCATCGGACTGCGCGAGAGCGGGAACGGCAAGAACCAGCGCGGCGGCGCCGAGCAGCGCCACGGAAGAGTGCTTCACGAAAAACCCCCGGGGAACACACGGACAAAAAACAATGGAGCGCATTAACCGGCGCGCGGCGCGGTATGTCAATGGATCGAAATGTTATGGCGGCCAATCGGCGCCGGATCGCGACGGCGGCGGAGCCATTCGTGTATAAGACGGCCGATCGCGAGCGCGGCCGTCGCCGGCGTTCGTTTCCGCCCGTCCGCCCTGGAGATTCCGGATGCGCCGTTCCGGCTTCGTGCTTGCCGCCGCGCTGTCGCTGAGCGCCTGTCTGTATGGTCCCACGCCGCCGGTGCAGCCGGCGCCGACGACGGCCAGCGCCACGCTGTCGGGCGATGCCGCGCATCCGGACGTGACGCGGAACTGGGTGCGCACCGAGCTGTATTTCGGCCTCGGTTACGCCGACCAGCCGCAACAGGGCATCGCCGAAGCGCAATGGCGTGCCTTCCTCGACGCCGAAGTCACGCCGCGTTTTCCGAGCGGCCTCAGCGTGCTCGATGTCTACGGCCAGTGGCAGGGCAAGGAACAGTCGCATCCGGAACGGCTGCGTTCGAAGCTGATCGTCCTGTTGCACGAGGACACGCCGCAGGCGCGGGCGGCGATCGACGCGATCCGCAGCGCCTGGAAACAGAAGACCGGCGACCAGTCCGTGTTGCGCGTGACGCAGCCGGCCGACGTGTCGTTCTGACGGGCGGCTCATGAGCAGCCCGCTGCCGCGTTTCGCCCGCGGCGATCTCGACGGTTTCTTCGGTCTCGCGCTCGACAACCTGATCCTGCTGCTGGTGCTGTCGGCGCTGTGCCGCTACGTGCTCGGCTTTCCGGAAGCACTGCTGGTCGACCACATCCTGCCGGGCGCGGCGATCTCGCTGCTGGTCGGCAACCTGTATTACGCGCATCAGGCGCGCAAGCTCGCGCGCGAGACCGGTCGCGACGATGTCTGCGCGCTGCCTTACGGGCTCAACGCCGTCACCGTGTTCGCGTTCGTGTTCCTCGTCATGCTGCCGGCCAAGCTCGCCGCGCAGGCGGCCGGCGCCGCCGACCCGGCGCGCATCGCCTGGCAGGCCGGCCTGCTCGCGTGTTTCAGCTGCGGCGTGATCGAGTTCGTCGCGTCGTTCGTCGTCGAGCGCATCCGCCGCGCGACGCCGCGCGCCGCGCTGCTGTCGACGCTCGCGGGGCTGGCGCTCGCGTTCATCTCGCTCGGCTTCCTGTTCCGCGCATACGCCAATCCGGTGATCGGCCTGACGACGCTGGCGGTGATCCTGCTCGGCTATTTCGGCGGCGTGCGTTTCCGCGGCGGTCTGCCGGTCGGTCTGGTCGCGGTCGCGCTCGGCACCGCGCTGGCCTGGGGCACGGGTCTGGCGCCGGTCGGCGCGGCGCCGGGCGCGCCGTCGCTGCATCTGCCGCTGCCGGTGCTCGGCGATCTTTTCGCATCGTTCCGCGCCGATTTCATCGTCAGCTATTTCGCGATCATCGTGCCGATGGGCCTGTTCATCGTCGCCGGTTCGATGCAGAACCTCGAATCGGCGGAAGCGGCCGGCGATCGCTATCCGTCGCGGCCGTCGCTCGCGGTCAACGGCATCGGCTCGATCGCCGCCGCCGTGTTCGGCTCGTGTTTCCCGACGACGCTGTACATCGGCCATCCGGGCTGGAAGGCGATGGGTGCGCGCGCCGCGTATTCGAGCCTGTCAGGCCTGTTCCTCGCGCTGTTGTGCGTGACCGGCACGCTCGCGCATGTCGCGTGGCTGGTGCCGGTCGAAGCCGGCATGGCGATCCTGTTGTGGATCGGCATCGTCATGAGCGCGCAGGCGTTCCAGGCGACGCCGGCGCGCCATGCTCCGGCGGTCGTCATCGGCATCCTGCCGGGGCTCGCGACCTGGGGCGCGCTGATGGCGAAAGCCGGACTGCATGCGGCCGGTGCCGGTCTGCCGGGCGGCGCGGCGTTCTCGGCCGAGCTGCTGCCGAAGTTCCTGCAGAGCGATGTCTACATCGCCGGTGCGTTCGCGCTCGAACAGGGCGTGGTGTTCACGGCGATGATCCTGTCGGCGATGACGGTGGCGATCATCGAACGCCGCTTCACTGTCGCGGCGATCTGGTGCGGCATCGCCGCGCTGCTGTCGACGACCGGCCTGATGCACGGTTACCAGTACGCGTTCGGCGATACCGTGCTGGCGCTGAAGCCGGCATGGCCGTATGTCGCCGCTTATGCGCTGATGGCGCTGCTGTTCGTCGCCGCGCGCTGGCTGACCGAACCGGACCCGCACGCTTCGCACGGTCACGGCTGACGCGGTGCCCGCGCAGCGCTAGCGCCAGTCGCCCCACAATGCCTGCAGTGCCGCGATCGCCGCGACGCCGGCGGTTTCGGTGCGCAGCACGCGCGGCCCCATGCGGATGCCGGTGAACCCGGCTTGGCGCGCGCGATGCAGTTCGTGTTCGGACAGGCCGCCTTCGGGACCGACCAGCAGCGTCACCGGGCCGGACGGCGCCGGCAGTTCGCGCCACGCGTGGTGGCCGAGCGGGTCGAGCGTCAGGCGCATGCCGTGCGCGGCACCGTCGTCGAGCCAGGTCGGCAGCGCGCACGGCGCCGCGAGGTCGGGGATCCGCGTGCGGCCGGACTGTTCGCAGGCCGAGACGATCACGCCGCGCCAGTGTTCGAGTTTCTTGTCCCAGCGCTCGGCGTCGAGCTTGACGACGCTGCGCGACGACAGCAGCGGCACGATGCGCGTGACGCCGAGCTCGACCGCCTTCTGCAGCGTGTAATCCATGCGTTCGCCTTTCGACACGCATTGCGCGAGCGTCAGGTCCAGCGGCGATTCGCGGTCGACCGCGAGCCGTTCACCGAGCCGGGCGCTCGCATCCCGTTTGTTGACCGTCTCCAGCGTCGCCGGGAATTCGCCGCCGCGACCGTCGAAAGCGACGAAGCGCTCGCCGGCACGCAGTCGCAGCACCTGCACGAGATGACGGAACGCGGCGTCGGGCAGGGGTAGCTGCGCGCCGGCGGGCAGTTCGATGTCGGGGATGTGAATGCGGGGATCGGCCATGCGCGAAGGATACGACAGTGCAGGGCGGCTTCCGCTCCGCCGGAGGGCTATAGTCGGCAGGTCGAACGCCAGCGGGGGAGTGAGATGAGCGATACCCGTTTTGCGCAAGGCCGCTCGCGGATCGCGTCGGCCCTGCTTGCGCTGTTGCTGTTCGCCGCCTGCAGCGGCGATCGCTCGGCGTTCGACGAGCGGCTCACCGATGCCGATCCGTACGCCGCGCAGTGCGCGGCGCCGCGCGTCGGCAACGATCCGTATAACGGCAATCATCCGTATCCCGACGCGCAGGGCACGCTCGCGAACGAACGCGACTGGGTGCAGGCGTACATGAACACGGTCTACCTGTGGTATCGCGATATCCCGCAGGTCGATGCGTCGGACTACACGGTTGCGGAATACGGCTCCGTCGCCGATGCGCTCGATGCGTATTTCCAGGCGCTGAAGACGCCGAAGCGCACCGCGTCCGGCAAACGCGTCGACAGT
>Ga0164242_10009934_pt1 | contig 10225 bp, 7 predicted proteins | sample OricomgcompostMG_FD_108783 | JGI IMG/M metagenome (GOLD analysis project Ga0164242, IMG submission 108783) | Miracle-Growth compost microbial communities from Emeryville, California, USA - Original compost - Miracle growth compost (MG) ... | reverse complement strand
GGGCCCGGCGGCTCGCCCGGGACGAGGACGCCCGCCTGCGGCGGGCGGCGGTGTTACGGCTCCCGGAGGAATTGGGCAGCGTGGGATCGGCGTTGGAGGCGGCGGCCGAGCTGGTCCGGGCGGCGGAGGAAGAAGCCGGCGCCGAGAACGCCGACCGGGATGTCGCCGAGACCGCGGCCCTCAAGGAGGCGTTGGGCGTCGGCGTGCGCGGGGTCTCGGCGCGTGGCACGGCCGCCCCGCTGAAGGAACTGGAGGCGCAGCAGAAGTCGCGCACCACCCGGTCCCGCCGGGACGTGCTGGACCGTGCGCTGGTGGATCTGGCCGCCTGGTACCGCGACGTCCTCGTCGTGCAGTTCGGCGCGGCCGGTGTCGCCGGACGGGTGCACCCCGATCACGCCACCGCAGTCGACACGATGGCGGCAGGCTGCACCCCGGAAGCTGCGCTGCGATGCATCGAAGCGGTGCTGGCGTGCCGCGAGGCGATCGCGGCCAACGTCGCGCCGCAACTGGCCTGTGAAGCGATGGCCCTCACCCTGCGCTCCTCCTGATCCGGTGGACGCAGCTGACCCGCGGCAGTCCGCCTACGACGGGCGCGCTGCCACCAGTCCGGCGCCCGGCTGGTACGCCGACCCGGCCAGCCGGTACCGCTGGCGCTTCTGGGACGGCAGGTCCTGGACCGACGGTGTAAGCGACGGCGTGCGGGTGCTTACCGAGCCGCTGCCACGGCCGGATGTGGACCGGCGCGTGCAGCTCCCGTTCCGGGCGATCTGGTGGGCGCTCGGCGGCATCGTGGCGGGGGAGCTGTTCGGGGCACTGCTCGCCTACCTTGCGGACCTGGCCAGCGACGACCGTTTCGTAGCGGAACTGATCGCCAGCCAGCTGGGCTTGTGGGCTGGCTTTGCGGGAGCGATCACCGGGGTGTCCCGGCGGTACGGAACCGGCCGCCTGTTACCGGACTTCGGTGTACGGATGCGGCCGGGCGACCAGTGGGTCGGTCTCGGCGCGTCGGTGCTGATGCGGCTGGCCGGCATGCTGGCGTTGCTGCCGTTGGTGCTGGTCTTCTCCCACTACTTCGACCACGCGCCGCGCTCCGGTGGCCCGTTCGACGGAAGTGACGGTGACACCGGGGCCGTGATCACCGTCGCGGTGATCGCCGCCATCGGTGCCCCGTTCATCGAGGAGATCCTCTTCCGCGGCGTGGTGATGGGCGCATTGCGGCGGTTCGGCCGGTGGCGCGCGATCGTGCTGCAGGGGCTGGTGTTCGGAGCGGTGCACCTGCAACCGACGGCCGGTCGGGCCAACATCCTTACCTTCGTGGCGATCGCCGTAGGCGGCTTCGGGCTCGGCTGGCTCGCGGACCACTATCGGCGGTTGGGGCCAGGCATGTGGGCGCACTTCTTCTTCAACCTGCTTGCGGTTGCGATCGTCCTCACGTTCTCGTTCTGAGCGCCCGTCGCGGCCTTGCCGGCTGACCGCGTGAAGTGCGCTGCGGTGGTCCGGTATCGTGGCGGACCGCATGCACGCCAGGCTCATCCGCCCGGCGCGCCGCCTTAGCTCAGTCGGCAGAGCACCTCACTCGTAATGAGGTTGTCCGGGGTTCGATTCCCCGAGGCGGCTCCGGGCACTTGTGTTACTGCGGGCACTCGGCGCGGCTGCCTCGGCTGGCTGGCGCTGCCGGACGACCCGGAGCTGGTTGAGGGCGTGCTGCACCCGCGCTGCTTCCTCGTCGAGGATCCGGGCCTGGCGAGCGCGGCGTTCCAGGTCGAGTTCGGCGCTGGCAACGTCCACCTCGAGACGATCGCGCCCGGCCAGCTTCGCCCGGTAGAGCGCCCGGTCCGCCCGGTCCAGCGTCGTCTCGGGACGCTCCCCGCGCAGCCGCAGGGCCATGCCGCCGGAGAAGGTCACCGGACCGCCGGTGACGGCCCACGCCGACCGGATCCGCTCGAAGACGTCGTGCCCACTCGCCCCGCCGTGCACCAGGATCACGAACTCCTCGCCGCCGAATCGTGCGACCAGGTCGTCCTCGCGCACCTCGTGCCGCGCGACCAGGGCGAACTGAGTAAGGACGAGATCGCCGGCACTGTGGCCGTAACGGTCGTTGAAGTCCTTGAAGTTGTCGAGGTCGAGGAACAGGACGAGTCCACCGACCGGCAACTGGGCCAGCTCGATCGCGAGCGTCCTGCGGTTGCCGAGGTCTGTCAGCGGGTCGGTCATCGCGAACGCGCGTAGCGCTCTTGTCTCCCGCCGCGACAGGCGCTGCGCTCGGGCGATCCCCTCGCCGATCAGGAGCATGACGGCGATCATCACTGGTAGTCGGGCCAGGACCAGCGCCGAGTGGACGGGGTTCGCCAGCCACCAATCCGCGATCAGCGCCGGTACAGCGGCGGCGGTGGCGCCCGGTGGCTGGGTCAGCCCGAGGTAGACGACGGTCAACACGGCGAGCGCGGGGAAGGTCTGGGACGCATCCGCGGTCACCGCGCCGAGCACGCCCAACGCAGTGAGTACCAGCACCGGAGTTGCCACCAGGGCGCGCCGGGACAGCCGGTCCCACGGGACGATCGCGAGTGGTTCGGCGACCAGCAGCAACGCGACACCGATGACGATACGGACATTCCGGTCATGCGTGCCCACGTCGAGGAGCCACGACGTCGCGATGAGGATCGCGCCGATGAACGCGATACCCGCGGCTCCGAGCAGTCCATGTTTGCGACGGTCACCCGTCGCCCGGCGCATGGGCATGAGTCCTCTTCGGCAGCGTGGGACCGTGAGTGAAGCAGCGATGGCATGCCCGGTTCCGCGCGAACCTCCACCCGGGATCCACCCGCATTCCGTTCGCGATCCGGCCGGGTGTCTGACAGGCTGGTTTTCGAAAAGCCTCTGATGAGCAGCGAGGAGACTTAATGATCGAGGTGCGTAACCTCACCAAGCGCTACGGCAGCACGCTCGCCGTCGACGACCTGTCATTCGACGTACCGGCGGGCGTCGTCACCGGCTTCCTCGGCCCGAACGGGGCCGGCAAGTCGACGACGATGCGGATGATCCTCGGACTGGACCGCCCGACAGGCGGGCATGCACTGGTCAACGGCCGGCCGTATGCCCGCTGCGGCGCACCGATGCGCGAGGTGGGCGCGCTCATCGATGCCAAGGATGTGCACGGTGGTCGCAGCGCGCGCAGCCACCTGCGGGCGCTCGCGCAGAGCAACGGCTTGCCCGCTCGAAGGGTCGAGGAAGTCCTCGAGATGGTGGGCCTCACTGCCGTTGCCAAGCGCCGGATCAAGGGCTTCTCGCTCGGGATGTCGCAGCGCCTGGGAATCGCGGCGTCGATGCTGGGTGATCCGCAGGTTTTGCTGTTCGACGAGCCGGTCAACGGGCTCGACCCCGAGGGCATCCAGTGGATCCGCAACTTCATGAAGGCCCTCGCCGGGGAGGGCCGCACCGTGTTGGTCTCCAGCCACCTGATGAGCGAGATGGCGCTGACTGCCACCCACCTGGTCGTGATCGGGCGTGGCCGGCTCATCGCCGACATGAGCACCGCCGAGTTCATCGCACGCAGCTCCGGCAACGTGGTGCGGGTCCGGTCACCGCAGCAGGCGGACCTGACCGCCGCGGTCGCCGAGCAGGGCTGGTCGTCGCAGGAGGTCGACGGTTACCTGGAAGTGACCGGCGCTACCTGCGCGGAGGTGGGCGACCTCGCCGCGAGCAAGCGGTTGACGGTGCACGAGCTGTACTTGGAGAAGGCGTCGCTGGAGGAAGCATTCATGGAACTGACCCGTGACAGCGTCGACTATCACGCTGGCAGCCCGGGCCAGCCGGTACCGACCGCCGAGGTCGCGTCATGAGCGCGGTCGCGGTCGACCGTCGGCCGGTGGTCACCTCCGGGGGCAGCACGCTGCCGAATGTGACCCGCTCGGAGTGGACCAAGCTCGTCTCGGTGCGTTCCACTCGGTGGACACTGTTGGTGCTGGCCGCCGCCACGATCGGGTTCGGCATTCTGTTCTGCTTCCTGACCAACCACTACTGGCCGAAGGCCTCGGCGCACGACAAGGCGACGTTCGACCCGACGTCGACGAGTTTCGGCGGGCTGATGTTCGGTCAACTCGCGATCGCCGTACTCGGCGTCATGGCCGTCAGCAGCGAGTACTCCACCGGCGGCATCCGTACCTCGCTCACCGCGGTGCCGAACCGGATGCGATTCCTGGCCGGCAAGTTGATCGCATTCACCGCGGTATCCGCGGTCGTCGGCTTGATCGTCGCCTTCGTGGCGTTCTTCGCCAGCCAGCCGTTCTTCGCCAAGCGCGGGCTCGGCGTCGGCCTGGGCGATCCGGACGTGCTGCGTGCGGTCATCGGCGCGGCGCTCTACATCGTGGCCAGCGGTCTGTTCGGGTTCGCGATCGGCACGTTGCTGCGACACACGGCGGGGGCGATCACCACGGTGGTGGCGTTCATGTTCGTGCTGCCCCTCGTGGTCAACGCCTTCCCCGGGAGTTGGGGCGACGCGATCATCCGCTACTTCACCAGCAACGCCGGCCAGCAGATCACGTACGTGCACCAGAGCGGCAACCATCTAGGGCCGTGGCTGGGGTTCGGCGTCTACTGCATCTGGTTCGTGGTGCCGCTGATTGCGGGTGCGTACCTACTGCAACGACGGGATTCCTGACCGGCCGCCGCAAGCCTGGCCCGGGTCTACGGCTCGTGCACCACGTAGGTCTTGTTCATCATGTCCCACAGCGCCTGGCGCTTCTCTCCGAAGACCCAGAAGGACCCGACCAGCCGCGGGATCCCGGCGAACAGGCCGAAGAGCAGGCCGTAGGTCAGAAAATTCCGGATCGCCGAGTGCGCCCAGTTGATCGGTTGGCCGGTCTCGCTGTGGATCGACCGCATGTGCAGGACCTGAAACGCGGGTGTGCGTCCCTCCTTCCACACCACCAAGGACCACACGATCCAGCCGATCACCAGGGTCACGATCACCAGCACGATGTTGAGCCAGAATGCGCCGAACCGGCGCCAAGGACCGGCCAGGTTCTGCGGTCGCCACTCGGCCGGCAGATGTCCGGGCGCGACCGGCGGGGCTGGCGGCAGGTCGTAGCCGGTCTGCAGCGGGGGCGGGTATCCGGGCGGCGGCGGGTACGTCTCCGAGCCGCCCGGCGGCTGCGGTTGGTCGGGCCCTGTCGTCACGGCTGCTCCTCGCGATAGGGGACGGTTGCCGAAGCGATGCCGCCAGTATGGGGGCTGACGGCGGTCGCTGGGCGCAGCAGCCCGACGCGACGGGCGGTCAGAGCTTGTAGTCCGGCGCTTCGCGCTCGACCTTGCGCAGCATCGCTGGCCACACGAGGGTCTCGGAGAAGGCCGCCGACACGTCGGGCTGGTAACCATCGGCGACGGATCGCACCACCGTTGGATCTGCGTGATGCAGCGGCTGACCGGTCGCCATCGCGCGCACCTGGACGTTGCAGGCCCATTCCAGGAAGTACGTCCGGACGAACGCCTCGGCGACGCTGGTGCCGACGGTGAGGATGCCGTGGTTGCGGAGCAGCATCAGGTTCTTCGCACCCAGATCGGCGGCTAGTCGGGCACGTTCGGCGAGGTCGAGTGCGACGCCTTCGTATTCGTGGAATGCGATGTCCTCCACGATGGTCATCGCGGTCTGGTTCAGCGGCAGCAGGCCGCCTTCGGTCATCGACACCGCCACGCCGTCCCGCGAATGCAGGTGCATCACGCACGCGGCATCGGGGCGAGCCTCGTGCACTGCGCTGTGGATCACGAATCCGGTCTTGTTGATGCCGAACGGGGTGGGACTGAGGATCTCGCCGTCCAGATCTATCTTCACCAGACTGGACGCGGTGACCTCCTCGAACAGCATTCCGAACGGGTTGATCAGGAACGCGTCCGGCTCTCCGGGCACTCGGGCAGTGAGGTGGTTGGCCACCAGGTCGTCCCAGCCGTGCAGCGCGATCAACCGGTAGCAGGCGGCCAAGTCGCGGCGTACTGCCATCTCCGCATCGGAGACCGGTGTCGCGACGACCTCCGCCCCGGCTTGTTCCAGCACCGACAGTTGGGTGGTCACGAGACCTCTCCTCCCAGGAGCGCGACCTGTACGTCGCGGGTGCCGGTGTAGGGGTTGCGGCCGTGCGCGGTGTTGTAGTTGTCCACGAACATCACGTCGCCGTGCTGCCAGGGGAACGCGACGATGGCGTCGTCGAGCAGCGTGTAGAGCGAGTCGACGTCGTCGGGATCGATCGGGGTGCCGTCGCCGTAGCGGGTGTCCCAGGGGCGGGGTCGGTCGCCGTAGTACTCCGGGTAGTGCAGCACCTTCTCGCTGCCCAGGTTCTTCACCGTCGATGACTGGGTTGCGATCTGGTTGAACCAGATCTCCTGACCGGTGTCCGGGTGGTCGACGAAGCCGCGGGATCGGTACGAGGTGGACAGGCTCCCGTCTACCCACTCCCAGGCCAGGCCCATCGCGTCGCAGTCAGCCTCCGCTTTGTGCCTGTCGGTGGTGGCGAATGCCAGCGTCCACGGTACGTGGAAGGAGTCGAGGGTCTCGTCGCCGCAGCTCCAGTCCGGATCGCGGAAGTTGCGGCCGTAGAACACGCCGTGCTCCTTCACCCGGGCCCGGAACTCGGGCCGGATCGCCGCGTCCACCCGGCGCATGTCACCGATGATCGTCTCGCCGCCGGTGGCCGGTGGCGTCTTGCAGAAGAACGCCAGCCGTGCCGGGTAGTTCGGCAGGTAGGCCATCTCCTGGTGCAGCTTGAGCTGCATGCCGGCCGGCGACCGGGTGGCCTCGTAGGCGCGGCCTGCGATCGCGACCCGCGGTGTCGCGCCGCCGGAGTAACCGAAGGTCGGGGCCGGGTAGCCGTCCACCAGCGCGTTGAAGTCAGCGGTGTCGTGGATCGGGAAGCCCCGGAGTACGACGGCACCGACGTCGGTGGCGAGGCGGTCGAGCTCCGGCCGGTGCGCGCTGAACCAGGACACCACCTGGTCGATGCTTTCCCAGGAGCCCGGCCGCTCCGGTTCGACGAACAGTGGCAATCCGCCGCCCGGGCCGTAGCCGTAGGTGCGGACGTCTTCGAGCGCCATCGTGGGTGACATCGGTGCGGAGCCTCCATCTGCCGGTACGTGCGTCCACGGTTGGACGTGACAGCCGACTGTCATCAGGCTACGTGCGGTGCAAGCGGTGGATCAAGATGCCAGTCCGAACAGCCTGGGTTGCGCGCTCGGCTAGGCGCCGGCTACACCGTCGCGGGCTGTGGCTGGTGGATTGTGCTGCCGCTGCGGGTCTTGCGGACCTCGATGCGGGTCGGGACGCGCTGGCGCAGCTCGGCGACGTGACTGACCACGCCGACCATCCGGCCACCTTCGCGTAGCCCGTCGAGCACCCCCAGCACCTCGTCCAGGGTGTCCTCGTCGAGGGTGCCGAAGCCCTCGTCCACGAACAGCGTCTCGATCCGTGCGCCGCCCGCCTCGGCGGTGACGACGTCCGCGAGCCCGAGCGCCAGGGCCAGGCTGGCCAGGAACGTCTCGCCACCGGACAGGCTCGCGGTGTCCCGGTCCTGCCCGGTCCAGGAATCCGACACCCGTAGCGCGAGGCCCCGGCGGCGCTGCGCACCCACCGCGTCATCGCTGTGCAGCAGTGCGTACCGACCATCCGTCATCCGCAGCAGCCGGACACTGGCGGCGGCCGCGACCTGCTCCAGCCGGGCCGCCAGCACGTACGACGACAGCGCCATCCTGCGGTGGTTCGCTCCGTCCCCGGCGGTGAGGTCGGCGAGCGCCTTCAGCTGCTCGCACGCCTGGCGCTGCGGCTGCAGCCTCGTCCATGCCGCGCAGTACCGCGGGACGAGCCGCTGCAGGTCGCCGGCCTGCTGGGCGCGGGCGCCCTGGGCTGCGACGGCAGCTCGGTGTGCGCGAGCCGATTCCTCCACGGCGCCGGTTGCGGCAGCCACCGCGTCGGCGAGGGCCGTTGCGTCCAGTGGATCCTCGCCGCTGTCGATCAGCCGGGTACGCGCTGCTGTGACGGCCGCGTCGTGCGCCCGCCGGGCAGCCTCCTGCTGCTCGATCCAGGACGGGTCCCGGACTGCGGCCTGCACCTGAGCGACACCGAGGAAGCCGGCCGCCGTCGCGGCCGCGTGAGCGTCCTGGTCAAGCCTGACCCGGGTGTCGACGGCCTCGATGGCCGCACGCGCGGCGCCACGAGCATCGGCGATCGCTTGAGCTCGCTGCTGTGCCGCCATGATGGCGGCGTCCAGGTCCGCCGCGCCGTCCAGGTGCTTTGCCAACCGGGCTTCGGCACGTGCGACGGCAGCGGATGTCTCGGCGGTGCGGTCGGTCAGGCTGGTGAGTTCCGCCTCCAGCCGAGCTCGCCTCGTATCCAGCTCGCCCCGTTCACGTTCCAACTCGGCTAGCGCGTCCTCGGCCATCTGGAGCCCGTCCGCGCGCTCGATTGCTTGCAGTGCAGCACTTTTCGCTTCGGTCAGCTGCTCGCGCAGCACCGTGGTCGCAACCTCGGCGCCGCCGAAGTCAGTGAGCTGGCCCGCCTGCTCGATCCGGCGCGCGTCGGCCGCGCTCAATTGCCGTTCCAGTTCCTGCAGCGCGGCACCCGCGGCCTGGTACGCGGTCTCGGCGCGCTCGACCTGCTCGGTGCTGACGGCGTCGACCAAGGGCTCAGCCGGAACCGGATGCTCGACTCCACCGCACACCGGGCACGGCTCGCCCGGGGCAAGTAGCGACGCCAACCGGGCCGCTGCTCCGTCGAGCTGCCGTTGTTGCAGATCCTGATACAGCTGCCGTGCCTCCTGTGCATGCTCGCGCGCGGCGACGACCTGCTCGTGCAGCGTTGCCCGGGTGGCGTCGAGCTCGTCCCGGGTGCCGGCGGTCGCGAGCGCCCGGGTCAGGCTCTGCGCACGCAGCTGCATGCCCTCCACCTGCGCGGCTGCGGTCCGCGCAGTGTCCACTACGGCCCGTGCGTCCAGCACCCGTGTCGGCAGCGTCGTCCTCGCCGCCTCGTTCTCCGCGAGCGCTGCCTTCGCCGTGCCGGAGGCGGAACCGGCGTCAGCGGCGGCCTGTCGCAGCTGGGTGATCTCCTCGGCCAGCGGCCGCAGCGCTTCCAGACCGCCGACGCGTTGCTGGGCGGCGTCGTGCGCCGCGAGCAGCGCAGCCGGCTCGGCCTCGGCCAATTCCGGTGCGAGCTCTGCCAGCCGGATCCGGGCTTGCTGCTCCTGCGCCGCCGTGCGGTCGACGTGCACCGCGCCGTCGGCGGCCGCGGCGAGATGTGGCAGGACCGGCGCGGCCCGCCGCGCCGCCGCGACTTCCGCGGCGATCCGGGCAAGTTCCTCATCCTGCTCGGCCAGCATCGTGAGTTCCGCGCTGGCAGCAGCTCGGGCACGCGCTCGGGCGAGCAAGTTGCCCACCTCGTCTCGGTGCTTCGTCGCCGCCGCCAGCAGCTCACCGGCGACGGACGACGAGCGCGTGGCCGCTGCCAGTTCCTCCTCCGCCGTCCGCAGCAGAGCTTCGGCCCAGACCGGATCCCGGGCGAGAGCATCGCGCTCGCCCGGGATCCGGTCTGGGCCGGGGCTATCCGGTCCGGTCCGGTCCGGCTCGGTCCCGTCCAGCTCCTGCGTCCCGATACCCGCTGCCTGCGCGATCGCGGCCGCGGCCTCGTCCAGCGCATGCGTCCCCTGGCTCAGCGCCCGCTCGCCGGTTCGGCGCTGGTCCTGCAGCCACCGCTCGACGTCCTTGAACCGCTCGGTTCCGAACAGCTTCTGGAGCAGTGCCGCACGTTCCTCGACCTTCGCCTGCAGAAAGGTGGCGAACCCGCCCTGCGGGAGCAGCACGACCTGCAAGAACTGCTCCGAGGTCATCCCGATCGCATCCCCGATCGCGCGCCCGACCTCATCGCCCCGGGTGCTCACCATCTCCCAGCCGTTAGCGCTCATCCGTTCCAGCTGTACCGAAGCCTTCTCTTCGGTCGTGCCGCTGCCACGCTTCTTCGGTCGCTGCCAGGCCGGCTTCCGGCTGATACGCAGCCGCTGGCCGCCGATCGTGGTGTCCAGCACTACCTCGGACGCTGTGGCCGGGTCGGCGTGGTCGGAACGCAGCCGGTTCGCCGCTGCGCGCTGCCCCGGGACGGTGCCGAACAGGGCATAGCAGATCCCGTCGAGCAGTGTTGTCTTGCCCGCGCCGGTGTCCCCGTGCAGCAAGAAGAGGCCGGCGTCCGCGAGCGGCT
>Ga0164242_10009933_pt1 | contig 10225 bp, 5 predicted proteins | sample OricomgcompostMG_FD_108783 | JGI IMG/M metagenome (GOLD analysis project Ga0164242, IMG submission 108783) | Miracle-Growth compost microbial communities from Emeryville, California, USA - Original compost - Miracle growth compost (MG) ... | reverse complement strand
CGGTGTGCGAACCTGGCGGCCATCATAAAACGTGAGCGACGAGCGGTAATGACCAAATTCCCCTTTAAAGCTGTCCGGAGGTGAGAAGTAAGGCGCTATCTGCTTCCACAGCCTTGCACGTTCATTCGAATCCCGATGCATAACACTCCCCTGAGCAAAAGCCTGTATACCATAAGCCAAGGCGATCAGAGACAGTATAGCGGTTTTAAGGGACCTAAGAAACTTGAGAGACTTAAATCTATGATGAGAATAAAAATTTAAACTCATAAGGCATATCCATTTCATAGTGGTCAGTTTTTTAACTTTCAATGCTATAAAACAAAAATTATTTTTGTGGTTTATCATGAATACCATTATAGGTAAGGAAATATTTAAAAAACAAGATGGCAGCCTCATTGGAGGCTGCTGTGGGTAAATGCGTCACACGGTTCGTCATGGCGACCCTGTCTTCATATCCTAACAAGTGATTCACCTGCCTGGCGTAGTTCAAGACCGTCCACCGCTTGGGAGTATCCTCCGAACCGCCGGAGACTAAAAACGGACGAGGCGCCATTAATGCATGCAATTCCTGGAGATCATAACCTGCTGCTATCAGTTTAGGATACAGGCCTCCCGCAGGATTGTCCGGTGTGATCAATCCTCTTTTGCGCCAGGGGGGAGGATAATAGCCAAGGTACCAGGGTTCCCAATAATTGATCATGGTTCGGGACGAATCGAATACTATCCCCGGGTCTCCCCAAACCGCGCAGGCAAATTTATCGAACAAACAGGAAGCGAACATGGCCCACTTACCACCGAAGGACAAGCCTCTGATACCTATCCTGCTTGAATCTACCCCGGGTACCTTGGCAAGTACATACCAGGCATTGGCAGCGGCGCACGCCAGCATCGACAAGGGCTGAACCTCCGCATGCTGAAGACTGGGATAATACAACGAATAGGTCTTTGCCTGGCTGGCATCAGTAGTGCCGAGTGAAAGTGTGATAAAACCACGCTTCGTTAGCTGATAAGCAAAATCACATAGCGGCAGCTTCTTTTTGCCCCATCCGACTGCTGTTTCTGGCTCGTAAAATACCGTGATGACCGCCGGCTTTATCCCAACACCATCCGGTATTAAAAGATAGCCTTGCGTCTGCTCGTTTGGAGTCCAGTAAAACTGTACTTTATACTGTGTAAACCCATCCCTTTTGACTGAGTCCAGGAATTCCATTTTTTGATCCGTAAGCAAGGGAGGCCAGGATCCCATCAGGTCCATCCATCGAGCGCGGATTTCGGTGCGTCTTTTAGTCCACTCCGATCTCGTTTTTACCAAACGTCCGTCATAAAACTCCAGTGGGGAGCGGTAATGACCCAATTCCCCTTTAAGGCTGTCGGGCGGCGAGAAATAGGGGGCAATTTGCTTCCAAATTACCTTCCTCATCTCAGCATCCCTCGCGGTTGCATCTTGTGCTTTCACTGACAATGAAATACACATTATACCCAATACAAGCCAAAGAAAATTTGCGCGCATGATAATCATTTTTTGGATGAAGATCAGTTCTTCGTATTTAAAATTTATGTTTTCTTATTACCGGATTGCTTAGACGAAATTCCGCCCCGGGGGCCAACTGCTCGGCCATGGACAGCATGGAAAAAGCTGCAAACTGGGAAAGCACGGGACCCTTATCTGATAGCAATGAATCAATCTGGGATAATTCCTGATTTGCCAAAGTCAGCATCGATGAATTTTGGGTATCGCTTCCCAATACCAGTAAATGGAACGGCAGGCCACCATACTTGCTTTCCCATTGTCCATCGCCTTTAAACCGGTAGCCTGACGCCCATTTAAAAAACCAGGAAGCCTTCGCCAATGCACCTTTTTCCACCATACTTTCCTTGGTAAAATACGGCCATCCTGCCGAATAAGCCTCGAAGGTATACATCGGAAGGCTTGGCCCCTGTTGCTTCAACGTCAGCGGCCCGACCGTGTCTAGATCCTGGCTGTTTAGCCAGGCAATGTCCTTCAAGCCTGCGTCCAGATAGCGCTGATTGCCTGTTGCTTCATATAAATGAAAGAACAATGCACCGACGGTTCCCGAACTGCACCACCAGGGTCCCTGAAACGCAGGCCAAAGCCCATTGCAGATTCCTCCTTCGGAATCGACGTAGCGATCCAACACCAGTTTTGCAAATGATTCGACGGACCGGATATAACGTTCTTTTTCCGCTTTGTCTTCACAATGCATGGCCGTAGCCAGTACGCCCATGGCGATGCAGCCATTATCCGCATCATAACAGCTACCGGTTGTATCGGAGGGTTTTCTTCCGTAATTCATGTAATAAAAGCCACTGGGAATCATTTGCTTTTGATATACTATCATCCTGTTGCTCCAGGTTTTACACGCATCCAGATAAGCCTCCTTTTTTGTCATATCATAAGCGGTGCAAAGCGCTCTTACGACATATGAATCGATATAAAAAGGGATGGGCCTTTTATTACTGGGGCGCGTGCGTCCTGGGAGATTAAGCTGGGTGACTGCCAGGTCGCAAAAAGCGATAAAATGTGCCCGGATATCAGTGGGCAGTCCTTTCGCCTGTACTAGCTTATTTGCGGTGATCCCGGCAAACGGGCACCCTACTAGAAAGACAAGAAGAATCGCTTTGAATCTGTTTCCGAAAATACGCATATCATGCATTTTTAAATCAAAAAAAACGCCGCTTTCAAGCGCTTTGCCTTTAATATCAATCCGTTATTTTGGTGAGCGGCGCAACATTTTTCTCATAGCCTGAATACCCTTTGTTTTGATTGATCACTCCTTGGGAGTTGGCATTGATAGCAGCTGCCGGGACAGGCCACAACACATGATAGGGGCTTATTTTGAACTCGTTGCCATAGTTCGTTTTGACACCCTTGTTATAGAACTCAGTTTTCTCCATGATCCGGTCATACCAAAAATTTTGATCAGAGAAATTATCCAGCTTATAGGTCTTGCCATTATAAGCCGTTTTTCCAGTTTGAGCAAACAAAAACGCAATCCTGGTCAGTTCCGATTTACGATGTTCTTCAAAATACAGCTCCCGAGCACGTTCGTCTAGGATCGTGGCGATGCTTACCTTGGAGGGATCGATGGGAGCAGCGTTTGCCCGGGCCCTGACCACATTAATGTCAGCAGCGGCATCCGCCAGATCGCCTTTCCATACATATGCTTCCGCTCTTAATAAATAGGTGCCCGCCAACCGGTAGATGTACCAATCCGTATGCCCACCGCGCCAGGGAATAGCTTCCTGGTCCGGAATAAAAAATTTATAGGCCGGCCAATCGTACCATGCCCTGATAGTATCAGAACAAAGGATTCTCCCATCATCACTGTACAACTGAAGATGTTTTCCGTAGTAAGGATCTTTTCCTTTTAACGCAGGATTATTGTACACTAAATCCTCCATCGTTACCCAATTGCCAGGAGCATGCCTGTAGTCACCTGGATCATCCGACCAGATTTCATGGGTACTATACCAGGTTCCTCTACATTGACCGACGCCCAATCCATATTTGGTAGATTGGTCTATCTCTATTCCGGCCGTATTAGCAGTCCCCTGATTTCCGTTGGGCGTATGAACAGAAGCCCCACTCCAGTTAGCGACATGCGCATACATGAGAGCACTCCCCCCTTTATAATTACCCGTAGTGTTATAGCGGTCAATGGTAACCATAAGTGCCTCTGTATTTTCAGCCAATGCTTTATTTTCTGGGCGATGAAGATCCCAGGTCACATTTTTAGTCGGATCATCCTTGTCAGAACCAAAACGCTGGGTCATCAGGTGATACACGCCGCCATCAATAATCTTGCTAGCAGATTGAATGGCATCATCGAAGTCTCCAAGCGCCAGGTTGACTTGTGTCAACAGTTGAAGCACCGCTCCTTTAGTGACATCCCCTTTGTCCACATTGTCAGGGACCCAATTGGACGCGGAATCCAGGTCCAGCTTAAGCTGTTGAAGAATCACTTCTCGCTTGGTGGAATAAAAATCTAGTTTGGGGCCCTGAATCTCCTTCCCTACCCAGGGAACGTCGCCAAATTGATTACATAGGTAGTAATAACGGTATGCCCTAAAGAAATACGCCGCGCCTTTGATGGCATTCTTTTGATCCTCTGATTCATAAGTCGGTTCGTTAATATGAGAAAGGACACTATTGGCATTTTTAATGTCGATATAACTTTGATCCCAGTACCAGCCGATCATATTATAACTGCCGTTTTTCAACTGGGCGTCCGGCGTAATGGACAGGTTCATATTTTGGGCAGGAGACGCACCGTCTGTCTTTCCAAAAACAGACTCGTCAGAAAAAATCATTTCTGTAATCATCGGCGCGATATAATTAAAATATTCATAGCGCATATCGACCTCACAATTCGCCAATATGTTCATCAACGCCTCCGGTGTCTTGAAGGCTACATCTGGCGTGTAAAACGATAGCGGTTCTGGAGCCAAAAAGCTCTTTTTACAACTCGCCAGGCAGCCTACCACTGCAAAGAGAATGAACAGCCACCGGGTAGTTTTATGTTGTATCTTTTTCATGATCTGATCAATTTTGAATTTAAGAAATTATAGGGTTACGTTCACTCCCACTGAGACCGTCCTGGGGGTTGGGCCAGCATTTTCGGGATCCCACAAAAATTCGCCTGGAGAATAAAAATATACTTCCTTCACATTGAAGAAAACTTTCATATCCTGAACCTTGATTCTCTTGATCAGACTTTGAGGAAGCGAATATGAGAGGGCAACATTGTCCAGTCGGATAAACGATTTATCCCGGTATACGTCATAGGTAGTACTACCATTACTGGAAGAAAGCTTGGCAAAATCATTAATAGGGTTCTCGGGCGTCCAGTACGGCAATGCATAAGCGCTCTGCCGATCTAAGTAGCGGGTCACGCCAGAGTTCTTAGCCTCGTCGAAAACACCTTTTTGTCCCCAATAAGAGTATAGCAAGAAGGAAAGGTTAAAACTCTTGAAAAGGGTAAAGTCATTTCTCAGGGACCATCTGTACCGGGGCGTTGTATATCCTAAAAATTGGCGATCCGCATCCGTTAACTGGCCGTCGTTATTCACATCCTGTAATTTGAAATCGCCAGGCTCTACGCCATATTTTTCCGCTTCGGTTTTTTCAGCGGTCTGATAAACTCCAACCTCTTTAAGATCCCAGATCGCATCAATGGCGTGACCGATAAACCATTTATTCGTGACATCATCAAGCTCCCTTTGTCCGATCACTTTCCCATTAGCGTCAACAACATCCTCCATATCCCCATATAAATGAACTATTTTGTTCCTGTTTAGAGAAAATGTAAAGGTTGAGTGCCAGGAAAAGTTTTTCCGGTCCATGTTCCTTGAGTTCAAGGTAATCTCCAGTCCTCTATTTTGGACTTCCCCCAGGTTGGCCATGACATAACTAAAGCCAACTACGCTTGGCAATGACCGTTTCACTAAAAGATCCGTGGTAGACATGCTGTATGCGTCGATGCTTCCGTTGAGGATATCTCCTCTTATAGTAAAGTCAAGTCCTAAATTATAAGCCGTCGTCTTTTCCCATTTAAGATTTGGGTTACTCATAGTCGAAATCTGTAAGGTTGTTATCGGGATTACGGTACCACTTGAGTTGACATGCTCGTAAGTACCCGACGAAACCTGGGAAAGCGCCGTATACTCGCCTACATCGCGATTTCCGTTAATACCGTAAGAAAGTCTTAGTTTGCCATAGGAAAGCCAAGGGGCCTTAACAAAACTTTCATCTGTAAATACCCAACCTAGCGCTAATGACGGGAAAGTGGCCCGGGGGTGCCGTTGGCCAAAAGCCGAATAACCGTCCCTGCGCACAGAGGCTGTAACCATATAGCGATCTTTTAAGGAGTAAAACACCCGGGCCATAAGAGCGTCTCCTGTACTATACGTATCGCCGCTACTAATGACAGGATTATTCCCAATACCAATATTATGGTATCCCAGCGCGTCGGTGGGACTAAAACCATTGTTAGTCATCGTATTGGCCCAAGTTTGATCTTTCTCTGCATTTGCCAGCAAGGTCAGTGTGATTTGATGAATCTTATTAAACGTTCTGTTCCAGGTAATCAGGTTATCTAACTGCCAGCGATACTCTTGATCCTGCGTTCTGGTGGCAATGCCGCCTTGTAACGCCCAGGTGGCGTTTTGGGTAGATTGGTGATTGAAGTAATTATGCCAATCGATTTCGGGTGAGAAATTCAATTGATAAGTAATCCCAAAAGGAAGCGTCAACTTTGCAAATAAGCTGGAAGTAAGCGTGTAATATTTCTGTAGCCGATCCTCATATTTTACCAGGAAAGGATTCGAAGAAACGGCAGGCAGATCTTGAGGGCTCAACCGATACGTAACACCATCATCATCGTACATAGATCCCCAGGGAGAATCATTGAGCATAGAGCTCCAACTAAGTGGGATTTGACTTTCATCTCTATCTGCGAACTGAGCATTAAGTCCAACCTCCAAGAATTTAGTGAGATTTGCCTGCAGATTGAGTCGACTTCTGACGGTGCTAAATTTATCTCCGACAATAATGCCCTGCTTATCCTCATAGCCCATCGACCAGTAATAAGATATATCCTTTTTTTTATTGGAGATACTGATGTTGTAATCTTGTTGTAGTCCTTTTTGAAATACTTTATTATACCAGTCTATACTCTTACCAGCTTTGTAATTATTCACCTCAACTTGCTGCAAGTTGAGCCTTTGCAGCCAAACCGTCACCGGATCACCCCCAGAATTATCGTAGGCCAGCCACTGCTCGGTAGAAATATTAGAAGGTAGTGTTCGGGGATCAGCATACTCATAAGGCTGAGCGTTTTCGTGCGTTGCCTTCATGACATCCTCCCTCCAGTTAAGATAACCCTGGGCACTATTAATAGGTTGATTCACTTCCATGGAAGCAATCCCAAACGTAGCGTTAAAATTGATGCGAGGCTTTCCTTCCGCTCCTTTTTTGGTGGTAATGATGATTACCCCATTTGCGGCTTTGGCCCCATAGACCGCGGCAGCGCTCGCATCCTTTAAAATATCAACGTTAGCAATGTCATAGGGATTAATATCCGATAAGTTCCCATAATAAATAACCCCATCGACCACCAATAACGGTGTTCCACCGGCAGTAAGGCTTTTTCTTCCCCTTACTTCCAGGCTACCACCTCCTTCAGCAGAGGCGCTAAAGCCAACATTCAATCCAGCCGCATTTCCACGTAAAATATCTTGCACTGTTTTGGGATGCTCATCCGCTAGTTTCTCGGCATTCACGCTAGATATAGAACCTGTCAAGTCTTTTTTCTTCTGCGTTCCATAACCGATCACCACTACTTGGTTGAGCGAAGCAGTTGTAGGTTCGAGTTGCACATCGATCACATGCCTGTTTCTTACCGGTTGAACATTGTTTGTATAACCGATAAAAGAGAAAACAACCGTATCGCTTGACGAAATATTTTCCAGCCGGTAGCGCCCATTACCATCGGTAACGGTACCTCTTGTAGAGCCCTTTACATTTAGCGTCACGCCCGGCATGAGTTGGTTATCCGTAGCGGAGCGAACGGTACCCGAAATAGTTTGACCATAGGCTCCGCTTATGGCTAATAGGAAAAATATGCCTCCCCATACGATGAAAGGGAGTCTCCCATTTTGTAGAAATGAAATTTTCATAATGGCAATTTTTTAACGTTTAAAGATGAGAATGATTTCTATAGGAACTTTGAAAATTCGGAAGATCATAAGAAATTGTAAAACAGCACTTTAACACGGCCATACGAGGCGTCCATGGTACTTTGGAGGCCCATTTTTCAAAAGCGATTTTACCAAACAATCTCTAGCGGCAACAAGGGCTTATGCTGTTCAGATCAATAGCCATCATTTTGTTTTAGTACGCCTTTAGCAGCCAGGTCAATTTGCTCCTGAGGAATAGGAAAGTATTTCATATAGTCTTTTGCATGAATCGGGATGGTTACGGCACCGGTACCGGTTGTCGAACTATAGTCACCCTTAATGTTTTGAATAACATCCACAAAACGCCCTGTTCTCACCAGATCGAACCAGCGGTTATTTTCCACCGCCAATTCAAGGCGGCGTTCTAACAAAAGCTTATCGTAGAATGCATCTTTACTTGGAATATCACTCATGGTATAATCGTGTGTATTATCATGGAAGGCACGTTCTCTGACTTTATTGATCTCATCAAGGGCTGCCTGAGATTGTCCCAGGTTGTATAAAGTCTCGGCATCCAGTAAAATCATATCCGCCAACCGAAGTACCGGGATGTCCAATCCTGAACTATTGGGATCGGAGGGTGTGATCCATTTATTAAAATAGGGATACCATACCGGCGCGTCTCCCGGCTTATGGTTATAGGGCAGCACTTCATCGCGAATCGTCGTAGCAAGACGTGTATCTCCGTTTTCGTACGCGGAACGCAAATCCCAGGTAGGCCTTCCTATTCTGCTTCCGTTATTGAGCGTGTCCAGGATGCCACCAATAGGGGCGAGCGCATACGTCAGCGTTTGACCATTCGTGCCGGCTACATAGGGCAGCGAAAAGATCGCCTCAGTGTTTTGCTCGGTCTTAATATTGAACAACTCGGAATAGTTGGGAACAAGACTATAACTGAATTCACTGAATAATTCATCCAGGTATTTCTTGGCGTTCTGCCAGTCCTGCCGATACACATACACTTTTGCGAGTAGCGCTACGGCGGCAGCTTTGGATGCCCGCCCCCATGGAATAGCGGTCGGCTGAGGGAGTTTGCCCACTGCATCCGTCAAATCCTTAATAATGAGCAGATAGATGCTATCTTCGCTGGCGCGTGGAATGGTCCGGGATTCTTCGGCGGTAACAACATGGGTGATTTCAGGGACGCCTCCAAAAATCCGAACAAGATCAAAGTAAAATTTAGCTCTCAAAAATTCGGCTTCTCCTGTATACTGGTCCTTTTCACCATCCGCATAGTCGGTGGGCTTATCAATGTAAGCCAGCACCGTATTGGCGCGAAAAATACCTTGATAATTGGCTTTCCAGTAATTGTCCACTATTTCATTTTGCGAGCTTACGCTCAGGGTACTGATTTCGTCCAGACCCGGCGTCACGAAGTAGGCCGCCCACATGTTTCCGGATGGGACCTCCATCAATTCATAATCGGACGGCACCCTGGATTGAAGCCTGTTGTAGGCGCCTAAAACAGACAGGTTCATGCTCTTGGCTGAATTATAGGCATTGACAGTCGTCAATATGGATTTGGGAACAGGATTCAGCAAGTCTTTTTCACAGGAGCTCATGAAAACGATAAGCACTAGAAGAGCCGCTATAGATAATTTACTCCGGTTCATAACGTAAGTTTTAGCAGGTTAATTAAAATCCAATATTCACACCCAGGACAATTGTTCTATTAATCGGTTCTGAGCCGAGATTCATACCAGGAGTACTGTTAATACCAGAGATGCCGCCTTGCGTCGTTCCTTCGGGATTATAGGCGTGATTGTTTTTATTCTTAATGATCAGCAGGTTGCTTACGGAGACATAGGCCCTTAAACTGCTCAAATGGATACGTTTCACCGCATCCGAGAAATTATAACCCAGATTAAGGTTGCGGAAGTTCAGGTAAGAAGCATCTTCCAGGTAATAATCCGTATTGGTATTATAACCAAATAGCATCGTGAGCGATGCAGCAGGCGTCTTCCCGTCACCCGGATCGCTTTCAGACCACCACTCGTTTTTAATCAGCGATTCCCGGAGCGCCCCCAGGGTGGTTCCTTGGTAATATTCATTTTCGCCGTTAAATATTTTAGCGCCGAGGGCAGCCTGCAGGGTAATGCTCAGGTCAAATTTCCTCCAGGAAAAGTCATTGGTCATCCCCAGTTCCTTGGTCGGCATCGCGTTGCCCAATACCACCCGGTCGTTATCAGGATCAATTTTGCCGTCGCCGTTTACATCTTTCACGATGGGATTACCGGGTTTCGTGCCGGCCAGGTGTGGCGTATTATCGATCTGGTCCTGATTCTGAAATACGCCGATCATTTTATAACCATAGTAGGAAAACATCGGCACCCCTTTTCTCAATAAAAATCCCATGGACCAGTCGGTGTTGATCCGTTCGTCCACACCCCCTAAATCCACCACTGCATTTTTATTATGGGAAAACTCAAAAGAGGTGTTCCACGTGAAAGCACCCGTTAGATTACGG
>Ga0164242_10009932_pt1 | contig 10227 bp, 10 predicted proteins | sample OricomgcompostMG_FD_108783 | JGI IMG/M metagenome (GOLD analysis project Ga0164242, IMG submission 108783) | Miracle-Growth compost microbial communities from Emeryville, California, USA - Original compost - Miracle growth compost (MG) ... | reverse complement strand
GGGGGCATCATTGGAAGATGATCACAACCTGTTGTGGCGGGTGCAGGCCACCCTACAACCCAAAGAAAACACACGGCTCACGCGCGGGGAGAAGTGTGAAAGCCGAAATGAAAGCCCGACCCGTTGGTGCCGGTGTTGGTTCACCCGGAGGAACAAAATCCGATCGAATTCACAAAGTCGGAATCGGTGGATTTTGCACTGCCCACCCTACCCCGCGGCTCTGTGACCTATCCCACCTGCGGCACTCAGTGCGTCTTCTGGGCCAACGCCAGCATCTGGCGGGCTCGTTCCTGCTCTTTGACCTTCGCCGCGTATCCGGCATCGGTCGTCGGCACCCGCCGCAGCGCCGCCTGCAGTTGCGATTCCGCCTGATCTTCGCTGATCTGATCGGCGGGCACGGCACCGTGTGTCAGAATGGAGACCACCGGGCCTTTGATCTGCACGAATCCACCATCGATGAAGAATCGCCGGGTGGTTCCTCCGCGCGTCAGTTGCAATTCGCCGTACCCCAGAAAGCCCAACAGCGGCGCACGGCCGGGCAGCACGCCGATCTGTCCGTCGAATAACGGAAACTGCAGCGAGTCGACCGGTTCGTCGAGCAATGTGGTTTCGGGAGTCACCAGAACGAGTTGCAGGCTGGAAGCCACCATGATGAATCTTCAGGGTTCGTGTTCAGTTACCGTCGGTGCCGCGATGCCAGGTGACACCGCGGCTCCAGATGTGAAACCGGTGGTTCAGGCAGATTCGGCCATCCGTTTGGCCTGCTCGGCGGCTTCCTGCACGCCACCCACGTACATAAACGCGGCTTCGGGCAGGTGGTCCCACTTGCCGTCGCAGATTTCTTCGAAGCTTTCGATCGTTTCGTCGAGGGGAGTGATCTTGCCGGGCTTGCCGGTGAAGACTTCGGCCACCAGGAACGGCTGCGACAGGAAGCGTTCCAGGCGGCGGGCCCGATGCACGACCAGTTTGTCTTCTTCGCTCAGTTCGTCGACACCCAGGATGGCGATGATGTCCTGCAGTTCGCGGTACCGTTGCAGAGTCTGCTGCACACGCCGGGCCACCTTGTAATGCCGTTCCCCGACATACTGCGGGTCGAGAATCCGGCTGGAAGAGGCCAGCGGATCGATGGCGGGGTAAATCCCCTTTTCCGAAATCCGGCGTTCCAGGTAAATGAAGGCGTCGAGGTGCGAGAACGCCGTCGCCGGGGCCGGGTCGGTCGGGTCGTCGGCGGGAACGTACACGGCCTGCACGCTGGTGATGGCCCCCCGATTGGTCGAGGTGATCCGTTCCTGCAGTTCCCCCAGTTCGGTCCCCAGGGTGGGCTGATAACCGACGGCACTGGGCATCCGGCCCAGCAACGCCGACACTTCGCTTCCCGCCTGCGAGAACCGGAAAATGTTGTCGATGAACAGCAGCGTGTCGGAACCGGTGGCATCGCGGAACCACTCAGCCATGGTGAGTGCCGATAACGCGACCCGCAACCGCGACCCGGGGGGTTCGTTCATCTGGCCGAACACCATGCAGGTCTGCTCGATGACGTGGCGACCGGTCTGACCGATCTGCATTTCCTGCATTTCCAGCCACAGGTCGTTCCCTTCGCGGGTTCGTTCTCCGACACCGGCGAACACCGAGTAACCCCCGTGCGCACTGGCGATGCGGGCGATCAGTTCGGTGAGGATGACGGTCTTGCCGAGGCCGGCACCGCCGAACAGACCGGCTTTACCGCCGCGGACGAAGGGAGTCAGCAGGTCGATGACCTTGATCCCGGTTTCGAACAGTTCGGTCTTGGCGCTCAGGCTTCCCAGTTCGGGAGGATGCCGGTGAATCGGCCAGCGTTCTTCGGTGTCGACTTCGCCCCGACCGTCGATCGGTTCGCCCAGTACGTTGAACACCCGTCCCAGCGTCCCCTTGCCGACAGGGACCGAAACCGGAGCCCCGGTATCGACGACTTCCATCCCGCGGACCATGGCGTCGGTCGACCCGAGGGCCACACAGCGGACGCGACCGCCACCCAGGTGCTGCTGCACTTCACCCGTCAGGCGGATGTCGATTCCCTTGGTCGAAGCGGTAATCGTCAAGGCGTTGTAAATGTCGGGAAGGCTGTGTTCCGGAAACTCCACGTCGAACGTCGAACCAATCACCTGCGTGACGTGCCCGATGTTAGGAGCTTTTTCGGAGGCGGGAGCTGTGGACATGTTGGAATCTCGAACTTTCGGGTTGTTGTCGTATTGGTGAGGAAGGTGACGTCTGGCCGGGGTTCATCCCGGCGGGCGCCGGCTATTTCAGAGCGTCGGCACCACCAATGATTTCACTCAGTTCCGCGGTGATCTGGGCCTGGCGGGCCCGGTTGTACTGTCGCGACAGGTTGCTGATCATATCCCCGGCGTTTTCGGTGGCCCCCTTCATGGCGACCATCCGGAAAATCTGCTCGCTGACCGCGGCATCCAGAAAGCACTTGAACAGCCGGGCCTTGAACGCGGCCGGCAGGATCTCTTCCAGAATTGCACGCGGAGACGGCAGAAACTCGTACTGCAGCGGTGCCGCCGTCGCTTCCGTTTCCGCCGGCCCGTCGGTCACCGTTCCCAGCGGCAGCAGCGTTTCGACCACCGCCTTCTGGCGCGATGCCGATTCGAACTGCATGTACGCCACGTCCAGCCAGTCGATCTGCCGGCTGCAGTACAGTTCGATGTAGCGATCGGCGATGAGATTGACATCGGCAAAAGCCGGTCGATCTTCAAACTGCGTAAACGTTTCGTCGATGGGCTGCTGCTGGTACCGCAGGAAGTTGATGCCCCGCTTGCCGGAAACCTCGACACGGAACGTCTGTTCTTCGGCGCGGCGGTCGCGGATCCGCTGCATGGCCTGTTTCATCACACCCGCGTTGTAGCCGCCACACAGTCCGCGGTTCGACGTGAGGATCAGCAGGACCCCGTTCTGGCGCGGCGTGTGGACTTCCAGCAGAGGATGAGAAAAGCCCTGATCGCTCTGGGCGTTCCGCAGCGACTGCGAGAGGTCGGCCACCAGTTCCGAAATCTTGCGGGTGTACGCCGAGGCTTCAGAGGCCCGATCCATGGCCTTCTTGAACCGTGCCGTGGCGATCAGCTCCATCGTCCGCGTAATCTTGCGGATATTCCGGACCGCCTTCAGGCGTTTGAGAATCGCACGAGCTTTGGCCATAGGAAAACGTCTTGGTGAGTTTGTCGGGGTTCAGAAGATCAGGTTCAATCCAGCGGGGCCGATTCAACCCGGCGCGGCTGGTGGCCGCACCGGATTTGTTTCCGGGTTACTGTTTCCGGGCGTACTGGGTTTTGAAGTGCTCCAGTGCCGATTTCAGTTTCTGCTCGGTCGTATCGTCAAGCTGCCCGGTGGTCACAATGGCCTCGCGGACTTCGGAATGCTGCTCCCGGATGAACTGCAGCATTTCCTTTTCGGCTTCGGCCACCTGGGCAACCGGTACCAGGTCGAGGTAGCCTTTGGTTCCGGCGTAAATGGTGATGACCTGGTCGGCGAAGTGCAGCGGCTCGTACTGCGGCTGTTTGAGCAGTTCCACCATCCGGTAACCCCGGTCGAGCTGGGCCTGCGTCGCTTTGTCGAGCTCCGTCCCCAACTGGGCGAAGGCTTCCAGTTCGCGGAAGGCCGCCAGGTCGAGTCGCAGGCTGCCGGCCACCTTCTTCATGGCCTTCGTCTGGGCGTTACCACCCACGCGGGACACGCTGATACCGACATTGATGGCGGGGCGGATACCGGCGAAGAACAGGTCGGGCTCGAGGTAGATCTGTCCGTCGGTAATCGAAATCACGTTGGTGGGAATGTACGCCGAGACGTCCCCCTGCAGCGTTTCGATGATCGGCAACGCCGTCATCGAGCCGCCCCCGAGTTCGTCGCTGAGCTTGGCGGCCCGTTCGAGCAACCGGCTGTGTGCGTAGAAAATATCGCCAGGGTACGCCTCGCGACCGGGGGGGCGACGCATCAGCAGCGACAACTGCCGGTACGCGGTGGCCTGCTTCGACAGATCGTCGTAGATGACCAGGGTGTGCTTGCCCTGGTACATGAAGTATTCGGCCATCGCCGCCCCGGCGTAGGGAGCGATGTACTGCATCGGGGCCGGGTCGCTGGAGGGCGAACTGACCACGATTGTGTAGTCCATGGCACCGTGGGCCCGTAGAGCCTCGATGACCCCGGCGGTGGTGCTGGCACGCTGTCCGCAGGCCACGTACACGCAGACGACGTCCTGGCCCTTCTGGTTGATGATGGTGTCGAGGCAGATGGCGGTCTTGCCGGTCTTGCGGTCACCAATCACCAGTTCCCGCTGGCCGCGGCCGACGGGGGTCATGGCGTCGATGGCCTTGATACCGGTCTGCAGCGGCTGCTTGACGGGCTGACGGGCGGCCACGCCAGGGGCGGCCATTTCCACCGGGCGGGTTTCGTTCGAAATCACCGGGCCTTTGCCGTCCAGCGGGTTTCCCAGCGGATCGACAACCCGGCCGATGACCGCGTTGCCGACGGGGACCGACAGCAGCGCACCGGTGGTCTTGACTTCATCTCCCTCGGAGATGGTCAGGTAATCGCCGAGGATGATGACCCCGACGGAGTTTTCTTCGAGGTTGAAGACCTGCCCGCGGGTGCCGTTGGGGAACTCGACCATTTCGCCGGCCATGGCATCCGACAGTCCGTAGACGCGGGCGATGCCGTCACCGACTTCGAGAACCCGTCCGACTTCGCTGGTCTGGATCTGGCCGCGGAAATCTTCAATTTCCCGCTGAATGACTGAAGCGATTTCGTCCGCTTTGAATTTCATGAGAACTCCTCTCGCGCAGGCGCGCCTGCAGTTGCTTGAGACGTGTCCGCAGCGAACCGTCGTAGACGGTGTCTCCCACCCGGATGTGGAGCCCGCCGATCAGGGAGGGATCGACCCGCGCTTCGATAATGGGTTGAAAGGGCAATGCCGCGCCCAACTTCTGTGTCAATGATTCCAGTGACTGCTCCGACAGCGTGCGGGCACTGGTGACCTGCACACGCTGATGATTGGTTCGCAATTCCTGCTGATGCAGACATTGCCGATAAATCGCAGGCAGCAGCGGCAGCCGTTCATGCCGTGCCAGCACCTGCAGAAAGCTGGCGAAAATTTCGCTGGCCCGCCCCTCGGTGACCTGCTGGAGCAGTCGCAGTTTGTTATCCCGGCTGACCATTCCCGACAGCAGGGCCTGCGAAAACTCCGGAAACTTCTCGACCACGTCGCTGAGAAACGACTCGAATTCTTCGAGGTAATCGGCGACCTGCCCCTCGGGGATCGCATTCAGATACGCCTCGCCGTACACGTGCGCCAGGGCGCGAGCGCCCGGGTCGTCCATGACACTGGAGATGCGGTGCTGTAGTTCTGCGTTGTCCACCATGGTGCCTGTCTGTAACCAGTTGTGGCTTCTGAAATACGACTTCTGATACCGATTCCACCCCAGCCGGACGCCGCTGCAATTTCACGCCGCCGGCCGAAGGTCTGTCATGTTCCGTGAGACGAAAACCCGCCCACGACTTCCTGAATCAGCCGTTCGTCGTCCGCCGTCGTCATCCCCCGCCCCAGCACGTGCTCGGTGGCAGCGGTGACCGTCTGCGAGAACTGCGAAAACAGTTCGTCGAGCGCCTGGTCGCGGGCCTGCTCGATTTCCTGCACGGCACGATTGCGGGTGAGTTCGGCTTCTTTCTGGGCCGTGGCAATGATTTCGCTTTTGGTATGCTCGGCATCGCGACGGGCTTCCGCGAGAATCTCGCGGACTTCGTCCTGCACCAGATCGAGCTTTTCGGCATGCGCCGCCAGCAGCTTTTCGGCCTTGACCCGGGCCGACTCGGCATCGGCCAGATTCTGCAGAATCCGCGTTTCCCGCTTGTTAAGAGCTTCGTTCAGCGGACCCCAGGCAAACTGCTTGAGCACCGCCAGAAACACCACGAACACCACCAGGGTCCAGATTGCCAGATCCACGTCCTGTTTTTTGGCCGTGATCGGGCTTTCCGGTCCCCCGTGAGCATCGTCAGTTTCGTGAGCATCGCCGTGCCCGGCTGCGGCAGGGCCTTCCGTCTTGCTGGCCGCATCTGCCGCCGACAGCGATTGCTGTGGCGACAGGCAGACAACAAGAGTCAGGCACAGTGGCAGAACGAGACCGGCCAGATACGTGCGCATCGGCTTTCCTTCAATTCAGTGAAAACCAGACGATAGGACTGTCGTAAGTGGCAGACACCAAGGACTCAGGCCTTGCCCCGGATGATACAGATGATCAGCGCGAAGAAGGTCGCCCCTTCAATCAGGGCGGCGGCAATGATCATCGCTGTCTGAATGCTGGGAGCGGCTTCCGGCTGACGGGCCATGCTTTCGACGGCGGCCGAACCGATCCGCGAAATCCCCCAGCCGGCCCCAATGATGGTGACTGCGGCCGCGATGGCTCCCGAGAACTCGATCAGGCTGCCGGTGTCGCCGAGGCCATCCTGGGCAAAGGCGGGAACCGCCACTGCGAAGAACACGGCCAGAGTCATCGTTCCGATGCGTGCAAGCTGATTCACGAATACGTCTCCTTAGGAAAGTTGTCGTTTTAGGAAGGTTGTCGTTTTAGGAAGGTTGTCGTTGACTAGAGTGTTTCAATTTCCGTTTTCAACCGGCAGAAAGTGCTGTCGCAGACAGTCTGCCCGCCGGCTGTGTACGTCCTGATCAGTGCGGATGAACCGCCGAGCTGATAAACAATGTCGCCAGAAACGCAAAAATGTATGCCTGCAGGAAAGCGATAAACAGTTCCAGCAGACCAATCGCCACCTGCCCGAAGACGCTGGCCGGGGCGACCACCCACACCAGCGGGCTCATTGCCACTTCACCAATGAAGGTCAGAATCACCGCGATGACCGTATGCCCCGCCATAATGTTGGCAAACAGTCGCACGGCCAGTACCCCATGCTTGATCAGCAGCCCCAGCACCTCGATCACCCACAGCAGTGGAACCAGCAGCGGCTTAAGCACGGCGGGAACATCCATCGGCGGGACCAGGGCTTTCCAGTAGCCGCCCGACCCCAGCTCGGCACTTCCCGACCAGATCGTGACAAACAGCGTACTGAGCGCCAGCGTACCGGTGACCCACAGGTTCCCTGTCGGAGATCCCATCCAGGGGATGGCCCCCAGCAGGTTGCAGATCAGCACAAAGAAGAAGACCGACCACACGAAGGGCAGGTACTTGTCGGCCGGATGTTCGGCACTCACTTTAGCCGGGGCATCGTGCGCGTGTTCGTCAGAGGTGTGTGCACCGTTCGTCGACGGGTGAGCGTGGTCGCCATGCCCATGGTCGTCGTGGTCGTGACCACGACCGATGACGGGTCGGACGACTTCATCGCGGATGAACAGCGCCAGCGTTTCCCAGAAGGTCCAGAAGGCACCGCGAATCGGCTCTCCACCCTGAATCCGCCGGGCCAGCGACCTGTAGATGAAAAACACGATCAGGGCGGCGACGACTTCCAGAATCATGAACTTCGTCAGCACGAAGTATTCACCGAACGGCTGCGGGATCTGAACTTCGCCTCCCAGGAACTGGGGGAACTCGAAGACAGTCGCATCCCGCACGTGGTGGAAAACGTCTTGAGAATGTGCAGCCATAATACAAGATCACTCAGGAGGCAGAGGCGGGACGAATGACCAGCACCGTCTCGACCAGCAGTGTCACCAGGTAGAACACGACCAGCCAGGCGGCAAACGCCGTCCCCGCCAGCCAGCCCTGCGCATCCACCGCCAGAGCCGCAACCAATACCGCAAACATCCGCAGCCCGGTTCCCGCCAGCACGCCCATAGCCTGCGACTGACGCTCTCCACCCGCGAATGACAATAACCCGAACACACACCAGCCGGGGATCACGCAAACTGCCGCGGCGATTCCCGCTGCCAGCACGCCACGCGCTCCCCAGACCAATCCAATCGGACCGGCCAGCAGACCCCAGGCCACGGCTGCCGCCAAGGCCAGGAATCCGCATCGTTTTATAATCAACCAGACTGCCGGTGACATAACCTTCGACAACCAGAGTTTTCAGACATCATTTCCGCTTGGGCGGAGTTCCAGCCCCAGATCTACCGGAGCCACTCCCCCCAATCAGCCGCATCAACTGTACTGCACCCAGACCCATTCCCAGCAGAGCACCAGCAATCAGCACCCAGGGCTCGGTCTGTAACTTCTGATCGAGCCAGTATCCGCCTGCTGCGGGAAGAACCGTGGCAACCGCGGCTGACAGAATCTGCGAGACCCACTGCGAGGCAGCTACCGACGGGGGACGCCGATCTTCGGGTGATGCAGGCAAGACTCAGCCTGGTGAATGAACGGGACTACTCCACTGCGAACCCGGTGAGACGCGGGGGCAGTTGGACCAGCTTAATAATCAGTAAGGTTTCAATAAGGTGGCAGTGTAGCCAGCACCTGGGGGGTTGTCAAAGTTCCGAATGGCAGCAGCGTCTTTTTCTCGGAACTGGTTCCGGGATTCTCAGGAATGGGGATCGCCAGGCAGTCGGCTTGCCGGAAAGCCTGCACATCCCGCACAATCGGCGACCGGTCGTTGCGTTGCTTTTGTACACCACGGGTGATACAAGTGTTTATGGCTTGAAGCCGATCGATCGTGAAGTGAACTCTTTGCTTCCCCCGGTTTTCGGCCACAACTTTCGGGTGCTTCCTTATATCGTCAAAGCTTTGCTATTGCAGGCTTTGGGAGATTTCCCGGGGGGAAGCTCCCGGGTTGACTGGGCCGGCACCGCACGTCTCTGCACGGTCGTCGGCAGGCGATCGCGTCTGTCATGGCTGTTCAGCAGCGACCGGAGTTCGGATCCGATGCCCGTACAAGATCTCAAAAGCCTGACCCGCGCCCAACTCGCCGACCTGGCTCGCCGCCGGGGAATCGCGGACTGGCGGACCCTCAAAAAAGACGCGCTCCTCAAGAAGCTCCGCCGTCTGCAGTCTGCACCGGCCAAACCGGCTTCCCGTAAACCCGCTCCCCGCAAACCGGCGGCCGCCAAATCGCCCCCCCGTAAAGCTGCCGCCTCGACGGCAGCCCCCCGCAAGCCTTCGACTCCCCCGAAACCGGCGCGTCGCACCGCGGTTGCCAGTCCGCCACCGGCTGCTTCACGCTCATCGACCGCTAAAACTGCGAAATCGAAGTCGAAGTTGACGCCTAAAGCCGCGCCGCCTGCCCGCAGCCGCAAATCTGCGGCTCGTAATGGCCATTCCCCGGCCGCTTCCCCTCCCGCCATGGTTCTGACGACCTCAACTCGGCGGGATCTTGCCACACCACCGGCAGAAACCCGTCGCTTCGCACGCGAGAGTGACCGCCTGCTGGCGAGCTTCTGCGATGCCCACTGGCTGCAGATCGGCTGGAAATTCTCGCATTCCACCCAGCAGCGGGCCGAACGGCGACTGGGGGCTAACTGGCACCGCGCCGTCCCCATCTTGCGGATCTTTGAAGTCTCGCTGGGTGAATCCAACCGGGAAGTCGAAACCTGGGAAAAAGATGTCGAAATCCAGGGAGGGGGCCGGGTCTGGTTTGTCCGCCTCGAACGTCCCCTGAATGCCTGCCGGGTGCAGATCGGATACCTGGCACCCGAGGCCAGCTTCTACCCTCTTGCCCGGTCCAACCTGGCGGAAGTTTCGGCTTCCATTGGCTGGCTGGAACCTTTGCGGAACGGCGTCCAGCTCGAAACGGGAGGCGACACCAGTACCACCAACTGGTTCCATTTCGGTCCCGAAATCGAATTCGACGCCGAGCCCGAGACCGTTCCCCGCAAAAAAACAGATTCCGCCCGAACCGCGCCGGGGCCTGCACCCGCCCCCTTTTCGTTGCGGGTTCAGGTTGAACTGCTGGTCCACGGTGTGACGGAACCAGGAGCCCACGTCACATTTCAGGGGAGCCCGGTCACGGTGGGCGCCAACGGCAAGTTTCATATTCAGTTGACACAGCCGGAAGGTCGGCAGGTCCTGTCGCTGATGGCCAACAGTCTCGACGGGCACGAACGCCGGACGGTGGTGCTGGGGGTCGAGCGGAATACCAAAGAGCTCGAGCCGCAGCATTTCGATGGCTTGCCACCCGAAGAAGACCAGGTTTAACTCCGTAGCGAGGCGTTCGTCACTTATGAAGGGCCTGCCAGGTTTACTGATCGCCGTCGCACTGGGCATTCTGGGGGCCTTCTGCAACTGGTTCTATCTCGCACACAAGGCCCGGGATCTC
>Ga0164242_10009931_pt1 | contig 10228 bp, 9 predicted proteins | sample OricomgcompostMG_FD_108783 | JGI IMG/M metagenome (GOLD analysis project Ga0164242, IMG submission 108783) | Miracle-Growth compost microbial communities from Emeryville, California, USA - Original compost - Miracle growth compost (MG) ... | reverse complement strand
TTTTGATCTGTGGGTCGACGACCGTATCGTCCTCGACGGCAACTCCGGCATGGCGCACCAGCACGTGATGAAAGGGGGCGATCCGAGCCGCAGCCGCGAGGCGGAGGCAGCGCTCGCCACCGGCAAGACGGTGCGCGAGATGAAGATCGGTCTGAACGTCAAAGGCGTCGGCGAGTTCACCGCCGTCCTCAACTCCGAAGACCTCAACCCGCGCTCGCTGCGCCTGCCAAGCCCCGAGTCCGGAGAAGGCGTCGCCAAGCCGAGCGACATGCCGATCGTCACGCGCCTCAAGTACATGGACACGTTCCTGGCCGTTCTCGACGGCCTCTTCGCCCGCTTTCTCGCCCTGCGGGTCGACGAGGACTGGGAACAGACCGGCCTCGCCGAGATGCGCGCCTGGATCAAGAAAAAGCAGGAAAGCGGCGTCTTCCACTGACCATTCCTCCTTGATTTTACAGAACTTTTTCGCAGGTAACTGACCCCAGCCAGGCATCCATGCGAAAATAAGCCACAGATATCACCCCCATTCTTTGCCTCCTCCGCGGAGCCTCATGTGAACCCCGTCACCGACTTCGTTCGGAAGCTCGAGTCGCTCGGCATACCCGAGTCCGCGAAGCATCCTTTGCGCATTGCACGCATACTCATCAACGATCTCATCCGCTGCGACTTGCTGAAGCAGGCGAGCGCCATGGCTTACGTCACGCTGCTGTCGCTCGTGCCGTCGTTGGTCGCCATCTTCTGCGTGCTGTCGCTCTTCTCGCCGCTGCTCGGCAGCGGCACGAGCATCATCGACCAGGCACGCGGCTTCATCCTGGACCATCTTGCCGAGGGCAGCGGCGAGCAGGTCATCAACTATCTCGACCACATGCTCTCAGGGCTGAGTCTGTCGACGATGGGCTGGTCGTCGTTCGCCAGCGTGCTCGTGACTCTTATCATGCTGCTGCGTCAGATCGAGGAAGCGCTGAACCGCATCTGGCTCGTTCGCAAGGGCCGCCATATGCTGATGCGCTTTGTCTACTTCTGGACCTTCCTGACGCTTGGCGCCTTTGTGCTCGCAATCGCCGTTGGCGCGGCTTCAGGCTTCAATCTGCAAGCCCTCTTGTCGTTCGGCAGCCAAGCGCATCGTCCTTCCCCGTTGGTCGGTGAGATCGCCCAAGTGGCCGGCAGCTTCGTCTTCTTCTTCGTCCTCTATAAAGTCGTGCCGAACTGCACCGTAGCGGCTCGTGCCGCCGCCATCGGCGCCGGCACTTCGGCCTTGCTGCTCAATCGGGCCGGACGGTTTTACGGCATGTACGTCAAGAACGCCCACAACTACCAGACCCTCTACGGCGCACTGGCGCAGCTCCCCCTCTTCCTCACCTGGCTCTACATTTGCTGGGTCATCATCCTGCTCGGTGCGCTGGTCTCATGGCGCCTGCAGGAAGGCTTTCCTCGGGAGGATGAAGCGGCTGCGCTGTCTAGGCCCAAAGGGCCGCTCGAGCAGACACGCAACCTCCAGATCCGGGCGCTCATGCCGCTGATCTGCCTAGCTGCCATCTATCAGCGCTTCCAAGAGGGAACCGGCCGCGGCCTGAGCGGGCAAGATCTCGCCCACACGCTGAAGCTACCGGCGACCTGGGTGAACGAGGCGCTCAGCTCGCTCGAAGCGATGGGCTATGTGATCGCCGCCAAAACCGACGACGATGTCCTCGGCGGGCCGACGCTAGATGATCCCTACTTCCCGGCTCTGCCGCCGCAGTCGCTCCAACTCGCCCGCGTACGCAGCGATCTCGTGCGCCCTGTGCACACCTGGCTTGGTCAATGGCACCACGAGCTCCCGCTCGATCTCGGCTGGATCCTCGATATCCTGGCCAGTCCTCACCCCGGGACCTTTCCAGAAGACGCAACTCTCGCTGCGGCCCTCGCCGCATCGTCCGCCGGCAAGCGCGCCCGCGCCTAAAGCGCGATCCTTGCTCGCCTTAAAACATCAAGGCCGCAGTGCCAGCGCGCAGGTGACCCGAGCCTGATTGACGCTCTCGTAAGCGTTCTCTTGATGGCCTCTTTACGACCTCTTTACGCTTTCTTTACACGACTCACCGGCAAGAGATTTCACGCACAATTTACCGATGCATCCGGACTCACCTGATATAGAATCGGGGCGCCGCGGCCGACCTGCAGTCGCGCGCCCCCTCGCCCCGACATCCGGAGTACCGATGCTAAGAAAGTTACTGCAACGCGACACCACGTTCTTTGAGCTTTTCAGCGAAATGGGCGACCGCATCGTCGAAGCATCGCAAGAGTTCGTGCGGCTACTCGAAGCTAAGCCGGAGGATCGCGACGGCTTCGGCCAGAAGATCAAGCAGCTCGAGCACGATGCGGATGCGATCACCCACAAGACGATGACGATGCTCCACAAGACCTTCATCACGCCGATCGACCGCGAGGACATCCATTCACTGATCAAGCGCCTCGACGACGTTATGGACTTTCTCGATGCCGCGGCCCAACGCATCGTCCTCTACCAGATCGGCGAGACACCCGCGACCATGCTCGAGCTGGCAAACATCAACGTGCAGGCGATCGAGCTCGTCCGCAAAGTCGTCACGGCACTGTCTGATCTCAAAAACTCCGAGGGCCTGCTCGCCGCCTCGGTGGAGATCAACCGCCTCGAGAACGACGCCGACCGCGTGCTACGGACCGTGACCGCGGAGCTTTTCGCCGACGAGCCGGACGTTCGTACGCTGATCAAACTCAAAGAAATCTACGAGCTGCTCGAGACGGTATCCGACCGTTGCGAAGACGTCGCGAACGTCATCGAGAGCATCGTGCTCGAATACTCCTGAAGACCACGCTCATTTACGGGGAGCCTTCATGGGACTGGTCGTCACGACGATCTGCATCGCACTGGTTTTTGACTTCTTCAACGGCTTTCATGACGCGGCCAACTCGATCGCAACCGTCGTCTCGACTAGGGTGCTCAAACCACACTGGGCGGTAATTTGGGCTGCCTTCTTTAACTTCATCGCCTTCATGATTTTCGGACTGCACGTTGCCCGGACGATCGGTGAAGGTTTGGTCGCGCCAGACATCATCGACGTCCACATCGTCTTCGCGGCACTCATCGGCGCGATCGTCTGGGACGTGATCACCTGGTACTACGGCATCCCCTCGAGCTCGTCGCACGCCTTGATCGGCGGTTTAGCCGGCGCCGCCGTGGCCAAAGTCGGCATGGGTGGCCTGCTTCTTGGCGGCTTCCTGCCAACCATCGCCTCGATCGTACTCTCGCCGTTGCTCGGCTTCGTTCTCTCCTACGTCTTAATGACGATCATCACCTTGATCTTCCGCAAGTCGCAAGCCAACCGGACCAACCGTTTATTCCGAAACATGCAGCTCGTCTCGGCGGCAGCCTACAGCCTTGGCCACGGCGGCAACGACGCGCAGAAGACCATGGGCATCATCGCCATCTTACTCTTTAGCTCCGGCTATCTCGGGGCGCATTTCTATGTGCCACTCTGGGTCGTGCTCGCTTGCCACACGGCAATGGCGCTTGGCACCTTGTTCGGCGGCTGGCGCATCGTCCGGACGATGGGCATGCGGCTTACCAAGCTAAGGCCGGTCGGCGGCTTCTGCGCCGAGACGGGCGGCGCCATTACGCTCTTCCTTGCGACTTTCACCGGCATTCCGGTATCGACGACGCATACCATTGCCGGCTCGATCCTCGGTGTCGGCTCCGTCACTAAAGCGTCGGCAGTCCGCTGGGGCGTAGCCGGCCGGCTCCTCTGGGCCTGGGTCCTGACGGTTCCGGCCTCGGCCTTCGTCGCTGCCATCGTCTGGGCCGCTCTCAATGCCCTCGCCCACTAGAATCCTATCACGTAAGGCGCGACTCACTTTTTCTTATCGTTCTCTATAACCGTGACGATGACGCGCACCTTCGAGTCGAGCTGTAGGTCTTTGTCTGGAACGGTAACGACACGGCCGTCGAGCTTATAGTTAGGCTCATCGATACCGTCCACGTAAACGTGGACGAAAGCGCCGGGCGGGACATCGCTATTCAAGGTAAAGGTCGTATAACGCTCCGCCACGTACTTGTACGCAATGGTCACGTCACCGATCTGATCGGCGGTGCAATTGAATGATACCGTCTGTCCTTCGATATCGGTGTTCGTAATGCAGCCTGGATCCTGGCCGTCCTCCTTGACTGTTAGCGTGTCAGGCAACGGCGGGTTGGCGAGCTCGTGTGAAAGTACGGTATCCTTGTCGCCGTAGTCGTAGGTCACGAGCGCGTGGCGCCCTTCAACGACGTCGGCCTCGTCGAAAACGATCTCCGAGCCATCGAGAGCGGCACCAAGAGGCTGACCGGTGTCCGCGTCTTTGACGGACAGCCCCTGTAGCGCGGCGAGGTTTTGGCTCGAGACAGCGTAGTGCGTGATACGGTTGTCCGGCTCGCGGTAGGATACTGCGATAGCGGCACCGTCGTCGGGCGGCGTCGCGAAGCTGAGCGTACCGGCTTTGGCGTCGTAAGTCGTTCCTGTCACCGCTTGTCCATTTACGGTCACACCGACCAGATCGCCATCGACCTTGAGCGAACCCACGTCGAACTCATGCGGCAAATCGCCGACTTGCCGGTAGCGAATTTTAACGTCGGCATCGTCAGGCGGCATGGCGGCGAACATGATCTCGCCCGTCAAGTCATCATAAGTATATTGCCCCGGATCCAGCGCCGCGCCGTTCACGAACACTTTGATGGTGCCAGGCGCCGGCTTGCCGCTCATCTGCACATGGTCAAACTTCGGCGTGGCATCGTGACCATAGTCCACCTTCACCTGCTCGATCTGATCCGCATCGGCCGCCGTAATCTTGATCGTCTTGCCCGTCACCGTAAAATCGGTTAACGGCGTGAAGTCGGTCTCGCCGACGCGGCGTGCCACCAGCTTGATCGTGGGGATCACCGGATCATACGCGAGCGTCACTTCGCGCTGAACGATGCGCGATACATCCTGCGAGATACCCTGAAGCTCAGCCGAGAAGCTATCTTGACAAATCGACTTGTCGAAGCCACCGATACCTGTCGTGGAGTTCTCTAGCGACAGAATACGCAGCGCTTGGTGTTGGGAGTCGATATACCGGCAACTGGTGTCCACTTTCGGGCTCTGCCACGACAAGGAGTAGACCTTGGCCCGGTTCGGCCAGCGATTCTTGACGTAATCGATGAGGTCGGACGGTCTCTCACCCGGACCGCAGGTACCCAGCGAGTCGGAGTCGCCGTCGCCTGGGCAAGTGCTATCCTCGTCGGTGATCATCAGAATGCCGAGTGAGGCATCGGCGCGCAGCCACTTGTTGTCGCCTTTTGGGCAGCTACCATTGAGGGCGAGTAAGGTGTTGCGGATCAAACGCTCATTTCCCGAGCCATCCGTGCCGACATTAACGGCGGTGTAAAAGTCGTCTGCTGCCGTCGCGTCGCCCTTCTTGATCGGCTTGCCACCGTTGCGCAGGAGACAACCCGGCGGCCGGTTTCCCATATCATCGCCATTAGCCGTATCGGTTTTGATCATGTCCGAGGTGATGACACCCACCTGCCAGTCGACACGCGTAAGCGAAGCCGTGAGGTCCTTGAGCTTGTCGGCCAGATTAGCTTGGTTGTTAGCCATCGAAGCGGAGTTGTCAACGACGACGAGCAGGTCCAGTTTGCCGGCCGCCGAGATGTCGAACATCTGCTCATTCTGCTGGGCTTCGTGTCCCTGCTTGAACGGATCTTCGAGTTGCTTACGCTCGGCCTGCTTGATGGTGGTCGTCAACGGATCCTTCTGCTTGAGCGTCAGTGTCTCCTCGACGAGCCCGTAAGCCGGCTTGAAATGCACCGCTGCATCCGCGATCGTTGCCGCAGGAAACTCTTGGTCATTGACCACCTTAGGGTTGAGCTTGTCTGCACTAGCGCCTTGAAACTGGACCTTCGAATTACAGCCGGCCAGGCTGACGAGCGCGGTGAGACCGGCTAAGGCTACGTACTCGACGCGCAGCCTGGCGCGCCCTGTGTGCGTGCGTCTGTTTTTCACGGCGTACCTCTAAAGTCTGTTGCATCCGTCCGGGGCCTCTCCCTGTAAGCGGCCTCGGCTCCGAGTAGCCAACCCTGGTTTGGGAGTCAGCCAATCGCCGCTGGTCTTTTCGTGGAACAGGGGAAAAACTTTAAAATGTATTTCAGGTTTGCGGCATACACGGACGCAGGTAGGCCGTAAGGCGCCATCGCCGCTAAGAAAAATCATAATTGATGCATAAGCTGGGCAGAAGTCTGGAAGCAAACTTTGCGGCGCCGAAAAAACCGACTGACCGAGGCGCAGACGATTTCCACCAAGCCGCCCGCGCTCGCGGACTTATTTGTGGGGTTAACTGAGCAGAGGCGAGCTCACTGAATTGGCAAAGCTTTTAGGCAAGGCCAGGATTTGCTTTTCCGTTGGTCCGCCACCGCCGTCACCTGGCTCGTCCCCACCGGTCGGGTTGAGCGGAATACGCACGGTGAAAGCAGCGCCTTCACCCGGATTGGAACGCACGGTGATTGTCCCCCCGTGCAGCTTGACCAACGCCATGGCCAGGCTCAGACCGATGCCGGTACCGCCAGCAGCGCGATTACGCGCCGTGTCGGCACGGTAGAAGGGGTCAAAGATATAAGGTATGGACTCAGCCGGTATGCCTTCCCCTGCATCAGTGACCGTGAAGAGGATGTCACTGCCGTCCTCGTGGACCTCGAGCTCGACGATGCTCTCAGCAGCAGAATGCTTGGCGGCGTTGATGAGGATGTTTTTGAGCGCCAGCGTCAGGTAACCGGGGTTGGCCTTGAACTGAGTCCTCGCCCGGTTGACGACGCGTAGACTGATCTTGCGGCTGTCGTAAATCGGCTGCACGACGTTCACCACGTCGGAGACGAAATCGGCAGTCGTCAGCCCCAACCAGGTCATAGCGACCGCCCGACTCTCGGCGCGCGCCAAGAGGAGCAGGTCTTCGATGATGCCCGTCATATTGTTGGCTTCGTGGACGATCGTCTTGAGCGCCTCTCGGTAAGCCTCCGGCGTCCGCTCCTTGCGCAGCGTCAGCTCGGCTTCGCCCTTGAGCACCGCCAGCGGTGTCCGCAGCTCGTGCGAAACGTCGCCGGTAAAGCGACGCAGGCGCATGAAAGCATCCTCGAGGCGGTCGAGCATCTCGTTGAACGTCTGGGCTAAGCGGCGTAGCTCGTCATTGGCGTGCGGCAGCGGCAGCCGCACGCTCAGATCGGCGCTGCCTAGGCTCGAGGCCGCCTCGCTCATGTGGATGACCGGGTTTAAAGACCGCTTGGTCAGGAGATAACCGAAGAGGATCGACAGAGCGAGACCGCAGGGCAAAGAGATCCAAAGCACAAGCGCGATCTCGCGCAGGGTATGGTAGGTCGAGTCGAGCGAAGCGCCGACCTGGATGAGCTCACCGGTGAACCGGCCGAATTTCACGACGGGCAGGGTAATCATGCGCAGCGGTGACTCGCGGTCACGGCGCGGTGGCAAAGTCTCGAAAGTCTCAAGCCCCTGCTCCGCGCGCGCGAACGCGCGCGGCGTCACGGGCAGGCTGACATGCACGTCGGTCTTGGCGTTGATCTTACCTGACAAGTCGACGAGCTGCGCGTAGGTCCGGATGTATTTCTCACCAAAGAACTGGTTCAGAAACCGTTCCATAAGCGGCGGGCTGAAGCCCCTGACAAAGCGCGCGTCGCGCATCGACCGAGCAGACGTGAGCAGCGAGGCGTCCACGGACTGGTAGAGGTTGTGTTCCACGACCCGGTAAAGACCGTAGCCAACGGAGAGGAAGAGAAGGGCCATCCAAATGGCATGGCCCAAGGAGAGTCTGAGGCGAACAGGTATCCGGTCAAGTAGCATGCGACGTCGGTTCCGCCGGTTTAGATCCCGCGTTCACCGACTGCTGCGACGGTTGAGCGGCTTCCTCCAAGCCCTGATCTGTCTCCTGGTCCGTCACCGACTGTGCCCCGGCCTGTCCCGCCGGAATACGGTGCGTAGGCGGCACGTCGAGCATATAGCCGTGCCCGCGCACGGTCTTGATCAGAGCAAATTCGAACGGCTTGTCGACCTTGTTGCGTAGATAACCAATGTAGACGTCGACGACGTTGGACGTCGGCTCGAAGTTCATGTCCCATACATGCTCGGATAGCTGCGTCCGGCTGAGCACCGTTCCCGCGTGCCGCGCCATGTACTCGAGCAAGGCGTATTCCTTGGCGGTCAAATGGATCTTCTGGCCGCCGCGCATGACCTCCTTGCGGCTTGGATCGATCCGGATCGGTCCGGCCTCGATAATCGTCGCGGGCTCACCCGTCTGACGACGAAGCAGAGCACGCACCCGCGCCAGGAGCTCCTCGAGGTTGAACGGCTTAGTGAGATAGTCGTCCGCACCGCGGTCCAAGCCCTTCACCACATCTTCCTTCGTATCGCGCGCCGTGAGAATCAACACCGGCGTCGCGACACCGCCTTCGCGCAAGGTCTTGAGCACTTCCATCCCGTTCTTGCGCGGAAGCATGAGGTCGAGAATGATGAGGTCGTACGGGTTTTCGAAGGCCAACCACTCGGCCTCCTGGCCGTCCGCAGCATGGTCCACGGCGTACGACTCTTCGCGAAGCGTGCGAATCAGGATGCTAGCTAAAGGAGCATCATCTTCCACAACGAGGATTCGCATTTCGTCCTCCTTATTTTTCTTTAACATCGATTAATGTTAAAGGACCGCCTCTAATGATGGTCAGCCGGATACTAATATAACCTCAGATGAATTAGAAGATGGTGAAAACGCCCTCATTTATGAGAAAATTTTCACCTGTGATTTCATTATGTTGTTCGATTATGAGGCGATCTTGCGCCCCATCAAGGACGGAGGTAGTACTAACAACCGCACCGTGAAAATTCGCTTTGAGCCATCGCAGGCCCCCTCCTAGGACAAGGAAAGTCGACGTGCGCGTCATTACATTGAACGTTAACGGTATCAGATCGGCATGCGCGAAGGGACTCTGGCCTTGGCTTATGCAGCAGAAGGCCGATGTCATTTGCTTACAGGAAGTCCGCGCCGATGCCGCTGTCTTGCCCGCGGAGTGTCGCGCGCCGAAAGGCTACCATGCCTACTTTCATCCCGCGCAAAAGCCCGGCTACAGCGGCGTGGCGCTTTACTGCCGGCGCGAGCCTGACAACGTGCAAATCGGCCTCGGTTGGCCGGACATCGACCAAGAGGGCCGTTACCTGCAGGCAGACTTCGGCAAGATCAGCGTGGTCAGCCTCTATCTGCCGTCCGGTAGCTCAAGCGAGCTGCGGCAGGACGTCAAGTTCCGCTTTCTAGGTCAGTTCGAGGGCCATCTCGCGGCTCTCCGGCGCAAGCGCCGCGACTACGTGATCTGTGGTGACTTCAACATCGCTCACAAAGAGATCGACCTCAAAAACTGGAAATCAAATCAAAAGAACTCCGGCTTCCTCCCCGAAGAACGCGCCTGGATGGACCGCGTCCTCGGACCACTCGGTTGGATCGATGCCTTCCGCGTCGTCTATCCGACTGAAGCCCAGTACACGTGGTGGTCGAACCGAGGACGCGCCTATGAAAACAATGTCGGCTGGCGCATCGACTACCACGTCGTGACTCCCGGACTTAAGGACCGCATTGTGAGCGCGGCAATTTACCGCGGCGAAAAGTTCTCCGACCATGCGCCGCTCACGCTCGACTACGACGTCGATCTCTAGCGTGGATGCTTCTTCCTTAATGCATTGGTGGACTACACTCGACGAGTCGCTTGGCAGCGTACTGACGAGCGGCCTACTCTTAGGCCTGGCAGTCGTCACGATCGCGATGGTTTTCGCCAGTACGCTAGCGACGGTATGGATGCTTATAAGCCTGCCGCAAGACTATTTCCTACAACGTCAGCCCGGCTTCATCGCCAAGCTGCGTCGGGCCTCGCTCGGGGGCGCCTTTTTTATCGTCGCCAAGAATGTCTTCGGCGCATTTGCCCTCGTGGCCGGTATCTTGATGCTCGTGCTCCCAGGCCAAGGGCTGCTGACGATTTTCATCAGCGTTCTCCTGCTCGACTTTCCGCGCAAGACGGCGGTCGAACGACGCCTTATCCAGATTCGGAAAGTCCGCGAGACTGTCGACTGGTTGCGCCGCCGCTTCGGTCGCGCACCGCTTGTACTGGACGAAATGGACGAAACGCCGCGTGAGTCGCGACCAACGGGGCCGCAGGCTTAGA
>Ga0164242_10009930_pt1 | contig 10228 bp, 8 predicted proteins | sample OricomgcompostMG_FD_108783 | JGI IMG/M metagenome (GOLD analysis project Ga0164242, IMG submission 108783) | Miracle-Growth compost microbial communities from Emeryville, California, USA - Original compost - Miracle growth compost (MG) ... | reverse complement strand
GAAGCGCTTGCGCTGCCAGCCACTCTGGCGGAGGCGCGCAATACGAGCCTGCTTATCGAGGGCGCGGAGGTCGCCCGACGGACTCCACCCGCGGCTGCCATCGCCGCTCTCCCGCCTCGATTCTGAGATGAGGAGGTCGGAGGGCTGGGGCACCTTGCTCGAGAGGAGGGTCTCGATGTGGGATGAGTGGCTCGCGATCTGGGCCCGGAGGGAGGAGAGGTGTTCGTTGTACCGGTGCACGGACCGCTCGACCAGGAAGGAGTCCTCCTCGAGCATGCTGTGTTCGGGTTTGAGTGGGAGCTCTAGCTCCATGGGCTTTGGCTTGGGGAGCTCGGGGAGGTCTCGGAGGTCGTGGCCGCCGTGGAAGTAATCGTCATCGAAGCCTAGGGTGGGAGAGTCGGGCCGAATGAAGGGCTCGGGGATGCGGAACGCTTCCTCCTCCTCCTCTGGCAGTGAGAAAGACACCTTCTTGACGCGCTTCGGGGCCGGGTGCGAGGACGGCGACTTTGCCGTTAGGTCCTCGAGGGAGCAGACGGAATCGGTCGGCGACGACAGGCTGCTCTCTGCTGTCCATGTGCGGGAGCTGACGGACCCCGATGGAGAGTGGCAGCTCGAGTGTGTCGAGCTAGCTGAGCCGGATCTCGTCTTGGTGGCGATTGATTCCTCGGCCGATCGGGTGAGCGAGGCGGCCTTCTCGTAGTGGGAGTGGGCCTGCCGTAGGAGGTCGGTGCGGTATAGCGAAGTCAGAGGGAGTGGCCGTGTGCACATCTCCATAGACGCTGCGGCGTAGAAGTGTAGGTACATCAGGTACGTCGGCTCGGTTTGCGAGGCATCCTTGAGGCTGTCTAGGATCTCGGTGCACCTGGCCGCGCAGGCCCGGTAACGCCTGTTGACATGCTCCTTCTTCACCTCGGAGATGGTCTTCCTCCATTCGGCTCTTGTATAGGGTAGGACGGGGAGGTGGCTCGGGGTGGGTTGCGAGAAACGCTTCGGTAGCTTGGTCTTGGGTCTTGCTGTTACTGGGATAGACCCTGTGCTGGACATGCGCGAGTGTCCTGGCTGGGAGGCGGTGCTGTTCCGGTTGCCCGGCGCCGCAGGCTTCAGCATTAGAGGTATTAAGCCCGGCATAGCTGACGATGGTGATGCTTCGGTGATACCGAGTCTGAGCGCGAGTGTGTGTGTGTGTGTGTGTGTGTGTGTGTGCGAGGTGACAGATGCCGAATTGTCAACGGGCTCTTCAGCCGTGTGACGGTGTTGTGGAGATATTAAGCCAATTCAAGCGGTGTTTTCTATCAAAATACGCGGTCTGCCGCGGTTTGAAAAGAGAATGATCTTCGAGGTATTTAGACGGGAAGCTCGCTATCCCGAGTATTGTGGGAACAAAAAACAATGGAGTCGAGTTGGATGGTGGAGAACGGGAAAGTAGAGGAAGTTTAGAGCCTTTTACTGTCAAGCGACAGAGAAGAAGATTCCCTAGATTCCCAAAGGAAGCGCCGATGGACCAGTTCGGGAACGGAGTGTGGAATACTTCTTGATCGACGAGCGCGGCACGATGAGGCTGATCGGTGCAGGGGGTCTGGGTCTGCTCCAAGAATCTGGGTCAGGAGTCGGTATTCGTGTATTTAGACGAATTAGCCTGATAGACGCGACAACTCGACGCAGTGATTCAGGTAGGCGAGACAAATCCCTTGAAAACTGGTAGGTTTAGAAAAGATATCCGGCAAATGATTGGCAAAACACGGGCCGGCGAATGCAGGCGTCTTGAGACAAGCAGGAGCGCGCGGCGAGACAGGAACTGGCACCACGAATGTAGGGCGCCGGAGGGAGAGAGAGACGGAGGGAGAGACTGCGGGCGAGTCAAGACGAATATGTTTCCTGCTGAGGAGTGGAAGAGGAGTGGTGGTTGGTGTTTGACCCAGTGAGACGACTGAATGGTAACCGGGAAGAACGAGTGTGAGGGTTGAGACTTCGGAGCAGGAAGGGCTTTACTCTTGTTGCAAAAGGAGAGAAGAAGACACTGAGGTGTCAAAGATATCGAAGAGACAAGAGAGAGGAGGGACCTTTTTCAGGAAGCTCTTGCTCGCAGGGGGGTAGGCATCAAAGAGCAAAGTAAGTGGCTTCCCTAGTTTTTAGTACCTGTCACCTTTTTTTTTTCCTTTTCGCTTTTTACACCAACCCAGCCCACACAATCCTACCGACCTTGGTTTGTGCCCTTCAGCTCCCCAGAAGGCCAAAGCAAATTTCAAGCCCCATTTCGAGTCCCAGGGGGGCGGCGGTTGTATGGACCAGCGCGATGGAGTCGGTGGAGGAGGAAGGGAAAAAAGGCGAGAGGTGGGAAGCGCAAGGGGGCCAGCGTCGTAATCCGACTCGCCAAAAGGGAGTTTTACGATCCGTGCCTCGGGGAGTGGGTACTTGGTACTAGCGGCGAGTGTCAACACTCCCTGCCATCTGCACGCTGCGACCCCCTGCAGGGGATCGACGCTTTGGTACCTTGTACCCCATTCCCCATGCAGACTCGACATCTCAGACTCTTCAGTCTGCACTTGAAACAAACACCACCAGCGACGCCCACCTCTCTCAGACTCGAAGGACTCCAAGCTCCCTTCAAATCAGTCACCTGCAGCTATTGCGTGTCTGTGTGTCCCCAACCAAACACGTCACTAAATTATTGCGAGTGGTTTGCTCGCTCAGGTTGAATAGGTAGGTAGTCTGTGCCTCATCCCATCTCTGCTCTTCTCTTTTTCTCAACCGTTCTGCAAACAGTTCTGGTTAAGGGGAACTTTGGGATTCAATGAAGATCCCCCGCCTAATTGCTGGATGGTTCGATAGCAAACCGCAATCGCAATCAGAAGGGAAAGTTGGCTGCAATCAAACCGTTTCACTGCCTCATGCGGACCCAAGATTGCTGCGGCCAACCTTCAACAAGCCCCTGCTCGATGCGACGGAGGGGACTGTGGGCTCTTGGCTTTTCCGCACCAGATGAGGGGTAATTGGCAACAGTGCTCTTTCGCCAGCTTCCAGATTTGCAAAAAGAAAGAAGAGAGATCCGCCTTGCAGTTCTCGGTCCAGTGAATATATCCTGATAGGACGGACGGGCAGGCCGGCGCGTCGCGGGGGCTGGTTCGCATTTCATTGTCCAATATACCCGGCCCCGCGGCGTCGAGGACCGAAATGACAGACTATGCGAATAGTTTTGCACCCGGTGAAGCCGTTCGCGAGCTCGATACAGAGTACGTACCTGGGTTTCTTCCAAGCTCTGGTGCGACACACGCTGGAGCACCAGAGGGGCGATGGCTGTAAACATCCCCTCGTGGTCGTCGCGTTGGTGGTATTGACTAGACCAAGCTTGGAAAATGGTTGTCTGCTCAGACTGCGGCCTCAGACACCAAACATCAGACGACGAGCTCGCACAGACATGCGAATTGCGAACCTGTGCGTCACCCGCAGTCCCTGCGAGCATCTCTCCATCTCAGACGATATTCTACATCTCCCCGCGACGTGAATGCTATGTGGCTGTTGCGTTGGGAATGGGAGAGAGGCAGTAATGGCTCTGCTCGACCTGAGCGCATTCGTTACTAGTATATCTGTCACCCCCTGTTGAGATTTTGGCGAAGGTCGAGTGACGGGTGGCCGATTGACTGTCTTGAGTTGACAACTCCGCGTTCGTCTCTAGTTGCAGGTTGCTCTGACCCTCGATAAACGGCATCCATCCCCACTCACGTAGTAAGTAAAATACTACTAGCCGTCGCCTTGACTTCTTCGGCCGTGCTTGTGCAGGTAATCCGCTTTGTGCTACTCGCGCACACTGGTTTCCATATGTGGCTTCGCTCGACGCAAGACCCGCATCCTCCTTCAATAACGGCGTCGAAAAAGCATCGTCGAAAAAGCATGGCATCGGCTTTCTGAAGCTTCGGGAGCGGCCGGCAAGTGAACTTTTTTGGGGGGGCAGTACGGCGCGAACAATACTAGGGTAATTAGAAGTCAAGTGGCCCGACTCAATGCGTTGAGGCGCTCCAGAGATGTACAGGCCAAGTTTGCCCTAGGTGTCGAGAGTTGCAATGCCATCGTTCCATCCATCCGCTTCGCCACAGCAGCCCCGAAAGCGAGAGGCTCTCCATTGATAACTCGCAGCTTGGTACCGGCATCACTAGCTCTCAATGGCAACTGTGGGTACACCGTCTTCTCGCCGACCATGCCGGGGCCGCCGCACCTGCTTCCGCATCAGCACGCCGGGGGTCAGAGTGGGGTTTCCGGTATGATCAGATATCCTATCGGAGTTCGTACCCACCCGGGGCCCTTATTTTCTCCGGGATCCCGCTATGACTCACGGGGGTAGTATTACGGTACGCTATACGCGTATAGGTTTTATACGTATACGACGAAAGGAGGCGGCACAAGGCGCTAATTTAGGACACTCAAGCCCAACGGACTACTACGTAATATCGAATTTGTGTGTCTGGAAACGACTAACCCCGTCGTATTTCGTAACGGCGCGTCCCATCACCATGTTGGTAAAAGAACCCCCAAATTTAGTCGCAGACTTGTTCGATAATCCTCGCTTCTTGGAGAGAGTTAATAGGGCAACGGGCATCAAGCAATGACATAAACCTGTGATCGGGTCTCCTCGGACCCCGGGACCAATCTTGGCCCCGAGCTGACGCCCTTGCCAAGAAACGGTGCCGTGGCCTGGACCGCAAGGCCTGCAGTACCTGGGGATGCAATTTGCATCTTCCCCTATCTGCCGCCCCGCGTTCCACCACCACCCATCGTTGAAATATGTTAAATGTTATTGGTGGCTGCTGCCTGGCTGCCTGCCCCGGTTCCGAGACGATGTTGCCGCACAGTCAACCTTCTCTCTCGTGAGATGAACACATCTTGCGTTACGGCTTTTCCCGCCTCTCATTCGGGCTTGTATATTTGGAAAGTTATAGACGTTCTACTTTCACCTCCCTTTTGTTGGTTATTTATTTCTTCTGCATTTCTCTTTCCTTCTTTCGCTCTCTTGCTCTCTCCTTCTACACAACCATGCTCCACATTACCGCCTTACACCAGAATACATAAGCTAGACTAGACCACCTTAGCCTCCCAGCATCCCCAGTTCTACGCCCGCCCGCCCGGGCCCCCGTCCATTGACCATGAGTGGCGATTCAGGGGACGAGAAGGTCGCTGAGGGGACCCCTCAAGCGACCAAGGTCGTCGCCGATGATAAGGCGACAGGCGCGGCCTCGACGCCAAGCGATGAGGAGAAGGCCGCCGCGGCGAAGACGCGACCCGAGAGGGAAGCGACCATGAAAGATTACGTGAGAGTGTTTTCGTACGCAACGAAATGGGACTATGTCCTGATGGTATGCGGTGGTCTTGCCAGCTTTGGGGCTGGTATAACCTTGCCCCTGATGAACATCGTCTTCGGAAAACTCGTGGGCCAGTTCAATGGCTACTTCACTCCGGGCATGCCCCACGACGAGGGGGCCTTCCAGGCGTTGCTCAACCGGCAGTCCCTCTACATATTTATCCTCTTTCTGGCTAGGGTTACCCTGAACTACATCAACAAGGTAAGACTTGTCCCCGGCCTCGCTGCCCTACGTCTCCCCCACCCCCAATGGGATGTCTAACTTGGGGGCACCCGTAGCTATGCTTCCGCATGATAGGTATTCGGATGTCCGCCGGCATCAGGCTGGACTATCTGAAATCTCTCTTCTCCCAGAGCATCCATGTCCTCGACTCAATGCCAGCCGGTGCTGCGGCAAGCACCATCACCGGCACCGCCAACACCCTGCAGCTCGGCATCTCCGAGAAGCTGGGCATCTACTTGGAGTACAACGCGACCATCATTGCTGCTATCATCATCGCCTTCATCTACAGCTGGTCCCTGACCTTGGTCACCGCTTCCGTGATCCTCTTCATCGGGCTCACCCTCGGCATCATCCTCCCCTTCATCATAAAATCCGAGTCGAATCTCACAAAAGCCGACACCAAGGCCGGCTCCATCGCCACAGAGGCGTTCGGTTCCATCCGCATGATCACCTCCTGCGGAGCCGAAGCCCGCACTGCCGCGAGGCACTCCGAGTGGGTCGAGAAATCGAAGCACTATGGCCTCGTCAGCTCTCCTCTGATGGCGCTCCAGTTCGGCCTAGTCTTCTTCGGCTTGTACTCAGCCTTCTCCTTAGCCTTTTGGTACGGGACCAAGTCCTATGCCGAAGGTCGCATCAACGACGTGGGCGAGGTCCTAATCGTGCTGATGTCGGTCATGTTGATGGTCGTCTCGCTTCAGCAGATATCGACGCCTCTTATCGCCGTGTCCAAGGCCATGGTCGCGGCCGCCGAATTCTTCACCGTCATTGATGCTCCACAGCCTCAGAACGGGTCCTTGAAGGATCCGGATGTCACCGCCGACCAAGATATCGTCTTCACAGACGTGGATTTCGCCTACCCAGGCCGACCGTCGAAGAAGGTCTTAGACGGGCTTAGCTTGCGCTTTGAGGCAAACAAGAACACTGCTATTGTCGGCCCCAGTGGCTCGGGAAAGAGTACGATCGTCGGACTCATCCAGGGGTGGTACACTCTTCACGACCAATATATCATCGCTAAGGCAGCCGAGAAGGACAAGAAAAAGAATAAGAAGAAGAAGAAGAATGGCAAGAAGGCCGACTCTGAGGACTCTGACGACGACGACGACGCCATCGCACCCGTCAACCCCGAAGATACCGGCCCTCCGGTCGAGCTTAAAGGTACTATCTCCACAAGTGGCCACCGGCTGGAGGAAATAGACATCAAGTGGTGGAGGTCCCAGATTGGGCTAGTCCAACAAGAACCGTTCCTGTTCAACGCCTCCATCTTCAAGAACGTGGCTTCAGGACTCATCGGTACCCAGTGGGAAAACGCACCCGAGGCAGAAAAGCGGGAACTCGTCAAGACTGCCTGTGTTGAAAGTTTCGCTGACGAGTTTATCGACCGCTTGCCCGATGGCTACGATACCGAGGTAGGCGACTCCGGTACGAAACTGAGCGGCGGGCAGAGGCAGAGAATCGCCATCGCTAGGAGTATCATCTCGAAGCCCAAGATCCTAATTCTCGACGAAGCCACCTCTGCCATCGACGTCCGCGGCGAACGTGTTGTCCAAGCCTCCCTGGAGAGAGCCTCGAAGGGTCGCACCACAATTACAATCGCCCACCGGCTGTCCACGATCAAGAACGCGGACCGGATCTGCGTCCTGCAGAATGGCAAGGTGGCCGAAGAGGGTACCCACGACAGTCTCCTCGCTAGCGAGGGCGTATACTACGGTCTTGTCCACGCTCAGAAGCTATCGCTCGGCGATTCCGAAGACGAGTCTCTCACTGAAGAGGAAGATGTCGGCGAGATTTTACAACGTGAGAAGAGCGCTGCACTGTCGGGATCCGGTCCCGCCAAAGAGAGCAAGACGTTGTGGAAGGACAAGAACCTCGTGAATGGTTTTGGAAAACTGCTCCACGAACAGAGGGCCCGTTACCCGTTCTACGTGATCGCCATCATAGGTGCAATGGGCGCTGGCTCTGGAACTCCCCTGCAGGCCTACCTGTTTGCCAAGGTTCGTACAACGGCACTCCCCCACTTCCCGCAACTCCCCGTCCTTGGGTACTAATATCGCCAAAGCTCGTCGTAGTATTCCAGCTCACTGGCCACGAGCTCATTCACGAATCTGAATTCTGGTCGCTCATATGGGTTGTCCTCGCCATCGGTATCGGATTGAGCTACTGTATTACCGCACTCGCCGCCACCAACGTGGAGCATCGTGTCGCTGCCACCTATAGACAGCAATATTTCGAGTCTCTCCTTGTCCAGAGGACTTCGTATTTCGATCAAGAGGAGAATTCCACTGGTCAGCTTACAGCAAGGGTAAGTATATGCGACCACTACAAGGTCCTCCTCAACCGTCATCGTTTGCGGGAACTAACCCGGCGTGAAACCGTAGCTCTCATCCGACCCGAAATCGCTCAAGGAGCTCCTCGGTGTCAACCTAATGATGGTCCTAATCGGGATTTTCGCCCTCATCGGAGCCCTAGCGATCTCGTTTGCTCACGGTTGGAAGCTCGCGCTGGTTGCCCTCTGCGTGACCATCCCTATCGGCGTGTTGTCCGGCTACTTCCGCGTCAAGTACGAGATCCAGTTCAACAACATGAATGAGATTGTCTTCCAGGAGAGCTCCAAGTTCGGCGCCGAGTCCATCGGTGCTTTCCGCACCGTCTGCGCCCTTGTCATGGAGGACAGCATCATCGCGCGCTACGAACAGCTGTTAACCACCCACGTCGCAACCGCGTTCAAGAAGGCCCGCTGGACCACCGTCATCTTCGCCCTATCCGACAGCACTAGTCTTGGTTGTCAGGCTCTGATCTTCTGGTATGGTGGTCGTCTCCTCGCATCGGGGGAGTACAGCATCACCGGCTTCCTGATCACGTACATGGCTGTTATCCAAGGAGCAGAATCGGCGGGCTCGTGGTTCAGTATGGGTCCCAACGCCGCCCAAGCCGCAAACGCTGCCAACCGCATCCTGAACTGCCGTGATAGCCGCAACGAGGACAGCGTGTCGCCCACCGAGCAGGTGCCCGATACTGATGGAGGAATCAAGATCGAGCTTGAGGACGTCCACTTCCGCTATCCAACCCGCGATGTGTCCATCTTCAAGGGCCTCAATCTTACGATTGAGAAGGGCCAGTTTGCTGCTCTTGTTGGAGCCTCCGGCAGTGGTAAGACGTCGATCGTCAGCCTATTGGAGAGGTTCTATGATATTCCAAAGGGCCGCATTCTCTTCAATGGGAGGGACATCACGGAGATAAACCTCTACGAGTATCGGAAACTCTTATCGCTCGTCGCCCAGGAGCCTTCTCTCTTCCACGGTATGATAAACTACGCGCTAGCCTACCAAGGTGGTATTACCAACTAACAATCGCAACGTAGGCACGATTAGGGAAAACATTCTTCTCGGTGTCGACCCCTCTGAAGTCACAGAAGAACAACTCCACCAATGCAGCAAGGATGCCAACATCCACGACTTCATCATCTCCCTCCCCGACGGCTACGATACTAAGATTGGCAACCGGGGCGTGACTCTCAGCGGCGGGCAGAAGCAGCGTGTTTCAATTGCGAGGGCCCTGATACGAAACCCCCGAGTCTTGCTGCTCGACGAAGCTACAAGCTCGCTTGATTCCGGTAAGGATTTCTTCAGCTATCATTCCCAGTCCTTCGAGATTGTTTTTTAGCTGACGGCCGTGGCGTTTAGAAAGCGAGAAGCTGGTTCAAGCCGCCTTTGAGCGTGTGTCTAAAGGCCGTACAACCATTGCAGTTGCCCATCGCCTCGCTACGATCCAGAAAGCGGATATTATCTATGTCCTTGGAGAAGGCAAGGTGCTGGAGAAGGGCAACCACGCCGAGCTCTTGAAGATGAAGGGCGTGTATTGGCTTATGGTATGTCCTCATCCATCTTACCCAGACCCGGCGGGAAGTGAAAACTAATATCGTCAACTAGTGCCATAACCAAGCCCTCGACAGGTGATGTGTGTATGTCTATATCCCCACTTGGCTTCTAAATATAGACGGATGTGTATTATACGGTGACTCGAGAGCATATGTTGGGCTTGCTACTCCCTACCACATGTCTCTCCACGAGACATAAATACCCAACTTTGATTCGGTTTGTTATAGTTTGTATCCCAACTCCCGGCTGTTCGGATACTCAACTTTGGTCTTTACTACATTTGTATTGTATATACATTCTCAACTCGGATAGCCCTGGTGTAGCCTTTCACTTCAAGCGCACTCGTCTCAGGGGAGAATTCGGGCAAGTGTATTAAATAAAACGCTTCAGCTCCAAATCTACTATGAAACCAACGCAAGAGCCAGTATCCCACTATCTAACAAAAGAACATACATATCCCCAAACGCCACACTCTATAGATAATCCTTTTAACTAATCCTTTAGTTCCCACGAGTCTCCGAAACACCACTCCAAAACGCCTCCACGGCCGCCACCGTTTCCTCCTCCTGTGTCATAGGGAAATCATGTGCACCGTTAAGGACTCGCCAGAACACCGCCCCGCGCTCTCTTCCGCCCAGCACAAGCGGCAGAGCGTCGGCCTCATAGTCCGCCGCGACGACGACCTTGTCATCGCGGCCGAAGATGAACGCCGTGGGCGGGGCTCCGGGCGCGGCGAGCCGCTCGTACGCCTCCTGCTGGCCCATCAGCGGCGCGTGCCGG
>Ga0164242_10009929_pt1 | contig 10229 bp, 7 predicted proteins | sample OricomgcompostMG_FD_108783 | JGI IMG/M metagenome (GOLD analysis project Ga0164242, IMG submission 108783) | Miracle-Growth compost microbial communities from Emeryville, California, USA - Original compost - Miracle growth compost (MG) ... | reverse complement strand
ATCGCGAAAAACATCGCGAGCTTTCGATTCCCCTGCTTGGCTCACCTTATCCCCCCCCCTTTTCCGCGCGCGCCCCCCCGGCAAGAGGCTGGATGCTTGCCATCCTTTGAGTCTCCGGGTTCCATCGAACCCGCTCGAAATGACTGACAATGTCAATGTGTATGTTTTGAACCCGTCACCGGTCCCCTCCCAGCCGGTGCCACATTCTTTGCCTGTCCACGCCCCGCCAACCTTGTTTGGCATCTTGGCTTCTTGTGCCAAGCCAACGCCAAGCCTAGGCTTTTCTATCATTCGGGTACTGACGTCTCACAGCGGTTGATGAGATCAGTAATGTTGTGTATGTCACCTTTTTTTATTCTTTCTTTTGCTTTCGGGCTGGCCAGACCGTGGAATATGCCAAGACTCGGTCTGAGTTGAGACGTGACACCAAGAACCCCCCCGTCACGGCCCCAAAACCGGTCATCCCAAGCCCAACCAAGCAACGTCCCTACCGACGGCTATGCCTTTGGTTAGCCTTGCGGTTGATGGAATAATTGACTAATCCAATGATAGTCTTCTATTCAGTAATCCCACGTGGTCAGGAGTCGGCACAGTCCCTAGTACTATCATCAGGAACATCACGGCGCTGTCGGTAAGCATCACCGCCGGCTGACTTGTCCGGCCGACCAACACTGACCAATCAATGTAGTTGGGGTACTCGTCCAGCATCACTGGGGGCATTTCCATATTGACTTCTAAATATGCGTCGACTACGGATGGTGTCATCCAAGGACTACTCTATGTTCCCGATATCAGGTACTCCGACCCGTGCAGGGAAGCCTTGGACGACCTCCTTCCGCGCAAGGTCGTTCGGCGGGCGGACCTACCCCCTGCGAAGTACAACCTCATCGCCATTGCACCGTGGATCAATGCGAGCTGCACCCAATCCTTTCTCGCATCCGCGCGCGTTGATCCTCTGCGCGCCTTCGTCTTCTACAAGCCGACCAACGACTCGTCCGACCCGCCCCCGCCCGAGTCGGAGGATTGGGATCTAGAAGACAACGAGCGCTGGAAATCCCAGAATCGCTACCCGGTCCTAGCCGTCTCGGGCTCTGCTGGGCAAGAGATGATGGAGCAGCTCGGCCTCTACTCGGGGAACGTAACCGACGTCCCTTACGGGGCAAATATTACCGCGATATACGACTCGGATCCCAACGACTATGTTCGAATTTGGACTCAGATATATGTGTCCCCCTCGACCAATGGCCCCAGCATATGGGTGCTCATTCTTGTCATTCTTGGCATTCTCTTGGGCATAATTGGCTCTACCTCCCTACTCATGCACTTCATCCAGAGTAGACGACGGAGATCTCTCCGCCGTCGTGTTGAGAGCGGCCAGGTCAACCTTGAGGGCATGGGTATTAAACGACTAACTGTTCCTCTTGACTACGTCCAAAAGTTCCCTTTGTTTACCTACAGTTACGAACCCCCAGTTAGCAGCGTCCCGTCATCTCCCACCTCACCGAGGTCTTCACACAAGGCCGGGAGGAAGTCAAGCCGCGGCCGACCCAGCAGCATCGCCACTACAGCTCTCCCCATCTCGGAAAAAGGACTGGAGAGCCCCTTTGCCCTCTCAACCACCGCGACCGACTACCAGCCTGTTTGTACCATCTGTCTCGACGCCTATCAGAATCGGGTCACCGTCATCCGCGAGCTATCATGCGGGCACATCTTCCATCCGGAGTGCATAGAAGAGTTCCTCTCCCAGATCAGTTCCCTCTGCCCTGTATGCAAGGCTTGCATACTACCAAAGGGCTTCTGTCCAAAGGTTACGAATGCGATGGTGCGGCGGGAACGTGCCGTACGCCGACTGCGAGATAGGAGCGAGGTCGAAGTTCTCGAGACGGACAGCGGCGGTGGAAGGTTACACACCTGGAGATCCGAGATCAAGAAGCGGATCCTCTTCAAAGGGAATAGTCGGAATTCGTCCTCGACCTCAACGGAGCTCCAATCACAGAGACGATCCGTCGCGCCTGAATCCGCATCGGTCAACCAGCAACCTGACGCCATCGCCCCGAATGTCCGTATACGTCGCGCACGAGAGCGTATGCGAGAACTCGCTGGGTCGGAGTTGGATGAAGACGAAGCTGGGGCAACTCGATGTATGTTGGCCCCGAAGATATCCTCGACTCCCCCGGTGATATATGGTTGCTAACTCTGCGATAATAGTGCAAAGGATAAAGCACAAGGTGTTTCCTGGATTCTGAACTCTCTCTCAGTTCCTCCATCAGTTACGGGCTCTGGATTTTTGGCGGTGGTGGTGTTCTACTGAATATTTGTGATTGATACCCCTGGGATGCATTGGGTTTTGGAGGGCGGTTCTTTATATAGATTCCGGGTTGGCGTTTTGTGGGCAAACATCGGGAGCGATGCAGGCTTTGCATTCTTGCATTTACGGTGTATGGCGCGTCATCACAATAAAAGTCCATCTACGGATAGGGGGGGGATCTTTGACTTTGGATATGGGGCGAGAAAGCGATAGGGATGGCCCATGTAACCGTTCCGATCACAACTTGAAGATGTACGGAAGGAGGAGATCATTTTGGAAAGGCTAGACTTAAGGCCTACAACTTGGTACTTACATACTATTTTCCATATTACGGTGGCATGACCGACCAATCGAAGGTGACGTCTGCTCAAAATTCGTTGCAATTGCATCTTCTATCTTAGTGATACTGGCTCTCGAGAGCGAAAGTCCATCATGACAATACCCTATAACGCCGACCACCTCCATGTCGTCGTGTAAAAAAGCCATCTTGCCACCCTAAAAGCCGGTCGTTTCCCTCGTAACAGTCCTTACCACAGCATACAGCCTACAGCAAACCAAACTCCGAGAAGTGCAACCTAGCGAGGGACAAATCTAGTCCAAAACGCCGCAATTCACAGAAGCGCCAGCCCCCCGCCCCCTCTCCCATTTACTCCTCATCCGCGTCCTCGTCCCAGGCCTCTTTCTCCTTCTTGATGAGACCGGACATCTCCTCGGGCTTGAAGATGCTACTCCCCTCGTCAGCAACACGCGGCACCTTGACGAGGTTCTCCCCGTCAAAGACGGTTCCAATGTTGTCTATCCACCTCCTCCTCCGCTCCATGAGCGTCCTGGTCATGTCACCGATACCGGGTCTAGCGGTACCGACACCCCCAGCAGCGGCCGCGGCCGCGGCAGCCGCGAGCGACGACGCGGAGGCGCCGGGGCGGGCCTTCTTCGGCTTCTTGCCCATGGTGCGAGTCCGCTTAAGGTACGCGGCCTGGACCTGGCTGTCGAGGTCCTCGAGGATGGTCTGGTACTCCTGGTAGGCCATGCGCTCCTTGACCAGTTCGGCGAGCCGGGCCTTGCGCGCGCCGTTGACGAGGGCCTGCTCGCGGAGCCGTGACTGCAGTAGGCGCAACCTCGCGGCGATCTCGTCGTCGTAGTGGCCGTCGTAGTCGGCCGTCATCGACGGGTCCGCGCCCGCACCGTTGCCCGAGGAGCCACCGTTGGCGCCGCCGCCGCTGCCGCCGTTGCCGCCACCGAGGGATGACGACGCACCGCCGCCGCCCGAGGAGTTGCTCTCGTTGGGCGGGGAGGGTAGGAATCCAATGTGTCTGAGTTCTTGTCTCAGGCGCTCATCGACCTGCGGGTACTCGAGCTTGGGGTGCGAGGCTTTCTTCCAGGCTTCGCTGCTGGACTCGGGGATGCACGTCGCGGGCGGGAGCGACTGGTCCGCGGCGGGCGTGCCGGTCCCGTTGATACCGGCGCCGTTGATAGCCATGCCGTCGAGGCCGAACTGGGGCTGACTCTGCGCCGCCGCGTCGCCGCCGAAGCTGGTGTCGAAGCTGCTGCCGGGGACTCCACCCATCACGGTGTCGACGTCGCCGTTTAAGCCGTTCACGGCGGGTTCCGGGGGCGGGGCGCGGTGCTCGACGCGCAGGCCCGACAGGATGCGCGCGAGCAGCGGACCGACGGACAGCTTATCCGTCTCGGCTACGTCGTCGTCCAGGGCCTCGATGGTCCCGCGCGCCTGGTTCGGCGGGAGGCTATCTCGGTCCTGCGACGAGTCTATCGCCATTCCGCCGTCCGCCTCTGCCCATATCTCGCTGTAATGCTTCTTCCCGCGTCTGGGGATGACGAATGGGGTAGAGCGGTCGCCGCGCTCGCGCAGAAAGGCGAGGTCTTCCTCTGTGAAGGGTCGGAAATGGGGCTCGATGTAGGTTGAGAAGGTGCTGAAGTTGATCTGGTTGCTCGGCTTGGCACTACTAAAATCCTTGTCGGGAGGATCACCAGCGATAAGATCGGCCAGGTCATTCTTCGGGTAGGTTTCGACAGAGTATATTTCTTTGATCTCGTCCTCCGTCATGCCCGGCTGAACGGGTAAGATCTCGTAGACGGTCGGGTCGGGGAATGTAGAGGGGTCGTCCCCATAGGTATTGGCTTGAGGGCGCGGCGCAGGCGGCGGCGGCCTGCCATCATCTTCGGAGCTGGAGTCATCATCGTTCTCCTCGGGCTTGGCCTTCTCATCTACATCCATATTGCTCGGGGTCCCAGGCGCGACGGGAGAGAGGGAGGAGCTGGTTGATTCATTATCCTGCGATCGCTTCCTAGGCTTTGCGCTCGATGACTCCCGAAGAGGCGAGGAACGCTCTGCGCGGCGTGTCAGCACCCGCCGTAGAAGATGGGGGGAAACGTTGAAGGTTATAGCGCGCATATCGGCGAGTTTTGAGTATGCTTTGCTAAGGGAGACAAAGATCTTGACGGTGGTACATTGTTGGGGAGTATGGAACAATAAAATAGTGAGCTCGTCAAAAAGGACTGACCTGTGTTGATACTCGGGGCCGCCAGGCTTTCTGTAGCCTTTCGCTTCTTCTTATTAGCTTTTCGCTCGCGCTCCTCTTCCTCGGCCTCTCGTTGTCTCCGCTCATCCTCCTGGCCCCTCTCTGCTGCCATCTCGTCCATTCTCGTCCTTCTCTGGGCCGCCAGCAAGCGCATTCCCTTGTCGCAGAAGGATCCCCTCTTGTCAATGATTTCGCCTAGGCGCTTGAGCCTCGTGACGATACCGTCCAGTGCTTTTGAATCGGGGATCAAGGCAGTCGACGCGACGGGGTCGACAAGGTCCTCAAAGGTTATATTCCGGAACAACTCAAAGCGTAAATCCAGGGTCTCTAGCTCCGACACCTCAATTGGAGGCAGGCTTGCGCCGGACGTCACTGCGCTCGGAGTAGTATTTCGACTTCGGGGCTGTTGTCGGATCGCTCCGGCTCCCCCTTTCTTGCCCGTGCCTTTCTGGCTTGACCCAGGAGGCATATTGGAACAGTGCCCAAGAGCAATATGATTGATTTATGCGACAGCTTTAGCTTCCAGGTATGACTGCAGGAGGTTTCTACCTGGGCGGATAGGGACAGTGCCTAATGCGTTGTTGGAGTTGCGAAACTCTAATTTGGCCATCCATGGAATTCAACACGCGGCTGACTGACGCATTGAGGATGGGGAGCTGGCGGGCAACGTGATCACGGGTTGGAGAATCATCCGTGCTTGATGACTCAGCACTGACATTGTTGTTGTTCATTGAAGAAAAGGATCGGGAACATGCCTCCTCAGTGCAAAAGTAATGAATCCCTTGTACTTGACAGTAGGTAATTATTGTGCGGAACTTGGCAAAGAGTTGTCACTTATTAGCAACACATATTGACTGTGATGTGATGTGATGTGACGCGACGCGTCACAGTGAAACTTCCTGGCATTTAGGAGCTTGCCATGAGCTTACTTACACGGTCGCACTTCGACAAGAAAAAGGCATTGTCTACCTATTCATGAACCTCGAACCCTGTTTGCTTCAACAAAATCGAGGTATATTTGTCTAGAATGCCCCTGTGGTGTAAGAGAGGCAATTAATTCGATACCGGGTCTTCTCCATGGTGTGTGACCTGGTGGATGAGCATATCTCGGTCTAGCAGTCCTTACCAACAAGCGTGATGCTGGGGAGATGCTAGTTTGTAATTCAAGAAGCCTGACTGGCGAGGTCCTTCTTCGCTTAAAGTTGCGGTCTATCGTGCCTCGAAGCTCCGACTACGGATCCTGACCGACCTCGACGGCCGCAACGATTCGCCTCCTACGGTTCTCTCGACTCGCGCGGGTTGTGGACCAACGGTAGATGTCGCAAGGCCAATGTTCGGAGCCCAACGAAACACATTTCCGACAACACCCTTCGGCAACTCTTGGCTTTAAATATGCCACACGAAGACTTTCCGCAAAGTGTTATTAGCAAAGCAACTGGACGGCGGCACAACAAAAAGTTCATCCTGCCTATAACATGAGCCGCCTTGGAAGCGTGGCTTAACACATGTGCTCTGACAGGCTTGCCTCATTGGTTCCCCACAGGGATGTCCCAGGGGAGAATGTGTGGGGAAGAAGCTTGGGCCGCAAATAGAGGGGCAAGTCCTCAACGACAAACGACTCAAGATCGCCAAGGCGCGTGGGAACCATGTTCCTTCCCCCCTGCTGATGTTGGGCGAAAAGAAGGACGGAACTAGGTCTATGGTTGATGGCCTTATCCCCTCCTATTTAACCCGTGGGAGACGCCCTCAGATCTCACAATCGCAGAATCTCCAGGGTCCAGTCGAGCTCTGACCTGTCTGACATCATGAGGAACCAAGGTCACACAACCTACGCATACATCCCATCCCGATGGGCATGTCCAACGGTGTCGACCTCGGCCTATCAAGCCGAGCCGCAAGATCAGTGGCGTTAATGGACAGACAAGGGTAGGTGCGGTCTGCATATCCAGCGGTTGGCGTGATAAGGCTGGACCTGAGCCCACGCTCGCACATTGCGGCAGGTGATTGGCGCTGCTCTCTTACCTAGCGAGTCGACACTATGCATCATATATCCCTCCATTCCTGGCCAGATCGGCTGTGGGCACTTACTACGTACTCGATCGGAGGTACGCCGACCTTTGATCGCCAGCGCTACAGGGTTCTGTCCCCGAGTGTGTTACATCTCCGTCTCTGTCTTAGCCGTCCTAAATTGGGTCGTGTCCACGCAGACCAAGGGGTTAGGTAAGTGCTAGGGGAGTATAAGGTACGCTCTGTAGGCCCATGTCTTGATGTTCCCCCCCCTCTCCCTTCCTCTTGTTATACTCAACGTATCGTCACTGTTTTCAACCCCGTGTAAACGACCCCTCCTATCTTAGATACGTCTCGCCGTCCAGCGATGAGAGAGTATCATGGCTTCAGCTGGTGGTAACATCTTACCCCCCGGCATCAGTTCCAACTATGTACTTGCTGGGATAGCCGGTGTGGCGTTCTTTGCCCTCGGCATTTCCCAGCTCTTCAACCCCGCGGATGACAAGAGTGATGAGAACCCCGGGATCATCACCTCCGCGTTTCTCTTCTTCTACTCCTGCTTCATAAAGCCGCACGAGGGTGACGCAAATGGGTCTCAGCAGGCCCATCTCGAATCCTTCTACGCAACCCAGAGCGGCATCTATGACAAGACCAGGAAGCCGCTCCTCAAGGGCCGGGAGGACATGCTGGCGCTCGTCGCCGCACAGCTCCAATTCAAGGCCGGGAGCGACGGCAAGAAGAACAGAGACGGCAAGAGCCGTGTCTGGGTGGATGTACTGCAGTTCTACCCTTTCTCTGGCCGCTTTCTAGGACTGACTGAAGGATTAGGTTGGAGGAGGCACCGGATGGAACATCGAGGCCATGTCGGCATATGTCGATGTCCCACAGTTCTTCTCTAGGGTCTACCTCGTCGACTTCTCCCCATCTCTCTGCGAGGTGGCGCGCAAGCGCTTCGAGCGCCTTGGCTGGACCAACGTAACAGTGGTCTGCCAGGATGCCCGGAGCTTCAGGCTGGAGGACTATGAAGGTGGTCTTCCGGGCGTGAAGTCTCCAGCTCGCTCCCCCAGTCTCGGCTACTTCTCCCAGGCACCAGCAGAACATGGTGGTGCCGACCTGATAACAATGTCCTATAGCCTCTCTATGATTGTGGGTGTTGCATCCAAGGCGTCGATAACCGCCCTGACCTCTCTATTCCTTTGGGTCAACTGACTGACTCTCGCATAGCCTGACTACTTTTCCGTTATCGACTCGCTCCCCTCGCTTCTCTCGCCAAACGGCGTCATGGGTGTGATTGATTTCTATGCCCAATCCGACGTCGACATTGCTTTCCGTAACTACACCGGTGGCATCGCAGGTCGCCACGTTAATTTCCTTGCCCGGACGTTCTGGCGTGCCTGGTTCGACCTTGACCGCGTCAGCTTGGAGGCAAGCCGTCGGGACTACCTCGAGTACCGCTTCGGCACCGTCCTCGGCATCAACTCACGGAATCGCAGCCTAGGCTCTATCCCATACTACATTTGGATAGGCTGCCCCAAGAAACCTTTCTCGGCATCGAGCCTCCCGCATGAAATCATCGAGCGCATTGATGCTCTGGCTACCGAATCTCCTCTCATGCTCCCGGCGGGCAAGCGGAGCAAAGGGAGCGCAGTAACGAATGCTCTGACTCGCGCGGTAGACAGAACCGCACCCGAGATACGATCCAAGGCTTTCGATGCTGCGGTCCAGAACGTCTCGGCTGGCCTACCTCTTCCGTCATTCTTCTACCAGAACCACCACTGGCGCATCTTCTACGACGATCGGCTGCAGAAGCATACCCAGTTCAAGGATGAATACATTTACGCTTTTACCTGGGAAGACGCTCGTGTTGACGAGAGGCTACTCAAACTTGGACCGGACGATGTAGTTCTGGCAATCACGAGCGCGGGTGATAACATCCTCTCGTATGCGAGACAAAACCCTGCCAGGATCCACGCCATCGATCTCAACCCAACTCAGAACCACCTTCTGGAGCTCAAGGTAGCATCCTACGCAGCAGGTCTTCCCTACGACGACTTCTGGATGATCTTTGGCGACGGCAAGCACCCCGAATTCCGCTCCATCCTCATATCCAAGCTCTCCCCGCACCTCTCCAGCCGCGCGTTCCAGTACTGGCTCGCCAATGACCACACTTTCACCAATACCCGCGGCCGCGGCCTGTACGACACGGGTGGCTCCAAGAATGGCATCCGCATCTTCCGGTGGATCTCGCGCGTCTTCGGCTGCCGCCGCGCCGTCAGGGACATCCTCCAGGCCAAGACCCTCAACGAGCAGCGCGAGATCTGGCACCGCAAACTCCGCCCGGCCCTCCTCTCTAAGCTCGTCAGCAACTTCGTCCTCAGCTCCGAGGCCTTCCTGTGGTCGGCGCTCGGCGTCCCCAAGAATCAGCTCGCCATGATCGAAAACGACCACGCCGCCAGCGAGGTTGTTCGGGGCCCCAACGCGACGGCGAAGAATACCCGTTCCCACGCGCTCTGGCACTACATGGTCAACACCCTGGACCCGGTCATCGACAACACCCACATCGCCGCCGACAACCCCTACTACCACGTCTGCCTCGAGGGTTCCTTCTCCCGCCGCTGCCACCCGGACTATCTCAGCCCCGAGGCCCACCGTCGGCTCAGCAAGCCCGGCGCCCTCGACGGCCTGCGCATCCACACCGACGAGATCGCCGAGGTGATCGCGCGCCTCAGGCCCGGCACCCTGACCGTCGCCGTCGTCATGGACAGCATGGACTGGTTCGACCCGGGCTCCGCCGAGGCGGGCCGGCAGATCGGCCGTCTCAACCGTGCGCTGGGCGCCGGGGGCAGGGTCCTGCTGCGCAGCAGCGCGTTGACGCCTTGGTACATCGCCGAGTTCGAGCGCAGGGGTTTCGCGGCGAAGCAGGTCGGCGAGAGACTCCCCGGGCGGTGTATCGACCGCGTCAACATGTATGCCAGCTGCTGGATTTGCACAAAGGTCGACAACTTGCGTCCGGACAGCCCGCCTGATAGCCCCCCGATGCGGGCTGGAGGGGAGGAGGGGATTGAGGTTTCGCCTCTATGAGTATAGTGTGCGCTAGGTTAGTGGAGGGGCTATAGGAGGTTGAACGGATGATCTTGTGGGTGGTGGTGGTAGGGGGTGCTATTTTAGTAGTAGGGCCGGTAAAGGAGACACACTCAAGGACGGGCCAGACTCAGCAGGGCATATTCAACAATGCTCCGCCAGGACCATTAAGCCTGCCGGATGTGAATATATAGTATTCTGACGGGCTGGTCACCAAGTTACTAGCTACATTGATACTAGACTTGGCGAGTCTGCGCCGGGAACTCGGGTTGTCGACGATATTGGCTGGGTTT
>Ga0164242_10009928_pt1 | contig 10230 bp, 6 predicted proteins | sample OricomgcompostMG_FD_108783 | JGI IMG/M metagenome (GOLD analysis project Ga0164242, IMG submission 108783) | Miracle-Growth compost microbial communities from Emeryville, California, USA - Original compost - Miracle growth compost (MG) ... | reverse complement strand
GCGGTGATCGGATACCCTGGCAAAAAATGAAACGATGGTGGCCAGTATGGTTGCCGCTAGAGGCGTTGCCTACTCTTGTATATATACCCGTTTCACCCGTCCCGATATCCCCGTCATGATTTCATAGGGTATCGTTTCCGCCCATTCGGCGACCTGGATAATGGATGGCATCTCTCCGAATACTACCACCGAATCACCTTCCCGGGTTTCCGGGATATCCGTCACATCGAGCATCAGCATGTCCATGCAGACGTTGCCGATCACGGGAGCCGCTTTCCCATGCAGGTACATTTTGCCCTTTCCGTTCCCCAAGGCGCGCAGGTATCCGTCAGCATAACCCACTGATACGGTAGCAATCACTTTCTCCGTTTCCACCTTTCCGGCGCGGCTGTAACCCACAGTCTCTCCGGGAGGCACCTTCCTGAGCTGGGATACGGTAGTCTTCAGTGCGCTCACCACTTCCAGGGAATCCTGGAGGACAGCGGTTTCGTCTATGCCGTATAGCCCTATGCCAAGCCGCACCATGTCATACTGGAATTCCGGGTAGCGACCGATGGCCGCTGAATTTGCTACGTGACGGATCACCGGGTAGGATAGTGATCCGGTCAAAAGAGCACTCATCCGTTCAAAGCGGGCCGCTTGTTCCCGGGTAAAAGCTTCGAAAGTCTTCTCTCCGCTTGCCGCCAGATGACTGAAAACGGATACCACCCTTACCAGGGACTCTTTTCCCAGATGGCTGGCAAGGACTGGTAAGTCCTGCTCGGAAAATCCCAACCGGTGCATGCCGGTATCCAGCTTAATATGCACAGGGTAGGACGTTCGGCCGGCCTGTTTTAGTTCCTCTTCGAAAGCGGCCAGTAGCCCGCAGGAATAGATTTCCGGTTCCAGGTTCCACTGTATGATGGCGTTAAAAGTACCCGGCTCAGGGTTCATGACCATGATGGGGAGTGCAATCCCTTTTTGCCTGAGTACGATCCCTTCGTCGGCATAGGCGACCGCCAGGTAATCCACCTGGTGAAATTGCAATACATTAGCCACCTCATAGGAACCGCTGCCATAGGAAAAAGCCTTTACCATGGCCATAGTCTTCACTCCGGGTTTCAGTAAGGCCTGATAAGTTTTCAGATTATGCGTAAGCGCGTTTAAATTGATCTCCAGAACCGTCTGATGCGTCTTTTGTTCCAGCAATTTGCTGATACGCTCGAATTCAAAGACCCGTGCACCCTTTAAAAGAATGGTTTCATCCTGAAAGGAGACCTGGTTGCCGTTCTGGCCGCGGAACAGGAAATGCTCCATGAAGGCTTCGGTCGTCGGAAAGAACTGGCAATTCAGCGCCTTGTTCTTTAAAAAGATATCTTTTTCCCGTGAGATGTTCCGCCCGATGCCAATCAAACGGTTGACGCCTTTTTGATCCAGCAGTCCCGCCACATCCTCGTACAAGTCCGCATCTCTGCGGCCGCTCTGCAGCATATCGCTCAGGATCAGGGTGCGCCGGGCATGCTGTTTTTGCTGGGCCAGGAAATCCAGGGCGATGGACAGAGATCCCAAATCGGAATTATAGCTGTCGTTTATCAGCGAACAATCGCCTACGGCCGCTTTTAATTCCAGCCGCATCGCCACCCGTGATAATTGCTGCATTCGGACAGCGATCTCTTCGTCCGGGATATCCAGCCAAAGCATCATACACCAGCAGTTGATAGCGTTCTCAATGGAACCTTGATCGCCGAATGGTATTTGGATTTCCAGCGACCGACCTTTGTATTGCGCCTCGATACGGGTGAATAAATGCCCCTCCTCCATATTGGAGCCAGCACTGTCCTCAGGTTTGTGAATGGCGGTCACCCGGAGGTTGGCTTCCGTTTTATAGGACCAGGTGAATAGCTGCAGAGATTTTTCATCGCTTTGTTCCTTCCGGCGCATCAATCCGTGAAATTGCAGCACGCACTCATGGAGCTCGGGATAATCTTTGCAATAGATCAGCACCCTGGCCCCCGTGAAGAGTACCAGTTTCTCCCGGATTTTCTGGAGGATGTTAAGAAAACCCTCGTTGTGAGCGTCCCCGATGTTGGTAAAGATTCCGGCTGTCGGCTGGATGATTTTTTCCAGGTTGGTCATTTCGCCCGGCCGGGAAATGCCGGCCTCAAACAGCGCCAGGGTATTTTCCGGGCTCATCTGCCAGACAGACAGCGGCACGCCGGTTTGGGAATTGTAGCTCTTGGGGCTCCGGACAATGTTATAATCCTTTTCCAGCAATTGGTATAACCACTCTTTTACAACGGTCTTACCATTGCTGCCTGTGATACCCACCACCGGGATATTGAATTTTCGCCGGTGGAAAGCAACCAGCGCCTGAAATGCCACCAGGGTATCCGGGACCTGGATAAATGAGGCCTCTGGGCATTTTCGTGTATCCACGGGACTACTTACCAGAAAAGCCCGTACGCCACGCTGGTAGAGTTCTCCAATAAACTGATGACCATCCCGGCTGGGAGTCACCAAGGGAATGAATAGCGTTGCGTCCGGATAAATCAACTTGCGGCTGTCTGTCAAAAGGTAGCCGATCTTCACGGGGTTGCCCTCTTGAAGCCAGGAAGCTTTTAACAGTTTCCGAATTTCAGTAATAGGATAAGTCACGTAACTGGTCTTTTAGCGTTTTCTGCCCGGGCAGTATTTTTAAGTCGTGTTAGCCTTTTGCCGGTTCCTGTACAGGGAATAAGCGATGGAACCAGCCAGGCAGGCAATGATTACCAAAAGGGAAATATATACAGGAAGCACGATATGAAAAATCTCCACGAGCATCTTCAGCCCGACAAAAATAAGCACGATTGCAATACCATGCCCCAGGTATTCAAAACGGCTCACGGCTCCCTTAAGCAGGAAGAATAGCGACCGTAGTCCCAGGATGGCGAAAATATTCGACGTATAAATCAGCATGGGTACCTGGGTAATCGCGAAAACCGCCGGTATGGAATCCAGGGCGAAGATCACGTCTGTAAGTGCCAGGATCACCACTACCACCGCCAGGGTAGTAAAAAATGCTTTTTTGTTACGCCAGACGATGTAACGCCCCCCGGCATCCTCCGAAGTGATCCGGAGGTATTTCTTCATAAAACGGTACGCCGGATTTTTTTCCGGGTCAAACGAGTCCTCCTGGTTGGCGCCGAACATTTTAACTCCCGTGTATATAAGAAAGGCCCCGAAAATATATAAAACCCAGTGAAAGCGGTGTACGAGTGCCACCCCTATAGTGATAAAAATAACCCTCAATATGATCGCAAGCAGAATCCCGATCAGCAGGGTTCTGCCGTAGTGATTCTCATGAACTTTGAAAAAATTAAATATAAGGATAAAAACGAATACATTGTCGATGGACAGGGACCATTCCATTAGATAAGCGCTCAGGTAATTAATGGCCATGGTATGACCATCCTCAATCATGACGAAAACGAAAAAAGCTAATGAAAGTCCAATCCAGAACAAGGTCTGGACGAGCGCCTTCCTGATGGAGATTACCTCGGATTTCTTACTCAGGAGCCCTAAGTCGAAAACTAATGCTACCAGCAGGACGATGCCAAAAATCAGGTAAGTGAGTTGCTTTGGGTTCATAAGTTGGGATTAACAGGGTTACAAACTTACGGGAAAAACGATTTCTGTTGCTGGATAATTTGCGGTGAACGCGTCCCGATGCCGCTAGCCGCAGGGCTAACCGCTTAGTTATCCACAATTTGTTTCGGATAGGGTATTTTTTAGCCTATTGATTAACTTTGTGCCACACTTTCACATATTTACACTAAAACAATGCAGCCAGCAGTCAAGATCTTTTCCGGAAACTGTACCCATGCCCTTGCCGAAAAAATAGCCGGCCGTTATGGTACGGCGCTAGGTAAAATCAATATTCAGCGATTCTCTGACGGGGAGTTTCAGCCAGTAATTCTGGAAAGCATTCGCGGAGATTACGTTTTCTTAGTGCAGAGTACCTTTGCCCCTACGGACAACCTCATGGAACTTCTGCTCATGATCGATGCCACCCGCAGAGCCTCAGGAGGTTATATTACCGCCGTCATTCCCTATTTTGGCTTTGCCCGGCAGGACCGAAAGGACAAGCCCAGGGTGGCCATCGGCTCCAAACTGATCGCCAATATGCTTACAGCTGCCGGGGCTAACAGGGTGATCACCATGGATTTACATGCCCCGCAGATCCAGGGATTCTTTGATATTCCGGTTGATCACCTGGATTCCTCCGCAATCTTCATTCCATTCATACAACAACTTAATCTGGAAAACCTTACCTTTGCGTCCCCCGACGTGGGCAGTACCAATAGGGTAAGGGAGGTAGCCTCCTATTTTAATGCGGAAATGGTGATCTGCGACAAGCAGCGTAAACGTGCCAATGAGATCGCTTCCATGACTGTAATAGGGGATGTGGCCGGCAGAGATATTGTGCTGATTGATGACATTGTGGATACCGCCGGCACGCTGACCAAGTCGGCAGCTATCCTAAAAGACAGAGGAGCTTGCAGCGTTCGGGCATTTTGTACGCACCCGGTTTTGAGTGGCAACGCTTATGAGAATATTGAAAATTCGGTGCTGGAAGAACTGGTGGTCTGTGATACCATTCCTGTGAGAAGGGAATGTTCGAAGATCAAAGTGGTGAGTGTGGCGGACCTTTTTGCGGTAGCGATCCGGAACGTCCACGAAAACAGGTCCATCACAAGCTTGTTTGTACACAGCCAGCGTAAAGCGGCTTTATAAAGAAAAAGGGGTGAAGAGAGGCGACATGATTCGAGACTCCGGAACACCAAAAGTACCATCGTAAATCGTCATCATTTAAAACAACATACCAAATAAAATGAAAACAATAACAATCGAAGGACAACTCAGGAGCGAACTCGGAAAAAAAGCGACCCGTCAACTTCGTTCTGAGGGCAAAGTGCCTGGTGTTATTTATGGAGGACCAGAGGGGGTGAATTTTTCAGCACCCGAAGCCGCTTTCCAGAACCTGGTTTATACTCCTGAATTCCAACTGGCTGAAGTAAAGGTAGGGGACAAATCTTACCGCTGTGTATTAAAAGACCTGCAATTCGATCCCGTTACCGACAAGCTGATCCACATAGATTTGCTGGAGCTGGTGGAAAATAAGAAGGTGACGGTGACCCTTCCTATCCGGTTTGAAGGACTGGCTCAGGGCGTAAAAGACGGTGGTCGCCTGGTCATCAAGATGAAGGCACTTAAAGTAAAGGCGCTTCCTAAGCACCTGACCGAGCAGATCGAAGTGAACGTAGACTCGCTGGAACTGGGTAAGAATATCCGTGTGGAAGACGTGAAGGCTGAGAATTTCGAGATATTGAATTCTCCCCGCATTCCGATCGCTTCGGTAGTAACTACCCGTGCGCTTCGCCAGGAAGAATCCGGCAAGCCTGCCACAGAAGCTGCCGCTACCCCGGCCAGCTAAAGTAGAAGGGATTCCTAATATTGAACTCTGTGAAGCCTCGCTCAAGCGAGGCTTTTTTTAAGTGCATCCGGCAGGGCGCAGTCTAGGAGTATGCCGATCCGCTGTCTACCCAGTATGGAAGCCATTTACCGCGTCGCCAGGCTGTCCGGGTGTGAAAGGAGGGTAAAGGCTCATTCTCTTTATTTCCCGAATCTTCTACGGCTATGAAAACCGTCACTGATTGCCGGAGCTTTAAATGGGCTTCCAATCAATTCTTCAAAATCTCTCCAGGAACATGGCCTTTTCATAAAATTGGACATGTAAACAAGTATCATCATTCAAAAGCCACATTACTCCACGCACAACCAATCCCTGAATTCGGCATCCTTGAATAGCTTCATTAAACTCTTTGGCAGAGATCGTAAGGCTTCCTTAAGGCACAATGCTTCAGTGACCAATGATTGGATGCTGCGGCCACCTCCTTTGATGTCTATTGGGTAATGTGTCAAAGCATCCTTGGGAGATTATCTTTGATGCCGTCAAAATAATTGCAAATCAACTTAGGTGGTAAATCGACCGTGCGTCAAGGCTATCCATAGTTTCAACGAACTTAATTCATGCTTAACGCAACGCTGGCAACCCTATATTATTTTATTTTTATCAAATTTGATAATTACTTTTGTTGACGTCTGCATAATTTGACTGAAATGTCATTATATAGTACTCACACTGATGAGCAGTTACTGCAATACATACAGGGCGGCGACGAACATGCCTTTGACGAGTTGTATCGCCGGTACTGGCTTCCCTTGTATGATGCTGCATATAAACGCCTGACAGACAGACATCAAGCAGAGGATATTGTACAGGAAGTCTTTATCCGGCTTTGGATCAGAAAACATGAATTGGCTATAAATGATCTGCCGGCTTACCTGCACACTGCAGTCCGGTACAATATTCTCAGTTATTTTACCCGGCATAAAACGACTTTAGATTTTTATGAGCCTTTTGAGGCTATGTTTACGGAAGTTAGTACGCCAGAACAGCACTTGATAGCGAAAGAACTTCTGGCCTTGATTTATGCTTATGCGGACACCCTCTCCGACCGGAAAAGACAGATCTTTCTACTTCATATCCAAAGCAGGCTCTCCACCAAAGAGATTGCCGGGGTGCTGGGAATCACCCAAAAATCCGTCCAAAACCAGCTAAGAGCCGCTTTACACGGCCTGCGTAAGAGCCTTATTCCCATTTTGTTGGCTATTATAACTACACGATTCTGATAAAGCCTACTTTTTTTTAGAAGATATTTATGCCGGGCATGGGAGTTTTGTCTCCCAAATGCGACATGATAAGTAGAACTATAACTATTCGTCATGTCCAAAGCTGCCAGAAGGAAGAAACTGTTTGATCTGATCCGTAAATATATGGATGGAGCTGCCAGTGAAAGGGAGAAGGCTTTCGTGAACAAATATTACGAGTATTTTGAGCGGAAGGATGCCGTTTCTGCAAGCTTTTCAGATGAAGAAAAGCAGGAAATAGAAAGCCGGTTGTTGAAAAATATTCATGCTGGCATGAGAAAGGCGGAATATAAACCTGTCATTTCATTTTACCGGAATATGTATGTTCGTGTGGCTGCAGCGGTTATCCTGTTGCTAGCCGTTGGAATTATTTCGTACTTATACAATCGTCATCCGGCCCCTTCAAAACAACGGATCGCTGTGGAACATGATATCCAGGCAGGTACAAATGGGGCGATTTTAAAATTGGCAGGTGGGAAAAAGATTGTGCTCGATAGCGCCCAAAGTGGGCAGATAATATATAATGCAGGCAATATTATATCCAAAACTGACAGTGCTGTATCGTTTGCCGTAACGCAACATTCACGGGCTACCGAACATGAATATAACGAGCTTATTACACCCAGGGCGAGGCAAGAGCAATTGATACTTGCCGATGGTACTAAAGTATGGCTGAATGCTGCCAGCTCTATCAGATTTCCTACGAATTTTTCTGGTAAACAACGTGTTGTAGAGATCACCGGAGAGGCTTATTTTGAAGTTGCCAAAGATATTTCTCATCCTTTTATCGTGAAGGTAGGTGACATGCAGGTGAAAGTATTAGGCACTCATTTCAATATTATGGCTTATACGAATGAGCAATCATTGCAAACTACGCTGTTGGAAGGAGCCGTGAAGGTTACCCAGTTGTCCACACACCGTACAGAGCTGATAAAACCTGGTGAGCAAGTAAAGATTAACAGTAAGAATGGAGATATGCGACTGATTCCTAACGCAAACATACGATTAGCTGTTGCGTGGAAGAATGGAATGCAGGCATTCAGTAATGCAGATATTACTACCATCATGCGCGAGGTTGAAAGATGGTACGATGTAGATGTAGTATACCAAGGACAAATACCTAAGAGAGTGTTTTCCGGGGAAATCCCCAGAAGTGCTAGCCTGGCAGAATTACTAAAACTGTTTGAAGCAAATAAGATGCATTTTATTATTGACGCATCCCAAAGACGACTGACCTTATTACCATAGAAAAATCGGATATCTCATAAAAAAACCGTTCCGCGGCGAGGCGAAACGGTTCGACGGGTTATCCTAATAAAATGAAAGTCTGCGGAGACTTTATTATTATAACAACAACCCAAACACGAAAGTTATGCAATTTAATGCTACCGGCAAAGCGCCGTGCAGCGAGCGGCATTCGCTCATTCAAAAACTACTGTACATGGCGAGATTTACAGCTTTTTTATTATTTGCAGCTTGCATACAATTGAGTGCTAAAGGATGGGCTCAGCACATTACGCTTTCAGAGCGGAATGCTCCCTTGGAAAAGGTGATCAGCGATATTCAAAAGCAAAGCAATTATGCTTTCTTTTATGATCATGAACTTCTTCAAAAAGGCAACCCCGTGACTATTCATTTGAACCGAGAGTCAATTCTGGAGGCTTTGCAACAAATATTCAATAATCAACCCCTTACCTATAAATTAATCGGAGATAAAATTATTACTATTACAGAAAGAGACATTCATAAGAATGTCGATACAATGATCACTCCACTGGATACACTTAAGATTATTCAGGGTAAGGTAACCAATGAAGTAGGAGAGCCTATCGTCGGCGCCAGTGTACGGGTAAAAGGGGGTAGCGAGGGTACTGTTACGGATGTACAAGGAAATTTCAATTTAACTATATCAAGGAATGCCACCCTGGTGGTGAGTTATTTAGGATATACTCCTAAAGAAATCTCGGTAATGGGAAGAAGCCTTTTTGACATCTCATTATCTGCAGCGACCACGGGATTGAATCAACTGGTAGTAGTGGGATACGGGAAGCAGAAGAAGGTAAATGTGACCGGTTCCGTTTCAACGGTTTCAGGTGAAACATTGACGTCAACGCCCGTCTCAAATGTCTCTAATATGCTGATCGGCAACACGCCTGGGCTAAGTGGGGTACAGAGCAGCGGAGAGCCCGGTAGAAATGCTGCTACGATTCATATACGCGGCATATCCACATTCTATAGTCAGGATCCCCTCGTTGTCATAGACGGTATTCAACAGCCCGCAGAGCACCCCTTTGACCAATTGAATAACATGGATGCCAATGAGATTGATAACATAAGTGTTCTGAAGGATGCTACAGCGACGGCTGTTTACGGTATCCGAGGTGCAAATGGTGTAATCGTGGTAACCACCAAACGCGGTAAGATAGGAAAGCCCAAGCTTAGTTTGGCTACAAATTTCGGATTTACCAAGGCGACCGCTATTTTAAAAACAGTCAATTCTTACGAATATGCTGTTATGCGAAATGAGGCCATTCGAAGCGAAATAAGCAGTTTCGGCAATGTTAGCTATGAGCCGTATTTATTTAGCGAAAATGATCTGTGGAAATTTAAGCATAACCGGGACTATACGCCCGCAGAAGTAGCTGCAATGACTAATCTCACAGAAAGCCAAAAAACAGCATTGAATGCCAGTCCGGCCATTTATTATGGCAGCAATGATTGGATGCAACAGCAATTCGGTGGTACTGGCCTTCAAAAGCAACTTAATTTAAATATCACAGGAGGCACCCAAAAAGTTAAATATTTTGCTTCGCTTGGGTATTTCTCGCAGGGTAGTATTCTTAATAATACCTCTTATCACGGATCAAATACAGAATCCACTTTCGACCGGTACAATTTCCGATCCAACTTTGACATTGATGTAGTGAAGAATCTCAAGCTTTCAATCAACTTAGCGGGTCAATTTGGCACCACATCCGGCCCCGGCGCAAGTATGGGTAACCCCTATGATTTGGAAGGAAGATATGGGACGATTATGCAATTTATATATGAATCCAATCCTTACATGGTCCCTGGCATACTGGATGGACACCTTGTCAACTACTATGCAGGCATCGCGGGGAGTGCTTCAAATCCTTTAGGGCTAAAAACGGGAAGCTCCCTTGGAATCCAAAATGCAGTGTTTAATTTATTAGCCAGTGGAAGCGAAACATTGTTTAATACGCTTTTTAGCAACAGCATTTCGCTTCATTATGACATGGATTACATAACCCCTGGGCTATCGGCCCATGCTACCGTAAATTATGACGATGAATATGTAAAAACAGCTAGCTATTTCCCGTCCCTTCCCACTTATTCCGTTCGCAGGAACCTGGTAAACCCCAATAAACTGGATTTTTTTAATGGCCAGGTTACTGCAAATGCCTTTTATTCCGATGCTGGTCATAATTCAGTCTGGAATAAGATATATTATGAGGCAGGCTTAAATTACAACCGGACGTT
>Ga0164242_10009927_pt1 | contig 10231 bp, 9 predicted proteins | sample OricomgcompostMG_FD_108783 | JGI IMG/M metagenome (GOLD analysis project Ga0164242, IMG submission 108783) | Miracle-Growth compost microbial communities from Emeryville, California, USA - Original compost - Miracle growth compost (MG) ... | reverse complement strand
GGCGGCTCGACCTGCAGGTCGTAGTGGGCGTCACCCTGTTCGCGGCGTTCCTCATCGCGATCGCGAACGTGCTGGTCGACATCGTCTACGGCATCATCGACCCGCGCGTGCGCGCGGCGCGCTCATGACGAATTGTGACGTTCGGCCACCTGATGTCTGGACGGCTCCCGGGAAGCTGGAGTAATGAGCGACTTCGATACGGATTCCGCGGCCGCACAGGCCGCGCACGCCGAGTGGCGGCGGTGGCGCAACGCCTCCGTGGTCGCGCCGCAGGGCAACCTCGCGCTCATCGAGACGCGCTGGTACGACCCCGGCGCAGAGATCCCGCCTGCCGATCTCGAAGAAGCCGCCGGCGGAACGATCAGCGTCACGACGCTGTCGCGCACCGACCTCGACACGGGCCTGCCGCAGCAAGGTCTGCGCCGTTGGGACAGCGCCTCGGAGGCGATCCGAGCCTTCGAAGGCATCGACTGCTACGAATACGACGCGGCATGGGTGGTCTCCGGTTTCTACGAGCCCGGCGAAGCCGGTCGCACCGTGGCATTCGAGCACCTGCGCGACAATGGCCGCACCCGCGATCTCGCGGTGCCCGGCGTGATCACCGCGACCATCGGGGGCACCGAGTACCGGCTGAACGCGTTCGACGACGGCGGCGTGCTGCTTCTCGTCTTCGGCGACCCCACCAACGGAATCGAGAGCTACGCCTCGGGCCGCTTCCTCTTCGTCGAACGCGCTCCCGAGGACTTCGGCTCCGCGGGTCCGGTGACGCTCGACTTCAACCGCGCCTTCGTGCCGCCGTGCGGGTTCAGCACCCAGTACAACTGCCCGCTGCCCCCGGCATCCAATCGCATCGCCGCGCCCGTGCGGGCCGGCGAACGCGTGCCGCGCTTCGCGGCGTCGTTCGCGCACTGACCCAGCGCCCCACCCCGCCACCCCCAGCATCACGAACCCTGCAAGGACCCCACCCATGCGCAAACGCATCGCCCTCGCCTCGATCGCCGCTCTTGCGGGCGCGGCGCTGCTCGCCGGCTGCTCTTCGTCGGGCAGCAGTTCGAGCGGCAGCAGCACCGGCGGCTATGACAAGAACGCGACGATTCAGATCGGGTCGATCTACGAGCCGCAGAACCTCGACAACACCGCGGGCGGGGGCCAGGGCGTGACGGAGGCGCTCAACGGGAACGTCTACGAGGGCCTGTTCAAGCTCGGCGACGACGGCAAGGTCACCCCGCTGCTCGCGACGTCGTACACGACCTCTTCCGACGGGCTGACCTACACCTTCAAGCTGCGCAAGGGCGTCACGTTCCACTCGGGCAACGAGCTCACCTCGCAAGACGTCAAATACAGCCTCGAGAAGGTGCTTGCCCCCAACTCCCAGTCCGCACGGAAGAGCGACCTCGAGGTGGTCAAGTCGGTCGCAACACCCGACGACGACACCGTCGAGATCACGCTCTCGCAGCGCTCGATCTCGTTCGTCTACGAGCTCAGCTACGTCTGGATCATCGACCACACGGCAACCGATCTGAAGACGAGCGAAGACGGCACCGGCCCCTACAAGCTCGCCTCCTGGAAGCAGGGCAGCGCTCTCACCCTGACCCGCTTCGCCGACTACTGGGGAACGCCGGCCACCAACCAGCAGGTCGTATTCGACTACTACAAGGACGCGACGGCCGAGAACAACGCGCTGCTCTCCGGCCAGCTCGATCTGGTCACGGGCGAGCAGAGCCCCGACGCGCTCTCGCAATTCACCGGCAATTCGAGCTACAAGGTCAACAACGGCAACTCGACGACAAAGCTCCTGCTCGCCTTCAACGACAAGGCGAAGCCCTTCGACAACACGGCCGTGCGCGTGGCCATCACCGAGGCGATCGACCGGCCCGCGCTGCTCAAGTCGATCTGGGGTCATTACGGCAAGGTGACGGGCTCGATGGTGCCCCCGACCGACCCCTGGTACGAGGACCTGAGCTCGGTCTACCCCTATGACCCGACGAAGGCCAAGAAGGCGCTCGCCGACGCCGGCTACCCGAACGGCTTCAGCTTCACGCTCGACACCCCGAACTACGACCCGCACCCTGCCGCGGCCCAGTTCATCAAGGAGCAGCTCTCCAAGATCGGCGTCACCGTCAAGATCAACACGATCACTCCGGACCAGTGGTACACGAAGGTGTACCAGAACCACGACTTCACGGCCACGATGCAGGAGCACGTCAACGACCGCGACGTCGAGTGGTACGGGAACCCGGACTTCTACTGGGGTTACGACAACCCGAAGGTGACGCAGCTGATCAACGATGCCGAGCAGTCCTCGACCACTGCGCAGCAGACCGAGAAGCTCAAGCAGGCGAACGAGCAGATCGTGAAGGATGCCGCAAGCGACTGGCTCTACCTCTACCCGCAGATCGTGGTGGCGAAAAAGACCGTCACCGGCTACCCGGTGAACGGACTGAACTCACAGTTCTACGCCTACGACATCAAGAAGCAGGCCTGACGCGGTCCGGCGCCGCCCCGGTCGGCCGGGGCAGCGCCGGACGGGCATGATTGAAAGCGCATGACTGCCTACGTATTCCGCCGCCTCGGGCTGCTGCTCGTGTCCCTCCTGGTCGCCGCAGTCGTCATCTTCGTGCTGCTCCGGATGCTGCCGGGTGACCCCGCCAACGCCCTGGTCGCCGTGGGAGCGACGAAAGAGCAGATCGCCGCGGCACGTCATGCGGTCGGCTCCGACCAGCCGCTTCCCGCGCAGTTCGTCACCTGGATCGGGCAGCTCGCGCGGCTCGACCTGGGCACGTCGTTCGTCAGCGGACTGCCGGTCGGGCCTCAGCTCGTGCAGCGCCTGGTCGTCACGGTTCCGCTCACGCTGCTCGGCTTCGTCCTCGCAGTGCTGATCGCGGCGCCGGTCGGCTTCGTCGCCGCCCGCTTCTCGCGCAGCGCGGTCGGCATCGTCTTCTCCGCCGCTTCGCAGCTCGGCGTGGCCGTGCCCGTGTTCTGGGTCGGCATCCTGCTCGTCTGGGGCTTCGCACTGCACTGGCACCTGCTTCCCGCCGGCGGGTTCCCGCAGGAGGACTGGTCTGCGCCGGGCCAGGCGCTGCGCTCGCTGACGCTGCCCGTGATCACGATCGCCATCGTGATGTCCTCGTCGGTCGCCCGCTATGTCCGGGCGGGCTGCATCGAGATCCTCGGCAGCGACTTCATCCGCACCTTCCGCGCCCTCGGCTCGAGCTTCGGCTCGGCCATGCTTCGCCACGGCATGAAGAGCGTCGCCGTGCCGGTCATCTCGGTGCTCGGGATCGAGCTGGCGACGACGTTCCTCGGCGCCGTCGTCATCGAGAACGTGTTCGCCCTGCCCGGGCTCGGAAGCCTGCTGGTCACCGGAATCGCTCAGCACGACTACCCGACGATCCAGGGCGTGCTGCTGCTCACGACGCTGATCGTGCTCATCGTGGGCTTCCTCGCCGACCTGACACAGCGGCTGATCGATCCCCGTCTGCGAGGTGCGCACAGGTGACCGACCACGATCTTCTGAGCGATGCCGCCCTCGAGGTGCCGGCCGCCCGTCGCCCGCGCCGGGGCGCGCCCGGCACCCTCATCGCCGGATGCATCCTGCTCGGCCTCGTCATCACGGTCGCGCTCGTGTCGTACGTCCACCTGCCGTACCCGCCCCAGCAGATCGGCGGCGGCCGACTGCAGCCGCCGTCCCGGGCGCACTGGCTCGGCACCGACACGCTGGGCCGGGACCTGTTCTCGCAGCTGATGGTCGGCGCGCGCATCGCCCTCGCGGCAGGCGGGGGCTCGGTGCTGCTCGGCGGCATCATCGGCGTGGTGCTCGGACTTGCCGCGGCCTTCGCGCAGCGCTGGCTTGACGATGCGATCGCGGCCGTGCTCGACATCCTGATCGCCTTCCCCACGCTGCTGCTCGCGATGCTCATCGTCGCGGCCCGCGGCGCGACCCTCGGCTCCGCCATCGTCGCGATCGGCCTCGCCATGAGCGCCATCGTGGCCCGCCTCACCCGCATCCTGGCGAAGCGAGTCCTTTCCACGCAGTACGTCACCGCCGCAGCGACCTCGGGCACCGGATGGCTCGGCGTGATCCTGCGGCACGTGCTGCCCAACATCTGGCCGACGCTGATCGTGAACCTTGCTCTGCAGTTCGGGCTCGCCGTGCTCGCCGAGGCGAGCCTGTCGTATCTCGGTCTCGGCGCGCCGCCGCCGAACGCCTCATGGGGGCGGCTGCTGCAGCAGGCCCAGGGAACCGTGTATTCCGCGCCGGTCGGCGCCATCGCGCCCGGCGTCGCGCTCGTGGTGCTCGTGCTCGGCGCCAACCTTCTGGCAGACGGCCTGCGCGACGTTCTCGACCCGACGAGGAGGAGCCGATGAGCGAGCAGGAGCGGCCCGTGCTCGAGGTTCGGGGACTGACGATCAGCACGCAGGACGGCCGCGGGCTGGTCCACGACCTGTCATTCCGCCTGGATGCCGGCGAGCGCCTGGCACTGATCGGGGAGTCCGGAAGCGGCAAGTCCCTGACGAGCCTCGCGATCATGGGCCTTCTTCCCGACGGAGTCGTCGCGGGCGGAAGCGTGCGACTCGGCATGACACAGCTCATCGGCGCGTCCGAGCGCACCCTCAACCGCGTCCGCGGCCGGGCCGCCGGCATCGTCTTCCAGGAACCGCTCTCAGCGCTCGACCCGCTCGCACCCCTCGGCCGCCAGCTCGCGGAGCCGATCGCACGGCAGGCGAAGCGCGAGGGGAGACGGCTGTCGCGGGCGGAGACGCGCGCTGCGGTGTCGGCGGCACTCGCGGAGGTCGCGCTGCGGGACCCCGAGAGGATCGCCCGCGCGTTCCCGCACGAGGTCTCGGGCGGCCAGCGACAACGCGTGGCGATCGCGATGGCGCTGGCCGGGAAGCCGGAGCTGCTGATCGCCGACGAGCCGACCACGGCACTCGACGTGACAGTGCAGGCGGAGGTGCTGGAGCTGCTCGACCGGGTCACCGCCGAGCGCGGCACGGCCGTGCTGTTCGTCAGTCACGATCTCGCCGTCGTGGCACGAATCGCCTCGCGTGCGCTCGTGCTCCGCGGTGGACGGGTGGTCGAAAGCGGCGACGTCGCGAGTCTGATCGAGCGGCCCGCCCACGACTACACGCGGCGGCTCGTCGGGGCGGCCCGCGAGCTCGACGACGCGCTCGGATCCGGGGGTGCGCGATGACACCGGCCGTCCCGGCTGAACTGCTGCGCGCCGATGGCGTCGGCTTCGCGTACCGGCGCGGTGCCCCCGTGCTGCACGACATCGGATTCGCGCTGACCGCCGGGCGCCACCTCGGCATCGTCGGCGAGTCGGGTGCAGGGAAATCCACTCTGCTGCGCCTGCTTCTCGGACTCGACGCACCGACTGAGGGCACTCTCCATGCGGCCGGCACCCGCCTGGACATCCGTAATCGTGCGCGCCTGCGTGAGCACCGCCGGTTCGTGCAGCCGGTGTTCCAGGACCCGTATTCGTCACTGGACCCGCGGCAGAGGGTGGGGTCCATCGTCGCCGAGCCGCTGCGGTCGCTCGGGGTCGCCTCGGGGCGGGAGGCGGTCGAGCGAGCCGTGCGCGCGCTCGAATCCGTCGGCCTCCCCGCTGATGCCGCACAGCGCTTCCCGCATCAGTTCTCCGGCGGCCAGCGGCAGCGCATCGCGATCGCGCGCGCCATCGTCGCCCGGCCGAGCGTTCTGCTCGCGGACGAGCCCGTGAGCGCGCTCGACATGTCGACCCGCGTGCAGATCATCGAGCTGCTCGACGAGCTCGGCACGGCGAGCCGCGACGGCGCGGCACCGTTGACGGTGGTGCTCGTCTCGCACGATCTGGGCGTCGTCGCGCGGCTCTGCGACGAGGTGATCGTGCTGGAGCGGGGACGCGTGGTCGAGCAGGGCGACACCCGCCGAGTGCTCACCGCGCCGCAGCATCCGTACACGCGTCGGCTGCTCGACAGTGTGCCGCGGCTGAGCGCGGCGCGCTGAGCGCCGGCTCAGGCCGGGTCGCGCCGCTTCAGGGCCCGGCTCACGAACAGCCACGCCAGGAACGACGCGACCACGTAGACCGCGATGGTGAGCACCGTGCCGCCGGCGCCGAGGCGGTCGGCCGAGCCCGCGCCGAGGTCGAAGAGGCTGTGCGCGACCGCCGAGGCGAGCCACGCGCAGATACCGCCGAGTGCCACGCGATAACGCCCCTCACGGGCGAGCGCGAACCAGGCCGCCGCGGCGAGGCCGGTCAGCACGGGGTGCAGGAACGGCCCGAGCAGCTGGCGTGAAACCGCCGTGGCGAGCGCCCCCGCGAGCGCCCCGTGGTGCGCAAGCCCCACCGACCAGGCCGTCTCGAGATAGCCGAGGTTCTCGACTGCAGCGAAACCGAACCCGACGGCGGCGCCGACGAAGAGCCCCACGCGGCCGTTCTTCACCGGCAGCGGGCGGCCGAGCACCAGCGCCGCGCCGAGCTTCGCCGACTCCTCCACGAGACCGACGAGCGCGAAGCTGAGGGCGCTCGGTCGGGCATCCGTGCCGCCGCTCCACGCATCGATGACGCCGTTCACCATTCCGGCCGCGACGGCGGCGAGAAAGCCGGCGAGCAGCCCTCCGCCGATGAGCCGCCCGACCGAGAGGCCCCACCGCGCCGGCAGGCGGTAGGCCATCGTGTAGAGGAACCCGGCGATCACGCAGCCGCTGCCGACGAGAAGCAGCACGGGGTCGAGCACGTCGTAGTCCCGCGGCGACGGGCGCTGCACATCGCGCAGCAGCCAGGCGATGAGAAGCTCGAGGCCGATGAGCGCGACGGCGCCGAGGGCGATCCAGAGCCCGCCCCACGCCCCGAGCCACCTGCGCCGCCGCGGTGCGGGCGCGCGTGCCGGCTCGGGGGCGGGCCCGGGGGCCGCCTGCACGCGGTCGGAGGGGTCGCTCATGGTGGCATTGTTCCCGCTCCTTGGGAAGATCTACCGGTGAGATCGGTCGACCGCGAGATCCTCGGCCTCGCGCTGCCCGCCCTCGGCGCGCTCGTGGCCGAGCCGGTCTTCCTGCTCGTGGACAGCGCCCTCGTCGGCCACCTCGGCCGCGTTCCGCTCGCGGGGCTCGGCCTCGCGAGCGCGGTGCTGCAGACGGTCGTGGGGCTCATGGTCTTCCTCGCCTACGGCACCACCCCCGCGGTTGCGCGCCGACTCGGGGCCGGCGACCGGCCCGGCGCGATCTCACTCGGCGTCGACGGCACGTGGCTCGCGACCGCGCTCGGCGTGCTCCTCGGGGCGATCGGATTCCTCACCGCGCCCCTTCTCGTCGGCGTGTTCGGCGCCGCGGGGGACGTCACGGCGCAGGCATCCTCCTACCTCCGCGTCGCGATGATCGGGCTGCCGGCCATGCTCATCGTCTACGCCGCCACAGGTCTGCTGCGCGGCTTGCAGGACACCCGCACGCCTCTCGCCGTCGCGGTCGCGGGCTTCGTCGCGAACGCTGGGCTGAACGGATTCTTCATCTACGGCCTGCACCTCGGTGTGGTCGGCTCGGCCCTCGGCACGGACGTGGCGCAGTGGGGAATGGTCGCCGCCTACGCGGTGGTCATCGCGCGCCGTGCCCGCGGCGAGCGCGCCTCGCTGCGCCCGCACGCGCGCGGCGTGCTCGGCGTCGCGGGCGCGGGCTGGTGGCTGCTCATCCGGACGGCGGCCCTGCGCGCCGCCCTGCTGCTCGCGACCTGGGCCGCGACCCGCCTCGGTTCGGTCGAGCTGGCCGGCTGGCAGCTCGTCATGACGGTGTTCAACACGCTGGCCTTCGCGCTCGACGCGCTCGCGATCGCGGCGCAGGCGCTCATCGGTCACGGACTCGGCGCCGCCGATGTGCCGCGCGTGCGCGCGGTGCTGCGCCGCTGCCTCGAGTGGGGCGTCGGGGCCGGCGTCGTGCTCGGCGTGGTCGTGCTCGCGCTGTCGCCCTGGCTCGGGCGCCTGTTCACGAGCGACGCGCGCGTGCTGGCCGTGCTGCCCGTCGGCGTCGCCCTGGTCGCGATCGCGGCGCCGCTCGACGGCTACGTCTTCGTGCTCGACGGCGTGCTCATCGGCGCGGGCGACGCGCGCTACCTCGCGCTGACCGGGCTCGCGAACCTCGCGTGCTTCGCGCCCTGCGCGGTCGCCGTCGCCCTGCTCGCACCGCAGCTCGAGCCTCAGTCCGGGGTACCAGACCGCCTCGGGTTCGGCCTGCTCGCGGCATCCTTCACGTTCGTCTACCTGGGCGCCCGCGCGCTGACCCTGGGCCTCAGGGCCCGCTCGCCGCGCTGGCTGGTCACCGGCGCGTGAGCTCGGCACGACGCCGGCTCCGCTGGCGGCGGAGGCTGCTTCAGGTCGCGGTCCGGCCGCCTACACGATCAGCTCGACGGTGGTGCGCTACTCCGTTGAGGCGACCGCTCAGTACCCGGCGGATGTCGATATCTCCGCAATTGTGCGTGGTGCTATGAGAAAGGTCGGCGCAGGTGCAGGATCCGGCCCACGTATCGGTCATACGCGTCGAGGTCGACGGGGTTGAGCCAGTGCGCAACAACGCCGACCACGAACACAGCAGCGACGATCGTGAAGTACGCGATCGTCACGTCGTTGACGCCGTGTTCGAGAGAGTGGACGGGCGAGCGGTGCGGCATCCCGATCGAACTGGCGATGTCGGCCGCGCGAGCGGCGAAGATCCCGCGGACGACCAGGGCGCCCCAGAGGGTCGCGGCCACGGGGTATCCGATCAGGATGAGCACATCCGAGGTTTTGCTGCGGCTCGCTCTAGAGCGGGCCAGTCGCAGCTGGTAGTGCGACCCATCGGTGACTCGCAGGCTGTGGAAAGTGGAGGCCCAGAGGAGAAGGAAGACGGCGTTCGCAAACTCGACCCCGCCTCTCCACCCGCGCAGGATGCGCGACGGGACGTAGAGGCCGGCGCGTTGGGCGATCACCGCGAGGGCGACGACACCGATGAGCACGACGACGATGATCGCGAGGCCGAGCCGAGCCTGAACGCGGCTGTTTTGTTCCTGCCTTGCGCGCTGGGCCGTCTCGGTCCACATCATCTTGACCTTCGCGTGGTGTGCGGTACGTGATGCGTCGTCAAGGCGAGATGCCCTCCCCCGGCGGCAGGGTCGAAGGTAGTCGCTCGTCGAGGTTCCCGATGCAACCCAGTACTGGGGTCTCGAAGCCCGAGGATGTTCCGTAGACTTCGCGACGGTCACCTCGACGTCGGCAGGAGCCCTGGGACGGGCCCGCTGGGCCGTGCTCGTAGGTGGCGAGTGCGGCGTGCTGCAGCCTGGCGTGATGGCCGGCGCGCGTCCGGGTACGTTCCCCCGCGTGACGACGAAAACGGCCAACAGCACGGACCCGACCACGCTTCTGATCCTCGGAGCGAGCGGCGACCTCGCCTCGCGCCTGCTCATGCCGGGCCTCGGCGGCCTGCTCACGGTGCAGCCCGATCGGCACGTGCAGCTCATCGGCGCGGGGGTCGAGACCTACACCGACCAGGAGTGGAAGGACCGCGTCGCGGCCGCCATGAAGACGGGCGACGCGAGCGGCAGGGCTGTCGACGAACTGCTCGCGCACACCGCCTACCTGAGCGCGGACGTCACCAAGGCATCCGATCTGCAGAAGCTGCTGGACGCCTGCGACAACCCGCCCGCCATCTACTTCGCGCTGCCGCCCGCGATCACGGCGAAGGCGTGCGACGCGCTGGGCGGGCTGCTGCCGGAGGGCGTCAGGCTCGCGCTCGAGAAGCCGTTCGGCACGGACGAGGCATCCGCCCACAGACTCAACCAGAAGCTCGCGACGCTGGTCCCGGAAGACCGTGTCTTCCGCGTCGACCACTTCCTCGGCACGAGCGGCGTGCTCAACATCCTCGGCACGCGCTTCGCGAACCGCATCATCGAGCCGCTGCTGAACAACGCCCACGTCGAGAAGGTCGAGATCGTCTTCGACGAGACGCTGGGGCTCGAGGGACGTGCGCGCTACTACGACCACGCCGGCGCGCTCGTCGACATGATCCAGAGCCACCTGCTGCAGGTGCTCGCCGTGGTGACGATGGAGGCACCCGCGACTCTCGACGCCGATGACGTGCGCGATCTGAAGGCGCTCGCGCTGCGCGCGACGCGGCTCTGGGCGGATGACCCGGCGAAGGCGTCTCGCCGCGCGCGGTACACCGCCGGCACGATCGACGGGCGGAAGCTGCCGTCGTACGTCGACGAGGAGGGCGTCGACCCCGCGAACG
>Ga0164242_10009926_pt1 | contig 10231 bp, 9 predicted proteins | sample OricomgcompostMG_FD_108783 | JGI IMG/M metagenome (GOLD analysis project Ga0164242, IMG submission 108783) | Miracle-Growth compost microbial communities from Emeryville, California, USA - Original compost - Miracle growth compost (MG) ... | reverse complement strand
TGGTCGCCGGTGACGCTGACCGTCTTCGCGATGTCGGAGCTCGGCAGGCCGCCCGCGCACGAGGCCGCGGAGGCGCTCGGCGTGCAAGCCGTCAGCGTCGAGATCGTAAGGAGGGACAGGGCCGCGATGAGGACGCCGGCGGTCGCGTTGCGCACCGGCCTACTCTACTGAATCGCGCTGTGCCCCGGCCTCGGCGATGGCGGCGGCCTGCCGGGCCGCCTTCCGGGCGCGCTTCGGGGACCGCTCGCGCTCGCCGAGCGCGCCGGGCGTCCAGGCCTCCACGTCCTCGTCGCTGTACTCGTCCTTCGAGGCGCGGCGCGCGCGGCGCGGCGTCGTGACCCCGGGGGCGAGCCGCCGGGCCGTGAGCAGGAACCCGGTGTGCCCCGTCATCCGGTGATCCGGGCGGACCGCCAGGCCCTCGACGTGCCAGGTCCGCACCAGGGTCTCGCTCGACTGCGGCTCCGTCCAGCAGTCGAGCGCCCGGATCGCCTCGACGGTGCGCGACAGCTGGGTGACGGTCGCGACGTAGCAGCACAGCACCCCGCCCGGGCGCAGCGCCGTCGCGGCGGCGCCGACGCATTCCCAGGGCGCCAGCATGTCGAGGACGACGCGATCCACGGAGGCGGGCTCGGTCGTGGCCGGCACCAGCTCGGCGAAGTCGCCCAGCTCGACGCTCCAGTTCGCCGGCGCCGCGCCGAGGAAGGCGCTCGCGTTCGACCGGGCGATCTCGGCGAACTCGGCGCGTCGCTCGATGGATCGCAGCCGGCCGGTCTCCCCGATCGCGCGGAGCAGGTAGAGGGAGAGCGCGCCGGATCCGACGCCGGCCTCGAGCACGCTCGCCCCGGGGAACACGTCCGCGGCGACCAGGATCTGCGCGGCGTCCTTCGGGTAGACGATCGCCGCGCCCCGGGGCATCGACATCACGAAGTCGCCGAGCTGCGGCCGGAGCGCCAGGAACTCGTCGCCGTTGTTCGCCGTCACGATGCTGCCGTCGGGCAGGTCGATCACGTCGTCGTGCCGGACGTAGCCGCGATGGCTGTGGAAGGCCTCGCCCGGGACGAGCGTCACGGTGTTCAGCCGGCCCTTCGGGCTGGTGAGCTGCACCCGCTCCCCCGCGGCAAAGGGGCCGCGACGGGCGCTCATGCCGCGGCCTCGAGGGCGATCAGGTCGGCGACGCCGCGACCGGCCAGCGTGTCCCACCTGGTCCAGCGCGGGTCGTCGGGGATCGGGGCGAGGAACGGGACGACCACCACCCGCGCGCCGGCCGCGGCGGCGGAGGTGGCGCCGGTCGCCGAGTCCTCGAGCGCGACGCAGTCGGCCGCGTCGAGGCCGATCGCGGCCGCGCCGCGGAGGTAGGGATCGGGATGCGGCTTCGCGTGGGCGACATCGTCGCCGGCGATCACCGCGTCGAACCCGGTGAAGCCGAGCTGTCCGGCGACGTGGAGCGCCATCGAGCGGTACGACATCGTCACCAGCGCGGTGGGGACTCCGGCCTCGCGGAGCGACGCGAGCAGCTCCCGGGCTCCCGGCCGCCACGGCATCGAGGCCGGATCGAGGTGCGCGGTGACGTGCTCGGTGAGCCAGCCGATGATCTCCGACGGCGGCAGGCGGACGCCCGCCTGCTGCAGGATGCGCGCGGACTCGGGCAGGCCGTTGCCGACGAGCTGCAGCGCGTCCTCGTGCCGCCACCGTCCGCCGAAGGACGCGACGAGCTCGGTCTCGGCCGCCATCCACAGCGGCTCGGAGTCGATGAGGGTCCCGTCCATGTCCCAGAGCACCCCGACACGCCGCTTCTCACTCATCGCGAACACTGTAGTTCTATCCTTTCGGCATGGCCGACGAACCGAACTCCGCAGGGTCCTCGTCGTCGCCTTCGAGGGGTGGAACGACGCCGGCGAGGCCGCCAGCAACGCCGTCCGGCGGCTGCGCGACGAGCTGCCCGTGCGCCCGATCGCCGAGATCGACCTCGAGGACTACTTCGACTACCAGTTCACCCGGCCGGTCGCGACGATCGACGCCGACGGCGAGCGGCGCATCCTGTGGCCGGGCGTCACCTGCTTCGGGCCGGAGCTCGGGGCGCCGACCGAGGTGCACCTGCTGCTCGGCACCGAGCCGTCGCGGATGTGGCGCACCTTCGCCGTCGAGGTGCTGGACCGGGTGCAGCAGCTCGGCGTCGAGCTGGTCGTGCTGCTCGGCGCGATGCTCGCCGACGTGCCGCACAGCCGGCCGATCTCCACCTTCGCCACGAGCGAGACGTCGGAGCTGCGCGCCGCGCTCGGCGTCGAGCGATCCGAGTACGAGGGGCCGACCGGCATCCTCGGCGTCCTCGCCGACGCCTTCGGCCGGGCCGGCGTCCCGACGCTCTCGATCTGGGCCTCGGTCCCCCACTACGTGCACAACTCGCCGAGCCCGAAGGCGACGCTCGCCCTGCTCGACCGGCTGCAGGAGTTCACCGGCATCGAGGTGCCGCGCGACGAGCTCGTCGCCGAGTCCGTGCAGTGGGAGTCCGGCATCGACCAGCTCGCCGTCGACGACGAGGAGATGGCCTCCTACATCGAGACCCTCGAGCGGCAGCGCGACAGCGCCGACGAGCACGAGGGCACCGGCGACGCGATCGCCGAGGAGTTCGAGCGATACCTGCGCCGCCGCGGCGGCGAGCCCCGCTGACGCCCGTTCAGACCGCGGCGAGCACCCCGGTCCCGAGCAGCACCAGCAGCACGACGCCGAGCAGGATCCGGTAGACGACGAACGGCATGAACGAGCCGCGCCGGATGTACTGCATGAAGTAGCGGATCACCGTGTACCCGACCACGAATGCGACGAGGGTGGCGAAGGCGGTCTCCCCCCAGCCGAGCTCGAGCACGTGGCCGCCGGTCGTGCCGGTCTTCCCGCGCAGCGCGTTCACCAGCTCGAAGCCGCCGGAGAGCACGACCGCCGGCACGGCGATGAGGAACGAGAACTCGGCCGCGGCCGTGCGCGTGTAGCCGAGGGCGAGGCCCATCCCGGTCGTGGCGCCGGAGCGGGAGACGCCGGGGATGAGGGAGAGGATCTGCGCGATGCCGATCCAGATGCCGTCGCGGTAGCGCATCCCGCCGAGCAGGTGCTGCTTCCGGCCGAGCCGGTCGGCGACGCCGAGCAGCACGCCGAAGACGATGAGCACGGCGGCGACGATCCACAGGCTGCGGAGCTCGGACTCGATCCAGTCCTTCGCGATGAGGCCCACGACGGCGATCGGGATGGTGCCGAGGATGACGAGCCAGCCGAGCCGCACATCGGGGTCGCGCAGCCCGAACCCGCCGGGCCCCCACTGCCGGAACCACTTGCCGACGATCCGCACGATGTCGCGCCAGAAGTAGACGACCACCGCCGCCTCGGTGCCGAGCTGGATGATGGCGGTGAACGCGGCGCCCGGGTCCCCCCAGCCCAGCAGCCGGCCGGCGATCTCGATGTGCGCGCTGGACGAGATCGGCAGGAACTCGGTGAGTCCCTGCAGGAGGCCGAGGACGAGGGCCTGGATGTAGCTCACGGGGGTCGAGCCTAGGGCTCCCCGAGCAGGAAGTCGGTGAGCACCGCGGTCCCCCAGTCGAGCGCGGCGAGCGGCACCCGCTCGTCGATCCCGTGGAACATGGCCGGGAAGTCGAGCTCGGCGCCCAGCTGCAGCGGCGCGAAGCCGTAGCCGTGGATGCCGAGGCGGGCGAGCGCCTTGTTGTCGGTGCCGCCGGACATCAGATAGGGCAGCACCGGCGCCCCCGGGTCGTGGCGCTGCAGCGCGCGCACCATCCGGTCGACGAAGGGGCTCTGGAAGGCCTCCTCGAGCCCGATGTCCTGGTGGACGATCTCGAGCTCGACGCCCTCCGGGAGGATCGAGCGGATCCGGGCCACCGCCTCCGCCTCCTCGCCGGGCAGCGGACGGATGTCGATGAGCGCCTCGGCCGTCTCCGGGATGACGTTGTGCTTGTAGCCGGCGCGCAGCACGGTCGGGTTCGAGGTGGTGCGGATCGTGGCCTCCAGGAAGCCGGCCGCGGATCCGGTGCCGAGGATCAGCGCATCCGGGGTGCGCTCCGCCTCCGGGAGCAGCTCCCCCAGCGCGTCGAGCAGCGCCGTCGTGGTGGCGGTGAGCTCGATCGGCCACGCCAGCTCGGCGATCCGCGAGACGGCCTCGGCGAGGCGGGCCACGGCGTTCGTCCGGACGTAGCGGGAGCCGTGCGCGGCGGGGCCGCGGGCGATCAGCCGCGCCCAGACGAGCGCCTTCTCCCCGGTCTGCAGCAGATAGGCGCGCCGGCCGTGCACGTCGATCGAGTAGCCGCCGACCTCGCTGATGGCCTCCGTCGCGCCCGCGAAGATCTCGGGATGCCGGTCGACCACGTAGTGGGAGCCGTGGATGCCGCCGTTCTCCTCGTCGGAGAAGAAGCCGAGGACGAGCTCCCGCTCCGGGAGCCGTCCGCCGCGGAGGATGTCGCCGACCGCGGCGACGATCATCGCGTCCATGTCCTTCATGTCGACGGCGCCGCGACCCCACAGCATCCCGTCGCGCACCTCGCCGGCGAAGGGATCGACGCGCCAGCTCGCCGCGTCGGCCGGCACCACGTCAGTGTGCCCGTGGACGACGAGCGCCGGAAGCTCCGGCCGACGGCCCGGGACGCGGGCGAAGACGCTCGTGCGGCGCGGCGCGGCATCGACGTAGCGAGTGGTCAGCCCGTGCGACTCGAGGATGGCGCCGAGGTACTCGGCGGCCTCGGTCTCGCCGTTCGCATCGCCGCCGCCGCGGTTCGTGGTGTCGAATCGGATGAGGTCCCGGGCGATGCGCGCCGTCTCGCTGAGCTCGGCCATGCTCACCACCGTAGGCGCTCGCGCCGTCCCGTGCGCAGTGCGTGCAGGACGACGGCGGTCGCGGCGCCGACGTTCAGCGAGTCGACCCCACCGGCCATGTCGATCCGCACCACCTCGTCCGCCTCGGCGACGGCCCGGCGCGACAGGCCGTCCCCCTCGGTCCCCATCAGCACGGCGACGCGCGGCGGCGCGGCGAAGTCGTCGAGCTCGACGGCGTCCTCGGCGAGTGCGAGCGCGACGAGCCGGAGGCCGGCGTCGCGGATCATGGCGTAGCCCTCCGGCCACGGGATGCGCGTCCAGGGCACCTGGAACACCGTGCCCATGCTCACCTTCACCGAGCGGCGGTACAGCGGGTCGGCGCAGCGCGGCGTGACGAGCACCGCGTCGGCGCCGAGCGCGGCGGCGGAGCGGAAGATCGCCCCGACGTTCGTGTGCTCCACGATGTCCTCGAGCACGACCACCGTCCGGACCCCCTGGAGCAGCTCCGCCGGATCCGGGAGCTCGGGCCGGTGCATCGCCGCGAGCAGGCCGCGGTGCACGTCGAATCCGGTGACGCCCTCCACCATCGCGGGGTCGCCGGCGAACACCGGCACGTCCAGCCCGCCGGCGAGCTCCATCGCCTCCTCGAGCCGCGACTCGAGCACGAGGAGGGAGCGCGGCCGGTGCCCCGCCGCCAGGGCGCGGCGGACGACCTTCGCCCCCTCGGCGAGATACAGTCCGCCGGCCGGCTCGAGGCGCCGGCGCAGCGCGACGTCGGTGAGGTTCGCGTAGTCGGCGAGCCGGGGATCGTCCCCCGCCGCGTCGACCCGCAGCACCTCGGGCATGCGGACTCAGATGTTGCCGAGGGCCAGCATCGCGTCGGCGACCTGGGTGAAGCCGGAGATGTTCGCTCCGGCGACGTAGTCGCCCGGCATCCCGTACTCCTCCGCGGTCTCGAGGCAGCGATCGTGGATCGAGCGCATGATCTCGCCGAGCCGCTCGTCGGTGTACTCGAAGGTCCACGAGTCGCGCGAGGCGTTCTGCTGCATCTCCAGCGCGCTGGTGGCGACCCCGCCGGCGTTCACGGCCTTGCCCGGCGCGAAGCGGACGCCCGCCTCGCGCAGCACGCGCGTGCCCTCCGGGGTGGTCGGCATGTTCGCGCCCTCGGCGACGATCCGGCAGCCGCCCCGGACGAGGACGGCCGCGGCGTCCGCGTCGAGCTCGTTCTGCGTCGCGCACGGCAGCGCGATCTCGCACGGCACGTCCCAGATGGAGCCGCCGGCGACGAACCTGGCGCCGCTGCGCTGCTCCGGGTACTCGCTGATGCGGGCGCGCCGACGCTCCTTGATGTCCTTGACGAGCTCGAGGTCGATGCCGTGCTCGTCGACGACGTAGCCGCCGGAGTCGGAGCAGGCGACGACGGTCCCGCCGAGCTGGTGGACCTTCTCGATGGCGTAGATCGCGACGTTCCCGGAGCCGGAGACGACGACCTTCTTGCCCGCGAAGCTCTCCCCCGTGCCGCGCAGCATCTCGTCGACGAAGTACACGACGCCATAGCCGGTCGCCTCGGTGCGCACCTGCGAGCCGCCCCAGCCGAGGCCCTTGCCGGTGAGGACGCCCGACTCGTAGCGGTTCGTGATGCGCTTGTACTGGCCGAAGAGGTAGCCGATCTCGCGCCCGCCGACGCCGATGTCGCCGGCCGGGACGTCGGTGTACTCGCCGAGGTGGCGGTAGAGCTCGGTCATGAACGACTGGCAGAAGCGCATCACCTCGGCGTTCGACCGGCCCTTGGGGTCGAAGTCGCTGCCGCCCTTGCCGCCGCCGATCGGCAGGCCGGTGAGGGCGTTCTTGAAGATCTGCTCGAAGCCGAGGAACTTCACGATCCCGAGATAGACCGAGGGGTGGAAGCGCAGCCCGCCCTTGTACGGCCCGAGCGCCGAGTTGAACTCGACGCGGAAGCCGCGGTTCAGCTGCACCCGGCCCTGGTCGTCCGTCCACGGCACCCGGAAGATGATCTGCCGCTCCGGCTCGCACAGCCGGCGGATGATCTCCTCGTCCGCGTACTCGGGATGCTTGGAGACCACCGGGCCGAGGCTCTCGAGCACCTCGCGGACCGCTTGATGGAACTCCGCCTCACCGGGGTTGCGACGGATGACCTCGTCGAAGATCGGTACCAGGCGCTCATCGGGTGCGGACACGCGACACACTCCATTTCGGTGGGGACTGCCGGCTCCGGCAGGGGCGTCGGCTGCGGCGCACCGTATTCGACGTTATCGCGCTCCGCGGCGGTTTTTCGCCACGGGTTCGCCGGGCTCCGGGCGGCAGCAGCCCGGACGCCCGTGGATCCGGGGGTTTCGGGGAGGCTACTCCCGCACGAATTCGGCGACGGTCCGGTTGAACAGGGCGCGCTCGTCGGCGAACACGGCGTGGGCGCTGTCCTCGAAGCGGACCATCCGCGCGTCCGGCAGCAGCGCCGCGAGCCGCTCGGAGCCCTCGAACCGGTTCTTCCGGTCGTGGACGCCGTGGGCGATGAGGGCCCGCTGCCGGATGGCCGGCAGATACGGCCGGTGGTCGACCGACTCGAGGTCCTTCGAGAGCTGCTGATGCGCGTACGCCGACCAGGAGACGGCCTGCACGAGCGCCGAGACCTTCGTCGCGATGCCCGGCTCCTGCTGGAAGAGCCAGTGCTCGATGATCTCCCACTGGGACTCGGGGAAGTTCGCCGCGGCGCCGCCGGTCAGCGCCGCGAGGAACTCCTCGCTGAAGCCGCCGGCGCCGTCCTTGTCGCCGACGTACCAGGGCGCGGCGGCGCAGAGCACGACCTTGTCGCCGAGATCGGGGTGGCGCTGCAGGCTCCGCAGCAGGATGTGGCCGCCGAATCCGTGGCTCACGAAGGTCGCGTGCGTCAGGCCGAGCGCGGCGACGAGCTCGGCGAGGTCGTCGGCGTAGCGGTCGACCGTGTAGCCCTGCCGCGGCGTGTCGGAGGCGCCGCAGCCGCGGTGGTCGTAGGTCACGGTGCGGAACTCGCCGGCGAGCTCGACCACCTGCTGCTCCCACAGCGCGTGGGTCGCTCCCCCGCCATGGACGAAGACGATCGGGCGTCCGGAGCCGAAGTCCTCGTAGTAGAGATCGGTCCCGTCGGAGAGGGTCAGTCTCGGCATGTCGTGCTCCTTCGAACGTCCTCCGACGCTACCCGTCCGTGCCGCCCGCCGCGACGACATAGCCTGGGTGCGGTCCGGCCGCGCGGCCGGCCAGGCGGAGACGAGGCGCGCGGCATGGACGAGCACGACACCGCGCGCGTGCAGCGCCGGACGCTGGGCGTCCTGGTCGTCTCGCAGATCGTGGGGACGATCGGCGTCGGGGTCGCGCCGACCATCGGCATCCTCCTCGCCGAGCAGGTGATGCAGGACGAGGCGCTGGCGGGCCTCGCCCGGACGGCGAGCACGCTCGGCGCCGCGCTCGTCGGGGTGCCGCTCGGGGTGCTCGCCGCGCGGCGCGGCCGACGCCGGGCGCTCTCGACGGGATGGTGGATCGCCGCCCTCGGCGCCTTCCTCATCGTCGCGGCCGCGCAGTGGAGCCTCGCCATCCCGCTGTTCCTCGGCCTGCTGCTCATCGGCGTCGGCAGCGCGACGAGCCTGCAGGCCCGCTTCGCCGCCACCGACCTCGCGCAGCCGCATCATCGGGCGCGGGCGCTCTCGCTGGTGGTCTGGGTGGGCACCGCCGGCAGCGTGCTCGGGCCGAACCTCGGCGTGCCGGGCGAGGTCATCGAGCGAGGCAGCGGGCTCACCGCCTATGCCGCCGCGTTCCTCATCGCCGGGATCTGCCTCGCGCTCGCGGGGCTCGTCGTGCTGATCTGGCTCCGGCCGGATCCGCTGCTGCTCATCGAGTCGCGAGCGGCCGTGCGCCCGGGTGCATCGCCGGGCGTCCGCGGCGGGCGCCTCCGCCAGGCCCTCGTCGCGCTTCGGGGGAACCCGCGGGCCCGGCTGGCGGTCGTCGCCATCCTCACCGCGCAGATCGTGATGGTCTCGATCATGACGATGACGCCGGTGCACATCGCGGACCACGGCGGCTCGGTGACGATCATCGGCGTCACCATCAGCCTGCACGTCCTCGGGATGTACGCGCTGTCGCCGATCGTCGGCGTCATCGCCGACCGCGCAGGTCACCGGGCGACGATCGCCGTCGGCATCGTGATCCTGCTGGCCGCGCTCGCCGCGGCCGCGGGCCGGCCGGACGACACCGGCTGGATCGTCGCCTCGCTGATCCTGCTCGGCGTCGGCTGGTCGTTCGTGAACGTCGCCGGGTCGGCGCTGTTCAGCGTCGTCGTCCCGGTGGAGAGCCGGGCGGCCGCGCAGGGCGGCGTCGACGCGCTGTCGAACCTGCTCGGCGCGATCGCCGCCTTCGTCGCCGGTCCCCTGCTCGTCGTCAGCAGCTTCGCGACGCTGGCGATCGTCGCCATGCTCGTGCTGGTGCCGCTGGTCCTCCTCGTCGCCGCGCACGCGCCGCGGGCCGAGGCGGCGGGCGCTCCCCCGGCGGTCTGAGCCGCGCCTTCCCGCGGTGGCGGCGATCCGTCGCCGGCTCGCGGCCCCGAGCCTCCAGAATCGCCCCATGCAGGTGATCCAGGCGATCGACGACGGACGCGTCCAGGACCTGTGCCGGCGCCAGGAGTTCTTCTGGCTCGACCTGACCGCGCCGAGCGCGGAGGACATCCAGCACCTCGGCGAGCTGCTCGGGCTGCACCCGCTCGCCGTCGAGGACAGCGTCCACTTCGGGGGCAGCGCCCGAAGCTCGACGTCTACGGCGACAACGCCCTGCTGGTCCTCGTCGGTGGCGTCGCCTCGCAGCCCGAGGACGAGAACGCCCATCCGCTGGAGGAGATCCACTGCTATCTGAGCGGTGACTACATCGTCACGCTGCACCACGAGGCCTATGCCGAGTTCGAGCGGCTGACGCATCTCTTCCAGCAGACGACGACGCCGAGGACCGAGCGGTACTACCTCTACAAGGTCATCGACGCGATCGTCGACAGCTACTTCCCGATCCTCGCCGACCTCGACGACGAGATCGACGCGCTGGAGGACTCGATCGTCGCGGGCGCGAAGGGGCGTCAGCTGGAGGAGATCTTCCGGCTGAAGCGGCTGCTGCTGCGGCTGCGGAAGGCGGTGGTGCCGATGCGCGACGTGTTCGCGCGCGAGATCGACGCCATCACCGAGCTGACGGGCCTGGAGGCCGACAGCCGGGACTACTTCCGCGACATCTACGACCACCTCATCCGCATCACCGACGAGGTCGACTCGTACCACGAGATGATCGGCAGCTGCACCGACCTGTATCTCTCCACGATCGCGAACCGGCAGGGCGAGATCTCGAAGCAGCTGACGATCATCGCCTCGGTGTTCCTGCCGCTGAGCTTCCTCACCGG
>Ga0164242_10009925_pt1 | contig 10232 bp, 9 predicted proteins | sample OricomgcompostMG_FD_108783 | JGI IMG/M metagenome (GOLD analysis project Ga0164242, IMG submission 108783) | Miracle-Growth compost microbial communities from Emeryville, California, USA - Original compost - Miracle growth compost (MG) ... | reverse complement strand
TTCCGACGGGATTGTGTTGCCGAAAACAAGCGTCTGCAAGCCCGATTTGCGGGCAGCCACGCATTCATCCGGCGAAGGCGGGGCGGATTGTGCCAGAGCAAGTTTACCGGGTGTGCAGCGGCAAATTCGAGGCAGCGTCAGTTGACGGGGCTGCTCGTGCCGCGCTAGCGCGGTCTACCGACATCCACCGGGTCCTCCATGTCCGACATTATCGGTCTCATCCTGCCGTTTTTCGGCCTGATCTTTCTTGGCTTCGTTGTAGCGCGTTTCGCGCGGCAGCCGATCGAGGCGCTCGGCTGGATGAACGTTTTCGTCATCTATGTCGCGCTTCCGGCGCTTTTCTTCCAGCTTTTGTCGAAGACGCCGATCGAGCAGCTGACCGAATGGAAGTTCATCTTCGGCTCCGTCTTCTCCACCTTCCTCATATTCCTGACCATGTTCCTGCTTTCGCTCGCTTTCTCGCGCGGCGAAATCGCGGAAAGCACGATCAGGGGGCTCGCGTCGGCCTATGGCAATATCGGCTTCATGGGGCCGGGGCTGGCGCTTCTTGCGCTGGGTGAGAAGGCAGCCGTTCCGGTCGCACTCATCTTCTGTTTCGAGAACATGATGCATTTCATCGTCGCGCCGATGATGATGGCTTTGTCCGGCAAGGACAAGGAAAGCCCCTTCGAGCTCGCCGTCAACGTCGTGAAACGGATCGCCTTCCATCCCTTCATCATTTCGACGGCGCTCGGCGTGCTGGCGGCCTATTTCCAGTACCGGCCTCCGGTGGCGATCGACCGCCTGCTCGATTCGCTCGCCAAGGCAGCGGCGCCCTGTGCGCTTTTCGCCATGGGCGTGACGCTCGCGCTTCGCCCGCTGAAGCGCGTACCGCGGGAGCTTGGCTTGATTGCGCTTCTCAAGCTCGCGATCCACCCGGCGCTCTGCTACGTCATGTTGAGCCTTGTCGGCCATTTCTCCCCGGTATGGGTCTTTTCGGCCGTCTTGCTCGCCTCCCTGCCGACGGCGACCAACGTGTTCGTCATCGCGCAGCAATATGGCGTCTGGGTCGAGCGCGCTTCGGCCAGCATTTTGCTGACGACGGTCCTCTCCGTCGTCACGGTGACGGCGGCGCTTTACGTCATCAAAAGCGGGTTGCTACCGCCTGACCTCTTTCCGTAGGTCGGAGAACAGGTTTTTCCAGCCGCTTCCCGGATGGAGGCCTTCTCGCATGAAGAAGCTCCGGACGGGCGCAAGATTGCCGATGACGGAGAGGCCGGCGGTGCGCAGGAGCTGCGCCGGCAGGAAGTCCGATAGGAGCGACATGTTGAGCATGTTGACGGCCGTGCTGCGGGCCATGATGTCGGGCCGCCGCTTGGCGTCGTAGCGCCACATGACACTCGCCGACCCGGGGTCGTTCCGGTCGAGCAGCGCCGACGCCACCAGATCCTCGACGTCGCGAATGCCGAGATTGAGGCCTTGCGCCCCGATCGGCGGGAAGACGTGCGCCGCCTCGCCGACCAGTGCAATGCGGTTGCGGGCAAAGCGCATAGGGAGCGCCGAGGACAGCGGATAAACCTGCCGTCCCGGCTCCACCTCGACCCTGCCGAGCATGGACTGCATCTTTTCCTCGATGCGCCGCGACAATTCCTTGTCGTCCAACGTCAGCAATTCGCGGGTCGCCGCCGGCCTGGCGACCCAGACGAGCGATGAGCGCTTGCCGGGCAGGGGCACCTGCGTGAACGGGCCTGTTTCCGTGTGGAACTCCGTCGAGATGCCGGCATGGTCGCGCGCGTGCGAGAAGTTCACCACCAGAGCGGATTGGCGCCGGTCGCGCGTAAACGCCCGGATGCCTGCGGCGTTTCGAGCGGGGGACATGCGCCCGTCCGCCGCGACGGCGAGCTTGGCGGAAACCCGGCTCCCGTCCTCCAGTTCCGCCTCGACCGCGTCGCGGGCCGTATGCCAGTGCCGCACCATTTCCTCTTGCCATGAAATGCCCGGCCTCTCCCGCACAGCCGTCTCCAACTGCCGGCTGAGCTGCATGTTGGGAACGTTGTAACCGAAGGCGTCCTCCCCGATTTCGGAAGAACGGAAAGTGACGACCGGGCTTCTGATCAGCCGCGACGTCGCGTCGATGATCCGCATGGTTTTGAGCGGCGCCGCTTCACTCTTGAGACCCTCCGCCAGATCGAGACGTTCCATCAGCTTCATGGCCGGCATCATCAGCGCAGTGGTGCGCCGGTCCTCATGCGTGGGCCGCGGTCCGGCAAGGACGACCTCGAAACCCGCATCGGCGAGGGCAAGCGCAGCGATCATGCCCGCCGGCCCGGTACCGGCAATAAGAATATCGGTTGCTCGATCGGCGCTCATCTCATCCTCTGAAAGTCGCTATTCCTCTCAGGCACAATCTAGAGGCTGACAGGCCCGTTGCAAATCCTTCGAACGGAGCCCGCCTCGAAAAGGTCGCGTGGGCCGGCGGGGTCATGCCCGCGAGCCGCTCTGATTGGCCCCGATTGCCCTCTGCCTCTTTACCTCGGACCAATTCCGGTCTAGCGCGCTCGGTATGGTTGGACGGGCGGCGATAAAGCTTGTCTGCATGGCGTCATCCCGGATATTCTGGGATGCGAGAGGGCAATTGATGGAAGAGAAAAGCGGGGCAAAGTACGGTTGCCAGGCCGTTTCGCACGGTCTCGCCCTGTGGCGCTTGCCGGTCGGGTCGGCCGACCGGCCGCCGTTGTGCCGGTTCCATTTCCCGGCAAGCCCGGCCAGCAACGGGGATGGCGAAATCTTCGCCCCTTGTCCTGAATGACGCGACCGATGAAGCGCAAGAAGGTCACATGGCCGCAAACGCGGGCGTTTTCCGTCCATCTTTTGACGGCGTCCGGCTCTTTCCTTGCCTTCCTCTCTCTCGTCGCGGCGAGCGAGGAGCGATGGACGGCCATGTTCTGCTGGCTGGGCCTCGCGCTTTTCGTCGACGGGATCGATGGGCCAATAGCGCGCAAGCTCGAGGTCAAGCAGATCCTGCCGACCTGGTCCGGCGACATGCTCGATAACGTCATCGACTATGTGACCTACGTTCTTATTCCGGCTTTCGCGCTTTACCAGCGGGGCTTTATGGGGCCGGGCCTCTCTTTCACCTCGGCGGCGCTTATCGTCATTTCGAGCGCGATTTACTATGCCGATACCGGCATGAAGACGAAGGAGAACTTCTTCAAGGGATTCCCCGTCGTCTGGAACATGGTCGTCTTCACGCTGTTTGTGATCGAACCGGGAGAATATCCCTCTTTCGCGGTCGTACTGGTGTCGGCCATACTGACCTTCGTGCCGATAAATTTCCTGCATCCCGTCAGGGTAAAGCGTCTGAGGAATGTCAACCTGCCGATCTTCCTGGCATGGTGCGCCTTCGCCATCGTCGCCCTGGTGCAGGATATGGAGGCCTCGCCTCCTATAAAGGCCGGCATTGCTGTCACCGGCGCCTATCTGTTCGTCATAGGCGGCATCATGCAACTGTTTCCGAGACTTGGATTGAAGAGAGGCCAATCATGAGCAAAGCCATCCGCATCCACCAGAATGGCGGGCCCGAGGTCATGAAATATGAGGACTATGAGCCCGGGAAGCCAGGCGCCGGCCAGGTCCTGATCGAGCATAGCGCGATCGGCCTTAATTTCCTCGACGTCTATTTCCGCACGGGCCTTTATCCCGCGCCGAACGGCTTGCCCCTGACCCCCGGCTCGGAGGGAGCGGGGCATGTGCTCGAAGTCGGGCCCGATGTGACCGGCTTCAAGACCGGCGACCGCGTCGCCTATGCCGGCCCGCTCGGCGCCTATGCGGCGCGGCGCGTGGTTCCGGCGGATCGCCTGGTCAAAATACCGGACGGAATTTCCGACGAGCAGGCGGCGGGCATGATGCTGAAGGGAATGACGGCGGAATATCTTCTTCGCCGCACATACAAGGTGAAAAAGGGCGACACGATCCTCTTCCATGCCGCGGCGGGCGGCGTCGGTCTGATCGCCGGTCAATGGGCGAAGCATCTGGGCGCGACCGTGATCGGCACGGCTGGGTCGGAAGAGAAGATCGCGCTCGCCAGGGCGCATGGCTACGACCACGTCATCAACTACAGGACTCAAGACTTTGTCGCCGAAGTGAACAGGATCACCAATGGCGAAAAATGCGCCGTCGTCTACGATTCGGTCGGCAAGGATACTTTTCCCGGATCGCTCGACTGCCTGAGGCCGATGGGCCTGTGGGCAAGCTTCGGCCAGTCCTCGGGCGCGCTCGAACCCGTCAATTTGGGCATCCTGGCGCCGAAGGGTTCTCTTTTCGCGACGCGGCCGACGCTTAACACCTATATCGCCAAGCGGGCGGATCTCGAGGAATCCGCCGCCGCGCTTTTCGACGTGGTGGCGAAGGGCGCCGTGAAGATCGAGGTGAAGCAGAAATACAGGCTTGCCGACGCGGCCGAGGCGCATCGCGATCTGGAAGGCCGCAAAACGACCGGCGTGACCATCCTCATCCCTTGATCCGGATAGAATGGTTGAAGCACTTTCAAATCCGATCGTGCTTTGCGCTGGTGGAATTTCTCGCCTAGGATCGCGGGCGGGAACATAAAAGAAGGCGGAGGACATCCGTTGGAAGCAGAAAGCGGCGAACGGGGTGCCGCCCTTCTCGATGTGCGCGGCCTTACCAAGATTTTCGGCGCGCTCAAGGCTTGCGACAATGTCGATCTGACCATCGGCACGGGGCAAATTCACGCGCTTTTAGGCGAGAACGGCGCGGGAAAATCGACCTTCGTCAAAATGCTGTTCGGCTCGCTTCAGCCGAATGGAGGCGAGATCCGCTGGAAGGGCAGACGGGTTGCGATCGCGAGCCCCGGCGAAGCCCGGCGGCTTGGGATCGGCATGGTCTTCCAGCATTTCTCGCTGTTCGAGGCGTTGACGGCGGCGGAAAACATCGCCCTTTCTCTTGGGAACGATACGCCGATCGCCGCGATTGCCGCGAAGGCGCAGGCGCTCTCCTACAGCTACGGCCTGCCACTCGACCCTTATTCGCTCGTCGGCGATCTTTCGGTTGGGGAGCGGCAGCGGATCGAAATCATTCGCTGCCTGTTGCAGACGCCGGACCTCATCATTCTCGATGAGCCAACCTCGGTGCTGACGCCGCAGGAGGCCGAAAAGCTTTTCGAGACGCTGGAGCGGTTGCGTTCGGAGGGAAAATCGATCCTCTACATCTCGCACCGGCTGGAAGAGGTGAAGCGGCTTTGCGACGGGGCGACGGTCCTGCGTCACGGGAGGGTCGTCGGCCATTGCGATCCCCGGCAGGAAACCGCCGCATCGCTGGCGCGCATGATGGTCGGCAACGACGTCGCAGCCGTCGTGCGCCCACCCGTCGATCGGGAAGGCGACCGGCCGCCGCTTCTGGAAATACGGAATCTCAGCCGCACGCCCGCGACGCCTTTTTCGATTCCGCTCCGCAATGTTGATCTTTCCGTGCGCGCCGGCGAGGTCGTCGGCATAGCGGGCGTCGCCGGAAACGGGCAAGGCGAGCTGTTCGAGGCGATTTCCGGCGAGGCGCGCCAGGATGATGCCGGCACGGTTCGCCTGCGCGGCAGGGATGCCGGCCGGCTGGGCATCTCAGGACGCCGTGAACTTGGTGCGGCCTTCGTTCCCGAAGAGCGTCTCGGCCATGGCGCCGCCCCCCGGATGACGCTGTCGGAAAATCTCCTGCTTTCGCGCTACAAGACGGACGGCAAGGCGCTGCTTGGCGGCCTCGGCACGATCCGACGCAGCGCGCTGGCCGCGGCCGCCAAACGCATCGTCGAGAGAATGGACGTCAGGAAAAGCGGCGAGGACCCTGAAGCGGCGGCGCTTTCCGGCGGAAATCTGCAAAAGTTCATCGTCGGGCGCGAACTCGACCGCCAGCCCGCGGTCATGGTCATTAACCAGCCGACATGGGGTGTCGACGCGGGTGCGGCGGCACGCATTCGCCAGGCGCTGATCGAGCTTGCGCGCAACGGTTCGGCTGTCCTTGTGATCAGCCAGGATCTGGACGAGCTCTTCGAGATATCGGATTTCATCGCGGTGATGCACAATGGCGAACTGTCGAAACCTCTTCCGGTTGCCGAGGCGAGCTATGAGAAGATCGGCCTTTTGATGGGCGGCGCCGCGCCCGAAGGCGCTCCTCATTCGGTGGAAGCCGCTTAGATGGTCACACACCGTTTCGACCGGATGAACAGGTCCTGACCCTCATGAGAATCGAACTTGTCCGGCGGCCGCAACACTCCATTCTGTTCTCGGCATTATCCCCCTTCATCGCGCTTGCGCTTACGCTGGTCTTCGGCGCCATCCTTTTCGCGCTCCTCGGCAAGAACCCGGCGGCGACGATGTACGTCTTCTTCATCGAGCCGTTGACGCAGATGTGGTCGCTGCACGAACTCGCCTTGAAGGCGGCGCCGCTCATCATGATCGGGGTGGGACTGTCGGTCTGCTATCTCTCCAACAACTGGAACATCGGCGCGGAAGGGCAATTTACGATCGGCGCCATCGCGGGCTCGATCCTGCCGGTGGTCTATCCCCAATTCCAGAACGCTTTCACCTTGCCGTTGATGCTCCTGATGGGCATGGCGGGCGGTGCGCTCTATGCCGCCATTCCCGCTTTTCTCAAGGTCAAGTTCAATACCAACGAGATATTGACCAGCCTGATGCTGGTCTATGTCGCGGGACTTTTCCTCGACTGGATGGTGCGCGGGCCGTGGCGCGATCCGCAGGGCCACGGCTTCCCTCAGACGATTCAGTTCAGCGACGCCGCCACGCTGCCCGAAATCTTTCCCCAATCCGGCAACGCCAATTGGGGCATCGTCATCGCCATCGCGGCGGCTCTTGTCCTCTGGTTCGTTCTGGGCCGGACGCTTAAGGGGTTCGAGGTCAAGGTGATCGGGGAGAGTCCGCGCGCCGGTCGTTTCGCGGGGTTTTCCGCCGCCAGGATGGTGTTCTTTTCCTTCATTATCTCGGGCGCGCTGGCGGGGCTTGCCGGCATCTGCGAAGTGGCGGGCAACGTAAATCAATTGCAGCCGGTCATATCGCCCGGCTACGGCTTCACCGCCATCATCGTCGCCTTCCTCGGGCGCCTCAATCCGCTCGGCATCGTTGCAGCCGGACTCGTGCTCGGCCTGTCCTATCTCGGCGGCGAGGCGGCACAGGTGGCGCTCGGCGTCTCCGACAAGGCGGCGCGCGTCTTCCAGGGCATGCTGCTTTTCTTCGTGCTCGCCAGCGATACCCTGATCCTTTACCAGATTCGTCTCGTCCGCTCACGCAAGGCGGCAGGCGAGGGGGCTGTCGCCGGCCATGCTTGAAGCAATTCTTCTTACCATTGCGACCGCTTCGACGCCGCTTCTCCTCGCCGCAATCGGAGAGCTTGTGGTGGAGCGTTCCGGCGTTCTCAATCTCGGCGTCGAAGGCATGATGCTGATGGGCGCCGTGAGTGGCTTCGCCGCCGCTCAACTGACCGGCTCGGCCTGGCTCGGCGTCTTCGCCGCCCTGATCGTGGGAGCGCTTTTTTCGCTCCTCTTCGCTTTCCTGACGCTCACCCTCGTTACCAATCAGGTGGCGACCGGCCTTGCCCTGACGCTTCTGGGAACCGGGCTGTCGGGCATGCTTGGCGTCTCCTATGTCGGCCGGCCGGGCCTCAGGCTTGGCTCGCTCTACATACCCGGTCTGACCGATTTGCCGCTCGTCGGGCATCTCCTCTTCGGAGAGGATCCGCTCTTCTACATTTCCATCATTCTGGTCATTGGGGTGTCGTGGTTCCTGTTCCGCACGCGGGCGGGGCTGACATTGCGCTCGATCGGCGACAATCACGGTTCGGCCCATGCGCTCGGCATACCGGTCATCGGCATTCGCTACCTCGCCGTGCTGTTCGGAGGCGCTTGCGCCGGACTGGCGGGGGCGCAACTCACGCTGGTCTATACGCCGCAATGGGTGGAGAATATGAGCGCGGGGCGTGGCTGGATCGCGCTGGCGCTGGTGGTCTTTGCGTCCTGGCGGCCCTGGCGGGTGTTCGCCGGCGCCTATCTGTTCGGCGCGATCACCATCGCGCAGCTGAACATCCAGGCGCTCAGCATGCCCGACATGACCTTCCTGCCCGCGCCGCTTTACTGGCTGCTTGCGACCATCAAGGCCGTCCCGTCGCAGTTTCTCTCCTCGCTTCCCTATCTCGCGACCGTGGTGGTGCTTGTCTTGATTTCCCGCAACCGCAGGCTGACGATGATCAACACGCCCGCTTCACTCGGTCGTGCTTTCGTTCCGGACAGATGAGAGGATTGTGGAGAGGTGCGAAAGAACTTGCTGTTTGCGGCGGAAGTCGTGAGAAGAATCGGATGAGAGGATCCGGGTTAATACTCCAGAGAGGTGTGAAATGAAAAAAGTGCTTCTTGCCGTAACAACGGCGGCCATTTTCGGCATGACGATCTCGGCGCAGGCCGCCGACAAGATGAAGGCCTGCTGGGTCTATGTCGGCCCGATCGGCGATTTCGGCTATTCCTACCAGCACAATCTCGGGCGGCTTGCCGTTCAGAAGGAACTGGGCGACAAGGTCCAGACCTCCTATCTCGAGAATGTCAGCGAGGGACCGGACGCCGAGCGCGCCTTCGAGCGTCTGGCGCGCGACAATTGCAAGATCATCTTCGGCACGTCCTTCGGCTTTATGGATGCCGAGGTGAAGGTCGCGAAGAAGTTCCCGAACGTCCATTTCGAGCACGCCACCGGTTTCAAGACCGCCAAGAACCTGGGCATCTACAATCTTCGCTGGTACGAAGGCCGCTATATTATGGGTCAGATCGCGGCGAAGGTGTCGAAGTCGCATATCGGCGGCTACATCGTGTCGTTCCCGATCCCCGAAGTGCTGATGGACATCAACGCGTTCGTTCTTGGCGCGCATTCGGTCGACCCGAACTTCAAGCTGAAGATCGTGTGGGTCAATTCGTGGTTCGATCCGGGCAAGGAAGCCGATGCCGCCAAGGCGCTGATCGACCAGGGCGCCGACGTGCTCGGCCAGCACACCGATTCCACCGCGGCGATGCAGGTTGCCGAGAAGCGCGGCGTGCACGCCTTCGGCCAGGCATCGGACATGATCAAGTTCGGCCCGCACGCGCAGCTTACCGCGCTGGAGGACAATTGGGCGCCCTATTATGTGAGCCGCGTCAAGGCGGCGCTTGACGGCACCTGGAAGCCCGACAATGTCTGGCTCGGCATCAAGGACGATAATGCCGTCGAACTGGCGCCTTTCACCAACATGCCCGATGACGTGAAAGCGATGGCGGAAGCCACGAAGAAGAAGATCGCCGGGGGCTGGAACCCGTTCACCGGACCAATCAACAAGCAGGACGGCACGCCCTGGCTGAAAAAGGGAGAGGTCGCCAAGGACAGCACGCTGCTCGGCATGAACTTCTATGTCCAGGGCGTCGAAGGCGCCTTGCCGAAATAAGCAGCCCCGGAACGGCTGATTTGGAAAGGGCGTCCCTGGGACGCCCTTTTTATATCCGGTTGCCGACATACTTCCTGACAAAAGGATGTCAGCAGAAGAGTGGTAGGAATCCAAATATCGGAGACGTTCAGACAGCCTTGTTGGAGACCCGCCATGCTCAAATTCTATCATTGTCCCTGGTCCCGTTCGTCCAGCATATTCTGGCTTCTGGAAGAACTCGGCCAGCCCTATGAGATGGAGATCGTGGATGTGCGCGCGCCGGGCGGCGTTCCCGAAAGCTATCGCGACATCCAATCCAGCAAGAAGGTGCCGGCCATCGTCCATGATGGCGTCCTCGTTACCGAGCGTGCGGCGATCGCGCTTTATCTCGGCGACGCCTTTCCGGAAGCGGGGCTCGCGCCGGCGATTGGAGACAAGGATCGCGCCGCCTATCTCACCGCGACGGTGTATTGCGACTCCGTCTTCGACCCTGCCGTCGCCGCCCGGGCGCATGGCCTGGAATATCAAAGCAGGGATTATTCCTTCGGTTTGTTCGATGATGTGGTGGCCAATGTGGAGCGCATGCTCTCGCGCCAGCCCTATGCGGCGGGCGACCGCTTCACGGCGGCGGATACGCAGCTCGCCAGCGCCATCGCCTTCACGATGGGAATCATGAAAATATTGCCCGAAAAGCCGGCCTTCGTCGAATATCTGAAGCGCGTCTCCACCCGTCCGGCCTATCAGCGCGTGCAGGCGCGCGATGCGGAATTGGCCAAAGGCATCACGCCGCTGCCGTC
>Ga0164242_10009924_pt1 | contig 10232 bp, 9 predicted proteins | sample OricomgcompostMG_FD_108783 | JGI IMG/M metagenome (GOLD analysis project Ga0164242, IMG submission 108783) | Miracle-Growth compost microbial communities from Emeryville, California, USA - Original compost - Miracle growth compost (MG) ... | reverse complement strand
GCAGATCAGGGGGCCTGTTTTGCCAGAACAGGTCCATATCAAATTGACCTCCGGGTTCGTCCATCCTGAATTGATCTGCTATGCATCGGGACATGAAGGTCGGGTTGTCGATGGGTTTGCTGCTGGTGGGAATTGTGGGCGCGCTGTTCTTCCGCCGCGGGCCTGAAAAGCCCAGTATTCCCCCACCCCTCGAATCGGCGGCCCTGCTCGACGAACAGATCGCCGACAATGCCAATGTCCCTTACGACCTGGGGCAGCCGGATATTCCCGCACCCGCCCCGGCGATGAGTTCTGCCCCCCCTTCGGGCTTCGTGTCCCAGTCTGCGCCTGGAGCTGCCACCACCGCGCAGATGGACTCGCAGCCCCCGTCCCCCACGCCGATCGGTGCGACTCCTCCATCCGCTCCGGCCAGCACAGCTCCGACGACCGTCGAACCGAACGTGGCAGCGGTCATTCCGCCTCCCGCTCCCCCCGCGCACAACAGCCGGTGGGAACCGATTGCTGCGGGAACATCCCGCGCCCCGGCCACGGTTGCGAAGTCGGGCGCGAAGACTGGGGCGACGCACGTTGTCAGCAAGGGCGATACGCTGAGCACCATCGCCAGCCAGCACCTGGGAGACCAGAGCCGGTATCGTGAAATCTATGAAGCCAACCGCAACCAGATGAAATCTCCCAATGATCTGCGGGAAGGCATGACCCTGCAGATTCCCGGCGGTCCCGTCCCCCCCGCCAGCCTGGCCGACCTCGATGCCCCGACTCGAACGCAGCCCGGCATTCATTCGGTTTCGGATCGGGCCAGTTCGGCCGCTGCGGATTCGGCTGCCAAAACGTCGGAACCGGGTTCCGCACCAGCCTTCTCCCACGACCAGCCGAGCGGTCGTCGCTTCATCGCCGTCCCCCGGGGTCCGTTCTCCGCCGGCCGGGTGGCCCCAGGCAGCACCCCGGCCACAACATCGGAAAAGGTCCCGGCCAAACGGCTGGAAGACCCGACGGCGAACAAAGCTCCCGAGGCGAAGCCGGTCGAAGGAACGTTGCCGCACATTTCCACCAACGAAGCCGAAAGCCTGATCAGCAACGATGGGCCGGGCGGCCGACGTCGACCGCTGAGGTACCGTGTCCGCAAGGGGGAAACCCTGGAGCAGATTGCGGCCCGGTTCTACGGAGACAAAGCCAAAGCGCAGAAAATTCTGGATGCGAATCGGGAACTGCTGCCGACCAAGTCCGCGCTCCGCGATGGCATGGAACTGCTGCTGCCGCCGAACGACTGACTGATCGGCCGCAGCCTCAATCGCCCAGGCGGTCTGCCGGAAACGTATCGCACACAATCTGCTCGTACGCCGATTTCCGCCCCTGTTCGTACAGGCAGGCGATGCGTCCATCCGGCAACACTGCCAGGCACGAATACGCGGCGGGCCCGGCATGCAGCACCCGTCCCTCCGACCACGTTTTGCCGTCGTCGAGGCTCTGACGCACCGTCATCCGGACTCGCGATTTTGAATTCGCCGGGTTGGAAAACAGCAGCCTTCCCGGTGAATCTTTTCCCGGCCACGATAGCCGCACGATGCTTGCCTGACAGACCGGCTCCACCAGCGTCGGGACATCTTCAATCGCCGACCAGGTCTGGCCGCCATCCCGGCTGAAGGCCCGCGCCCGGCAACCCTGTTTCCGATACGATCGCATGTTCAGGCAGAGTTCGCCCGGAGAACGGGCCAGTTCCACCACCTGGCATTCGTTCATCCCCGGCTGCAGGACGTCTCCCCGGGTCCAGGTCTGGCCGTGGTCGTCGCTCCAGATCACGTGCGAGCCGAGCACATCGCGTGGCTTGTCCTTTCCCGGTTCGGTGACGAGTGTGCTGTAGTCGCAGGGGATGACGAGCCGGCCGGCATGCGGCCCGTGTTCCACCTGAATTCCGACACCGGGGCCGGTGGCGTACCAGTTCCAGTCGGGGGATTTCGTCTGCCGGGTGATCTCACGGGGGGCACTCCAGGTCAGTCCATCGTCGGTGCTGGAGGCGACCCAGACGGTTCTCGTTCCCTGGGAAGTCCGATGCCGAATCGCCGATTCGCTGTCGCTTCCCAGGTTGTGTGTCAGCAGCAGCCAGATCGTTCCGGTGCTGCGGTCGACGACGGGGCAGGGGTTTCCGCAGGTGTTGAGGCCGTCGTCCCAGATAACCTGTTGAGGGCTCCAGGTCTGGCCGAGGTCGGTCGAACGCTTGACGAGCAGATCGATATTGCCGGCGTCACCCCGTCCACTTCGCCGCCCTTCACAAAACGCCAGCAACGTCCCGCGAGGTGTGACAAGCAGCGACGGAATGCGATACGTGTGGTAGCCCTGCTGACCAGCAACGAAGACGGAACTGCGGTGCACCTCGGCGTTCGAGGCCGGGGTCTCTGCCGCGCTGGCGGTGCAAGAGGCCGAGCACACGATCGCCGCCAGTGAACACAGCAGCGAACCGGCGATCTGGTACGGGAGGGAAGCGGGTCGGCGCATCGGTCAGGCTCCGTGTTCGGTGTTCGGTGTTCGGTGTTCGGGCACTTCGGCTCGTACCGAAAGAAATTTCTGCAACTACTGAGAATATTTCTTGTACTGATCAGAATATACCGCTATGCTACCGGAGATGCAACACGCCATTCTCCCACGCATTGTGCAGCTCGCCGACCAGCTCGCTGCCGACATCGATGCCCGCGGCCTCAAGGCGGGAGATCCGTACTACCGGACCGCGGAAGTGGCCCGCATGCTCGGCGTCAGCACGACGACCGCCAACCGGGCCCTGCAGTTGCTGGTGCACCGCAAGCAGATTGAACGCCGGCAGGGGCGACAGACGGTCGTCTCCGATGCCACCCGTGTCCAGAGCGCGTCGCTGGCCTGCATTCAACTGCTGGTCCGCCGCGAATACGTCAAAACCGAGGGACTGCTCGCCGACGGCATTGTGGTCGGCCTGCAGCGGGAGCTTCCCGCCGCCCGGATCCAGTTCAGCTTTCTGCCCGACAGTGACGAAGCCGAGTTCATTTCGCATGTCGTGTCGGAATCGACGCGGGCCCGCGAACCGGAAGGTTTTCTGCTGGCGCGGACTTCACTGGTGACCCAGCGGCTGATTCACAACAGCGGACTTCCCGCGGTGGTGTTCGGGACGCCTTATCCGGGTCTGAGCCGGTTTTCGTGGATCGACCGCGACCAGCACAAAATCGGTCGCCTGCTGATGCAGACGCTGCTGGAAGCCGACGTCACCCATGTCGCCCTCCTGATGCGCGACCGCCAGTTTCCGGGCGACCACCCGTTCTGCGACGGGATTCATTCCGTGGCGAACGCGCGGATTCCGCTGGCGAACTGGACCACGCGGTTCATGGCTTCGGATGAAGCCACGGCGTCGAGCATCATTCAGGAACTGCTGGCCAACTGCCCGGGGCGACTCGGAATTTTGTGCCGGTTCGATTATCTCGCCGATATTGCAGTCGCAGTGCTGGCCCGGCAGCCCAAACGGGCGCGAGATCGGGTGGTTATTGTCACCGATTCGAGCAGTACGAAGAGCCCGACTTCGGCCTGTGCGCAGATTCATCAACTGCAGTCGCCGGTGGAAATTGGTGCACAACTGGCGGAGTTGCTGCTGCGGCAATGGCGCGATCCGGCGGCGGCCGCGGAACATCGGATGATTGATGTGGCATTGCAGGACGGTCCGAACGGAGTTTCGAAGCTGTAATCATTCCTTGTGACGGTCTCACTTTCTGTGCTGGTCTTTCTTGGGGGAAAACCATGCGAAAACGATCCGGATTTACGCTGATTGAACTGCTGGTGGTGATTGCCATCATTGCGGTACTCATTGCCCTGCTACTACCCGCGGTGCAGCAGGCTCGGGAAGCGGCCCGCCGCAGCCAATGTAAAAATCACTTCAAGCAGGTGGGACTGGCGATTCACAACTACCATGACACACATGGCATTTTTCCCCTGTCAGACCATCGCGACAAAGGCCGGGGAGGGAACTGCACTGGAAGTCTGTGGAATGTCACCCAGGTTTATCGGTACTCGTGGGGGGCTCAGATTCTTCCTTACCTCGATCGGGTGGCCGTCTACCGCCAGATCCGCTTTGAAGTCAGCTATAACGTGGCTCCCTCGAAGGCCGTCACCGCGGTCGGGGCCACCATCCCGGTGTTTCTGTGCCCCAGCGACCCGCAGGGAGAAGATCGCGTGGCCCGGACGGGGGCCATCAACAACGGCGGCCCCAACAATAAAGACGACCTGGGCCGCTCCAACATGTCTGGCGTCGCCGACTCCCGGACCTGGCAATGCACCCCCGCCTGGGGACGGACCGACGGCAACGGCGTGCTGTACAACAACTCGAACACCCGCATGCGCAGCATCACCGATGGAACCAGCAATACCCTGCTCGTCGGGGAAGTGACCGGCGGAAGACCGGGCAGCTTCGACGGGAACTACTGGGCCGTCGTCAACCAGCAGGATACTGCCGATGGCATCAACGGTCCGGAAACCATTCCCGGCGGCGGTGTCTGGAATTTCGACAGCCAGAGCTTTTCCAGTTACCACGTCGGCGGTTGTCATTTCGCGTTGTCGGATGGCAGTGTCCGGTTCTTGTCTCAGAACATGAGTCAGACCGTGCTGGCCAGCTTGACGACCCGCGCCGGCAACGAAACCGTCGGGGAGTTCTGAAGCCATGCCGATAACTCTCGCAATGAAAAGACTCCGCCGGAGGAGTCGTATCGGTCTGGTGGCAGTTGCGCTGGGGGGCCTCTGCCTGAGCTTCAGTGGTTGTGGCCAGTCCGATGACAACTTCGAACGTGTGATTGTTTCGGGAGCTGTCACCTTCGACGGGCAGCCGATCAGTTCGGGCCGGATCCGGTTCATTCCCACAGGGGACAACAACGCTCCCGTGGCCGGGGCGGTGATCGACGCGGGACGTTATTCGGTGACCAATAAAGGAGGTGTCCCCATCGGTGACTACCGGGTGGAAATCACCGCCGAACGGCTGATGAAAGGGGCCGACCCTGATGCCGACATCCCGACTTTGGAGCAGTACATTCCCGTGAGGTACAACCGCAGTTCTAACCTGACGCTGTCGGTCCCTTCGGGCCAGCCGACGCTGGAGCAGAACTTTCCGCTCGAAAAGTGAACGGAGCTTACAACGGTGGCAGCTTCAGCTTCCGAATGACGTGCATCGGAAGGAAGAGGTGCTGCGTGTCGTCCAGCAGCGGGAGAAAGCCGTATTTCTCGTAGAATTGTCGAGCCGCGTTATTGAGAGCGTGGACTTCGACCGCCCGGATGCCCACCTTGTTGGCCAGGGACTCTGCAATCGAAGCTCGACCGATCATGTCGACTGCGATCGAACGTCTCGATAGTCCAGTCCGGCTCAGGAGAGGCGGGCATGATGTTGCCGGTACCGCTTCGCGGCGACCTTGAGTGCGGCGTTGGGGGGGACGTCTGTCGCATCCAGAGCGGCCAGGAATCGGTCCCGATCCCGATTCGACAGGCGGGTCACCTGGGCTTCCTGCAGGATCTGACGGGCCTCCCGAACGACTGTCGAGACCGCAAACTCACTGACCGACTGGCCCAGTGTGGCGGCCGCTTCCTCGATGGTCTGTTTGAGTTCACTGGGAAGACGGACATTGATTCGGGCATCGGCTTTCGTCACTGGCGTGCTCCTTCCCGCAAAAAATCAGATGTCGCCATCTGACGTACAATATACCCTGGCTATATTGTGGGGCAATCAGCCACTTATGGAAGTTGCTCTGCAGCAGGCAGGAATTGAAGAATCTGACAGCGTGCCGTAGTTCGGGGCCGGGGGCCGTTGCTTTGTGACAGACCGGCCACTGCATTTCACAGGACAACAGGATCGTCGTTCGAATCTGAGTGAACGGCATGCTGTAAAAGTCTGCAGGGCGTGCCTGCTACTTACTTCTCTCAGTGCCCGACACGGTCATCGGGGAATCGTTTCCGGTACATCCCGAATCCGAAAAAGCAGGCTCCCGCCAGCAGGTATCCGACCGCCACCGGAAACGCCCGATAAATCAGGACATTTTCGGCAGGGCCCGGCACATCGAACAGCAGATCGAGATTGAACAGGTAGTCGATGGTGTTGCCGTCGATCTGGTAGGCGTGTGTCAGCCCGATGGCGGCGAATGTTGCCGCCACCAGCGACCAGATCCCCGCGCTGTAGTATTTGCGTTCGATGAGAAACACGGCGATGGCAGCCAGAAACATGCAGGTGAAGATGTAACCCCGCTCGACAATGATCAGCCCCTGCAGCAGAAAGCCGTTGATTTCGGTATTGGCGCCTTTGAGAAACGGGGGGGCCACTTTTGTCAGGGCGTCCTGAATCGTCGTGTTGCCCGCCAGGATGAACGCCCCCTGCACCACGGTGGCGCCCCACGCTGCCAGTGCCGGAAACAGCCCCATTGCCACGGCGGGAGCATGTTCCGACGGCGTCGCCTGGAACGCCTGGGCCGTGATGATGATTCCCACCCACAGTACGATGGGAATGCCCGCCTCGACGGGGACGGCGGCATTCATCAGCGAGACCGTTCCACTCAGGCAGATGAGCGTAATCACCAGTCCGTTGAGCGTCGAATAACCGGCCCGCGCACCGAGCCCCTTCCAGCCCGGGTGCCCGATATAAATGGTCGTCGGGAAACAGCTCCCGAACAACGCCGCCATTATCGTCCCCACGCCGTTGACCGACAGCGACGAAAACGTGTCGAACCGGTCGCCCCCCGCCTCCGCCGATTCGATGTTCTGCAGGCTGCCAATGACATTGAACAGCCCCATCGGCACAATCACCGACATATAGCCCAGCCAGTCCTGAATGGGGCGGTCGAACACGGCGGCCAGTTCCGCACCGGCGAAATGGGGGTATTGCCACTGATGCCCGGCCCACGCCGACTGCAGCGCCGAGACGCTCATCGTGACGCCGGTCCATTCACTCGGCAGCAGCCAGGCACACCCCGTGCCCGCCAGTATCGCCACCAGTCCCCCCGGCAACCCCAGCGGAAACAGAGACCGTGAAAACAGCGAGATCAGAATGATGGCGAACGGCAGCATCGCCACCAGTGGCTTCTGAAAGATCTGCAGCGCAAACGTCATCGAGATGAACCCGATGGCAATTCCGGCCAGCGTCGACAGCAATGCCGCCCGCGGGGTTTTGCGACGAACCCAGCCCGCCACAAATGCCCCGGCGAATTCGATGACTCCGCTGCCCAGGCAGGCAAACAGCCCCATCCGCCAGGCAGACTCGGCACTGCCGGTCTTGGCAAATTCGGGGGCCATCACGAAAAAGACGTACACCAGCATCGACGGGGTGTTGATGCCGTAGGGCAGGGCGGTGACATCGCTGCGTTGTTCGCGGGCGGCCAGGCGGTGGGCCTGCCAGGCGTAGAACACATTGCCGAATAGAATGCTGAGGGCCGCCCCCGGCAGGATATGCGTGTAGATGAACCGGGAGTCTTCGCCCGACATGCCGCAGAGCCCGGCACAGAACGCGGGGATGAGGAGCAACTGAACGAGGTTGTCGATCAGCAGTCCGAAGAACCCGTCGAGATCACCACGGACAAACAGGGGGTATTGCCTGGACATTGTTGGAAACTCGGTGTTCGGGGTTCGGTCAGACCGGAGGTTATCACAGAAAGAAATCGCGGGAAATTGCGATCTGCGGAGGTCGCGGAAGACGAACCGCCATCCGCACAAAACGGGAATACGGAGGGTGCCTCCCGCCAATATTTCACGAGGGAACGGCCCCTGAAGTCTTTCATCTTTCGGAACGTTCCGGGGACGGCTGCGACGGTCGCTGCTGCCTGATACCGAACTTCTGGAAGCGTGCCCTGCCACCCGGCCCGCAGGCGTTCGCTGCCCGAGAACCCGGTTTCAGGCCACGGTATATGGATATTCCTGAAATTGGTCAACAGGCGTTGGCTGGTGGACGACTCGGGAAGCCGGCGGATTCTCTTCAGCCTGCTGTGGCACCCATCTGTTTCCAGGCTTTGCAGAGATAGGCCGGCAGATCCGAGGCGATCATGCCGGGTGCCGTCAACTCGGTCGCCGCCAGATCCCCCGCCAGCCCATGCAGATGAGCCGCCAGTTGGGCCGCTTCGAACGGAGTCATCTGCTGTGCCAGCAACGCGGCTGTCAACCCGGTCAGGACATCTCCCGTACCGCCGGTGGCCATTCCGCTGTTCCCGGTGGTATTGATGGCGATCCGCTTCCCGTCGGTGATGACCGTGGCATGCCCTTTCAGCAGCAGGACGATTCCCTGCTCGCTGGCAAAGCGGGCTGCCAGCAGTTCCCGGTCCCGCTGCACGTCTGCGTTGTCGCAACCCAGCAGGCGGGCGAATTCTCCCGGATGCGGCGTCAGAATCCGCGGGCTGATGACCCGGGGAAGCCAGTCCTCTCGAGGCACCGCCGCCAGCGCATTCAAGCCGTCCGCATCAAGTATCAGCGGCCGCTCCAGGGTCGTATACAGCCTCTGCACCATCTGCCGGACTCCATCCGACACTCCACAACCCGGGCCACAGGCGACCACGTCCGCCTTGCCGGCGAGTTCAAGCAGGCCGTCCACCGCCAAGTTCGAAAACCGGCCATCGGCATCCTCGGGCAACCCTGCTGTCAGGTACGAATGTTCTCCCGCCGCCACAATCGGCAGCAGACTTTCAGGAACCGCCACGGTGACCAGCCCGGCTCCTCCCCGCAATGCCGCCAGGCCCGCCAGGCAGGCGGCTCCGCTCATCCCCCGACTGCCTGCGATGATCAGCACCCGGCCGAAGGTCCCCTTGTGGCTGTTTTCAGGACGAGGGGGAAGTGCCGGTATTGTCGTGATGTAAGGAATGGTCATGTTTGCCTGAACATTTCCTGTCAATGGAAGAACGGAAACCTGTTCTGCTTCAGCCTATCCCGACAGAAGGAGAACTGCCAGCGGAAGCTCCGGGATGAAGATGGGGACAGAGGTTTTCGTCGCAGGTCGCTTGCGGACCGCGGAAGCTCGGGGGATGATACACCCGATTCTCCATACATTCCAAAATTCATCAGGGAGCGCTTGCCATGCGGAACGCCGCCTGCGGTCTGATTTTCGGTTTTTTCCTGCTGGGGCCAGCGATGCTTCGGGGCGCACCCCCTGCCTCCGGAACGACCGTACCGGTGGCCGAATACAGCATTCAGCTCGACACTCCGCTGCAGCACGATGACGGAAAGTTTCTGTGGTTTCATGCGCGGGCCGCCGCCATTCCCGGGGCCGGGCACGACGGACACCCCGCCATTGTCATGACACTGCAGAAGCATCTGAAAGTCAGCGATTTTTATGCCGGGCTGCATTACATGCGAAGCAACGACCTCGGCAAATCCTGGAGCGGGCCGACATTGCCGCCGGAACTCGACTGGAAAATCGGCAGCGACGGCGTCACCACCTCGGTCTGCGATGTCACCCCGGGCTGGCATGCCGCATCGGGCCGGCTGATCGCCATCGGGGTGCTGGTGCGCTACAACAAGCAGGGTCGGCAATTGCTGGATAAGCCCGGCTCGCACGCGGCGGCGTATGCGGTTTACGATCCACAGGCCGATTCCTGGTCGAAATGGCAGACGGTCGACATGCCCGACCCGGCCGGAAAGTTTTTTCTGGTCACCCCGGGCTGCGGACAGTGGCTGGTCGAGCCGAATGGCCAGATACTGCTGCCGGTCTATTGCCGTGGTCCAAAAAATCAACCGTTCTGGACAACGGTGCTGCGATGTTCGTTCGACGGCCGGACTCTGAAATACATCGAGCATGGAAACGAGCTGCAGCTCGACGATGCCCGTGGCGTCTACGAACCGTCACTGGTGAAATTTCAGGACCGCTACTTCCTCACCCTCCGCAACGACCACAAAGGATACGTAACGACCAGTGACGACGGGTTGCAGTATGCCCCGATCAAGCCGTGGACTTTCGACGACGGTGCCGACCTGGGGAGCTACAACACCCAGCAGCACTGGCTGGCACATGGGGAGGGGCTGTTTCTGGTGTACACCCGGCGGGGTGCGAAAAACGATCATGTTCCCCGAAACCGGGCACCGCTGTTTACCGCCCAGGTCGATCCGCAGAAGCTGCAGGTGCTCCGCGCGACCGAGAAGGTTGCTGTTCCCGAACGAGGGGCGGCTTTGGGAAATTTTGGAGCGGCGGCCATCACTCCCGACGAGTCGTGGGTGACCGTCAATGAAGGCTTGTGGGGGGCCGAGGCCCGCAAACGGGGAGGCAACGGCACCCT
>Ga0164242_10009923_pt1 | contig 10233 bp, 11 predicted proteins | sample OricomgcompostMG_FD_108783 | JGI IMG/M metagenome (GOLD analysis project Ga0164242, IMG submission 108783) | Miracle-Growth compost microbial communities from Emeryville, California, USA - Original compost - Miracle growth compost (MG) ... | reverse complement strand
TCTTTTTCCTCTCCGGGATTTTTGTTGTTGCCTTCTCCCCCCCCCCCCCCCCCCCCCGGCAAGGCATCTTATCGCCCAACCCCTATTTTAGCTCTTCGATCCCGCACGAAGCCCCTTCATCAAGCTTCCGCCCTTCCTGGCTAAGCAACCAAGATCCTTTAAGGATCTCATCACCCTTCAGTTTCCCATCAACGCCAACTTCCAGAACCCCTAGCTTCTTCCCCTCGCTATCAACCAGAGTAGCCTGTGCCCCTTCCTTGGCTTGATATAGCACAACCTCGACGTCCTGAGCATAGTCGTAAACCGCACCCCTCACACTCGGGCTACCCAAGACGAGCACGGTGTTCTCGCGCACGTACAGTGGGAGCGTGCCAAACCCGTGCTTCTCGCGGAACCAACCCGGCCCCGTCTTCACCTCGTTAGTGAAGTACGACGTCCACTTGCCCTTGGGCAGGTAGAACTCTACCTCGCCCGACTCTTCGAAGATCGGAGCCGCCAGCAGGCTGTCTCCGACCATGAATTGCCGGTCGAGGTACCACGCCGTCGGATCGTCAGGGAACTCAAGGCACATGGCGCGCAGGCTAAGCGGCACCCCGGAAGCCACCGTCTCCATGGCCTGAGCATACAGGTACGGCATCAGCCGCGACTTGAAGGCCGTCCACTTCGACAAGGTTCGGGAACACCCTTCCTCGGTCGCATCGTCGTCGTCGATCGTCCACGGCACGCGGTACGACCCGCTCCCGTGCAGGCGGCTATGGCTGCACAGCAAGCCGAAGGCGACCCAGCGCTTGTAGATCCACGGCGGCGGCTTGCCCTCGAAGCCGCCGATGTCGACGGACCAGAACCCGAACCCTGAGAGGCCCAGCGATAGGCCGCCGCGGACGGACTCGGCCATGGCCTCGGCGGTGCTCTCGCAGTCGCCGCCCCACTGCAGCGGGAAGCGCTGCGTGCCGGCGCAGGCCGCGCGCGCGAACAGCACGGCCTGGTCGACGCCGTAGCGCCTCTGCAGGGCCTCGTAGACGACCTTGTTGTAGAGGAAGGCGTAGAAGTTGTGCATGCGCGCGGGGTCGACCGAGGCGTCGTGCCACTGCACATCGCGGGTCGGGATGCGCTCGCCAAAGTCCGTCTTGAGGGCGTCGACGCCGACGTCGAAGAGCCCCTTTAGGCACGAGATGTACCACTCGCAGGCGGCCGGATTGGTGAAGTCGACGAGGCCCATGCCCGCCTGCCACTGGTCCCACTGCCAGACGTCGCCGTTCTTGCGCTTGAGCAGGTAGCCGTTCTCGGCCGCGTGTTTGAAGGCGGCGCCGTGCTGGGCGATGTACGGGTTGATCCAGACGCAAACCTTCTTGCAGAGGCCGGAGGCCTTGAGGCGGGAGATCTGGCCCTTGGGGTCCGGGAACCTCTCCGAATCGAAGACGAAATCCGACCAGGTGAAGGCCTTCATCCAGAAGCAGTCGAAGTGGAAGACGTCGACGTTGATGTCTCTCTCCTTCATGCCGGTTAGGAAATGGTTCACCGTCGCCTCGTCATAGTTGGTGGTGAAGCTGGTGCTCAGCCAGAGCCCGAGACTCCAGCTTGGCACCGAACTTGGCTTCCCCGTGAGGATGGAATAGCGACCGAGGACCTCCTTTGGCGTCTTGCCGTAGATTATGTACCACTTCAACCGTTGCGCCTCAACGCTTGTCTGCACGCGGCAACATCTCTCGTTTCCGACCTCGAGGTCCACCTTGTCAGGGGTATCAATGAAGATTCCATAACCACGAGAACTGAGGAAAAAGGAGACGTTCTTGTAAGCTTGGTCGCTCGAGGTACCGCCGTCTGCATTCCAGAGCTGGATAGACTGGCCGACTTTGTTAAAGGCGCCGAACCGCTCACCGAGGCCGTGGATCGATTCCCCCACCGCCAGGTTTGTCTGAGTGAACATGTAGTGTTTGAAGTCCCTCATGTCTCCTGTCTGGAGGGCACTAGGCGCAGGGTTATACGCTAGCCCCACACTCCGTGATGGGAGGGATGTTAGCTGCTTAGAGCCATCGGCGGCATGGAACTGAATGCCAAATGTAGGCTCGTTATGGTTGAAGGTAGCCGCAATAGAACCCGACGTCAGAGTTGTGGTCTTTTCCCCCTTTGAGATGCTCGGTTCCGCCGCCGGTTTGCCATGCGGGTAAAGCTCAAAGTGAGGCCCCCTGCGAACAGCTCCTGCCCAGTGGGTTGCCTCAACTGATATAACCCCGTCAACCTCTGCCTCGATATCCTGTTCTTTCTGTTAAGCCAAACCCAGGGTTGGTAACGCAAGGGTGGCAATACTAACCAAGGTAATTGTACTCAGGTTCAGCGTGTCTCCACGAGTTACCACACGTCTCGTAGGGCATAACAGACTCAGTCCTCGCTCTGTTTCCTTAACATCGTAAACCTGCTCGGCATATTCCACACTCAAACCCTCCGCGACCATCCACATGCCATCACGAAACTTCATGGTGGGCAAAGGACTCTGTAAAGTACGAGATGTGTTTTTGACAACCCAATGAGCTTATCAAAAAAAAAAAGAGTTCAAGCAAGATATTTCCTAGAAACACAAATTGGGATGAAAGGTTGAAAACCCTTCAAGTTTACAATCCAGACTGAAGAGGGGTTTGGAGACGACGTAATGAGCCACAAAGTGCGTTTAACAAACTTACGGGCGGCAACAGTCACGATCCTTCGATTCGCCGATGGCGAGGAGATCCGGCCCGGGAATGCGGCCCCTCAACTGGTCGGGGAATCGTACTGAGTGTGGTGGAGTACCGTCATATCGGCTTTCCTTCCAGTAGGTACGCTGGATCGCTCTCGAGTGGAGATTGGCCAGGCATGACAACATGGATCACGGCTGCAAGACCTGCAGTGTACTCCGTAAGTGAGGAATGTGAAGAGGGGAGTGGTGCGCTTTTGAAGGTGCAAGAAAACACCCGTCGGAAATGGGGATTGATCTTGCTTGCAGGTTCAGGTAGTATCCCGTCGCGAATAATCAATTCCACCACTGATGGGTCTCGAATTCCACCACTAAGGGGCCTCGAATTCGACAGGCTTTCTCCAACGTCTTTCCCCCTCCCTGTTCCCATTCCCCCTCAATATCTCCATCTGTAGGTAGGGAGTTTTGTCAACCCTCATCTGGGGGTGCGGGAGAACGATCGCCTGTTTTTAGCCAGCATCACCGCTGTCAATATCGGATCTGTTGCCCTCTGATCCGCTTACCCCTGGGCTCTCCTACGCGGACTTGAATAAGATTCGTTCCGAGAGTCTTGGGACTGAAATGACCATGCTAGACACCCTTACATCGTGCCATTGTCTGCAGCTTACCTTGGTTTAGTCGCCTTGGGATGGACGTGTCGTTCCCTAACAGCTCGGGACGGGAAGCTATCCGGGGAGACATTAGGATATATAGTAGAACAATTATGATATAATGATCACCGCGTCGCATTACCGAGCTGTGACTTACACGCGCTGCTTCCCCCACACTCCGCACATCGCCAATATCCCAAGGCAAAAGCCGCGATAATGAAGTCCTCCTTCTCGGTGTGCGCCTCGCTGGCTCTCGCCGGCGTCGCTACTGCCTCCGGCGCAAACTGCACGGCAGTATACAAAAACCCCAATGCCACTGTCGACGCGAGAATCGCCGACCTGCTCAAGCGCATGACCCTCGAGGACAAAGCCGCGCAGTTACTCCAGGGCGATATCTCCAACTGGATCAACACCACCGATGGTGCCTTCAACGCCAGCGGCCTGGTGTGGAACATGAAGTATCGCGCCAGCCAGTTCTACGTCGGCTACCCTACCAACTGGACCACTATCTCCCACGGCATCAAGATCGCGCAGGACTACCTCGTCCACAACACGACGCTAGGTATCCCGGCCCTAGTCCAGACTGAAGGTATCCACGGGTTCCTCATGCCCAACGCCACCATCTTCAACTCGCCAATTGCCTACGCTTGCTCGTGGAACCCGGCCCTCGTTGAGAAAATGGCCAAAGCCATTGCAAAGGAGGCTCTGGCTCTCGGTGTCAACCAACTCTTTGCACCCGTGGCCGATCTAGGTCGCGAGCTGCGATATGGCCGTGTCGAGGAAGGCTTCAGCGAGGATCCGTACCTCAGTGGCGAAATGGCGTACTCGTACGTGAAGGGTCTCCAGTCCGGCGACGTGGCCGCCACCGTCAAGCATTTCGCCGGAACCGGTTCGCCAGAGCAGGGTATTAACACGGGACCTGTCCACGGCGGGCAACGGGAGTTGCTGACAACTTACCTACCACCATATAAGAAAGCCATTGTTGATGCCGGAGCTTACAGCGTCATGTCTGCTTATCACTGCTATGACGGTGTCCCCGCTGTTGCAAATAGCTATGTACTTACGGACATCTTGAGAGACTCGTGGGGTTTCAAGGTATGGCATGATCGCCTTCGGTACCTTGGTATAGCTGACAGTGCTTTCGCAGTACTTTGTTATGTCGGACGCTGGCGGCACAGATCGTCTCTGTAACACGTTCAATATGTGCCGGGCGAGTCCAATCGATTCAGAAGCAGTTGTGACGATGGTATGTACACCGCGTTCTTTCTCCATTAAAGGGGGGATGTGAAGCTAACCAAAAGTATTAGGCCCTGACAGCTGGCACAGACACTGAGATGGGCGGTGGTTCTTACAACTACGAGAAAATCCCCGAGATGGTCAAGGCCGGCACACTCAGCGAGAGTGTCGTCGATACCGCTGTATCACGGGTCCTCCGTACCAAATTCGAGTTGGGCCTCTTTGAGAAGCCTTATCAAGGCGTCCCGGATGATGAGGCCAAGAACTACATCAATACGCCAGAGCATGTCCAGCTCGCCCGCGATCTTGACGCCGAGTCTATTGTCCTGCTCGAGAACCATAACGATGTTCTTCCTTTGAGCAAGACCGCCAAGGTTGCTGTTATCGGTCCTATGGCCCACGGTTATATGAACGTACGTCTTTTTCTCTGGTACTCTACAGATGGGAGTTATTCATTTCGATTCGCGTAAATGTACTAACACGGCTCAAGTATGGCGACTACGTCCCCTTCCAGTCCCAATACCGCGGAGTAACACCCTACGACGGCATCAAAGCCGCCAGCACAGGCACCGTCACCTACGCCAAAGGCTGTGAGCGGTGGTCCAACGACGAATCCGGCTTCGCTGAAGCCATCGCGACCGCCGAGGCGGCCGACGTCGCCGTCGTTGTCGTAGGCACTTGGTCGCGCGACCAGGGCGAGTTGTGGCAGAACCTTAACGCCACCACGGGCGAGCACATCGACGTGTCGTCGCTGAACCTCGTGGGCGCGATGCCGCGGCTCGTTTCTGCCGTCATCAACACCGGAAAGCCGACGGTCGTGGTCTTCAGCAGCGGCAAGCCTGTGACAGAGCCTTGGATCAGCGAGAACGCCACGGCGCTGGTGCAGCAGTTCTACCCCTCCGAGCAGGGCGGCAACGCCCTTGCTGATATTCTCTTCGGTGATGTCAACCCGAGCGGAAGATTGACTGTCAGCTTCCCGCACTCTGTCGGCGCCTTACCTGTCTTTTACGACTATTTGAACTCTGGTCGGGCTTGGCCAAACCCCGGTGCTTCCTACCCGAACGGCACCCTCCAGTTCGGAACTAACTACGTCTTGGACACTCCTGAGGCTCTATACGAGGTGAGTACTTCCAACCCCCCTTTTTTTCAAGCTACACCACAAACCGAACACGACAACTAACACAGCCAAAAACTAAAAAAGTTCGGCTACGGCAAATCCTACAGTACCTTCAAGTACACCAACCTCCGCCTCTCATCCACCACCGCCACCGCAACCAGCAAGCTCACCGTCTCCGTCGACGTGACCAACACCAGCGACCGCGACGGCAGCGAGGTCGTGCAGCTCTACGTCAGCGACCTGATCGCCTCTGTCGCCGTGCCCAACAAGCAGCTGCGCGGGTTCGACAAGGTCGCCGTCCCCGCGGGCGAGACCGTGACGGTCGAGATCCCGCTCGACGTCGCCGAGCTGGGGCTCTGGGACGTGCGGTACCGATACGTCGTGGAGCCGGGCGAGTTCGCCGTCTTTGTTGGGGCTTCGAGCGCGGATCTGAGACTCAATGCTACGCTTACTGTGTCTTAGAACAGGGGTGGGACGCCTGTTTTATTGTACAGTATGACTGCACCTCTAGGACGTGTGTTGATTTCCTCTCGAATCAAAGTAAAATAATAACCGGAGTCTTATTAAATCCCCCCTCCCCCCGGTACGCATTGTAGAACCCATCAGGCGTTGGTCAAGTTTCCAGGACGGCTCCTTTTTGACTTGCCCGTTATAACATAACGGAGATGTATATTTGTAACGCGAGAGCCAGTATATACGATATGGTATAAGTGCTTAAACAAGGAAATTATAAATTAGCAACCATGGCATTATCCCATCAAATCTTCCATCATATATCCTCATCGTGTTGGTATTCCAGGATATCCAAAATTCATCAGGTCTCACACCGCCATCACGTCACCGAAAAGCTATTACTAGCTCCAGAAAACGTAGTCCTCTTCCCCAGCAAGTCCTTCGCATCCCCGAAATACCTCAGCCGATATACCCCCGGTGCGACCTCCCCGGTCCCCGTCTCCCAGCTAATCACGACGTCGCTATATCCCAGCAGCCAATTCGTGCGTTTCCACGAGTACACTAGATCCCAGTCTTCATCGGAGCGGACCCTCGTCCAATTGTCACCGTCTTGCTTCTCGACGGCCGCGTAGGTGTCCTCGAGCCGCAGGTCGTTCCGCGGGTTCGCGCCCACAAAGGTCGCCTCGACAACGGCTCCGCGCTTGAACGACGCTGCCCCCGGTTGCGTCGTGCACTGGCCAAACGACTTTCCGATGGGAGCGCTGTCTTGCACAACTCCAGGGATGAATGATAGGCTCTTTTCACGGTTGTCCGGTGGCGAGGGACCTGGGTTCGGTCCGGTGGTAGCGGTTGGAGAGAGGTAGTGTAGGTTACTGAGAGTCAGGTTGATGTAGGCGGGAAGCTCCCATGGTCCGAAGAGCGTGCTAGCGCCTTCGTAGCGTTGGATGCCGTACTCCTCGGGCGTCGCGACGTAGTGGGCGTACGTGTTAGCCGGCCCGCCGAGGACGACGTACGGTTCGGTGGAGCCGGTCAAGGAAAGTTGCGATGCGGCTGACTTGACGGCCTCACGCCACCTGCGGCCAGACATGGTCGTTGCCTCGGAGGGTGAGACGATGATTAAGAATTGGCCCACACGGAGGGTCTGTACGTCGACGATGTTGGGGGTCCACGCGTAGGGAACATCCATCTCGCCGACGTCAAGGAGAACGGGTTTGGGGGCTTGGCAAGCCACCTGTTCAGGGGAGGGGGCTCGGAGGAGGTCTGCCACGACCTCCCATAGAGGGTTGTTCGGTGCGCCTGGGTCGTTTTGCGTGAAATCGAAAGCTCCCGGCCCGTCGGTGGTACCGGCTGCGAAGGAGAAACCCAGAGCAGCAGGGCATGTTTTCACCATAGTGCCATTATCCAAGGGGAACTCAAAATACCTCATGTCCTGGTACGTATGGAAAGACTTAACCGTCGACCCGACGACCGGGGTGGTCGACTTATCCAAGTTATCCTACAAGCCACTATGTGAGCGAGACGTGCTGGAGGGAAAGGAAAAAAAGCGGAACAACTTACATAGAGCTGTTTGGCCCCTGCGAACTGTCGACGACCAATTTCATAACAGCTAGACACGCCCAAGTCGAGCTTCTGGAACATTGGGCCGCGGCCGTGGCAGGACTGCGACTTGCCATCCGCGCAGGTACTGTTCTCGAGACTGCACATGTCACCAGATCCATCATCGCAGTACGCACCCAGGACGTTGGGGGTTGTATCTCCGACATTCGCCTGGGAGAACCCGGCAACGAATCCATCCGCAGCCTGATCGTCACCTTTCACGGATTGTTCAAATAGGTAAGCGGCTAGTCCCTTATTATCACCCGTGACATGGGTGTTATTCTCAAGCATGGAAGTTCCGTGCACGGGGAACCAGGTCAAAACACCAATGTTTTTGAGATCGGATTCACGCTGGAACCGCAAGAGAGTGAGAGTCTTGTCAACACTGTCGCTATATTGAGCCCTCTCGGATTCGGGGTTGGCGAGATACGCATAGAGGCTGCGGCTGAGGTTGGCATCTGTAATGTTCACCGAACCGAAGTCAAGGTAGCCCTAGATAAGCTTGCAGTTAGTTTCCGTTTCGAACTTGGGATTTAAGCAAGGTAGTCCTACGGTTGTGAGCGATTCGTGAGCCCTCTTAATAGATAGGACGGCACCGTCAACAATGGCTTGGTAGCTCTGTTTGTCATATCCAAAGCTGGTGACCTGTGGCAAGAGGTAGTTGAACCAAGCCCCAGGTCCGCTATGCGAATGTGTGCCGGTCACAGCAACATTTGACTTCCCATACACGGCGTAGGACGAGCCCATATTCTTGAGCGCGTCGAGGATTCCAAAGCGGACCGCCGTGTCGCCAGACTGGGTATCGATAACGAGGTACACAAAGCGGTCTTCGGGCTTGTTGACATCGCCAATAATGAACGCCCTAGAGTAGATGCGCTGCCGAAGTCCTGTACCGACCTGGCCGATAGAAGCATAACCGGCAAAGTTGACCTCTACAACCGGGCCGGTGATGTCAGCCTTGCCAACCCCAATCAGGTATTTGTCTCCCGTCGCTGTCGCCCGCGTCTTCGAGAGCAGGGCGCTACCTCGGGGTTCTCCTTCAAAGGCCCTCATTCTTGGTTGTCCCGTCTCCACACATGGGATGAGTTGAGTGACGGCAATGACTAGAATAATGGCCAAAGATACTACCGAGAAGATGACCGCGATAAGCCGTCTGGGGAGTGGGTTTGCCCCTTTTCGATACTGTGGTTTCGACATGGCGAAACTGGCGTGAGACCACGGCCGGGAGGCAGGTTACGGCTGTATCGAAAAAGAATAAGCTAGACAGCTCAGTTACTGAGTTCGCCGTCCACCATGCATGAGATTTCTTGGTCGTATTCCCTGCGCTTCGCGACGCAGTCGACGGAAGAAGGATATGCTCTGGGCCACCATGGCCAGCGTGGGTGTCTCCCCCTCTTATGGATCGACGGAGGCTCGCGACGGTCAACTAAGACAAGGCGAGCGCCGTGATGCGGCACGCTGATCATCGAACGCCACACCCTTGCTTCGCGGAGATCATCTTGGCCCTTCCTGGCAGGCACCGGGCCACTCGGCTTCGGTACAGGGGTTAGCAGCTCGATGTTAGGCTGGCAGGGATGCGACCAATAACAACGGCATAAACGCGGCCATGGCCTGGGGACTTGTTTTCGAGCGTGCTTGGGGAAATGATTTGCAGACGCAGCTAATCTTGTTCATGACCAGCGGCATGGGAAGCGACAGGGGAATGGGGGGGTGCGGATGGCGGCCTCATTGGGCCTTTGCGGCCTGGAACATGACGTGGGAGGGAGGACTGTTTGATCAAGCCCGTGGCTTCATCGACCAGGGACTGGGTGTGGGGATTATCGGGGGATTGGAGGGAATGCTGTCATTCGCTGACATCATTGGACCGCCGAGGAGATTGGCCGGCAACCACCATCTAAATACCGGGATGTTGCGGGCAGTTTGCAGCCACTTGATGGCAGTTCATTTGTCCATGCCGGGCGTCAGAACTGGAAATATTCAGGGGAGCAATATTAAGGGTAATGTCGATGTAGCTCTCCCCACGAGTCTCGCCATCTTCCTCACTTTCACCATTCATCCCGTCGAGGTCACAGCTGGAGACCTTAGGGTCGTAATGAAGATATATGCGTAGAGTCGCGGGTGTGGTATTACCACACTCCCGCATCCCTTCCCCGCCACCTTCCCCAATCTTGACAACAAGCCGGGCCTTCTGTGGCCAGGGATTTCGGAAAAATGCGACGGTGCCGGTCGAGGACGATGTAACTGTCCGGCTTGCCAGAATGCAGACATAACCTGTTCGACGGTGGACGACGATGAAATGCGGTCTGCAACCCCGATCTTGCGATGCGGTCTAGTTAAGGTAGCGAATCACCGGCGCTGGATTTAATCTGGTGATCGGAAGTGGCAGGTGCGAGGGCCTCGGGCTGTTCAACCTATCCGGGAAGGCAAGACCGGAGGGCTGGGGTACGCAGTAAGTGGGCCAAAGGATATCGCTGCGGGGCTGTCGCAGTTCAAAAGCTTAACCCGACGGTGTA
>Ga0164242_10009922_pt1 | contig 10233 bp, 8 predicted proteins | sample OricomgcompostMG_FD_108783 | JGI IMG/M metagenome (GOLD analysis project Ga0164242, IMG submission 108783) | Miracle-Growth compost microbial communities from Emeryville, California, USA - Original compost - Miracle growth compost (MG) ... | reverse complement strand
GGCGACACCGACGCGGTGAACGTGCGCGTGGACGGCGCCGGCTACACTTTCGCCCACACCCGCCGCGGCGACACCACCGACCTGATGCTCGACTACGTCGGCTACGACCTCGCCGCCCTGCGCACCCGCTACCGCGAACGCATCGCCGCCGCCGGCATCGCCGGCGCCGCTGCGGACCAGCTCTACCACACCCTCGACGACGGCCTGACCGCCTACACCTACCTCGCCGACGACGCAGATTGATGCTTTCTCGCTTCGGTGCCTCTCCATGCACCCAAGGGCAAGCACTTGTCTTCTTCCGCAACTTGGTCGAATCGCTGGCCGGCTCGGATTTTGTGGCTACGGCCACGCCTCATGGCGCAGTGGCAGTTGGTTAAGCTCACCCCTCACCTGCTGCCAATGGGGCATGGCTTCGCTCACCAGTAGTTGGAAGCGGGCGTTGTGGGTTGGCTCAAGCAGATGGGCCAGCTCGTGAACCACGATGTATTCCAGGCACGCGGGAGGTTTGCGGGCAAGTTCGGTGTTGAGGCGGACGATGCCCGTCGCGGGGTTGCAGCTTCCCCATTTGGTTTTCATCTGCTGCACCATCACGCGACGCACCTTGACGCCAAGCAGGGGTTCCCATTTCGCCAATAGCGAGGGCATGGCGGCGCGAATCTGTTCGCGGTACCAGGCATGCAGCACCTCATGGCGCGTGCCCGCATCGCTGCCGGGGCGGGTGCGCAGTTCCAGCGTGGCGTGCCTCAACGTCACCATGGCAACGGCATCGGCGTACACGTTCTTCAACAGATAACGCTTGCCCCAGACGTAATGGCTTTCGCGATCGAGATACTCGCGGACACTTTCGCGCTCCTGCGAACGCAGTTTGCGCTGCTGGCTCTTGATCCAGCCCAGTCGGGAGAGCGCATACAAGCGAATGGTATCCAGCGCCATGCCGACGGGAGCCGAGATGCGCACTCGCCCATCCGGTGGGTACACGCTCAGATGAACATGCTTGATCGGCTTCCTGACCACTTCGGCATGCAGCGCGCCAAGGTCAATGCCGTCGTGCAACTCCACCGTCAATACTCCGGCTGGGCGTTGATTATGAGAAAGATCCGTTCGACCTCGGCATCATCGTGCAGGATTCCCCACAACGCCTGCTTGATGGTGTTTTCCTTCGGCACGTTGCCGCGCCAGCCATCCGGGCGCACGCGCCTGACTTCAGTGTCGATCTTCAAGGCAAGCTCGAGTGCGTTGTCCTTGCCGCCATATTCGGCCGGCGGATCGGCCACCTTGCTCCGTGGAACGTAGCCCTTCAGGTTGTTGTACAGCGCCCGCTTGCCCGCCGTGTCGAGAACCGTCGGCGTATCCTCCGCCTTGCCGGCCTGCACCTTCGCCGCCAGGTCGGCCATTTGGCCAAGGTACTCCTCGTAACTGATGGCCTGCTCGCGGCGCTTGCGGACGATCTCGTCCAGCAGCGCGGACATGCGCGCGAAATAGGCCGGGTCGGTGAGGTGATCCTTGACGATCTTGCTGCGGACGTTGTTCTCGATGGTCTCGGCCACCGACGCGCGATCCTTCATGCCGCCGAGTTTGCGGGCGATGGCGTCGGCGATGCCGGTCTTCACGATCAAGTCCAGCAAGCCGACGTTGTCGAAGTCGGAAATCTTGCGCGGCTCGCTGGCATGGATGTAGGTGTCGATGAGGTGGCGCATGTCCGCCTCGTAAGGTTTCAAATCCAGCGTCTCGTCCGCAGCTTGGCGGATGGTCTCGCGCAGTTTCACCCAGTGCTCGATGCGCTTGCGGATGCTGGCCTGCTGAGCGTCACCGTAGCCCGCGGCATCCATTTCGTCGGCCAGGTTGCCGTAGGCACGCAACGCGCCCACCACGCCGGTGTACAAGGCCACGCGCTGGGGCTCGTGCGCTTTCAGGTCGCCGGGAATTTCCGTGTTACCGCAGAAGTAGTGTATGTGCTGCAACTCGCCCTTGGGCGGCTCCACCTTTTCCAGCAGCAGCTCCATCGCTTCCAGCGCCGCATCCAGTCGTTCGCGGCCTTTCTTGATCCGGCTTTCCAGCATCACTTCCGGCGCGGCGCCGCCGGCACTGTGGTCAAGCTCGGAGGCGTACACCGCCATGGTGTCCTGCACCCTCTTGAACAGATCCTTGTAGTCCACGATGTAGCCGAAATCCTTGTCCGCCGTATCCAGCCGATTGGTACGGCAGATGGCCTGGAACAGGCCGTGATCCTGCATCTTCTTGTCGATGTACAGGTAAGAGCACGGCGGCGCATCGAAGCCGGTCAGCAACTTGTCCACCACGACCAGCAGCTTCATGCGCGCGGGCTGCCTGATGAACAAGTCCTTGGCATGATCCTCGTAGGCTTCGGTCGGCGACTTCCCCGGCACCGCCGCCACGCCTTTCAGCAGTTCGGTGTAGGTGCGGTAGATGAATTGCTTGTCGGTTTCCGTGTTGGCCCCGATCTCTTCCAGCGTCACGTCCTTTGCTTGCGGGTTGTACGAGGTGATGACCGCGCACTTGCCCTTGAACGGGGTCTTCTGGAACAGGGCGAAATACTTGCAGGCCTCGTAGATGCTGCCGGCCACCAGCATGGCGTTGCCGCGCTCGCTGGACAGGCGCGGTTTGGTGCCGAAGTCGAAGACGATGTCCTCCACCACCCGTTCCATGCGCGAGCGTGAGCTCAGCACGGCCTGCATCGTGCCCCATTGCCTTTTCAGCTCGTTCTTCTGCCAGTCGTTCAGGCCTCTGGTCTTGGCCTCGAACCACTGGTCGATCCTGTTCTGCGAGCCCAGCCGCTGGTCGATGTCGCGTGCCTCGTAGACCAGGTCCAGCACCACTTCATCCTGCACGGCCTCGCTGAACTTGTAGGTATGGATGTAGCCGCCAAACACTTCCAGGCTGGTGGCCGCATCCTTCTTCAAAAGCGGCGTGCCGGTGAAACCGATGAACACCGCGTCCGGCATCATGGCCTTCATCGTCCGGTTGAGCCGGCCGCCCTGCGTGCGGTGGCACTCGTCCACGAACACGAACAGTTCGCCCACGGCCTTGCCGGGCTGGGCCTCGATCTCCTTGATGAAGGCGTCGAAATCGCCATCCTCCAGTCCGCGGCCCGCGCCGAACTTGTGCACCAGCGAGCAGAGCAGGCGCGGCGTGGCCTGTGTCAACTGCGTCATCAGGTCGCGTCCGCTGCTGCTGCGGTGGATCTTCTCGCCGGCGCTCTCGAATACCCGCTTGATCTGGTCGTCCAACTCGTCGCGGTCGGTGATGATCGCCACCCGCGAACCCGGCACGTTCTCCAATATCCATTTCGCCAGCAGCACCATCAGGATGGATTTGCCCGCGCCCTGCGTGTGCCAGATGATGCCGCCCTGTTTCCTGCGGATGCTTTCCTGAGCGGCCTTGATGCCGAAATACTGGTGTACGCGCGGCAGCTTCTTCATGCCACCGTCGAACAGCACGAAATCGTGCGTCAGCTCGATCAGCCGGGGCTTCGCGCACATCTTCGCCAGGTACTTGTCCAGTTTGTAGCCGCTGTCGTCGGCCTCGTCTTCCTTCCACTTCAGGAAGAACTTCTCGGGCGTGCCGGTGGTGCCGTAGCGCAAGCCCTCGGTGTCATTGCCGGCGAACACGAACTGTACCGTGCTGAAGAACCCGGCGTTGAACCCCGGTTGCTGGTTGGACAGCAACTGGCGGATGCCTTCGCCAATGCCCACCGTGCTGCGCTTGAGTTCCAGCACGCCGATGGCGATGCCGTTGACGTACAACACGATATCCGGCCGACGCTCTAGCCCGGCTTTCAGCGTCACTTCCTCGGCCAGCGCGAAGTGGTTGCGCTCGGGATGTTTCCAGTCGATCAGCTCGACGTTCTGGTACTGCCCATCGCCCGCCGCCTTCACCTGCACCGGATACCGAAGCAGCCGGTAGACCGCTTCGTTGCTGTCGTAGAGGTCGCGCTGCGGATGGCTGGCTTCGGTCCTGAGCTTGTAGATGGCCTGGCTGATGTGCTCCGGGCGATACCCCGCCTCGGTCAGCCAGGCCGTGAGCAGGTCTGCCTCGATGTTGCCGTTGGCCCGATCCGACCAGTTGCCGAGGTATATATAGCCAAGCCGATGCTCGAACAGCTCGATGATGCGGTTCTGCGTGGCGCGCTCCGGCTTGCCGATGTTGTTCATTGCTGGTGTGCCCCCTGATTCGCCAGCAGTGGGTTCATGTTTCGGATTCGGACGGCATCTGGGGAAAAACGATGCCTGCTTGCCCGTCCTCGTTGAGGGCATTGGCATCGAAGCCATCCATCAATTTGATGGCGCGTGTCTGGATGTGACCGGCTTCCCGAAGGCGTTCGCAGTACTTGTATAACGTGTTTCCATCCTCCGTGAGGATGAAGGCAATGTCTTCGTGACTGGCCTGTGCAATCAGCTTCACGTCATCGCGCACGACGTGGCGCGAATCACTCGAATCGCGCGTGTTGAGCTGGTTCCAGATGAGCGCAGCCTTCTGGCCGTGGGGTACGTTGAAGTTCAGCGGACGAAAATTGCCGAGCGGCAAATCCGTGAGGCTCTGCTTGATGCCGAACTCCGAAGCTACAATGGCCGAAAACCACATCGTCACGTTGTTCTGGAGCATGTAGCGGTAATACTGCACTGCCACGGCATGGCGCGGGCGGCTAGCATTGGTCAGCGTAATCAGGAAGCTGGTGTCCAACAGCACCGAAGCACTCATCCTTGCCCGCCCCGCAACTCTTCCAGCCAGTTATCGGGAACATCGGCCCACGCCTTCGTCCCCTTCTCCACGAGTTTGTTGAACTCGGCTTCATCCCAGTGTGGCCGGCTGGCATCGAAAGCCAGCAAGGTCGGGTTACGCAGTTCACCGGTTTTCAGACTCTCCTCGGCGGACACACGCAACAACGCTGGACGATAGAGCCGGTTCTTTTCTTCGCCGGCAATAAGCTGTTGCGTAGCGGTGATGGTGAGGGTCTTGCCGTCAGCCAGCTTCAGGTGGATGTTCGGCTTCGTCGTGCCGCCCATGTCTACAACGACGCCTTGCAGGAATTTTTCCACCGGCATCCAGATCGCCTCGACCTGGTTGTGGAAATCGCTACGGCTGTCCACCCGGATGGTCAGATCCCCGCCCGCGCTGGCCAGCACATAGTTACGGTGCGGATTTTTGCGGGCAGCCATCTGCCAACGCTCCACCACACTGGCTCGCTTGGGGTCGAGCAGGCCCAACGCAGAAGGATTCTGCAAATGTCCCACATCCGTCCATAGACCGGTGGCCGCCAGCAAACCGCTGGCGACGAAGGCCAGTGAGCCCTTCTCGATGGAAACAAGCACCTGGCTGGTATCGACATCCTTGTTGGAGCCTTTCAGGAACTCCTCGACCTCACTCTGGAACTGCCCCAGCAAGTGCAGCGGGACACGCGACGGGCTGATCGGCACATCGTCGATGTGATCGTTCAGGGCGAAGCGGAGAGTGTCAGTCGTGTCCATGATGGTCGGATTGTATCGCCGGATTAGTCTCAGCGGCTGCGATGCCCGATGGCGCAACGATGCCTCGCGGGCTTGCCGATGTCATTCCCCATCGCCCTTCTTGCGCGGCACATTCGCTCCGCTGATCGGCGCGTCAGCCCGTTCCTTGGCAACCTTCTTTCCCTTGGTTGCTTCCGATGCATACTTTTCAGCCTGCATCTGATCGTACATGGCTGCGACCTGCGCCTCGGTCAAGGAACTGCCCGCCAACGCGAGGGTTCCATGAACCTGACGAATGCGATTGATACGACGCTGTGCCCAATCCATGCTCACCTCCTGCTTTCAATCATCAACACCAAACGGGTGACACCACAGCAATTGTGCAAGCACTTCTTGCACAAATTGCCCAACCCTTTGACATCTCAATGAGGCCCCGCTGCACGCTTTTCCAACTCGCGCTTGATGTAATCCTCGCTGAGGCGATGAGTCAGTTCGATCAGATTGCCGATGCGGGCATCTTGCCCCTCATCCGACCACGGCATCGCCATTTCGCCATGCATGGACGAATTCCGAATCCTCACCCACGCATCAACTTGTTCTGTCGTGATGCATCCGGCACCAATCAGCGACTTCAGCGTTCCGGCAACCCCCTTCATCTTGAAGCTATCCAGATAGTTCAAAACCCTGCTGCGCAGATCGTTGTTCCCCTGCCATCCATCAACCACCTTCCTCAGTCCAAGCACATCAGACTCGGGCCAATCGGATTTTCGCTCATCCTGCGAGAACATCATCTTGACGATGCCTTCCACCGTGCTCGCCAAGGTCATGCACAGCACCCAGTTGGAGCCCTTGGTTGCCTGAATGATTTCCCAGTAATACCGCGTCAGTGGATGTGCTTCGAAATTTCGGTGACCTGCCGCGTCCCTGGTGGTCGCGACGAGGGTCAGAATGTTCCTGTACAAGTTCCAGAATCGCTCGCCAGCCCCAAGCGGATCCTCGCGCAAGATGCATGCAACCAGTGAACTGGTGGAGTAAGTGGAAGATGGATGGAGCGAGATCGCTGCCGTGCCGTCCCCCTTGTTACGGGCAATCAGCCTTGGTGAAACGACCTCGCCCAGCAAGAGGTTCAGCGGCTCACTCAGCCAGTTTTCGAGGTGTGGATGCGGCAAGGCATGCGAGGCATCAGCCACTGCCCACACATGCTCATGTCCCACCGACTTGAAGAACTCGATTTTTGTGTCGAGCACATCAAGCACTTTGACTCCAGCGCTGCGCGACGAAAACACCTGCTGATCGTCCCGATACACGGTCTTGACCATGTTCGCCGGAATGGGAAATCGCAAAGGGCTGTCATACACCAGCTCTACGCCGTTCCTTTCGGACACACCAAATCCGCTGGCTCCAGTATACAGCGCTTGAATGTCGCCCCATAGCTGCCAGATACCTCCGACTATCTCGCCCGTCCGCAGTGTCGTCCAACCACCCGACCATTCCGTACCATCGTAATCCACGGCATTCATCCTGAACTGATGTTGGTGATCGTAGGGGTTGTTCTGGGCAGCAACGATTTTCTTGAGCGCATCGGAGCCATCGCCCGGCGTGCCATGCATGACAAAATGCATGTGGGTGTTCTTGTTAATGACGATGCGCCCAGAGCCAACGAAGACCGGCGGCTCAAAATCACGCCTGAGAATTTCCATGCGCGGGCACTCCATGGTGACCAGGCCTTTCAGCAAACGATCCACCCAACGGGAAAGGGTACGGACGGTCATCGATGCTCTCCTACATCAACCGTGTTCTGCCGGTCAGCAGTTCCTGCATCATGCCTCGCTTGAGCAGGCGGGTCTTTTCGCGGCGCTGTTCCAGTGCGGCGAGTTCGGTGTCTAGGTCACTCAGCACTTCTGCAATGGCGGCTTGTTCATCGCGTGGCGGAAGGTTGATTGAGGTGGAGTTGATAAGGCCTGTATTGAGGTTCATCTGCGAACCCGTTTGACCGTGCTTAGACCAATCCGACTCTATGGCTTTGAGAACGTAGTAGATGAATTTCCTATCGGCTTTCAGGTCGTCAAAGACGACGAATCCATCATGGATGCACACGTCAATTCTTGTGATGACGGGACGACCAACAGTTGCGCAGATGCTCATGATCAGGCTGCCGGATTGAACCGGCCTGCTGTGCTTGATACCCTCGCTTGAAAGCCTCTGCTGGGTAGTTTTCAGATACATCCCAGAGGCGGTTACGTCGGAAATCCGCACCCAGCCCACAGGCGAGTTCTCGTCGAACCAAATTGGGCTGTCAATAGGTCGAGGTGACGCACCGCGCTGAATATGCGCGATACCGCCCAACCTCTTCACCTCCCACTCGCCCGCAAACCCCGGCAGGCGGGTCTTGCCGGTAAGCAGTTGCTGCATCGTTGCTTGCTTGAGGTCGCGCTTCTTGGCGATGAGTTTGTCGAGGCCGGCCAGCAGCGCGTCCACGTCGCTCAAGGCGGTGGCGATGGCGGATTGTTCGGGGAGTGGCGGAAGTGCCAACTTGATGGATGCAAGTGCATGCGCACCAATGTGCACAACTGCGTCACCTTGGCCTTTGCTTGCCTTTTGTCGATTAATAAGCGGCGCATTTAGTGCATAACCAAGAAACTCAGATGAACTTGCACGCGGACTGAGAATCACAATGTCGCCTCCCGCATACGCTTCATCATCAGAAACGAAAGCAACGGTTTTGCCAATTTCCTCCTTTGTTTCTCCGGAGCCGGCAAAAAGCATGTCACCCCTGCGAAGTCGTTTCGCGGCCTTTGCTACTGCCGACGAAATTCGGCTATTGTATTCGCGGATCACATCGTTGTGATGCGTGTAAATCTCGCCATAACGCACGCAGGGCAAATCACCGCTATGCGCTTCGTCCTTGCGAACCCCACTACCTTTGCTGAAATCGCCCAAAGCACCAAGCGAAGCAACTTCCCAATCTTCAGGAATCGCCCCAACTTCCGTTTGCTTGTATCCCGGCTTCACGGTTTTTTCCCCGACAGTTTGCGCACCCCGGTCTTCTTCGCGTTCAGGCGGCTCACCACAGGCCGGCCTGTGCTTTTCTCCAACTGCAACCGCGCCGCCTTTGCCGTCTTCGCACCCTCCTTCGCCACCACCGCGCTTTCATCGAAACCCTGCGGGTTGCGTACCAGCGAGATGTCGGTGGCGGCCACTTCGGCCAGCATGTTCAACACCAGCTCGGTATTGGTCATGTTGTCGCGCAGGTTTTCCTTTTTCAGTCCCTTGTGCTGCCTGTATTCGCGGGTGCTCATGCCCGCCCACACCTTGCTCATCAGGTCGGTGAGCGCGGCGTACTCGCTGCCCTGCTGCACGCCTGCCTTGTCCCATTCATCCGTCAACGCCTTGCGCACTTCGATGGACTTGATGCGCTGGTTGATCCAGTTCTCGCTGTAGCCCAGGCGGCGGTAGTTCTGGATGGCGCGGTCGATGGACAGTTCCGGGTCGACGGTTTCGTCCAGGCGCTCGCTGCCCACTTGCGCAAGCCACAACTTGAAGGGCTCGGCGCGCTTGCTGGGGATGGATTGGATGAGCCGCAGGATTTGCTCGGTATCGGCCACATCGGTGAGGTACTTTTTGCCGTCAGCGGCGGTCAGTTTCAGTTGGTTAGTGGCGCTAACCAACTGACTGCCTTCGGCAATCAGTTTGTTTTTCAGCCACTTCCAGTAGTTCCTGACCTTCCTGTAGTCCGGCTGGTCGGTGAGGATGGCGATGATGTCCAGAATCGAGAACCACCATTTCTCGTTCTCCTCGTCCCACTCGGCACGGACTTGCCGGGATTCGAAGAGCTTGATCTTGTTCTGCTCGCTCATGCCGTTACACCCATCTTGCGCAGGTGTTCGCTCACCCTGGCCGACAGCGCCGCCACTTCATCCACCAGCGCCGGCAGCGGCGATTCATAGCGCAAGGCCAACTCACGCACACGGGTGGTGAGGGCTTGCGAGACGCGCTCCACTTCGCCGGTAATGGCGGCCTGTAGCGCGGCCAGCCATTTGTCTTCCACCACCAGCGTCTTGATTTCAGCCGTGGTGAGTTGCGGATACTTTTCGTAGGCTGCCTTGTCCAGCGCGGCTTCCTGCTCCTTGAGTTGTTTTTTCAGCGCAGCTTCCTTGGCGGATAGTTGCTGCCATTGCTTCAGCACCACCAGCTCGTCGGCGGCATCCTCGTCGTCGCCGATTTCCCGGATGCGATCCTTGACCTGCGTGGCGTTGATCTTGTCGAAGCCGGCAAGCGCCATGTCCTCGCCGCTATGTTCTTCCTCGAACTCGGCCAGGGCGCTGCTGGCGGCTTCCAGTTCGGCGGCGGTGGCATCCACGGCCTGCTGCTGCGCGGCGAAATAGCGGGCCACGATGTAGCGCTTGGGTATCAGGTCGCAGGCCCAACCCTTGTCCTTCTGCCGGCCCTTCTTGTCGGTTTCGATGATGCGTGCCGGCTTTGCCACCCAGCCGTCGGCGGCAATCAGGTAGGCGTCGTCCTGCATGGTGTCCGCCCAATAGTCCATCAGGTGCTGATAGACCGCATAGGCGTCCAGCAGCGGCTGGCCCTGGTAGTGGTGCAGCAGGTCTTCGGAAAGCGTGCGCCCCTCCTGCTTGGGGTGAAAGCCTGGCTGCAAGGCTTTGAGCGTGGGCGTCACGGCATCGCGCCATGCGGCGTAGTGGGCGTCCATCTTCGTGCGGTACGCGGTGAATTGCGGGTGCTGGAAGATGGCGGGCTTGATCGCGTT
>Ga0164242_10009921_pt1 | contig 10233 bp, 11 predicted proteins | sample OricomgcompostMG_FD_108783 | JGI IMG/M metagenome (GOLD analysis project Ga0164242, IMG submission 108783) | Miracle-Growth compost microbial communities from Emeryville, California, USA - Original compost - Miracle growth compost (MG) ... | reverse complement strand
CGTATCGACAATGCGCACCGCATCGAGCAACCGCCCGGCCCGCAGCGCCGCGGTCACCGGACGGCGACATGCACGCAGCTGCTCGTCGCGGCGGGCCACCAACTCGGCCGACGGCACCAGCCACCGATCCGCTTCGCGTGGTTCGATTTTCAGGATGCCGCCGCCGTAGGAGCGGCCCACCATCTCGGCGTGCAACACCGACACCGAGTTCAGCGCTGCCAACACCAACAGGTCACGGCCCAGCGCGCGCACCTCATCGCGCAGATACACGCCGTGCACCGAGTTGAGGTGGTGCGCCTTGGCCCGATTGGTCACCAGACGCGGGGTGTCGGCGTTCATACAGGTCAGCAGCAGATCGGCAGGCGCCAGCAGCGGAACCCGGTACCACGGCGCGCGGACCCGGCACTTGTAGGCCAGATGTACCCCGGCCGCATACCCGGCGTCGATATAGCGACCGGCCGCCGCCGACGGCCTACCGGAGGGCCGGAACAGGTGGATCGACTTGCCATTGTCACCCAACTTGACCAGTTCGGTGGACGTCAGCGTCAGGGCCCGCAGGTGCGCACTGCCCGGCGGGGACAACGGCAGCAGATCGCGCGATCCCAGCCCCAATTCGGTTGCACGCCGCGGGGATAACGCGAAGTAGCCGTTGTTGCCGGTGACCATACCCAGCGTGGTGTCGCCCCAGTGCTCCAGTACCGCGAACTCGCCGGCGGCGTGCAGCGCGTGCAGCGCGTCCAGCGGCCCGGGGCCGATCAGCCCGCTGACCCATTTGTCGGCCGGGTCCTGCGGTACCCAACTGCGTTGCGCCAGTTGCGATGTCAGCGATGCAGCGTTGGTGGCGCGGTGGATGACGGCGTGCCCGGACGGGCCGGCGTCGAAGCCGTCGGCCAGCAGCAGCACCACATCGGCCTCGGCCTCGGGGAACACCTGCTCGTCGAACATCACCAACTCGACGCGGGCGAACCGATCGAACAGGAACTTGCGCACCGCACCGGCATAGTTGACGCTGAGCAGCTCGGCAGGCAGCACCAACGCCATGCGGCCACCGGGTCGCAGGAACAACGCGGCGTGCACCGTGAACGCCGCCCAGCTCGAGGCCAGCGCCGACAGGGTGACCCCGGCCTGCAGCGCAGCCCGGCGGGACTGGGCCCGCATCGACCCACGGAAATCCTGATAACGGATGTAGGGCGGGTTGCCGATCACCACGTCATGCACCGATTGCGGTGTCAGTGCGAACAGGTCGGCGGTGCGGATACGAGCCGTCGCCCCCGCGGCAGCCACCCGGCGGCGCGCGACGACGGCGCTGCCGGCGTGAATCTCCACCCCGTGCAGCACCGGACGCTCACCGCCCAGCTCCCGCAACCGCTCGGCGGCGGCCACCAGGAAGGCCGCATCGCCGGCCGCGGGCTCGAATACCTGATCATCTGCCGAGCGCACCGCCCAGCGAGCCAGGTAGCGGGTGATCTCGGCCGGGGTGAAGAACGCACCACGCGCCTTGCGGGCATCGGCGGTATCGCCGAGCGGCGCAGCGGTGTCGGTCACTCGGACATTGTTACGTAAGGCACCGACAACCCGGCCGACCGCAACGCCACCGCCGGGCAATTTATGCACGATCCGGGACGCTCAGTGCACGCTGTCGGGCACAAATCACCCGGGGCCGAGCAGCTGGTCGGCGTCGAAGCAGGTGTGATCGCCGGTGTGGCAGGCCCCGCCCACCTGGTCGACCTCCAGCAACACCGCGTCGCCGTCGCAGTCCAGCCGCACCGAATGCACGTGCTGGGTGTGCCCGGAGGTCGCGCCCTTGACCCACTGCTCACCGCGCGAACGCGAAAAGTAAGTCGCCTCACGGGTTTCCAATGTGCGAGCCAACGCGTCGTCGTCCATCCAGGCGACCATCAGCACGTCGCCGGTGCCGCGCTGCTGCACGACGGCGGTGAACAGTCCGGCCTCGTTGCGCTTGAGCCGCGCGGCAATGGCGGGATCCAGACTCACGGCCGGTCGTCCTTCATCTCGGTGCCAGGCACTACTCGGTCCGCAGCCGTCAACTTTCGTTGACCGACAACCAAAGTCGACGGGCCGGAATCGAACATATCCAGCAGAGCCCGAGCACCGGAAATCCGCCCGCTCATCGCACCGTGATCCCTTCGGCCGCCATCGCGGCCTTCACCTGACCGATGGTCAGCTCCCGGAAGTGAAAGACACTGGCCGCCAGCACGGCATCGGCGCCGGCTGCCACCGCGGGGGCGAAGTGCTCGGCCGCGCCGGCTCCCCCGCTGGCGATCACCGGGACACTGACCGCGGCCCGCACCGCCCGCAGCATCGCCAGGTCGAAACCGGCCTTGGTGCCGTCGGCGTCCATCGAATTCAGCAGGATCTCCCCCACCCCCAGTTCGGCTCCGCACCTGGCCCATTCGACGGCGTCGATGCCGGTGCCGCGGCGCCCGCCGTGGGTGGTGACCTCCCAGCCGGACGGGGTCGGGGTGCCGTCGGCCGGCACCGTGCGCGCGTCGACCGACAGCACGATGCACTGCGAACCGAATTGCCGGGACAATTCGGAGAGCAACTCGGGTCGGGCGATCGCCGCGGTGTTCACCGACACCTTGTCCGCACCGGCGCGCAGCAGGGTGTCGACATCCTGGATCGAACGCACACCACCACCGACGGTCAGCGGGATGAACACCTGCTCGGCGGTGCGCCGCACCACCTCGAGCATGGTCGAGCGGCCCGACGAGGACGCGGTGACATCCAGGAAGGTCAGCTCGTCGGCGCCCTCGGCGTCATAGGCGGCGGCCAGCTCGACCGGATCACCGGCATCGCGCAGATTCTCGAAGTTGACGCCCTTGACCACGCGGCCGCCATCGACATCCAGACACGGGATGACGCGGGTCGCCACATCGCTGCGGGAAACGACACTGCTCACAGGTAATCCTCCGGGACACCAACGGATCTGATGATTTCGAGCATGCGCTCGTGCACGCCGGGCGCTGCGGCCAGCGCCGACTTCGACTCGACCGTCCAGGGCGCACCGGCCAGGTCGGTGACGATTCCGCCGGCCGAGCGCACCAGCGCCACGCCGGCAGCGTGATCCCAGATGTGATGGCCGAAACTGATTGCCCCACCGAGGATTCCGGCACCGACATAGGCCAGGTCCAACCCGGTGGCGCCGTGCATGCGCACCCGGGAGCACTCCCGGGTCAGTCCACACAGCACCGCATTGCGATACTTGCCCGGGAACCGGCCGCGGGAATCGATGTTGAAGGTCTGGATGCCCACGATCGATTCGGCGAGCGTGGTCGGTGCCAACGACGGCAGCACGGCGGCACCGTCGCGCACCGGCCCGCCGACCAGCGCGACGTAGCGCCGGCCCATGAACGGCAGCCAGGTCAGTCCGGCGACCGGGGTGCCGCGCCACAGTAGACCCAGCAAGATCGCAGCCATCGGCGAACCGGCGGCGTAGTTGAAGGTGCCGTCGATCGGGTCGAGCACCCACACCAGTTCGGAGTCGATCGGTGCGCCACCGAACTCCTCGCCGTGCACGCCGATACCGGTGGCCTCGGTCAGTGCGGCAACCACCTGGCGCTCGATGGCCAGGTCGACCTCGGTGGCGAAGTCGTTGCCCTGCTTGCGAACCGCCGAATCGGCCCGATGCCCGGCGATGAACGGCGCGATGGCGTCATCGAGGATGCCGGCCGCCGCGGCGACCACTTCTGCCAACCTCGCCGGTTCGATCACTGCACCGCGGCCAGTGCCTCGGGCAGCGTGAACCGCTCGGCGTACAGGGCCTTTCCGACGATCGCGCCCTCGACACCGTGGCCGGTCAGGGTGGCGATGCCGCGCAGGTCATCGAGGCTGGACACCCCGCCGGAAGCAATGATCGGGGCCTCGGTGCGCCCCGCGACGGTGCGCAACAGCTCCAGGTTCGGTCCGGTCAGGGTGCCGTCCTTGGACACGTCGGTGACCACGTAACGCGAACAGCCTTCGCGGTCAAGACGTTCGAGCACCTCCCACAGGTCGCCGCCGTCGGTCTCCCAGCCACGGCCGCGCAGTCGCCAGCTGCCGTTCTCGAACTGCACATCCAGCCCGACGGCCACCCGGTCGCCGTACTCGGCGATGGCGCGGCGGCACCACTGCGGGCTCTCCAACGCGGCAGTGCCGATGTTCACCCGCGCGCAGCCGGTGTCCATGGCGGCCCGCAGCGACTCATCATCTCGGATGCCACCGGAAAGCTCCACCGCCACATCCAGTTTGCCGACCACCTCGGCCAGCAGCTCACGATTGCTGCCCCGGCCGAACGCCGCGTCCAGGTCCACCAGGTGCACCCACTGCGCACCGTCGCGCTGCCAGGTCTGTGCGGCCTCCAGCGCCGAGCCGTAATCGGTCTCGCTGCCGGCCTTGCCCTGCACCAGCCGCACCGCCTTGCCGTCGACCACGTCCACGGCCGGCAACAAAATCAAACTCATAGCCCCTCAACCCAATTCGCCAACAGCGTCGCTCCTGCGTCGCCGCTCTTCTCCGGATGAAACTGTGTGGCCGACAACGTGCCGTCTTCGACGGCAGCGATGAACGGCACGTGATGCGTGGCCCAGGTGACCTTGGCGTCCTGGGCCCCACCCCACCGCTGTGCGGCGTAGGAATGCACGAAGTAGAACCGGGTATCGGCTTCCAGTCCGCGGAATAACGTGCTACCCGGCGCCGCCTGCACGACATTCCAGCCCATGTGCGGGATCACCGGGGCATCGAGCCGGGTGACCTCGCCGGGCCACTGTCCGCAGCCCGCCGTCTGCACACCGAACTCGACGCCCTTGGTGAACAGGATCTGCATGCCGACACACACGCCCAGCACGGGATGCCCGGCTGCCACGCGGTCGGCGATGATCTGCTCGCCGTGGATCGACCGCAGCCCGGTCATGCACGCCTCGTACGCGCCCACCCCAGGGACCACGAGACCGTCTGCGGCAGCAGCTTTCGCCGGGTCCGCCGTCACCTCGACGTCAGCGCCGACCCGCTCCAACGCGCGCTGCGCCGAACGCAGATTGCCGGAACCGTAGTCCAGCACCACCAATTTCTTTGTCACAGAGTGCCTTTGGTCGACGGCACACCCGAGACCCGCGGATCGGGCTCGACGGCCTGGCGCAGCGCACGAGCGACGGCCTTGTACTGCGCCTCGGTGATGTGGTGCGGGTCCCGTCCGTACAGCGTCCGGACGTGCAGCGCAATCTTGGCGTTGAAAGCCAGCGATTCGAACACGTGCCGGTTGATCACCGTGTGGTAGGGCACCGACGAACCCGCGATGGTGAAGGACACCATGGATTCGGGCTCCCCGGTGTGCACGAAGTACGGCCGGCCCGAAACATCAACGGCGGCATGGGCCAGCGTCTCATCCATCGGGATGAAGGCGTCGCCGAATCGGCGGATGCCCTTCTTGTCACCGAGCGCCTGGCCCAACGCCTGGCCGAGCACGATCGCGGTGTCCTCGACGGTGTGGTGCCCCTCGATCTCGACATCGCCCTTGGCGTGCACGGTCAGGTCGAAGCTGGCGTGGCTGCCCAGCGAGGTCAGCATGTGGTCGAAGAACGGCACACCGGTGCTGATGTCGACTTGACCGGTGCCGTCGAGATCGATCTCGACGACGATGTCGGACTCCTTGGTCGTGCGTTCGACGCGGGCGCGACGGGTCACGGCTTTCCTCCCAATTCGGTCTGGGCCAGTCGGGCGCTGGCTTCCAGTAGGGCGTCGTTCTCGGCAGCCAGGCCGATGGTGGTGCGCAGGAATCCGGGGATACCCACGTCGCGGATCAGCACCCCGGCATCCAGATAACGCTGCCAGGTGGCCGGTGCGTCGGCGAACTCACCGAACAGGATGAAGTTCGAGTCACTCGGGATTACCCGGAAGCCCATGCCGTGCAACGCCGCTGCCACCCGTTCCCGCTCGGCGATCAGGGTGGCGACACTGCCCAGGGTCTCGTCGGCGTGCCGCAGCGCGGCCCGGGCGGCGGCCTGGGTGAGCACCGACAGGTGATAGGGCAGGCGCACCAGCAGCATCGCCTCGATCACCGCGGGATCGGCGATCAGGTAACCCAACCGGCCACCGGCGAAGGCGAAAGCCTTACTCATGGTGCGGCTGACGATCAGCTGCCGCGGGTACTCGGCCAGCAACTCGACCCCACTGGGCTGCGAGGAGAACTCGCCGTAGGCCTCGTCCAGGATCAAGATGCCCGGGGTCACGTCCAGCAGGCGGCGAAGGTCGTCGAGCGGGATGCTCTGCCCCGTCGGGTTGTTGGGGCTGGTGACGAACACGACGTCGGGCTTGCGCTCGCTGATCGCGGCCACCGCAACGTCGACGTCCAGCCCGAAATCATCGGCCCGGTTGGCCACCAGCCACTCGGTCTGCGTTCCATCGGAGATGATCGGGTGCATCGAGTACGACGGCACGAAGCCGATGGCGCTGCGTCCCGGCCCGCCGAACGCCTGCAGCAGCTGCTGCAGGATTTCGTTGGAACCGTTTGCTGCCCAGAGGTTTTCCGCCGTCAGCTCGACGCCGGTTGCGCTTTGCATATAGGCGGCCAGGTCCGTGCGCAGAGCCCTCGCGTCGCGGTCCGGGTACCGGTGCAACTCGGCGGCGGCCTCGGCGACCGATGCCGCGACGTCGTCGATCAGCGCCTGGGTCGGCGGGTGTGGGTTCTCGTTGGTGTTCAGCCGCACCGGGACCACCAATTGCGGTGCACCGTAAGGCGATTTTCCGCGCAGATTCTCCCGCAGGGGCAGGTCGCCCAGGGAGATCTTGGTGCCCATCACGATTCGAACCTCCGACGGACCGCCTCCCCGTGCGCGGGCAGGTTCTCGGCCTTGGCCAGCGTGATGACGTTGCCCGCAACATCTTTCAGCGCGGCCTCGGTGTAGTCCACGACGTGGATGCCACGCAGGAACGTCTGTACCGACAGCCCGCTGGAGTGCCGCGCACAGCCCGCGGTGGGCAGCACGTGGTTGGACCCGGCGCAGTAGTCGCCCAGGCTGACCGGCGACCACGGGCCGACGAAAATCGCGCCGGCGCTGCGGATCTGACCGGCCACCGCGGACGCGTCGACGGTCTGGATCTCCAGGTGTTCGGCGGCATAGGCGTTGACCACCCGCACCCCGGTGTCGATGTCGTCGACCAGCACGATGGCGGACTGCTTGCCGTTCAGGGCGACCGTCACCCGGTCGCGGTGCAGGGTGGTGGCGACCTGAGCGGCCACCTCGATATCGGTCGCATCGGCCAGTTTCTCGCTGGTGGTGACCAGCACGCTGGCGGCCATCTCGTCGTGCTCGGCCTGGCTGATCAGATCGGCGGCGATGTGCACCGCGTCGGCGGAGTGGTCGGCCAGGATGGCGATTTCGGTGGGTCCGGCCTCGGCGTCGATGCCGACCTGCGAACGGCAGATGCGCTTGGCCGCGGTGACGTAGATGTTGCCGGGGCCGGTGATCATGTCGACCGGGGCCAACTCGGTGCCATCTGTGTCGGTACCGCCATAGGCCAGCAGCGCGATGCCCTGCGCGCCGCCAACCGCCCACACCTCGTCCACGCCGAGCAGCGCCGCGGCGGCCAGGATGGTCGGGTGCGGCAGGCCGCCGTGGTCCTTCTGCGGCGGGCTGGCGATCACCAGCGAGTCGACGCCGGCGGTCTGCGCCGGCACCACGTTCATCACCACGCTCGACGGGTAGACGGCGTTGCCGCCGGGTACGTAGAGGCCGACCCGCTCGACCGGGACCCAGCGCTCGGTGACGGTGGCGCCGGGCGCCAGCGTCGTGGTGGTGTCGGCACGACGCTGGTCGGCATGCACCTTGCGGGTGCGCTCGATGGCCACCTCCAGGGCGACCCGCACGTCGACGTCCAGGGCCGCCAGCGCGGCGTCCAATTCGGCGCGCGGCACCCGCACCGCGGCGGGGCGCACGCCGTCGAAAGACTCGCCGTACTCCAGGGCCGCGACGGCGCCGCGCTGCACCACCGCATCGACGATCGGCCGGACCTTGGGCAGCACCGCATCCACGTCGACCCCGCCGCGCGGCAGTACCGACCGCAGCTGCGCCACGGATAGCTGCTGACCACGCAGATCGATACGCGCCAGCTTCACCGGAATGTTCACCGGACTATTGTCCCAGAGCAGGCCAAATCGAATTCGGAGGCGTCAAATGTCCAGCCGTCACGACCACCCCAACAACGCTCCCGGCGTACCGATGATCTTCCCGCCGTGGTTGGAGAACCTGCAGATCAAGTACTTCAATCCGCTGGTCCGGCCGTTTTCCAAGCATCTGCCGGGGTTCTCGGTGATCAAGCACCGGGGTCGTAGCTCGGGTAAGGAATACGAGACCATCGTCACCTCATACCGCAAGGGTGATGTGCTGGCGGTCCTGCTGGCGCACGGCAAGACCAACTGGGTCAAGAATGTGCTGGCCGCGGGCGCTGCGGACATCCACGTGTCCCGCAAAGACCTGCACCTGGTGAACCCGCGGGTGCTGCCGGCCGGCACCGTCGACCCCACGCTGCCGAAGATCGCCCAGATAGGTGCCAAGCGCTCCGGGGTTTTCGTCGCCGATATCGCGCACTGAAACGCGACGCGCCCCCTGACAGCGTGTCAGGGGGCGCGCGCTCAGCGGGTTGCTACTTGCTGCACTCGTCGTTGATCTGCGCGGCGTAGGTATCCGCGTCGTGCAACCGGTTGGCCTGCTCGGGGTCATCATTGGGCAAACCCGTCGCCGCCGCGGCACCGATCTCCACCAGGGTGTTGGCGAACTTGTGCACGGTGTCGGACAGATCGGCCGGGACCTCGGGGGTCAGCTTGGTCATCAGGTACTGTGCACCGTTGACCAGCGCCACCCGGGCGTTCGCGGCCTTGAGCAACGCACCGATCTGGTTGTCGTCACCGCCGGGAATGGGCAGCGTGTTGTTGGCCGAAATACCCTTGCGCACCAGAATTGTGGCGTCACAGACGGCCAGCTTGGCGGCGGTCGTCTCGGCGGAGTCGGTCGCCGGCTCCTTGGTGGCCTGCTTGAGCGAATAGAACGTCCACCCCGCGACACCACCGGCGATCAGCGCGACCACCAGCGCCGCGGCCGAGACGATCAGCGGGATCGGCAGTGCCGGACGCACCTTGTTCGGGTCTTTGTCCATCGGGGACCTGCCGGACGGCTTCGGCTTGGCTTCCTCGACAGGCTTTTCGGCCTGCTCGTCCTGCTCGTCCTTCTCATCTGTCGACATGCCGACCGAGTCTAGCGGGCAGCGCCGCGGCCACCGGGCGATACGTGTTTGCTCGTCAGATATCCAGCCCCACGTCGAGCACCCGCACCGAGTGGGTCAGGGCACCGACGGCCAGGTAATCGACGCCGGTGGCGGCGTAGTCGGCCGCCGATTCCAACGACAACCCGCCGGAGGATTCCAGCTTGGTGCCCGGCGATCGGGCGTCGCGACGCTGCACCGCGATCTGGGTCTGCCACACCGGGAAGTTATCCAGCAGCACCAATTCGACGTTCTCCCCAAGGATCTCGTCGAGCTGCTCGAGCGAGTCGACCTCGACCTCGCAGGGCAACCCCGGCGCCTCGGCCCGCACCGCCTGCAGTGCCGCGAGCACCGAGCCGGCGGCCGCCACGTGGTTGTCCTTGATCAGCGCGGCATCGCCCAGACCCAACCGGTGATTCGTCCCGCCGCCGACACGTACCGCGTACTTCTGCAGTAACCGCAGTCCGGGCAAGGTTTTCCGGGTGTCGCGGATGGTGGCCTTGGTTCCGGCGACCGCCTCGACCCACTGCGCGGTGGCCGAGGCGATCCCGGACAGGTGACAGACGATGTTGAGCATGGTGCGTTCGGCGGTCAGCAGGGCACGCGTCGGCGCCTGCACGGTCAGAACCACCGAACCGGGCTTGACCACGGCACCGTCCTCGGCACGGGCGATGACGCGGTAGCCGCCGGCACCGATCACCTTGTCCAGCACCAACAATGCGATGTCGATGCCGGCGATGACGCCGTCCTGACGGGACACCATGGACGCGGTGGTGACCGCGTCGGCGGGCACGGTGGCCACCGAGGTGACATCCGGCCCGTACCGCAGGTCTTCATCGAGCGCGCTGTCGATCACCGTATGTGCCTCGACGAGTTCGGTTTCGGTCAACGGCATCAGGCCGGCACCCCCAGTTGTCGGGCCACCCGCAGCTGGCCGTCGGAATCGAATCGCACGTCGGTGCTGGTGGCCCGGGCCGG
>Ga0164242_10009920_pt1 | contig 10233 bp, 7 predicted proteins | sample OricomgcompostMG_FD_108783 | JGI IMG/M metagenome (GOLD analysis project Ga0164242, IMG submission 108783) | Miracle-Growth compost microbial communities from Emeryville, California, USA - Original compost - Miracle growth compost (MG) ... | reverse complement strand
TTGTTGCTTCTTCTTACTGTGCGGATACGTAAGGCCAGCCAACAGCCGGGCTCGCTTCCGTTTGGACAAAGGAACCAACAAACAAACCCTTGCATGATACATGTGCTCCGTACCACACCACACCACAACGCTGCTACCCGGTACTTCACCACTGCGCGGTCACCACACCGATCGCCAATGTTCTTTTCTTTTCTTCAAGAAGTCCCCAGACGGTGAGACGTCCAGGCAGCTGTGGCGTCACCCCTTTTTTTCTTTATGATCTCTTTCCCCTTCAGCGACATTATACATAATATCCCCATCTCTCCATTTCAACTTTTTCCCCGCGTTACCTAAAAGAAGGTGTTCCCAGAGACCTTGCATTCCACGGTCAATTACGCCCAATCACGCCCGCACCTGCGACGGAGGAGGCCGAAAATACTCACCCAAACCACCACTTCTAGAGTCATTTTGCACCTTTGCTGGGACGGGTCGTGGCAGACCCGCGGTGGAATGAACAGCATCACGACCCACAGCTATTTGTTGCGAGTCGCAACGCCACTAAATAGCCCTCTCTAACGGCCATGTCCCGCCGCTATGAATTATCGCCCCAGGGCCGGGGCCGTCCCTTTGGCCATGGCTTAGATAGGAACCATGATTCTTCCAGACCCAGGACCGACGATGAGCGAGATGGTGCCAGAGACCGAGATCCAAACCACCGCCAATCCTCCCCACGAAATACATCCGCCCCTCTCCCCCAGAAATACTCGCACTCAATACCGCCGAAACACCCCATTCCTGCCGCCCCTCGAACCAACCACGAGAATACCGGTAAGCCTCCTGTTGACCTACCCGTCCAGCCCGACGGTTTCCCCTAACCAGCATTTACAGCCCCCAGCTCAGTCCCTCCCAAACCCGACTTCAGCCCCAATAAGCGCCCGGCTCGACATATTGCCAAGGTGTTCCTCGAGTACGGCGACTTAGTCGCCGAGAAAGCCCGTCTGAACCTCCAGCTAGATGGCGTTGACCGAGCCGCCAAGCAGCGATCCCTGGAATACGAGAAGTCCATGCAAATGCACCCCGAGTTCCAGTCGGTTCCCGAGTTACAAAATAGGTTCAGGGGCAGGCTAGCACGGGATATACAGAGGCTCGAAGAGCAACAGCGCAGTCACGAGGAGAGATACGTACACGCGGCCGACAAGATTGCCAGCCAAATCCTTGATGGCCTACCTCTTGCCGATATGAAAGCTCGACTAGGGGAAGGGGGTGGGGATACGCTGAAGGAAGTCAAGCCCGAGCTTGCATCTCTTAGGGACCAGATGAACGAGCTCAAGGACAGCTTCAAGCTTCAACTCGCCCACCTTCAGAACAAGCAAGTGTTGGCACTTGATGCCCGGACGGAGGAATACACCTCCCAGCTCACCCACCTCAAGAACGAACAAGTCTCGAAATTTGCCACACAAAGGGATGAGTACACCACCATCCTCGAGAAACAGCAACTGGCATTCAAACAACAGATGGATCAGATGAGGATGGACATGCTTGTAGCCCAGGCCGAACGAGAGCAACGCCAACGAGAAGAGTTCAAAGCACAGTTCTCAAAATATGAAGAACAGATCAAGACGTTAGTCCAGGCCCAAGACACTACGCAAGCCTTGAGTATGCAGGCACAGGCCTCAACCGACGGGTTGGCCTCCCTGCGAACCGAGCACGCCGGTCTCAAGTCCGACCTGTCAGCCCTATCGGACCGAGTTGACGGCCTGGCCCGGCAGCTGGCTCAATACAAGGACGAGATCAAGCCTCTACGCGAAAGTATTGACGAATGTTCTGCGTCAGCTAACAAGTCCCTGTCGTTGCTCAGTAGTGTTGACCTCGAGGGCGTAGACCAGATTGCTGAGGTGTTTGTGGGCGCATGGCCAACTCTTCAGAACAAGGTAGCGGATCACGAACGGCGTATAGAGGAAGTGGCTCAAGGCCTGCAGTCGGTCAAAGCAACCCCAGAACCCCCAGCGCCTCCGACCCCCCCAGCACCCGTAGCAGCGGCGGTTGACCCATCCTTAGCGCGGACGGTGGAACAAGCTAGCGCGACGGCCGCCCAGGTCAAGCGGGTCCAGGAAGAGATGGGCACGTTGTGGGGCGGTATGCTAGATGATCTGGACGAGCGGATGGGCCTCCTTACGACTCGCACAGCAGCCCTCGAGGAACTCGCCGCCAACCTCCCCCGGTCGCCGCCGCCGGATGTCGACCTGATTAAAGGCACCACCGACAAGCTCGGCCAAGACTTTGTAAAACTGACCGAGAAAGTCGAGGTCGTCAACGACAAAATGGAACAGAAATGCGAGTATTTAAACCACCAGTTTACAACTCTGGATTCTCAGTACAATAACCTCTCGACAAAGGCGCTGGCGGAGCACATCATCGCGCAGATGGAGGTGTTCTACCCAAAAAACGCACAGATAGTGGCCGACATAGACATGCTGAGCAAAACGGTCCAGGAGCTTAAGAGACGATGGACCGATATTGGCAACGAACAGGCGACACTGCGGCATGCTTTGTTAGAGATATCAAGTCATGTCAACCCCGCCTTGGCCGATATGGACCCGAAGGGAAATAAGAAGCGAAGAATCGATGCCGGCCCGACCAGTAATGGAACTCATCACCAAGCTAATGGCACCAGTCTGCCAGGCTGAGGCTAATTCGCACCTATGTTTTTGGGAGTACCTTGGAGCGCGCGTGGAGCAATTATTATATACCCATTATTGTAATGCCAGCAGGCCTGGCTTCTAGGACCAGTTATACCTGGCTAAGGCAGCTGGGGACTTGATCCAATCCCTTCGCCTGCAGGGGCCTTGAACTTTTAACAAATTGTTAAAACTACTACCATGTAGGTAGTTTTTGTACGTTGATTGCGAGAGTCGCGGTGCCGTTTGCTGCATCCGCCGATGTTTTCAGTAATGTCCTCAAGGGATGTTAACATGCACACTAGTCATGTATGAGCAAGCCCGGAGCATATACTTTTCACTCTTGTCTATAGTGCTGCCCGGCACTTGAAAGATGCTAACAGAAATTGGAAGCCTCGACAGCAACAACGTCTTACAATAACTTGTGCGCGCCTCCGTACCATTCATTGGCCGCTCAGTGCTTGCCGATCGGTTACTCAACGTCTTGACCGTTTCAACGGCGCGCAGTTGGTGCTGCTGATCAGATATATTAGACGCACGCCGCATCCTGACCGAGGACGGTTTGTCTAGCATTGAAAGTCTCAACGGGTTAACAAGGTTGGTAGGTTGGCATGGCTAGCAACGCTCAGTAACTCGAGTCTTTTAGACTAGGTACCTAGTCTGTGAGAAGTTCTATGAACAGTCGTGTGAGTATATACGGCACATCTTCCGGCCCCGGAACCCATATGCACCCAATTTCTCAATATCAATACCAATTCCCTATACCCAGTCAAAGGAAATGCTTGCCCAACTGACCGTCTAGGCCAAGGGGGGGAAGGGTGACCCGTACGCCCTTATCTGTCACCGTACTCTAGGACCTGTCCCACGCCTGGCGATGACAAGCATAATAACACCTCCTTTCCATCACCTTTCCATCACCTTTCCATCACTTTTCCGCTGGGGCTATCGAAACACCACGGCCGTCGCCTATTATTTCGCCGAGTTGCTGGCTAACCGACCAAAGTCGGACTGAAGGACCAGGGCGGCCGAGTTGCGTCGGTCCCAAGCGGCCGAGCTTTTCTTGCGTACCATCTCAAGCGACGGCAGGTACGGCGGCATCGCGTCGAAGGCACCACCGCTGACCAGCAACCTCGGATCGTCCGTGTAGTAGCGGTGGGGGCGGCCTAGGCCAGGGTAGACTCCTTCATCTGGGCGCCGGCGAAGGTGGTGCTGGCGGGCTTGCGGAGGCCGCCCTTGAACATGTCCTTGGCTATGAAGAAAATCGACACGACCCAGCTAACGAAGGTCATGGCCGAGATGGCGACGTCGGCCTGGGCGACGCTGCACACGGAGTTGCGGCAGAAGAGCAGCTGGCTCATGAACACGCCGAGGGCGACGGCGCCGGCGAACCAGAAGAGGACGTTGGAGCACTCGAATGCTAGGGCGGCGTACGGGTGGGATGCTGTGTGGTCACGGTAAGCGGCTGTTCTCCCATGCAATAGTTGCATGCAAAGTCTCTTTGGAGGGGGGAGTTTGTGCTTACCCCGGGGAGCGAATTTAGGCACGAGCTCGAGGAATGCCAAGGAGATCAGAGACCATATCGACGAGAAGATCAAGAAGTTGATCTGAGATGGCGACGCCGTGAAGGTGTCGACGTTATACCAGTTGGCCACTGTTGAACAAGTGTTAGAAGACTAGCTCCCCTGACTCATCCCAACGGTTTCCATCCGTCCTTCTCCCCCTTGGAAAGGAGTTGCTTAGCATACCATAGCAAGATAGGCCCAGGCCAACAACAGCCAAGACGGCCTGCGCAATGCGAATTACGGGAATGATTGTGATAGCCATCGTGAGAGTAATGCGTAGGAGAGATTTGAAGAACTCGAAGGGGGGTCAGGCGAGAGAAAGTTCGAGTGTAATAAAGAGAGATATATTCAACAATAGCTGCAAACTGGTGCGCTGACGAAGTGAAGTGAAGATACACACACGAAATAGAGAAGAAGAAAAAAAAGACTTGGCGGAGAGAAAAGGAGAGAGAATCGACGTCGAGGCGAGTAAGAGAGGAAGGAAACGAAGAGATGGACGGCGCAGAAACGAGAGGGTGGGATGTATGTCCCTTATGGCTTAGCTTAAAGCGTGCATCGACGAAGTTCTTCCCACCAGGGTTTGATCGGCTTCTGTCGAGGGTTCTGGGCTGGATATCCAAGCCTGAATCCCATCTGAAACGCGAGTTGACTGACGGGCGGGTGCCGATCCGCGCAACAGCGCCTTGGCGAATGGCGAGGCGTCCCTCGCCATGCCGCGGTGTCTAATTTTGTCAATTGGAAACTGCAAGTGGAGGTGGCTAATATGTTTGGCAAAGCCTTCGGGCTCATGGAGTTGGGGGTCCCGACAAGGGTGCTCGTCGTAGAGCCCGTCCAACCAAACGCGCGATCTTCCTAGAGGGCGAGACGAGTGTCTTGGTATCCCAAACGAATGCCCCAAATGCGCGCGGGGGCGGCGAATGGCGAGTGAGGGAATAAACGGACGGTCAGTGCTTCTGGAAGCAACTCAAATGGGGGGATATTCCCTACGACTAACGGCCTCGATGACGAAGCCGTGGGTTTCCTATGCGGCCGCCGGTTGAGGGTTGCGGCTCTGCGATAACACAAATTCTTGGCAAAATGCGGTGTTTCCGGGCCAGGAGACGGGCCTCCTTGCGAGCAGACACTGATTTATATTTGATACCGGACGCTGCGAGTGGTGGAGCCCACCTTATTCTTGTTACACCTCTTGTTGCCTTTTCTGACTTCTTATTGCCCCCTCTGCGACTTCTTCTCTGTTTCCACTATTCCTCCTTTTTCTTGCGAGGATGTCGAAGTTGAGGATATCTCCGTTGCCTCCCGCCAATGGGACGAGCCGGAGTTTTAGCGCTCTAGAATATGGAGCTGCCCGTCGGCAAGCTTCCAGTGCGCGCGCTACAAGGTCCCTCGTGGGCCACTCCACTACTATACGTACGCAGCAAATAGGTGCCGAATGATGTGGAGTACGGATACAGATCCATACATTCAATGGCAGCATGTGAACATGTCGAATTCTGGCATTCCTGTAGGATACGGCATATTCCTCCAGAACCTGGGGAATGAATTACTACCTGGATTTTGGGCAAACTCTGCCTCGACTCTCGCGATAATAGCGATTCAGTATCTCCCGAGGTGTGAGAAATGCACAAGAGTCTACATACATCGTAGTCCTGTGCTTATCCGTACCTGTATCCCGTACAAGGATCAACGGTTACTCCAGGAAGAATTTCTGGGCCCAAGCCGAGGCCCTCGGCCGGCCGCCCCACTTGTCAATATTAGCTCCGATGATTCGACCAACCGACGGGCTCGAAAATGTCTTGACTGCCCCGGAGCTACGTTCTGTGAATGGTGCTTGTCGCCGAGATCTGGGGAAGCACAGCTGGTCCTCTTGCAGAGTAAAATCCCGCCCATCCCATGCCCTCCTGGATTGAACCCTCTTCGAAATCCTGAAATAATACGGCTTCCTGTTCCTGTTCCTGCCTACCTATAATCCTTTTGTCTGCATCGAACCTCCCTCCGCCTCCTGAGCGTCGACTTGCATCCACAGCCTTCCTCCCCCTTTCCCTTCACGCCAGCAATCCAATCCCGCGCCCGCACCCGCGCCCGCCCCGAACCCCGCTCCGTCGCCTCCCGCTCCCTCCCTCACCACAAGCCATGGCACCGCTACCGCCGCCCACCGCGGACGCCGCGACGCTGCTCCAGCAGTACTCGGCGCCTCCGCCGCCCGGCAGCCCGTACAGTGTGCCCGTCCCGGGAACCGAGCGCGAGGGCCGCTCCGCCGTGTACCGCAACTGGCGCTTCCAGACCGGTCCGCTGCTCGACTCCTTCCACCCTTCCATCCGCACCTTCCACGACGCCTTCGAGAACTCGCTCGCGAGGCGGCGCAACAAGCGCTGTCTCGGCTCGAGGCCGTGGAACCCGGCCACCAAGACCTGGGAGCCCCGCTATACTTGGATGACCTACGCCGAGGTCGGCGAGCGTAGGGAGAACCTCGGTGCTGGTATTGTTGAGGTGCACCAGGCCGCCGGAGTAACACAGGATAAATACGGTGTTGCCATCTGGGCCCAGAACAGGGCCGAGTGGCAGATTACCGGTAAGAGTCTATTCTAGTTGGATGCAGCTCCGTTTCTTTGTTAAGGGAACGAACGGCTCGCTTGCAAAGGGGATTGTCGCTAACATGGAAATCCCCCTAGATCTCGCCCTCGCCTCCCAGTCGCTCTGGTCCGTCTCCCTGTACGAGACTCTCGGACCGGAAACCAGCGAGTACATCCTCAACCATGGTTCCTTGGCTTGCGTAGTTTGTTCCCTGCCGCACATCCCGGCCCTGTTGAAGCTAGCCCCTCGAGTGCCGTCTCTCAAGATCATCATCTCCATGGACCCCCTTGACGCCGGGGAGCCGGCCGGCCATTCAAAGCTCGCGCTGCTGAACTCCACCGCCGCCGACGTCGGCGTCAAGATCTACTCCCTGGAGGAGGTCGAGGCCATTGGCGCCCAGTCCGGCCGGCCCATGCGCCCGCCCCAGCGGGAGGACACCCTGACCATCAACTACACCTCGGGCACCACCGGCGACCCCAAGGGCGTCGTGCTCACCCACGGCAGCGGAGTCGCCGCCATGACGGCCGCCCTGTTGACCGGCATGATCACCCAAGAGGATGTTGGCATTTCGTACCTGCCGTTGGCGCACATCTACGGCCGAGCTGCGGATCAGAGTGTCTTGGCCGAGGGAGCCTGCCTTGGCTACTTCCACGGAGACATCACCGAGCTGGTCGACGATATGAAGATCCTGCGCCCGACGGGGCTCAACTCCGTGCCGAGGTTATACAACCGCTTCAACGCCGCGATCCAGGCTTCGACCATCAAAGCCGACGGCTTCAAGGGATCTCTCTCCCGCCGCGTCATCGACACCAAAAAAGCTTCCATGAAGCTGCCGATGGGCCAGGCCCACAACAAGCACTTCTTCTTCGACAGGTTCTGGACCCCCAAGGTCCTCAAGGCCATCGGTCTGGACCGTGCCCGCACCTTGATCAGCGGCAGCGCCCAGCTCGACCCGGACGTCCAGGAGTTCCTGCGCGCCGCCTTCGGCAACCGCTTCCTCCAGGGCTGGGGCATGACCGAGACCTACGCCATCGGCACCTGCCAGTGGCCCGGCGACTTCTCGCTCGGCAACATCGGCCCGCCGCTGCCGGGCGTCGAGATCTGCATCGAGTCCGTCCCCGAGTACGAGTACACCGTCCACGACAAGCCCTACCCGCGCGGCGAGATGCTCGTTAGAGGGCCCATCCTGTTCAAGGAGTACTACAGGAACCCGGAGGAGACGACCAAGACGCTGGAGAGCGACGGCTGGTTCCACACCGGCGATATCGTCGAGGTGGACGACATGGGCCGCTTCAGGATCATCGATCGGAAGAAGAACGTCCTGAAGCTCTCGCAGGGCGAGTACATCTCGCCCGAGCGCATCGAGAACGTCTACATGGGCAGCTCGAGCCTCGTCGCCATGGCCTACGTCCACGGCGACCCCAAGGAGTCCACCCTCGTCGGCGTCTTCGGCGTCGACCCGGAGCAGTTCGCCCCCTTCGCGAGCAAGATCCTCAAGAAGCCAATCGACGCCACCGACAGACAGGCCGTCAAGGCCGCCGCCGGCGAGGCGGCCGTCAGGAAGGCCTTCATCAAGTTGCTGGATAGTATCGGAAAGAGCCACAAGTTCAACAGCTACGAGAGGGTGCGCAACTGCTATCTGGACGTTGAGCCTTTCACCATCGACAACGAGCTGTTGACGCCGACGTAAGTTTGAGACCTACTACCCCTTTTAACATTCTAACTGGGACTCTCTACCTCGAACATAGCTAACGCCTTTGACTCTAGGCTCAAATTGAAGCGGCCCCAGACGGCCAAGGTTTTCAGGCCTCAGATCGATCTCATGTACAAGGAGCTTGCGGCGGAGGAATCGACCCCTAAGCCGAAGCTATAGGCGGCATGTATCGCATGGAGGCTTCTGGTGTTGTAACACTTGTACGATTCGGAATATGGAATGGGGTTAGAAAGGAAATGTAGTCCACGTGTCTAGCCAGGATACCATCGCGTGCTAATAAATACTAAGCTCTGTCAAGACCTGCTTGAGTCGTGAAAATACAAGGCAACCCTCATTCCCAGTGCACACACACACATGAACATCGAGAACGAGAATAGAGCTGGATAAATTCTGATTTTGTATCTATGATGGTTGCCGGTTTACAAGGAGCAAAAGAAGGCCGTGGCATCCGAGTACCTAAGAGAGCCACGACATTAATGCCTGCGGCCATGGCGATGCAACGAGAACCTGTTCCTCCCTACCAGTGGAAAAAAATAGAAAGACGATGAGAAATCCGCAGACCAAACACCGCCCCATGGCATTTCCGTTTTGCCGCCCCTGCATAACTTGAAAAAAAAGAGAAAGTAAAAAGATACTGTTACGCCCTGTCCGGCCATCCTCTCCGTCCCTTGTCGTATTCCTCAGTTGAGGGTTGGCAAGCCAAAGCTTGGGGAGCCTGAAGGTGAGCGGCATCCCAGAAAGTGGCATGATGTTAAGAAATCGCATAGGGGAACTTTTCCTAAGCACGCCTAGAAGCCGTCCATTTGCTGGGCTTACGCGCTTCCTAGGCGCCTCGTGCCTTATCCACGTACTCCTGGCCCGGGGTCTCGTACTCCCTAACGAAGTACGAGACCGCGTTCTTGCCAAGCCAATTGGTGACCTTGGTCATCTCCTCACGAAGGCGGTTGACCGACTGCTGATCCATGTTGGTTTGGGAAATGAGCTCAGGGAGAGAAACTTGAGCTAGTTAGGACAATGTGATATGGCCAGAGGGGTTGAAAAAGGCTTACCCAGGAGGCGGCACAAGTGCTCTGCGCCATACGTATCGCAGGCGCTCTTGTGCTTCGAATCGGCATCGCTGGAGGACCAGAGCTCATGCATCTCAAGGTACTGCTCTCGTTCAAATCTTCAGAATAAGTGGTTAGCAAGGACGAACCCATTGCAATCCCTAGAGACGGGGGGGCGGACACAAGGGACTTCGGCAGGGCGTTGACTTACTTGTAGAGCAGGATACGACCCAGGCACTTGTCGAAATACTCGCGAAACCCGGAAATGACCTCCTCGAGGATATCTTGGGAGGCGCTCCCTTCCTCGCGGCTTGGTCGCTCGTGGGCGAGATAGTCATCGAGTATTTCGTTGACTGGGTGTGGGTGGGGGAGAGGCACCAGCTGCTGGTTCTTGGTGACATTCTCCCAGTCATCCACCAGGATGGCTTTCAGGTGGTCGGGCATGACCATCTTGATGGAAGGCCTCGAGTGGAATGCATCCTCCTATTATTATGAGGTTAGAAAGCTGCTCTGAATGAGGAAAGATGCAAATGTGGAAAATCATGAATCGTAACAAAAAGCATGCTGCCCCAGGGGCGGGGATCGTGGTATCTGCCCACTTGGGCTTCATGAAATATCAGTAATATGACATATGTGGGAGAACTTCTCCGCTAGATGGCTGTGTGGTTATATGCAAGGCAGGC
>Ga0164242_10009919_pt1 | contig 10234 bp, 9 predicted proteins | sample OricomgcompostMG_FD_108783 | JGI IMG/M metagenome (GOLD analysis project Ga0164242, IMG submission 108783) | Miracle-Growth compost microbial communities from Emeryville, California, USA - Original compost - Miracle growth compost (MG) ... | reverse complement strand
GCTGTCGCTGAAGCAGGCCAACGAGGGCGTCCTCGCCGACGAGCACTTCGACCCGGCGCAGTACGGCATGGAGGCCCAGTACGACGACAAGGGCAACTACATCTACCCCGAGGGCTTCGACCCCGACACGCAGGAGTGGCTGCCCGGTTACGAGGAGCAGCGCGAGGCCTGGGAGAAGCGCTACGCGGCCGCGCGTGAGCGGTTCGAGGCGCACAAGAAGCAGATGGAGGAGGCCCGCAAGGCCGACGCGGAAGCCGCGGCGGAGTCGGGCGAGGCGTCCTCGTACAGCTCCGAGGCGCCGGAGAGCAGCGGCACGCTTGCCTCCGACGAGGCGCTGGCCGCGCTGCGCGAGAAGCTCGCCGGCCGCTAAGCCTCAAGACTGCGCCGAAGGGCCCGGGACCATATGGTCCCGGGCCCTTTGGTTTAGCGTTGCGGCCATGCGGGTGGGACTTACTGGAGGCGTCGGTTCGGGCAAGAGCACGGTCGCTGCGCTGTTGGCCGAACACGGCGCCGTGGTGGTCGACGCGGACGCGATCGCCCGCGAGGTGGTCGCTCCCGGCACGCCCGGCCTGGCGGCTGTGCTGGCTCGGTTCGGCGCTGCCGTGACGGCACCGGACGGCAGCCTGGACCGTCCGGCGCTGGCGGCGATCGTGTTCAACGACGAGTCGGCCCGGCTGGACCTCAACGCGATCGTGCACCCGCTCATCGGCGCGCGTACGGCAGAGCTCATGGCGGCCGCGCCCGCGGACGCGATCGTGGTGCACGACATCCCCTTGCTGGTCGAGGTGAACCTGGCCGAGGCGTTCGACGCCGTCGTGGTGGTCGAGGCCGACCCGCAGACGCGGCTGCAACGGCTCGAGTTGCGCGGACTGTCCGCGGACGACGCCCGCGCCCGGATGGCCGCCCAAGCCAGCGACGAGCAGCGCCGCGCCGTTGCCGACGAGGTCATTGGCAACGACGGCGACCTGGACGCGCTGCGCGTGGAGGTCGACGAGCTGTGGAAGCGGCTCGAGCAACGCCGCGACGCGTCGTCCTGAGCGGGGGGCGGTTTGGAGCGGCGCGAGCCGATCAGATAGAGTCATCGCTCGGTGCACGGCACGAAAGTCAGCCGGAAACCACGCGGACGTAGCGCAGCTGGTAGCGCATCACCTTGCCAAGGTGAGGGTCGCGGGTTCGAATCCCGTCGTCCGCTCGAGGCACCGCCTCCCGGCCCGATCTCGCGCCGCTGAGGTGGGCGGGACTGACGATTTCCGCACAGTGGCGGCGTGGCCGAGTGGCTTAGGCAAGGGCCTGCAAAGCCCTGTACGCGGGTTCGATTCCCGCCGCCGCCTCGCAGTCGAGACAACACCGGAACTCCGGTGCAGATAAGGGCGATTAGCTCAGTGGGAGAGCACTACCTTGACACGGTAGGGGTCACTGGTTCAATCCCAGTATCGCCCACCAAACGTTCGGCGGCAGCCCGGTTGATCTTGCTCAGCGCGGACGCCAGGTGCTTGCGTTCGATCCCGGACAGCCCGGCCGTGAGGGCCGCTTCGATGGCGTCGCGTTCGCGTTCCACCGCCCGCTGCAGCGCGCGGCCGGCGTCGGTGAGCCAGAGCCGCACCAGCCGGTTGTCGTGTTCGTCCGCGCGCCGCACCAACAACCCCTGCTTGCCGAGCACCGTCGCCGTCTTCGTGACTGCGGGCGTGCTGACACCGACCGCCTTGGCGATCTCGCCCGGAGTCTGACCGTCCCGCTTCCACAGCTGGGCGAGCAGGTGGTCCTGCCCAAGCCGTAGCCCGTGGCGGCGCAACGCCTGGTCGGTGGCCGCGCGGACGGACTTGCTCGTCGCCCCGTACAGGTCCAACAGATCGGCCATTGGACGGCGCTCCTTCGCCTTGACCCAGCATTCGTTAACCCGTTAACGTTCTTAGGTCGTTAACCCGTTATCGATTGGATTGCTGATGATACTGGTGACCGGTGCGACCGGGCATGTGGGACGTGAGCTCGTCGGCCAGCTCGTCGACGCTGGCGAGCGGGTGCGCGTGCTGGTGCGCGACCTCGACCGCGCCGCGACGCTCCCGGCGTCGGCCGAGCGGGTGGTCGGCGACCTGATGGACGCGGACTCGCTGGCGGCCGGGTTCGACGGCACCGACCGGCTGTTCCTGCTCGTGCCGGGCATCGCGCACGACGGCGCGGTCAACGCGCTGGCCGCCGCGCGCTCGGCCGGCGTGCGCAAGATCGTCTACCTGTCCAGCTACGCCGTCGCGATCGAGCCGATGCCCGCAATGGGGCGCTGGCACCACGAACGCGAGCAATTGATCGCCCAGTCGGGCATCCCGGCTACGTACCTGCGCCCGTGCGGGTTCATGACCAACGTGCTCGACTGGCTGCCGACCGTGCGTGCCGGCGGGTATGTCCTGGACCCGGTCGGACCTGGACGCGCGGCGCTGATCGACCCGTTCGACATCGCGGCCGTGGCAGCACTGGCGTTGACCGACGACGTGCAGCGCGGAACCGCCTACACGCTGACCGGCGCGGAGCCGCTCACGCTCGCCGAGCAGGTCGCCGTCGTCAATGCCGTCGCCGGCGTCGACATCACAGTCCGGGAGGTGACCACCCCGGAGGAGGCCGTGCGGTTCCGCTATCCGGACGGTGCGCCGACCGCACTCGCCGCTGCGATCGTCGAAGGGCTGCGGCAGATGCGCGCCGACACTGAAGGGTTCCGGACGGACACCGTGCAGCGCCTGCTGGAACGGCCGCCACGCTCCTTCGCCGACTGGTGCAGCAGGAACGCCGGCGCGTTCCGCGAGGCGATAGCGGTCGCGCAGGCCGGGGCATCGGCGACGCACTGACAGCTGAGGGTGCATGCTGATCGCATGCCGTCAGGTCGCCGTGGCGTTCCGCCCCGCGCGCGGTGGACTCCGCTGCTGCGCGGCCGGGCCAAGGAATGCGAAGTCCTCGACACGCAGCTGCAGCGGGTGGCGGACGGACACAGCGGCGTCCTCGTGCTGCGCGGCGAGGCGGGCATCGGCAAGTCCGCGCTGCTGGACTACGCGGCCGAGCGCGCGGCGCAGTGCGAGATCGCGCGCGCGATCGGCGTCGAATCGGAGATGGAACTCGCGTACGCGGGCTTGCACCAACTCTGTGCCGCGCTGCTGGACGGGACGAACCTGCAGCCGGCACAGCACAACGTGCTGCGCGTCGCGTTCGGGCTGCAGGAGGGCAGCACACCCGAACCGCTCGCGGTCGCGGTCGCCGTGCTGAACCTGCTGTCGGCGGCCGCCGAACCGCAACCGCTGATCTGCCTGATCGACGACGCGCAGTGGCTCGACCGGGCGTCGGCGCAGGCGCTGGCGTTCGTCGCGCGCCGGCTGGCGGCCGAGCGGATCCTGATGATCTTCGCGGTACGCGAGCCGGTCGAGCTGCCACAACTGGCGGGGTTACCGGAACTGCAAGTCGACGGGCTGCCGGACAGCGAGGCGCGCCTGCTGCTCGCGTCGGGGATTCCGGGTCGCGTCGACGAGCGTGTGCGGGACCGGTTCGTGGCCGAGACGCGCGGCAACCCGCTCGCGCTGCTGGAACTGCCGCGCGGGCTCAGCCCGGCCGACCTCGCCGGCGGGTTCGCCATCCCGGGCGGCTCGCTGACCGGACAGATGGAACAGCTCTTCGCGCGGCGGGCCGAATCACTGCCGTCCGAATCACAAGACCTGCTGCTGCTCGCCGCGGCCGATCCGCTCGGCGACGTGACCCTGCTGTGGCGCGCGGCCGAGCGGCTCGGCATCGGGGCGGACGCGGCCGCACCCGCCGAGGAGTCCGGCCTGGTCGAGATCGGGCTGCGGGTGCGCTTCCGCCACCCGCTGGTCCGCTCGGCCACCTACCAGGGCGCCTCGCCCGCCGCGCGGCAGCGCGTGCACCGCGCCCTGGCCGAGGCGACGGATGCCGATGCCGACCCGGACCGGCGCGCCTGGCACCGGGCACAGGCGACGGCGGGCCTGGACGAGACCGTCGCCGCCGAGCTGGCGAACTCGGCGGCCCGCGCGCAGCGGCGCGGAGGAGCGGCGGCCGCGGCCGCGTTCCTGCAGCGCGCGGCCGAACTCACGCCCGATCCCGCGCTGCGCGGCGAGCGGGCGCTGGCGGCGGCCCAGGCGAAGGTGGACGCCGCGGCCCCCGAGGCGGCGTCGGCGTTGCTCGCGATGGCCGAGCTGTGCCCGCTCGACGGCTACCACCGGGCGCTCGCGCGGCGGTTGCGTGCGCAGGTCGCGTTCACGCTCAGCCGCGGCAGCGACGCCGTCCCGCTGCTGCTGCGGGCCGCCGAGGAACTCGCCCCGTTCGACACGGGACGGGCCCGCGCCGCCGTCCTGGACGCGTTCGCCGCGGCCATCTACGCCGGCCACCCGGGCAGCGACCGGGCGGTCCAGAAGATCGCGACGGCGGCGCTGGCCGCTCCGCTTCCGGCCCGCTCGCCGGACGCCGTCGAGGCATTGGTGCGCGGGCTCTCGGCCGTGTTCACACAGGGCTTCGCGGCGGGAACGCCGTTGCTGCGCGTGGCGCTGGACGCGGTGGGGCGCGCCGACGAGAACGACCGCGAGGTGAACCGCTGGCTGTGGCTGGCCTGCCGGATCGCCTTCGACCTCTGGGACGAACGGCTGTCGAGCGAGCTGGCCGAGCGCGGGTTGCGACTCGCCCGCGAGAGCGGCGCGCTCAGCGTGCTGCCGATCGCCACCAGCTTCCGCGCCGGGCTGCACCTGCACGCCGGCGAGTTCGACGCGGCGGCGGCGCTGATGGACGAGTCCGCCGCGATCAGCGAGATGACCGGCACCGCGCCGCTGGTCTACACGCCGCCGATCCTCGCCGCGTACCGGGGTGACGCCGCGGTGGCGGTCCCGCTGCTGGACGCGGCCGACCAGCACGCGGCCGCACGCGGGCAGGGCTTGGCCGCGAGCATGATCGGCAGCGCGCGGGCCGTCCTGTTCAACGGCCTGGCGCGGTACGACGAGGCGCTCGCCGCCGCCGTCGACGCCTGCGCGCACGACGGCCTCGGGCTGTACGCGCTGGGCCTTCTCGAGCTGGTCGAGGCCGGCGTGCGTGCCGGCCGCGCGGACCTCGCGATGCCGGCTCTGGACCGTCTCGCCGAGCGCACGCGGGCGAGCGGCACCGACTGGGCGCTCGGGGTCGAGGCCCGCTCCCGCGCGCTGCTCACCGACGGACCGGAGGCGGAACCGCTGTACGAGGAGGCGGTCGCCCGGCTCGCGCGGGGACGGGTCGGGCTGCACCTGGCCCGCGCCAGGCTGGTCTACGGCGAGTGGCTGCGCCGCGAGAAGCGGCGCGCACAGGCCCGCGATCAGCTGCGCGCCGCGCACGAGATGTTCGCCGAATGCTGCGCCGCGGGCTTCGCCGACCGCGCCCGCCGCGAGCTGTCCGCGATCGGGGACGCGCCACGTCCACGCACCGCCGACGCGCTCACCGTGCTCACGCCGCAGGAGGCGCAGGTCGCCCGGCTCGCGGCCGAGGGCCTGACGAACCCGGAGATCGGCGCGCAGCTGTTCATCAGCCCGCGCACCGTCGAGTACCACCTGCGCAAGGTATTCGCCAAGCTCGGCCTGGCCTCGCGCAAGGATCTGCGCCGGGTGCTCGGCCGGTCACCGGCAGCAGCCGACTAGGGACTTCGACGGATTCGACCGGCGCCGCGCCACGCCACAGTGAGTGGACGGCCGGCGCGAACCGCGCGTCCGGCGACAAGGACGAAAGGCGGCGCGCGATGAAGATCGTGGTTGTCGGCGGTACCGGCCTGATCGGTACGAAGGTGGTGCAGAACCTGCGCGAGCTCGGGCACGAGGCGGTGCCGGCGTCGCCGAACACGGGCGTCAACACGATCACCGGTGAGGGCCTGGACGAGGTGCTCACCGGCGCGGACGTGGTGGTCGACCTGGCCAACTCCCCGTCGTTCGAGGACACCGCCGTCCTCGAGTTCTTCCGGACCTCGGGGCAGAACCTGCTCAAGGCCGAGGTCAACGCCGGTGTCCGGCACCACGTCGCGCTGACGATCGTCGGCGCCGATCGCGTGCCCGACAGCGGCTACATGCGGGCCAAGATCGCGCAGGAGGAAGTGATCGAGGGCGCCGGCCAGCCGTACACGATCATCCGCTCGACGCAGTTCTTCGAGTTCCTGCGCGCCACCGCGGACGCGGCGACCGAAGGGACGGTCGTGCGAGTGCCGAACGCGAACCTGCAGCCGATCGCCGCGGTCGACGTCGCCGCGGCCGTCACCGACGTCGCGGTAGCCGACCCGATCAACGGGATCATGGAGATTGCCGGCCCCGAGAAGATCAAGTTCGCCAAGCTGGTTGGTGACGTGCTGGCGGCGGACAAGGATCTGCGCACGGTCGTCGCCGAGGACCACGCGCGCTACTTCGGCACCGAGCTCGACGACTCGTCGATCACCGCCGGGCCGGACGCCCGCCTCGGCGCGGTCACGTTCGCCGAGTGGCTCGCCGCCAACCACTGACGGCGCGACGTGAAGAACCCACTGGCCGCGCACCCGCCGTGGCGGCAATTGCTGATCGTCTCGATCGTGCTGCCGCTGCTGATCGCGCTCGCCGTACTGGCGTTCGCGTGGCCGGCCGCGCGGATGCGTCCGCGCCACGTGCCGGTGGGGATCGTCGGATCGACGCCGGGCAGCGAACAGGTGCTCGAGCGGCTCTCCGCGGCGCAGCCGGGCGCGTTCGACTTCCGGCTGTACGCGAACCGGTCGGCGGCCCGGGCCGCGGTCGCGGACCGCGACGTCTACGGCGCCTTCGTCGTCGGGACGCATCGGATCAGCGTGCTGGAGGCGAGCGCGTCCAGCCCGGCGATGGCGCAACTGCTCGACACCGTCGGCCGGTCGTTGACTGCGAACGAGTCAGCGCCGGCCGCCGGTGCCGACGCGACGAGCGCCGTGCAGGTCGTCGACGTGGTGCCGCTAGCCGGTGCGGACCCGAAGGGCGTGGTGTTCGCCGCCGCGCTACTGCCGTTGACGATCTGCAGCATCCTGGTGGCGGCCGCGGTCGGCGTGGTGGTCCGGTTCCGTCCGGCGTGGCGGCAGATGGTCGCGCTGTCGGTCCTGTCGTCCGCGGCCGGGCTGGGGACCTACCTGATCGCGCAGGGATTCCTGGGCGCATTGCCGCACCAGCCGCTGGCCAGCTGGGCCGGGCTGTCGCTCACCATCCTCGCGATCAGCGCGTCCACGTCCGGGCTGATCGCGCTCATCGGCCCGCTCGGCCTGGGCCTGGCCGCCGTGCTGATGGTGTTTCTCGGCAACCCGTTCTCGGGCGTCACGTCCGCGCCGGAACTGCTGCCCGACTGGGTGCGCCTCCTCGGCCAGTGGCTGCCGCCGGGGGCCGGGGCGAACCTGCTGCGCAGCACGGCCTACTTCGGCGGCGACGGCGCGGCCGCGCATCTCGGCGTGCTGCTCACCTGGGCCGTGCTCGGCTTCGCGGCGATCATCCTCGGCCACCACAGCCCGATCCGCTTCGCGGCGGACCCGGATGGGTGGCGCAACTCCGAACCGCACGTGGCGGCCGTCAGCCCAGCACCTGCACGACGCCGACCACGGCGCACACGACGAGAACGGCCAGCAATACCAGGATCGCGATCAGCGCCGACCGGGTGATGCCGCGACCGGGCCGGGCCTCGGCGTTCGACACAGCGCTCGTGCTCGCCTCCGCCGGCGGCGTCTCGCCCGGCGGCACACCACCGCCCGGCTCCAGACCCGTGGACGTGCGCGGATCGGGATCCGGTGACCGCATCGCGCTCATGCCAGAGGCGATACCCGCGGACCGGACGGCGCAAACGCGCTACGCGCCGAGCGCGGCGCCGATCAGCGTGCTGGCGACGGTGCGGGAAACCTCCGCGACCTCGGGGTTCCGGTCCATCCGGGCGCCGACCGCTGCGCCGTCGTAGACCAGCGCCAGCTGCTGCGCGAGCGAACTCGGATCGGCCGCGCCGGCGTCGCGGGCCAGCTCGGTGAGCAGTTCGCGCACCCAGCCGCGGTACTCGTCGGACGCGGCCTCGATCGCGCTGCCGCGGGGTGCCTCGGCGCTCGCGCTGACGAACGCGCAGCCGCGGTAGCCCGGCGTGCCGAACAGCTCCGCCTGCACCTCGAAGACGCCGAGCAGGCGCTCGCGGGGCGTGGCATACCGTTGCAGCCCGCGCGTCAGCCGTTCGCGCGTCGCCTCGTGCCGGCGCTGCAGGTAGGCGCGGACGAGTTCGTCCTTGCTGCCGAACGTGCTGTAGAGCGTGGCCTTGGCGACGCCGGCCCGCTCGATCACCCGGTCGATGCCGACGGTGTGCACGCCCTCCTCGTAGAAGAGCTCGCTCGCCGCGTCCAGCAGTCGGTCGCGTGCGCAGGGACGGTCAGCGGTCTTCGTTCCCATGCGGTTGACAATAACAGACCGGTCTGTCTAGTGTCTACCTCCTACTAGACAGACCTGTCTGACTACTGCGAGGACGTGGACCGATGACCGTGACCAGCACCGACTACCGCCGAGCGTTCGCGACTCAGCCGGCTCCCCGGACGGCGCACCGGCGCCGCGAGTTCCGGCTGCCGGATCCGGTCGCGTTCTACCTGCAGGCCTCGATCGTGGTGTCGTTCCTCGCCGGATCGAGCGCGCCGACGCCGCTCTACGCCACGTACCAGCGGGAGTGGGGCTTCTCGCCGATCACCACGACCGTCGTCTTCGGCATCTACGCGCTCGCGGTGCTGGCGGCGCTGCTGGTCTTCGGATCGCTGTCCGACCACGTCGGCAGGCGGCCGGTGCTGTTCGCCGGCATCGCGCTGCAGATGATCACGATGGTCGTGCTCGCCTCCGCGGACGGCGTGCCGGCGCTGCTTTTCGCGCGGGTGGTCCAGGGCCTGGCGACCGGTGCCGCGCTCGGCGCGCTCGGTGCCGGCATGCTCGACCTGGACCGGGCCCGGGGGACGGTGGCCAACGCCGTCGCGCCGATGACCGGAACGGCGATCGGCGGGATCGCGTCCGGCCTGCTCGTCCAGTACCTGCCGGCGCCGACCCACCTGGTGTACCTCGCGCTGCTCGCGGTGCTGGCGCTGCAGGGTGTCGGCGTGCTCCTCATCCGCGAGACCTCGGCGACCGCACCCGGCGCGCTCGAGTCGCTGCGTCCGCGGTTGGGCGTGCCGGCCGCGGCCCGGCGCCCGCTGCTCGTGGCCGTTCCGGTCGCCGTCGCGGTGTGGGCACTCGCCGGCTTCTACGGCTCGGTCGGCCCTGCCGTGGTCGCCCGGGTCACCGGCTCGACGTCGGCGGTCCTCGGCGGGGCGGCCCTGTTCGTGCTGGCCGCCGGTGGCGCGCTGACCGTGCTGCTGCTGCCCGCGACCGCGCCGCACCGCGTGATGATCTTCGGCAGCTCCGCGCTGATCGCCGGTGTCGGCACCACCCTGGCGGGCATCCAGCTCAGCTCGGCGACGGTGTTCTTCGCCGGCGCCGCGGTGGCCGGTGCCGGGTTCGGCGCCGGCTTCCAGGGCGCGATCCGCACGGTGATCCCGCTGGCCGCGACCCACGAGCGTGCCGGGCTGCTGTCGGCGGTGTACGTGGTGTCGTACCTGGCCATGGGACTGCCTGCGGTGATCGGCGGCTTCCTGGTCGTGGACGGCGGCGGGCTGCTGCCGACCGCCCGCGAGTACGGCGCGGCGGTCATGGCGCTCGCGGCGCTGGCGCTCGCCGGGACGCTGCTAACGCGCGGCGAGCGCGCGGTCGCTCAGCCGGTCGCGGACGGGAACCGGGGCTGACGCTTCTCCTTCAACGCGGCCGCGCCCTCGAGGACGTCCGGCCCCATGAAGCACAGCATTTCGTAGGCGGCCGACGAGTCGAAGATCGGGCCGGCGTTGCGGATCCAGCCGTTCAGCGCCCGCTTCGTCCACCGGATCGCGAGCTGCGATCCGGTGGCGAGCGACGCGGCCACGCGCATCGCCTCGTCCAGCACCTGCTCGCGCGGCCGGCACATGCTCACCAGCCCGATGCGCTCGGCCTCGGCGCCGTCCAGCATCTCGCCGGTCAGCAGGTAGTAGCGCGCCTTCGCCATTCCGGCCAGCAGCGGCCAGATGATCGCCGCGTGGTCGCCGGCCGCGACGCCGAGCTTGACGTGGCCGTCGCCGAGCCGCGCGTCCTCGGCGCAGATCGAGATGTCGGCGAGCAGCGCGACGACCAGGCCCGCGCCGACCGCGACGCCGTTGATCGCGGACACGATCGGCTTCTCGCAGTTG
>Ga0164242_10009918_pt1 | contig 10234 bp, 7 predicted proteins | sample OricomgcompostMG_FD_108783 | JGI IMG/M metagenome (GOLD analysis project Ga0164242, IMG submission 108783) | Miracle-Growth compost microbial communities from Emeryville, California, USA - Original compost - Miracle growth compost (MG) ... | reverse complement strand
GGCCGAGCTGCTCGACCTGGTGGATACGCCGCGGCAGATGGTGGTGCTCACCGACGAGGGCCGGCGCTACCTCAAGGCCGACGTGGCCGAGCGCAAGGAGCTGTTCAAGAAGGGCCTGCTGGGGCTCAACGTGTTCCGGTTCGTGCTCACCGCGCTGCAGAAGCGCGGGCACCGCATGGACGCCGACGTGGTGCGCGAGGAGCTGGCGGTGCAGCTCCCGTTCGAGGACACCGAGCGGCTCTTCTCCACCGTGGTGAACTGGGCGCGAAACGCCGATCTCTTCGACTACGACAGCGACACCGAGGAGGTGTTCCAGGACGTGGACGACGCCCCGCGGCCGACGTCGCCAGGGTGAGCCGCCATGGAACTCGTCGGCTCCACCTCCGGGACCTTGAGAGACCCGCCGGGGACCCGCCGCGCCTACCCCGCGCGGTTCGTCAGCGCGGCCTCCGACCTCGATCTCTGGTCGCTGCTCCGGATCCCGCTCGCGGTGGGGGTGTTCCTGGGGGTGCTCGTGGCGTGCGCTGGGGGCGTGATGTGGGGCGCGGACGCGCTCGGGCTCTCGCTGGACTCCGGGTTCTTGGCGTCCGCCGCCGCCGCGGTGGGGATGGTCCTCGGCGCCGCGGCGTCGGTGGCGGTGGCGGGCCGGGCGGTCCCGCAATCGGCCCCGTCGCTGCTCGATCTCGACGGCGGAGAGGCGCTCTACCGCTGGCCCGCGCGGCCCCGAGATCCATCGTGCATCGACTACCACGCGCTCCGCCTCGACGGCGGCACCGTGCGCGTGCTCAAGAAGCGCGCCAGCATCTTGTTGGTGCAGGACGGCGAGGGTCGGCGGGTGAAGGTGCGGCGGCGCTACCTGACGCGATCCGGCGAGCCCGACGGACACGGTGAACCGGGCGGCGATCCCTCGGCGGTGGTCGCGCGCGAGGCCCCCCTCGGCGCATGGGAGCTGGACGTGGTGGGCGGATGCCTCCAGCTCCAGCGCGTGCGCTTCGACCCGGATCAGGTGCGCACGGCCGTCGATCTGATCACCGTGAAGGCCGAGGCGCCCGCGCGGGCCGACGGGTGACGCGGGCTGGACCGCGTGGCAATTCGCTTGACCCCGAGCGCTCACGTCCTAACGTCGCACGTCCATCACCCCGGGAGCGCGCATGAAGCCACGAATCGAAGCCATCGAACCTGGCCCCTGGGCGGTGCGAGCGTGAGCGCCGCCGAGCTGTCCGATGCCTTCGTCTTCTTCGGCGCCACCGGCGACCTGGCGCACAAGAAGGTGTTCCCGGCCCTCCAGTCGCTGATCAAGCAGGGCTGGCTGGACGTGCCGATCATCGGCGTGGCCAAGGCCGGCTGGGACGTGGAGCAGCTCAAGGCGCGCGCCCGCGACGGCCTGGAGAAGCACGGCGGCGGGGTCGACGAGGCCGCGTTCGCCAAGCTCTGCGCGCTCCTGCAGTACATCGACGGCGACTACGCCGATCCCGCAACCTTCGACGCGCTCCGCCAGAAGCTGGGCGCGGCCAAGCGGCCGCTGCACTACCTGGCCATCCCGCCCAGCCTGTTCGCCAAGGTGGTGGAGCAGCTCGGGCGCTCGGGGTGCGCGGAGGGCGCGCGGGTGATGGTCGAGAAGCCGTTCGGGCACGACCTGGCGTCCGCCCAGGCGCTCAACGCCTCGCTGCTCCGCGTCTTCCCCGAGACGCGCATCTTCCGGGTGGACCACTACCTGGGCAAGGAGCCGGTCCAGAACCTGCTCTACTTCCGCTTCGCCAACGCGTTCCTCGAGCCGCTGTGGAACCGGCACTACGTCTCGAGCGTGCAGATCACCATGGCCGAGTCGTTTGGCATCAAGGGGCGGGGGGCGTTTTACGACGCGAACGGCGCCATCCGCGACGTGCTGCAGAACCACCTGCTCCAGGTGACCGCGTGCCTGGCCATGGACGCGCCGCGCAGCGGGCACCCGGAGACCTTGCGCAGCGAGAAGGCGCGGCTCCTGGAGTCCATCGTGCTCGATCCCGCCGACGTGGTGCGGGGCCAGTTCTCGGGCTACCTCGATGAGCCCGGCGTGAAGCCGGGGTCGCAGGTGGAGACCTTCGTGGCCGTACGGTTCCAGATCGACAACTGGCGGTGGGCGGGCGTGCCCTTCTGCATTCGCACCGGCAAGTGCCTGCCCGAGACCTTCACGGAGGTGCGGGTGGAGCTCAAGGCGCCGCCGCGCCCCGCGTTCGACGAGGCCCAGGTGGGCAGGGCGGGATCCAACTACCTCCGGTTCTGCCTGGGCCCCAAGGTGTCCACCGCGCTGGGCGTGCGCTCCAAGACCGCGGGCGAGCACATGGAGGGCCACGAGGTGGAGCTCTTGGCCACCACCGGCGGCGGCGATGAAATGGACGCCTACGCGCGGCTGCTCCACGACGCGCTCAAGGGCGATCCGCTGCTCTTCGCGCGCGAGGACACCGTGGAGGCCGAGTGGAAGGTGATCGACCCGGTGCTGAGCGCGCCCAGCCCTCTGCACACGTACGCGCCGGGGACCTGGGGCCCCGAGGAGGCCCACCGCCTCACCGCCGACCTCGGCGGATGGGCCGCGTCCCGCAAGTAAGACCTGTCGAACGATCGCCTCCGGGCGCGCTCAGGGCTGCTTGGCGCCCGCGGGCGGCGGGAAGTCGTAGAACAGCCGCTGGTGGGGATCGCTGTGGTGGAGCGCGTCGAAGCGCATCACCTGGTGGATGGCATCTTGGTAGTCGCCGGTGAGGACCTGGGTGTCGGCGAAGTCGCTCCACACCACCCGCTTCTGGGCCAGGTCGTAGAGCGCGCCCACCGCGCGGAGCTGAAACTGATTGGCGGTGTCCTCGCTCACCGAGCCGGTCGGGTCGGAGGTGTCGAGCTTCAGGTGCCAGCGCAGCCGGGCCACGCCGCTCACCAGCACCTGGTCCGCGCCCAGCGGTCCGGCGATCTGCGCGGCGAACGCGGCCACGCTCGGCGGCAGCGCGGTGAGCGTCGAGCCATCGCAGAGCGCCCGGGCGAGATCGCGGTTGGGCGGGCTCTTGGGATCGAGAAGATCGGGGTCGAGCAGCAGCGGCAGCACGGCGTAGCCGCGCGCGCGCAGGTTGTTGGAGACGGTGGTGGTGAGCGACACCATCACGTCCACGCTGCGCGCCCGCCGGTCGATGTCTCCCGGGCAGGTGTGGAACGGGAGCATCACCGGCAGCACCACCAGCTTGCCCGGGTGGTAGGTGAGGTCGGCCTCGGCCAGGCGGCGCTCGGGACCGAAGAGCGCGCAGCCCGAGACGAGGACCGAGCCGAAGAGCAGGGGGACGATGAGCGATCTCACGCGCGCGATTCTGGCAAGCCCGCCCGGAGGCGTCGATGACAGATCGACGGCCTGTTGCCTCGGCCGGGGTTTGCCACCGCGATCCGCCGTGACCAGGGTGAGCGCCGAACCCAAGAGGTGCGCAATGGCGAACGTCGTCGAGGCGAGGGTCGGTGAGCGGGTGAGCTGGGGGGCGCTCTTCGCGTCGGTGTTCGTCACCGCCGCGGTCTGGATGCTGCTGATGCTGCTCGGGACGGCCGTTGGCTTCTCGAGCTTCGACCCGCGGAGCGGCGGCGCGTGGGCGAGCCTGGGCAAGGGCGTGGGGATCTGGGGCGGGATCGCGGCCATCTTGTCGGTGTTCGCGGGGGGCTGGCTCGCGTCGCGGCTGTCGGCGTCGCTCTCGCGCGCCCTGGGCGTGCTCCACGGCGTGGCGCTGTGGGGCTTTGCCTTCTGCGTCGGGCTCTGGCTGGCGTTCGGGCTGGTGACCAGCGTGGTGGGCGGCGCGGCGCAGGTCGCGGGCACGGCCGCGCAGGCCGCCGGGGCGGGGCTGGCGCAGGTGGCGCCCCAGGTCTTCGACAGCGGGGCCCTCGCCACGCAGGCCAACGCGTGGCTGCAGAGCCAGGGCAAGCCCGCGGTCCCGCCGGCCCAGCTCGAGGCGGCGTTCAGCGACGTGGAGACGCGCGCGCTCGGCAACCTCCAGAAGGGCGAGCCCATCGGTCAGGCGGTCTCCCCTCAGATGATCGCCGACGCGCTGACGCGCAATACGTCCCTGTCGCGGACCGACGCCGCCGAGGTGGCGGCCCAGATCCAGGCCCAGGCCCAGAGCGCCGTGGACTCGGCCCAGAAGGCGCTCGCGGGGCTGGGGCAGACCGCGCAGCGGGCGGGCGTGGGCGCGGTGCAGGGGATCCGCGCCGCGTCGTGGGGCGGCTTCGCGGTGGCGGTGCTCACCCTGATCGCCGCGGCGCTGGGCGGGCTGCTCGGCGTGCGCCGCGTCCGCCACGACCGGCCGCTGGGCACGCCGGCGACGGTGGTCCAGCCGGGGGTGAGCCGGCCGCTCACCCCACAGGAAGCGTGAAGAGCCGTCGAAAAATCGCCGCCAGTTTGGAGCGGCGCCTCCGCCCAGCGCAGCGCCTGACGAACCCAGCGCCGCGAGCTCGGCGGAGAGCGATTTTTCGACAAGTACGGAGGTCATACGAGCGCTGATCGGGGTTCGCCCGTCGAGCTGATATGGGTACTGAACAAATGTCTGGGTGTCGTGGTAGCGTGCCGCCCATGCTCACCACACTCCAGATTCGGAACCTGGCCATCGCCGACGCCCTCGAGGTGGAGCTCGGCCCCGGCCTCAACGTGATCACCGGCGAGACGGGCGCCGGCAAGTCGATCCTGGTCGACGCCGTGGGCTTGGTGCTCGGCGGGCGCGCGACGGCCGCCGACGTCCGGGCCGGCGCGGCCGAGGCCGTCGTCGAGGCGCGGTTCGAGGGCCCCGAGCTCGACGCCCAGCTCCAGGCGCTGGACCTGCCCACGTCGTCGGGCGAGCTGGTGATCCGGCGGGTGGTGTCCAGGTCCGGCCGCGGCAAGGTCCAGGTGAACGGGGCGCTGGCCACGGTGGGCACGCTCGCGCAGCTCGCGCGCGGGCTCTGTGAGCTGAGCGGCCAGCACGATCAGCTGGGGCTCCTCGACCCGTCCACCCACCTGGGTCTGCTCGACGCGTTCGCCGAGCTCGGCCCCGATCGCCTCCGCTTCGGCGAGCGGCACGCGGCGCTGCAGGCCGCGCGTCGCGCGCGCGACGCGCTCGACAGCTCGCAGGCCGATCGCGCCCGCCGCGCCGCCACCTTGAGCGAGCAGATCGCCGACCTCGAGGCGCTGTCCGCCAGCGAGGGCGAGGAGGCGCGCCTGGTGGCCGAGCGGAAGCGCCTGTCGGGCCTCGAGCGGCTGCGCGCCCTGTGCGGCGCGGCCTGCGAGGTCCTGGGCGATGGCGAGGGTGGCGCGGTGGCCGAGGTGGGCCGGGCGGGGGCCCGGGTGCACGACGCGGTGGGGCTCGACCCGGCGCTGGCGCCGATCTCGGAGGGGCTGCGCGCCGGCCTCGCCGAGCTGGACGAAGTCCGGCGCGGGCTGGCGCGGTACCTCGACGGCTTGGAGGCGGATCCGGGGCGCCTGGCGGAGATCGACGACCGGCTCGACCTGCTCCGGCGCGCGGCGCGCCGGAGCGCGTGCGGCTGCGACGCGCTGCCCGCCCTGCTCGAGGCGCTGCGCCGGGAGCACGCGTCGCTCTTGGCGCACGCCGAGCGCATCAGCGTGTCCGACGCCGAGGTGAGCCGTCTGCTGGCGCTGGCCGAGGCGGAGGCCACCAGGCTCCGCGCCTCGCGCCAGGCCTCGGCGGCGCGGTTCGGGCGCGCGGTCCGGGCCGAGCTGGCGCGGCTGGGCATGTCGCGCACGCGGTTCGAGGTGGGCATGTCCCAGGTGGCGCTCGGGCCCGATGGCGGGGATCGCGTCGAGCTGCGCATCGGACCCAACCCGGGCGAGCCGCTGCAGCCGCTGGCGCACGTGGCGTCCGGCGGAGAGCTGTCGCGGATCTTGCTCGCGCTCAAGCGCGCGCTGGCGGAGGTGGAGGGCGCGTCGACGTACGTCTTCGACGAGGTCGATGCGGGCGTGGGCGGCGCGGTGGCCGAGGCGGTGGGCCGGATGCTGCAAGGTGTGGCCAGCCACAAGCAGGTGCTCTGCGTCACGCACCTGCCGCAGGTAGCGGCCTTCGCCGATCGGCACCTGGTCGTGCGCAAACAGGTGGTGCGGGCCCGCACCGTGTCGGCGGTCTCCGAGCTCCGCGACCCGGGGGCGCGGCGCGACGAGCTGGCTCGAATGCTGGCCGGGGCGACCATCACCGACGCCGCGCTGGCCCACGCGGCGGAGCTCCTCTCGGGCGCGGCGCGCGAGCACGCCGGTGTGGTTCGGCGCCAGGTGGAGCAGGCAGCGCGGCGGGTGAAGGTCTCCCGGGCCAACGCCACACGCGGTGAATCACCGCCGAAGTTGCGCCGCGCGCCCGGCGCCGCGCCCCCGTCCGGCGCCGCGTGTGGAGACGTTCGAAAAACCGGTCCCAGCGCCGCGCACAAGGGTTGATCTTTGTTCGAGCCCCCGACTAGGCTTGCTGCCCGTTCGTCGCCAAGCCCCCCACCTCACGCTCGATCCTGCGCCCATGGCCGAGATGAATTCCCAACCCGGATCGACAAGCTCCGATTCCGGCGCACCGCCCGCCAACGTCACGCGTGACACGTCGGAGACGCGCCCGTTCAAGGTCCTCAGCAAGGGACACAGCGACGTCGGCCGAAAGCGCGAGGACAACCAGGACAGCTTCTTGATCGACGAAGAGCTGGGGCTGTTCGTGGTGTGCGACGGAATGGGTGGCCACGCGGGGGGGCAGACCGCCTCGCGGATCGCGGTCGAGACCATCGACAAGACCCTCCGGGCGGCGCGCGACGGCGCCACCAACCCGTTTGCTCAGGCGGCGGCGCTGTCCGAGAGCGCCATCCCCGACGCCCTCCGCGTGGCGGTCGAGGGCGCGTGCCTGGCCATATTCCGAGCTGCCCAGCAGGATCCCAAGCTCCAGGGAATGGGGACCACGGCCTCGGCGCTGGTGCTGCACGGATCGAACGCGTTCGTGGGGCACGTCGGCGACTCGCGCGTCTACCTGGTGCGCGGCGATCTCATCCAGCAGATCTCGGAGGATCACAGCCTGGTCAACGAGCAGATCAAGGCCGGGATGATCACCGCCGACGAGGCGCGCAACAGCCGCTTCAAGAACATCATCACCCGCTCGGTGGGCTTCGAAGAAGAGGTGGCCGTCGACGTCATGGGCCTGGTCGTCGAGCCCGACGACGTCTTCGTGGTGTGCTGCGACGGCCTGTCCAACCTCGTCGACGATCGAACCATCCGCGACACCGTGCGCAGCCTCCCGCTCACCGACGTCCCCGCGCGGCTGGTCGAGCTGGCCAACGACGCCGGCGGCGACGACAACATCACCGTGATCGCGGTGAAGGCCTCGAGCAGCTGATCGGCCACGGCGCCGATTCCGCTCGCACGGCCTACTTCCTGACAATCCCCTTGACGTGTTGCGGTGGGAACGGTTTAACCCACGGCGCCGCCGGGCCCTGGCTCGGTGGCCTGGGTTCCATGAAGCGCACCGTTGCGTGATTAGGTTGGCTGCCAGGCCGCCTGGTGCAGCCGTCGGTGTCCAAGGATTGGGGCCGCGGCTGGCATCACCCATCGCAGGAGATCTCGAGTGGCCAAGCGTTACTACACCGTGCTCGTGGTGCCCGATCGCTCTTCGGCGACCATGCGGTTCCGCGTCCCCCGTGGGCTCCCGCTTCGCCTGGGCATCGTCGCGGCGCTGGGGGTGGCCGCGTGCGTGGCCGGCATGTTCCGGTACTCGCACGTGATGTTTCAGGTGAACGACGACCGGGCCATCAAAGAAGAGAACGGGCAGCTCCGCGCGCAGCTCCTCCAGATCCAGCAGAAGGTCTCGCAGATCAACAAGACCCTCGACCGCGTGCAGCAGCTCGATCACAAGCTCCGGCAGGTGTCGATGTTGTCGGATCCCGATCGCAACCTGGCCATCGGGCCCGTGGGCGCGAAGTCAGGGGAGGGTGAGCTCAAGGGCAAGGCGCTGGTCCTGGATCCGGAGGACGGCCCCACCGTCTCCAGCAAGCTCGACTCGCTCTCGGCCGAGGCCGCCAAGCAGGAGCAGAGCCTGCAAGAGCTCCAGGAGTACTTCGAGGACCAGAAGTCGCTCCTGGCCTCGGCGCCGAGCATCTGGCCCGCCCACGGCTTCGTCACCAGCGACTTCGGCCACCGGCTCGATCCCTATACGGCCGAGCGCACGGTCCACGAGGGGCTCGACATCGGCGTGCCGTTTGGCACCCCGGTGGTGGCGCCGGCCGATGGCGAGGTGGTGTTCGCCTCGACGTCGAGCGGCTACGGCAACCTCCTGGTGATCGATCACGGCTACGGGATCAAGACCCGGTACGGTCACCTCTCGCAGATCCTGGTCAAGGCCGGTGAGCACGTGCACCGCGGCGAGAAGGTGGCCCTGAGCGGAAACACCGGCCGGTCGACGGGCCCGCACGTTCACTACGAGGTCCGGGTGAACGGCATCCCGCAGAACCCCCGCAAGTTCATCCTCGAGTGAAGCGCGCTCGCCCGCGTCCACGGGTCGAATCGCCGTTCGGTTGGACGGTCTCACGGCGATGAACCCGGCTGTCGGCAGCCTCCACCTCGTCCGGCTGTGGTAGAGCGGTCGGCGCCCGCGGCATGCCGCGATTAGTGTTGGCGTTCAAATCATGCTGGACCCGCCGGGCCTTCCGCCTGGCGCCTGCCCCGAGAATTCGATCATGTACGACCTGGCAATGAAGTTGATCATGGGGACGCAGAACGAACGCGACCTCAAGAAGCTCCGCGCCCGCGTGGTGGCCATCTCGAACCTCGAGAGCAAGGTCAAGGCGCTCTCCGACGATCAGATGCGCGCGCGCATCGCCGAGCTCAAGGTCGAGGTCCAGGACAAGGGCCGCTCGCTCGACGATGTGCTCCCCGAGAGCTTCGCGCTCACCCGCGAGGCCGGCGTGCGGGCGCTGGGCATGCGCCACTTCGACGTTCAGCTCATCGGCGCCATGGTGCTCCACCAGGGTCGGATCGCGGAGATGCGCACCGGCGAAGGCAAGACGCTGGTGGCCACCTTGGCCGCGGTGCACAACGCGCTCGCGGGCCGCGGCGTCCACGTGGTCACCGTGAACGACTACCTGGCCCGCCGCGATGCCGAGTGGATGGCCAAGCTGTACGGGTTCCTGGGGCTGACCACCGGCGTAATCGTCAACGACCTCAACGACCGGCAGCGCCAGGTGGCCTACCGCTGCGACATTACCTACGGGCAGAACAACGAGTTTGGCTTCGACTACCTGCGCGACAACATGAAGTTCAACCTGGGCGACTACGTTCAGCGCGAGCTCAACTACGCCATCGTCGACGAGGTGGACTCCATCCTCATCGACGAGGCCCGCACCCCGTTGATCATCAGCGGCCCCTCGGACGAGGCCACCGACAAGTACTACAAAGTGGATCGCGTGATCCCGCAGCTGGTGGCCGAGCGCGACTACGAGCTCGACGAGAAGATGAAGACCGTGCTGCTCACCGACGAGGGCATGGAGCGGGTCGAGAAGGCGCTGGGCATCACCAACCTGTACGATCCGCTGGAGATCGAGACCCTCCACCACGTGGAGCAGGGGCTGCGCGCGCACACCATCTACAAGCGCGATCGCGACTATGTGGTCAAGGACGGCGAGGTCCTGATCGTCGACGAGTTCACCGGCCGCGTGCTCCCCGGGCGCCGCTGGAGCGACGGGCTCCACCAGGCGGTGGAGGCCAAGGAGGGCGTGAAGATCGAGGCCGAGAACCAGACCCTGGCCACCATCTCGTTCCAGAACTACTTCCGCATGTACTCCAAGCTCTCGGGCATGACCGGCACCGCCGACACCGAGGCTGAGGAGTTCGACAAGATCTACAGCCTGCGGGTCAACGTGATCCCCACCAACCGCCCCATGATCCGCAACGATCAAGAGGACGTGGTCTACAAGACCGAGCGCGAGAAGTTCCAGGCGGTGGCCGAGGAGTTGGCCGAGCTCCACAAGAAGGGCCAGCCGGTGCTGGTGGGTACGGTGTCCATCGCCAAGAGCGAGGCCATCTCGAACATCCTCAAGAAGAAGGGCGTGCCCCACGAGGTGCTGAACGCCAAGCAGCACGAGCGCGAGGCGATGATCGTGGCCCAGGCCGGGCGGGGCGGCTCGGTGACCATCGCCACCAACATGGCCGGCCGCGGCACCGACATCATCCTGGGCGGCAACGCCGAGGCCATGGCGCGCGCGGAGCTGGGCCGGCAGCCCGAGGCGCCCACGCTGG
>Ga0164242_10009917_pt1 | contig 10234 bp, 6 predicted proteins | sample OricomgcompostMG_FD_108783 | JGI IMG/M metagenome (GOLD analysis project Ga0164242, IMG submission 108783) | Miracle-Growth compost microbial communities from Emeryville, California, USA - Original compost - Miracle growth compost (MG) ... | reverse complement strand
GTGGCGAGCCCCTCGTCGAGCCGGCCCGAGTTCTCCGCCAGCTGCGCCGCGATGAGCAGCCCCATCGACGACACGGCCGGGTCGTCGCTCGCCCGCATGCTCTCGATCGCGGCGCCCGCGGCGGCGAAGTCCGGCATGACGAGCAGCAGGCTGATCATCCCTTCCAGCTGCGGAGACGACGCGGGTCCCTTCGCGTGCAGCATGCGCAGACGGGAGACGGCGCGCAGACCCTGCCTGGCGTTCGTGATGAGAGACGTCGCGCCGATCAGGGCGAGCGTGACCATGGCGGAGTCTCGATGCTCGTCGTCGGGGTCGTAGCCGCGCATCGTCTCCAGCACGGCGGCAGCGAGACCGAGCACCTCCGAATGCGCGCCGCGCAGCGTCCAGTGCATGCCGAGCGCGGCATACACCGCGCTCGCGGTGCCCGCGTCGCCGACGGCGGTGGCATCGCGCAGCGCAGCCACGAGGTCGTCCTGCTCCTCGGCGACGCGCCGGAACGTGCCGACCTGGTCAGCGCCGTATGTGGTCTCGAGCGCTGCGAAGGCGAACGCCTCCGCCCACCTGCGGATGCCGGCAGCCACGTCGTCCCGTTCGCCCGCCTCGCGCAGCCGCTGGTCTCCGAACTCGCGCACCGTCTCCAGCATGCGGTAGCGCAGCCTGCCGGTGAGCCGGCTCTCGGCAGCCGACAGCAGCGACTGGTTGACGAGACCCTCGAGGTCCTCCTCGACGTCCGTGTCCGGTCCGCAGACGACGAGAGCCGCGTCTGCCGCGAACCCGTCGACGAAGAGCGAGAGCCGGCGCAGCGTGCGCTGCTCGGAGGTGCGCAGCAGGTTCCAGCTCCAGTCGATCACCGCCAGCAGCGTTCGGTGTCGTTCCGGTGCCGCGCGGTCTCCTCCGCGCAGCAGGGCGAACCGGTTTCCGATGCGGCGTTCGATCTCCTCGACCGACATCGACCGCACTCGCGCGGCCGCCAGCTCGATCGCGAGGGGGAGGCCGTCCAGCTTCTCGCAGAGTCGCTCGATGGCGTCGACGGGCAGCACGACGGACGGGCGAGCGGCACGTGCACGCTCCATGAACAGCGTGACGGCGGGTCCTGCGCTCTCGCCGTTCGCAGACGTCGCAGGCAGCGGCTCGAGCTGGTAGACCTGCTCGGCCGCGATCATCAGCGGCGCTCGACTCGTGGCGAGCACACGCACGGAGCGGGTCGAGGCGACGATATCGGCGATCCACTCTGCGGCGGCGTCGATCAGGTGCTCGCAGTTGTCCATCACGAGCAGCGTCGGCTGCTCGTTCAACGCGCCGAGGATGCGCGCGCGCACGTCCACCCGGACGGTCGGGTCGCTCAGCGAGAGGCGCGTGCCGGTGTACTCCCTGATGCCGAGGGTGGAGGCCAGCGCGAGCGGAACGTCATCCCCCGTGCGCACGCTCGCCAACTCGACGACGACGACGCCGGGCATCCGCTCCGCCGCCCTCGCTGCGAGAGCCTGCGCGAGGCGCGTCTTGCCCAGGCCGCCGGCGCCGAGGATGGTGGTGAGCCGGGCGGACTCCATGATCGTCTCCACGGCGGCGATGTCGCCGTCGCGCCCGACGAGCTCGTTCGGCGCGGCACGGATGCCGATCCTCAGCGAGCGCGGCGGCTCCGGGCTCTGCTGCGGCGCGCGCAGGAGCTGCGCATTGAACGCGACGAGATCCGCGGAGGGATCGGTGCCCAGTTCGTTGCGCATCCGCTCACGGAACTCCGCGAACTCGCGGAGCACATCGTTGGGGCGTCCCCCCGCGGCGATGGCGCGAAGGCGCAGCAGGGCGACGTCCTCGTCGAGCGGCGCCGCCTCGGCCAGCGGAGCCAGCTCGGCGAGAGCGCCCGCGATGTCGTGCAGCTCGAGACGGGCGCGCGAGCGCAGCACAAGGAGGTCCCTGCGCACCCGGGCGGCTGACGAAGCGAGACGCTCCGCGAGGTCGGTCTCGCCCAGGTCGGCGCCCGGTTCGCCTCGCCAGAGCTCCAGCGCCGCTGATGCCTCGGCCAGCGCCCGCGTCCAGTCGCCGCGATCGACCGCGGCGCGAGCAGCATCGCGTGCCCGGGCGGCAGCGCCGAGATCGGTGTCGTCCCCGCGGTCGCCATCGGCGCCGCCGCCGGACGACCGACCGAGCGCGTAGCCGCCCGGCGTGGAGACGATGAGCCCGTCGGCCGCGACGGAGCGCACGCGGGAGACGAGCGTCTGCAGGGCGGCCTTCTCGTTGCGCGGCGGAGTGTCGCCCCACAGATCGTCGACGATGCCCCGCACCGAGAGCGGGCTCCTGGCCAGGGCCAGCGCGACCACGAGCGCCTTGGCCGTCGCGCCGCCGGGTTCCACGGCGCCGCCGGATGGCGACTCGACGACCACGGGGCCGAGCAGGCAGACACGGCAGGTCGTCGTGCGCATGCTCGCCTGGCTCACCGGGCCCAGTCTAGTGAGCGGCAGGGGCGCATCCTCTGTCCCATCGGATCGCTCGACGACGAGCTCGCGTGCCGTCGGAACTATGCTGGCGCAACTATGCCGTCGGAACCGCGGAGGGGGTTGCCAGAGCACCCCGTCTCGATGGTGGATAGACGGGTGACGCAAGCGAGACGAACCGCCGAGGCGGTACAGGTGGCCGAGGACGTGTTCGGATGGCGCCAGTTGCGTCCCGGACAGCGACGGGCGATGCAGGCGGTGATCGACGGGCGTGACGCGCTGGCACTGATGCCCACCGGGTATGGCAAGTCGGCCATCTACCAGGTGGCGGGCGCGGTGCTGGGCGGCGTGACGATCGTCGTGTCGCCGTTGATCGCGCTCCAGGCAGACCAGATCGACGGCATGAACGAGCACGCCAGGGCGCCGAAGGCTTTCGCGCTCAACTCCGCGCAGGGCGTGCGCCGCAACCGGGCGGCCATGGAAGCGCTCGAATCGGGTGAGCCGCTCTATCTGCTGCTCGCGCCGGAACAGCTCGCCAACGACGAGAACCTGGAGCGGATAGCGCGTGCCGACATCCGGCTGTTCGTCGTCGACGAGGCGCATTGCGTCTCCAGATGGGGCCACGACTTCCGGCCCGACTATCTGCGGCTCGGCGAGTTCGCCGAGAAGCTCGGACGCCCGCCCCTCCTGGCGATGACGGCGACGGCGGCGCCGCCGGTGCGAGACGACATCGTGGAGCGTCTGGGCATGGTCGATCCGGTGACGGTCTTCGAGGGCTTCGACCGCCCGAACCTGTTCCTCGAGGTCGTGCGGCACGAGCGCAAGAAGGACAAGGCGGCAGCCGTCGTCGAACAGGTGAAAGACCTCGAGAAGCCGGGCCTGCTGTACGTCGCCACGCGCAAGTCCACGGAGAAGTACCGGGACGCGCTGCAGGAGGCGCGCATCCGTGCCGACCACTATCACGGCGCGATGCCGGCGCGGGAACGTGAGGCGGTGCACGAGCGATTCCTGGCGGACGAGTCGCAGGTCGTGGTCGCCACGAGCGCCTTCGGCATGGGCATCGACAAGCCGGATGTGCGTTTCGTCGTGCACGCCGACACCCCCGATTCGATCGACACGTACTACCAGGAGATCGGCAGGGCCGGTCGCGACGGACTGCCGGCGGCGGCCACGCTGCACTATCGGGAGGCGGACCTCGGCATCCAGAAGTACTTCGCGGGCTCGCCGGACGCCGAAGACGACGACGAGCAAGCGGCGCAGAGGCGCATCGAGCGCTCGCGCGTGGAGATGCTGCGTGCCTACGCGGAGACTCGCGGATGCCGCAGGCAGCACCTGCTCGCCTATTTCGGTGAGGTGCTCCCCGAGCCGTGCGGCAACTGCGACAACTGCCGCTCCGGCATCGCGTATGAGGTGGCACAGGAGGAGGCGCCGGCGGAGGATGCCGCCGATGGCGACGGACTCGCGGTCGGCGCGGAGGTGGAGCACGTCGAATGGGGTCGCGGAACCATCATGGAGCGCACGGAGGAGACGCTGACGGCGTTCTTCGAGGAGAGCGGCTACCGGACGCTGTCGCTCGAGATCGTGCGGGAGAAGGACCTGCTGCTCGTCGTCGGCCAGACGGGCGACAGCGCCGAACCTGTCGCGCAGGGCGCCGACGAGCTGACGGCGTGATGGCGTGATGGACTGGTCCGACTTCTACGCAGACCAGGCGGGTCGCGCCGTGCGACCGACGTTCGCCGCCGCCCTGGTGCGCTGGCGCGACGCGCGCGGCCCCGCGACCGGTCAGGCGATCGACCTGGGCTGCGGCGACGGCGTCGAGTCCAGGGCGCTCGTCGCCGCCGGATGGCGGGTGCTCGCGATCGACGCCGACGCCCGGGTGGTGGAGCGGGTGACCGACGGCGTGCCGGATGCCGATCGCGCGCGGCTCACCGTGCGCCGGGCGAGCTTCGAGGAGCTGGCATCCTTCGACGGCGAGGCGCTTCCCGCCACCGATCTCGTCTACGCCGGGTTCTCGCTGCCGTTCTGTTCGGGCGACGTGTTCGAGGTGCTGTGGGCGCGCATCCGGCAGTGCCTGCAGACTGGCGGCCTGTTCGCCGGGCAGCTGTTCGGACCGCACGACGACTTCGCGGCCTGGCCGGATGTGAACACGCACGATCGCGCCGACGTGGAACGCCTGCTGCACGGGCTCACGGTTCTGCAGCTCGACGAAGAGGACAGGGACGGCAGATCGTTCGCCGGCCCCAAGCACTGGCACGTGTTCCACATCATCGCGTCGGCGTGACATCGCTCGATCGGGCTGTCGCCGTCGGCAACGTCGCGGCTAGGGTCGGAGGATGCCCGTGCCCACCGACTGGATAGAACACCGCCGCCACGACCGCGAGCTCGTCGGGTGGATCCGGCCGGAGGGCGAGGCGTTCGTCGTGGTCGATCTGCTCGGGCGCGAGCGAACGGATGCCGTCGACTGGCTGACCGCGGAGGAGACGCTGGACGAGCTCGGCATCGGCTACCTCGCCGACCCGTACGAGCTCCTCCTGCCCGACGGTCGCCGGCTGCGGGTGCGCATCACCGAGGTGTCGCCCGAGCAGATCAGGGTGAAGCGCGACGACTGGGGTGCGATCGACATCCCGCTCCTGGAGTACACGCTGCCGTTCCCGATGCCGCCGGAACTGCGCGTGCTCGACCCGAGTGCGCCGATCGTGCTCGACGCGCTCGGCTGACGGCGACGTCGCGGCGCTCGCCGCACCGTCCCCATTCGACGACGGGTCCGGTCGTTGCCGACCGGTCCGCTTATCCGCGTCAGGTTCCGGACCGCTCGGCAGGATGTGGACCCGTCGACGTCTCACGAGGACCCGTCGACGTGCCAGCGCGTCGCCGCGTGGACGGCGGCCCGGGCGTCAGCGCACGGTCTTGCGCGAGGAGATGACGCCGGTGTCGAAGCCCAGCAGGTGCAGGCCGCCGTGGAAGCGGGCGTGCTCGATCTTGATGCACCGGTCCATGACCACGGTGAGGCCCTTCTCCTCGCCGTAGTAGGCGGCATCCTCGTTCCAGATGCCGAGCTGCACCCAGATCGTGGGAGCCCCGATGGCGACGACCTCGTCGATCACCTGCGGGATGTCGCTGCCCCGGCGGAACACGTCGACGATGTCGGGCACCTCGGGAAGGTCGGCCAGCGACTTGTACGCCGGCTGGCCGAGGATCGTGTCCGCGTTCGGATTCACGAAGTACACCCGGTAGTCGCTGGATTGCAGCAGATACGTGCCCACGAAGTAGCTCGACCGTGCCGGGTTGGGGGATGCCCCGACGATCGCCACGGACTTCGCGCTGCGCAGCAGCTTCAGCCGCTGCTTGGCATCCGGCCCGACCCAGGTGCGCTGGGACTTGAGCAGCTTCGCCAGGGGGGAATCCGCGGGCAGTTCGCAGCTGAGCCCGTTGGCCAGCTGCACCAGCGTCTCGTCGTGCGTGTCGGTGATGATGCTCATCACGCCTCCTTCGTGGCTGCGGCCAGCGCCTGGTCGAGATCGTAGATGATGTCGTCAGCGTCCTCGATGCCGACGGACAGCCGCACGGAGCCGGGGAGCACGCCGGCATCGAGGAGCTGCTGCTCGGTCAGCTGAGCGTGCGTGGTCGACGCCGGATGGATGATGAGCGTCTTCGCGTCGCCGATGTTCGCCAGGTGGCTGGCCAGGTTCACCGACTCGATGAGCTTCTGCCCGACGGCGCGGCCGCCCTCGACCTCGAACGTGAACACGGACCCGGGGCCGAGCGGCAGATACTTCGCCGCCCGGTCGTGGTGCGGATGCGACGCGAGGCCCGCCCAGTGCACCGCCTCGATGCGCGGGTCGGCCTCGAGCCACTCCGCGACCGCGCGCGCGTTGTCGACGTGCGCCTGCATGCGGAACGGCAGCGTCTCGACGCCCTGCGCGAGCAGGAAAGCGGAGTGCGGTGCGAGCACCGGGCCGATGTCGCGCAACTGCTCGGCGCGCAGCCGTGTGAGGAACGCGTACTCGCCGAAGTTGCCCGACCACTGCAAGCCGCCGTAGGTGGAGACCGGCTGCGAGAAGAGCGGGAAGCGCTCCGAATGCCAGTCGAACCGTCCGGACTCGACGACGATGCCGCCGAGCGTGGTGCCGTGCCCGCCGAGGAACTTCGTCGCCGAGTGCACGACGACGTCGGCGCCCCATTCGATGGGACGGTTGAGATACGGCGTCGCGATGGTGGAGTCGATGATGAGCGGGACGGCGGCCGCGTGGGCGGCATCCGCGAGGCCTTCGATGTCGGCGATCTCGCCCGACGGGTTCGCGATGGTCTCGGCGAACACGAGCTTGGTCTTGTCGGTGATCGCGGCGGCGTAGTCGGCCGGGTCCGAGCTCTGGATGAACGTGGTCTCGACACCGAAGCGACGCAGCGTCACGTCGAGCTGCGTGATCGACCCGCCGTACAGGTTCGCGGAGGCGACGATGTGGTCGCCTGCACCCGCCAGCGACGCGAACGTCACGTACTGCGCAGAGAGACCGGATGCCGTGGCCACGGCTCCGAGACCGCCCTCCAGGCTGGCGACGCGCTCCTCGAAGCTGGCGACCGTCGGGTTCGCCAGGCGCGAGTAGATGTTGCCGTACTTCTGCAGCGCGAAGCGGGCAGCGGCATCCGCCGTGTCGTCGAAGACGAACGCACTCGTCTGGTAGATGGGGAGCGCACGGGCTCCGGTCACCGGGTCGGGGATGTTGCCGGCATGGATCGCACGCGTGCGAAAGCCGAATTCGCGGTCAGCCACCACGCCACGCTACGCGAGCGGTACGGCGCGACCGGTCGCGTGCGTAACACGGCGTCAACGACGCAGCGGGTTGAGCCTGGGTGCCGCGGGTTGAGCTTATCGAAACCCCGTTGGGGTGGTCGCGGCTGGTTTCCACACTCAACCAGCGGTGCAGGCTCAATCAGCGGTGCAGGCTCAACCAGCGGTGCAGTCAAGCCACGGTACAGGCTCAGCCGGCGCTCTTCAGCGCCTGCAGCAGCGCGGTGCCGTCGGGAACGCCGAGGCCCGTGCAGGCATCCCACCCCGTTCGCGCCGAGAAGGCGCCGTTGCTGCCCTTCACGATGTCGCGGAACCCTGGCGCCGTCGCTGTGGGGGTAGCGGCCGGGTACAGCTTGAGTGACAGCAGTCCGAGCCGCGAACCGGTTCCCTGCACGAGGCGCGCGGTGAGACCGGCCCACAACGGCGCGACGGCGCTCGTGCCGCCGATCACGGTGTCCGTCCCGTCCACCCGCACCTTGTAGCCGGTCTGCGGGTCCGCATCGCCTGCGACATCGGGCACGCCCCTGCCCTGATACCCGCCCGCCGTCGCAGGCACGCCGACATGCTCCTGCCACGACGGCGTGGGGAAGGCGTCGCTCACGCCGCCGCCCGTCGCTCCCTTGCCCGCGCCGTGATTCCACACCACCTCCGACGTCACGCTGCCGGTCGTCGCGTTCGCGTTCAGGCTCGTTCCGCCGCACGCCAGGATGTGCGGACTGGATGCCGGGAAGTCGACGTGCGGCTTGCCGTCGTTCACCCGGTCGGAGCTTCCGTCGTCACCCGCAGCCGCGGTGACGGTGACGCCGAGGCCCGCTGCATCCACGAGCGCGTCATCGAAGGCCGCGCGCGCCTGCGCGGTCCACGCGTCCTCGCTCTCGCCCCAGCTGATGCTGATCGCGTCGGGCGTCGGCTCGGCATGCGCGGCGCGCGTGACGGCATCCACGAATCCGGCGTCGGTGTTGGGCGCGAAGTAGACGACGATGTCGGCTTTCGGCGCGACGGCGCCGATCACCTCGATGTCGAGCAGCACCTCGCCGTCCGCGCCGTTCGGGTCCCCGCCCGGCTGGTTGGTCGCGCCGTCGACGCCGACCGCCGTCACGTTGGGCGTGGCCAGGCCGAGTCCGGAGAAGTACGCGTCGAGGTCGGCCTGGTCGAAGCCTCCGCCCAGCTCGACGATCGCGACGGTGCGCCCGGAGCCGTCCGTGCCTTCGGGGAACCGGTAGACCTCGCCGACCTGGTCGGGGGAGTAGCTCACGGCCGCCGCCGCCGCGGGCACGGCGACGAAGTGCGCCGTCGCCTGCGGGCGGTCGTCCAGGCCGAGCACGGCGACCACCCGGTCGCGCATCGGCTCGGGGACGGTCAGCGCGCCCGTGCGCTGCCGGAACCGCACGGTCTCGCCCGCCCGAGGCTCGTGCGTCGCGGTCTCCAGCGTGGTGCCGAAGAGCTGCTGCACCACGCTCGCCTTCGCCCTGATCCGGATGAGCCGCTCGCCCGCGTCGACCGACACCACCTCAGCACCCGCCGCCTCCGCCTCCTTGACGACGGCATCCACGTCGGCGGGGTCTGCGCCGTATCGCTCGACGAACTCGTCGCGGGGAAGCGGGTTGGCGAGCACCTCGTCGGGAACCGGCTGCCGTCGGCGCAGCACGAGCGTCGCCTCGACCGGTTCGTCGTCGGGGATCGGCGTCGTCGATCCCGCCAGCGGTTCCCGATGGCTGCCGGGTAGTTCGTTCGAGGGAGGCACGTTTTCGCTCATGCCTTACGGACTACCACCCGCCGGTGACATCGAACAGGAGTTGCGTTCTCGCGTTCCGCAGTGCCCAGCCGGCCGTGTTCGCGGCCGGGCCAACCGTGTTCACGGCCGAGACGGCGGTGCTCGCGGCGGGAAGGCTGACGATCAGACCCAGCCGATGGTGCCGATGCCCGTCGCCACGTTGGGCAGCCACATGTGGATCTGCCAGTACCAGAACGGGATCTGCATGCCCGTCCACAGCGGGTAGAAGAACACCGACAGCGCGACGGCGACGATGATGAACACCGCGAGCAGGCTGAGTCCTCTGACGCGATGGTACGAGGCATCCGTCGGCCTGCCGACGATGAGCGCGAACACCGCGGCGAGCGCGAGGTACACGTAGGGCGCGAACGCGATCGAGTAGAACGTGAAGATCGTGCGCCCGGCGTACAGCATCCAGGGCAGGTACCCGGCGGCGAGAGCGGTCAGGATGAGGCCGTATCGCCAGTCCCGGTAGCGGATCAGGCGGTAGACGAGGTAGATCACGGCCGCCGCTCCCGCCCACCAGATGATCGGGTTGCCGAGCTCGGTGATGGCGGAGGAGCATCCGTCTGGCGACGTGCATCCGTCGACACCGTATTTCGTGCCGACGTAGTACATGCTCGTCGGCCGCAGCATGAGCAACCAGGTGAACGGGTTGGACTGGTACGGGTGCGGCGTGTGCAGGTTGATCGAGTAGCCGTACATCTCGGATTGGTAGTGCCACAGGTTCTGCGCCCAGTCCGGCACCCACGACAGGATGCCCGTCCACCTCGCGTCGGCCGTGGTCTGCACCCAGTCGCGGTAGTACCCGCCGGGGTTCAGCAGCCAGCCCGCCCACGTGCCCACGTAGGTCACGAACGTGAGCGGAACGAGCAGCACGAACGACACGATGCCGCCCTTGAGGATGCCGCCCTCCGCCCAGAACGGGACGCCGGCCCTGCGCCTGGCGAGCACGCCCACCACGACGACGTATACGGCGAAGAACGCCAGGAAGTAGAACCCCGACCACTTCACGCCGGCATCCAGCCCGAGCAGGATGCCCGCCACCAGCAGCCATGGACGCCACCACAGCCACGGCCCCCAGCCGAGCGGCCGGCCGGCATCCGCGTTCCTGCGCACCCAGTCCGCCAGCCGCTTCTCATGCCACGACCGGTCGAGAAGCACGCAGCCGAACGCGAGCAGCGCGAGGAACATCACCGAGTTGTCCAGGATGGCGACTCTGCTCATCACTATCGCGTT